>Ga0315271_10002776_pt1 | contig 11021 bp, 11 predicted proteins | sample C3_top_MG_FD_204664 | JGI IMG/M metagenome (GOLD analysis project Ga0315271, IMG submission 204664) | Sediment microbial communities from Yellowstone Lake, YNP, Wyoming, USA - C3_top | ecosystem: Environmental > Aquatic > Freshwater > Lake > Sediment | place: USA: Wyoming | collected 2017-08-01
CATCGGCGAACGGCTGCGCATCCCGTACGACTACCTCATCAACGCCACGGGGCCAAAGCTCTCGTTCGAGGCCACGCCGGGCCTGGGGCCCAAGGGACACAGCTGGTCGGTGTGCACGGCGCCGCACGCGTTGCAGGCCGCACAGGCGCTCGATGAATCGGTGGCCCGCATGATGAAAGGCGAACGGCAGCGTTTCCTCATCGGAACGGGGCACGGCACCTGCACGTGCCAGGGCGCCGCCTTCGAGTACATCGTGAACCTCGAGTTCGAACTGCGGGCACGGGGCGTGCGCGACAAGGCAGAGATCACCTACCTGAGCAACGAGTTCGAACTGGGCGATTTCGGCATGGGGGGCATTCATATCCGGCAAGGCGGCTACGTGACCCCCAGCAAGATCTTCACGGAATCCCTGTTCGCCGAGCGCGGACTGCGTTGGGTCACGCAGGCCCATGTGAAAGGCCTCGAAGCCGGCGCGGCCTCCCTGGAATTCCTGAATGGCGAGGACGGAGAGGAGCGCTTCGACTTCGCCATGCTGCTGCCCCCCTTCAAGGGCGTCGGCCTTTCCGTGATGGACCGGCAGGGAGCCGACATCACCGGCCGTCTCTTCGCGCCCTCGGGCTTCATGAAGGTGGACGCGGAGTATCAGGCCAAGCCGTTCGACGCGTGGCGCGCCTCGGATTGGCCGCGCACCTACCAGTCTCCCGAGTTCAAGAACCTCTTTGCCGCGGGCATCGCGTTCGCCCCTCCGCACCCCGTGTCGCGGCCAAGGCAGAGTCCCAACGGCACGGTCATCACGCCGGCGCCGCCGCGCACGGGCATGCCCAGCGCCATGATCGGCAAGGCGGTGGCACGCAACATCGTGGACATGATCCGCGGCGCGGAAAAGCCCACGCACACCGCATCAATGGCAGAGGTCGGAGCCGCCTGCGTGGCGTCGGCAGGAGCCAATCCGTTCACCGGAACGGCGGCCTCCATCATCGTCTTTCCCATCATTCCTGATTTCGAGCGCTATCCGGAATACGGCCGCGACCTGAAGTACACCTTCGGCGAGATTGGCCTGGCGGGGCACTGGATCAAGATCCTGCTGCATCACCTGTTCATCTACAAGGCGAAGATGCGCGCCCTGTGGTCCTGGATTCCGGAGTGAATCATGACGACCGATAAGACGTCGTTCGAGCAGGGCCGGCGCGACCAGGGCGCCTTTGCCACCAAGCCCACGGCCTTCACCCGGTACCGGCGAACCAGCCTGCCGTGGCAGATCGTTCGATTCATCGTGATCAACCTCAAGATGATGCGGGTCATCTGGAAGAGTCACGGCTGAGCGCTATCAGGTCGGTGCCACGCACCCCGCATCATCGTTCGCCGGCACGTTCACTCGCGCGCTCACCCGGTGCGCCGTCCACTCGGCGGCATCCCACGCCGGCATCAACGCACGCGCGTCACTCGCCGGCGTCTCCGCGGCGAGCCACGCGGCGTAACTCGAGGGCGCAATCACCACCGGCATGCGGTCGTGAATGGGCTGCATCAGCACGTTTGCGCCCGTGGTGAGGACGGTGCACGTCTCCACCGCGTCGCCCTCAGTTGGTTGCCAGCGCTCCCATAGCCCGGCGAGCGCGAACACCTCACCGTCGCGGCGCGCAATGAACCACGGCTGCTTCTTTGCGGCGCCCGCCACCACCTGCCACTCGTAGAATCCGTCGGCGGGAATCAGGCAGCGGCGTTTCTGGAACGCGGCCCTGAACGCGGGCTTCTCGAACGCGGTCTCGGCCCGCGCGTTCGCCAGGCGATGCCCGATGCTCGGGTCCTTCGACCAGAAGGGAATGAGTCCCCAGCGGAGCATCGCCACCTCCCCTTCGGCGTCGCCCGCGCGGACCACGGCGATGGGCCGTCCCGGGCCGAGGTTCCAGTGCGGCGGCAGCTGCGGCCCGCGGCGCACGCCGAACTGCGCCCAGTCAATGCGGTCGCTCTTGGACAGCGCAAAGCGTCCGCACATGGTCAGCCCGCTCCGGGGGCCGGCGCTCCCGCCGCAGCCACCGCGCGCGGCGCCTGCGCCAGCGCGTCCAGGCGCGCCAGCAGCGCGTTCACGTCCACCGGCTTCAGCAGCACATCGTCCACCGTCAGCATGCGCATGCGCGCCAGCTCGTCCTCGCGCACAAAGCCGGTGCAGAGCAGCACCGGCACCTCGGCGTCGAGCGCGCGAATCGCCGCGAGCGTCTCGGCGCCGCTCAGCTCGCCCGGCAGCTGCACGTCGAGGATGACGGCGCACACGCCGCCGGCGCGCGCGCGCAGGTGCGCCACGCCGCTGGCCCCGTCGGCCGCCTCGAGCACCTCAAACCCCTGCAGGTCGAGCACGAGGTGCAGCATCTCGCGCAGCGCGCGCTCGTCATCAACCAGCAGTATCACGGGACGCGCGGCCCCTGGCGACGACCGGCGCGCCTTGGCGCCCGACGACGGTGTGGTCAGGTGGGCCGCCGCGCGCTCGGCGCGTACGGCGAGGGCGGGGAAGTGCAGCGTCACGCGCGTCCCGCGGCCCACGGCGCTGCGCACGGCAATGGCGCCGCCGAGCTGCCGCATGTGCCCGTACACCAGCGACAGGCCAAGCCCGGTGCCCTTGCCGGGTTCCTTGGTGGTGAAGAACGGCTCGAACAGCCGCGCCTTCACCTCGTCCGTCATGCCCGAGCCGGTGTCGGCAATCGTCACGGTCACGTAGGTGCCGGGCTGCACGCCCACGTCGCGCGCATGCTCGGCATTTAGTTCCTCGCGCATGGCCTCGATGCGCAGCGAGCCGCCCAGTTCCATGGCGTCGCGCGCGTTGATGCACAGGTTCAGCAGCGCCTGCTCGATCTCGCCGGCGTCGCCGAGCACCGCGGGCAGGTCGGTTGGCGCCCACGCATCCACCACGATGCGGCGGTCGAACGTGCGCGAGCAGATGCGGCCGACGGTCTCGATGGCCTGCCCCAGGTCCACCGGCGCCAGGCGCAGCGGGTCGTGCCGGCTGAAGCTCAGCAGCTGTCGCGTGAGTTCCGCGGCACGCGTGCCGGCATGTTCGATGCCGTCGAGCGCGACATTCGCTGGATGTCCGTCACCCACGAGCGATCGTGCCGCGGAGGTGCCCGTGAGCACCGCCCCCAGCAGGTTGTTGAAGTCGTGCGCGATGCCGCCGGCGAGCGAGCCCACGGCTTCCATCTTCTGCGCGTGCGCCATCGCCTCGCGGCCCGTGAGGTCGCGATACGCCGCGAGCGTCCACGGGCCGCCGTCGAGCTCGATTTCGCTGACCGCCACGCCCCACGTCTGCGTCACGCCGTCGGGCCGGCGCCAGCGCACCACCCGCTGGCCGGCGCCGCCGGGCCGCAGGTCGGCCGGCAGCGGCTGCCCGATGATTGCCTCGGGCGGCACGCCGGTGAGCGTCGTCGTCGCCGGGTTGGCGTCAATCACGCGACCCGTGGAGGGCTCGATGATGAACAGCGCGTCGGCCGCGCGGTCAAAGACGTCGCGATACCGTCGCTGCCAGTCGTAGAGCGTCCGCACGGTCTCGTTGAAGGTCGTGCGCAGCACCTCCCACTCGGCCGCGGGCGCGTCGCCGCTGATCTCGTGCAGCGCGCGCGACCGGCGCATGGCCTCGACTTCCTGGGCCATGGCGCGCAGGGGGTGCACCAGGAGCCGGCGCCCGGAATTCCAGACGATGCCCAGCGTCACGGCGCCGACGATGAGGGCCAGCAACAGCCCGGCGACGCTGAAGTTGAACAGCTGGCGCAGCTCGTGGCGGTCGAACGCCGCCTCGATGCGGCCCACGGGCGCGCCAAAGACGTCGAACAGGGGCTGGCGGACGAGCAGGGTGTCGCCGCCGGCGCTGCGGATTGCGTGCACGGTGCGCGAATCGCCCGCGGGGGGCACATCACTCGCCAGCTGAATGCGCGTGGACAGCTCGCGACTCCAGGCGCGCAGGTTGGTGGTGTCCACCGGCATGCCGATCACCAGGAACGCCGCGGGCGGCGCGGCGTGCGCGGCGGTCGCGGGTCGAATGGCCGCGGCGCCGACGAGCATCACGTCGCCGCCCAAGCGCACGAATCCGCCCACAGGTCCTCGCGATGCGACCAGGGCATACAGCGCGGCCGGCACGGCCGGGGGTGTGCCGTCGAGCCCCTGCTGGCGCGTCCAGGTCAGGCGGGCGACCCCCGCCGCATCGGTCAGGACGATGAACGTGAAGCCGTCCGCGGGAAGCCAGTTCCCCATTTCATTCTCGAACAGGCGCCGGACACTGGCGGGGGAGCCTGTGCCGAGCAGCGCCGCCGCCTCGCGGCTGGAGGCGTGCCACTCGGCCTGCCGCGCGGCTTCTGCGGCCTTGCGGGCAAAGAGCCCCGCGACCGCGGAGGCGCGCCGGTCGACCGACGCCGCCTCGAACTCCGAGACCGACCAGTCAATCGCCGCCGCGCCCATCGCGAGGCTCGCGGCGAGCACGGCAAAGGCGGCGATGGAAAACCGCGTCAGCTGGGTGTTGACGGACCGGATCTTGGCGTGGGGCATGCGATGGGCGCGAGACGGTACCAGAGGGACACCCGCACGTTACCGCGCCGTGACCCCCGCCGCAAACCTTTCTGCCGACCAGAGTGTCAGAGAGAGTGAACCCCCCGGCGGCGCTGCCCGGCCGGACGCAACGGAAGGAGGAACCCATGGAGTTGAAGCGCATGCAAACGACGGCCGGATCGCTCTACTGCCTGGTGGATGATCGGGGCACGATCATCGGCTGGATCCCGAACCCGGTCTCCAAGATCGTGGTGGGCCCGGGACGCGAAAAGGTCTACCTGGCGCGGGCCACGCCGGCTCGGTACGCCACCCCGCGCGCGGCGGCCTGAACGCGCCCCAAGCGGCCGGCTTGCCCCGCGTGTGGTCGCCGCGGCGTCCGCTGACGCCTTCCGTGCACACGGAAGGCGTCTTTTTCTTTCGCTGCCCCGTTGTCTCCGCCCGTCGTCCTGCGGCATATTAGCAGACGACATGTCCAACGCATCGACGATCGTCCTCAACGCCCGTGCGCTCGAACGCACCGTGGCGCGCATGGCGGATGAAATTGTCGAGCGCGCCGACGGCACCGACGGGCTGGTGCTCGTCGGGATCCAGCGCCGGGGCGTCCAGCTCGCCGACCGCATCGCCGCCATGATCCTCGCCCACGAGCACGTGGCCGTGCCGCGCGGCGCCCTCGACATCACCCTGTATCGCGACGACCTGCAGACGGTCGGCCCGCGCCCCATCGTCGGCAAGACGGAACTGCCGTGGGAGCTCGACGGCAAGATCGTCTGCATCGTGGACGACGTGCTGTACACGGGGCGCACCATCCGCGCGGCGCTCGACGAGCTGGCCGACTTCGGCCGGCCCGCGCGCATCATGCTCGCGGTGCTCATTGACCGCGGCGGCCGCGAGCTGCCAATTCACGCCGACGTCACCGGCCGGCTGGTGGAGGTGCCCAAGGGCGGGCGCGTGGATGTGTGCGTGACCGAACTGGACGGCACCGACGAAGTGACGATGGTCCTCAGCGGGGAGCACGCATGACCGCGCCGCTCGGCAAGGACCTGCTCGGTCTCGAGCACCTGACCGCCGGGCAGATCACCATGATTCTCGACACGGCCGAGCCGCTGCGCGAGATCAGCGAACGCACCATCAAGAAGGTGCCCACGCTGCGCGGGGCCACGGTGGTGAACCTGTTCTACGAGGCGAGCACGCGCACGCGGACGTCGTTTGAGTTCGCGGAGAAGCGCATGTCGGCCGACACGGTCAATATCGCCATCGCCAGCTCGTCGGTGTCCAAGGGCGAGACCCTCGTGGACACGGCCAAGAACCTCGAGGCCATGCGCATTGACATGGTGGTCATTCGCCACCAGTCGTCGGGCGCCGCGCAGTTCCTCGCCGAGCGCATCGAGAGCAACGTCATCAATGCCGGCGACGGCACGCACGAGCACCCCACGCAGGGGCTCCTCGACCTGCTCACGCTGCGCCAGCGCTTTGGCACCCTGCAGGGCAAGCGCGTCTGCATCTGCGGCGACGTGCTGCACTCGCGCGTGGCGCGCTCCAACATCTGGGGGCTCACCAAGCTGGGCGCCGAGGTGGCGGTGTGCGGACCGCGCTCGCTGCTGCCAACCGCCATCGAAGAGTTTGGCGTGACCGTCTTCGACCGCATCGAGCAGGCCATCGAGTGGGCCGACGCGCTCAACGTCCTGCGCCTGCAGCTCGAGCGCATGCAGGCGGGGTACATCCCGTCGCTGCGCGAGTACAACCGTGTGTTCGGCGTCACGCGCGAGCGCCTCGACCGCGCGCCGCGCGACGTGCTGATCCTCCACCCGGGCCCCATGAACCGCGGCGTCGAGATTGACAGCGACGTCGCCGATGGCCCGCATTCCGTGATCCTTGACCAGGTGACCAACGGGGTCGCCGTGAGAATGGCCGTGCTCTATCTCCTCGCCGGCAACACGCCCGCGCTCGCCGAAGCCGCCAAGGGCGGTGACCGCTGATGGCCTCGCATCCCGACATCCTGCTGAAGGGCGGCCGGCTGGTGGACCCGTCCTCCAACCTCGACACCGCGGGCGACCTGCTGGTGCGCGACGGCAAGATTGAGAGCGTGGGCGGCAGCATCGCCGCGCCCGACGGCGCCACCGTCATTGAGTGCGCGGGGCAGGTGGTGGCCCCCGGCTTCATTGACGTGCACTGCCACCTGCGCGAGCCGGGCCGCGAGGACGTCGAGACGATCCTCACCGGCGCGCGCGCCGCGGCCGCGGGCGGCTTCAGCGCCGTCTGTGCCATGCCCAACACCGACCCGGTCACCGACAACCAGGCCGCCGTCGGCTTTGTGCTCAAGCAGGGACGCGCCGCCAACGCCGCGCGCGTCTATCCGTACGGCGCCATCACCATTGGCCAGCGGGGCGAGCGCCTCGCCGAGTTCGGCGAGATGATCGGCGCCGGCGCCGTGGCGGTGAGCGACGACGGCAAGCCGGTGGTGAGCGCGCAGATGATGCGCACCGCGCTGGAGTATGCGCGCACCTTCGGCATTCCGGTGGCCGACCACTGCGAGGATCCCACGCTCGCCGCCGGCGGCGCCATGAACGAGGGCTTCCTCTCGGCGCGCCTCGGGCTCAAGGGCATTCCCGCGGAGGCCGAGGAGATCATGGCCATCCGCGACATCCTGCTGGCGCGGCTCACCGGCGGGCACGTGCACCTGTGCCACATGAGCACCAAGGGATCGTTGGAGCTCATCCGCTGGGGCAAGGAACGCGGCATCCGCGTGACGGCCGAGGCCTGCCCGCACCACCTCTCGCTCACCGAGGACGAGGTGGAAGGGTACAACACGCACGCCAAGATGAACCCGCCGCTCCGCTCGCTGGCCGACGTGGAAGCCGTGCAGCAGGCGGTGAAGGACGGCACCATTGACGTCATTGCCACCGACCACGCGCCGCACCACAACGACGAAAAGGAGCGCGAGTTCAGCGACGCCCCCAACGGCATTGTCGGGCTGGAGACGGCCCTGGCCGTCAACATCACCTGGCTGGTGCGGTCGCAGATCATCACGCTGGGCACGCTGGTGGACCGCATGTCGTGCGCGCCGGCCCGCATTTTCGGCCTCGCCGGCGGCACGCTGCGCCGCGGCGCCGTGGCCGACATCACCGTCTTCGACCCGGACAAGGCCTGGACGGTGGACGCGGCCCGTTTCCTGACCAAGGGGCGCAACTCGCCGTACGTGGGCAAGACGCTGCACGGCCTGGTGGGATGTACCCTCGTGGATGGTCGGATCGTCTTCCAACGGAAGGGGTAACCGCCACGCTCCGGACCGACGAACTCCGGCAGGCGGTTTGCGCCGTTTGCCGCCGACTGTACGAGCGCGGACTCATTGCGGGGCAGGACGGAAACGTCTCCGTCCGCCTGGCCGATGACCTGATCCTCGTGACCCCGGCCGGCCTGTCGAAAGTGGACGTTCGCCCGGAGGATCTCGTGGAACTCGGACTCGATGGCACGGTGCGCAGTGGCGCGCGGCGACCGTCGTCCGAGGTGGCCGTGCACCTGCGCGCCTATCGGCGGCGCGCCGACGTGCAGGCGGTGGTCCACGCGCATCCGCCCACCGCCACCGCGTTTGCCGTCGCCGGCGTCCCCATGGACGGCGCCTCGCTGGCTGAACTGCGGCTCGGTGTCGGCCCGGTGCCGCTGGTGCCGTACGCCACGCCCGGCACCGAGCGCGTGGCCGACGCCTTCGAGCCGTTCTGGGCGTCGCACGACGCCTTCCTGATGGCCCATCATGGCGCGCTGACCGTCGGCCGTTCGCTGGCCGATGCGCACCAGCGCATGGAAAGCCTCGAGCACGGCGCCCGCATCCTGTGGGCGGCCCGCGCGCTGGGCGACATACCGAATTTGCCTCCCGACGCGCTGGCTGCACTCGATGCGCAGCGCAGTGCCGCCCGTGGCCAGTGACCAGGTGAACCCCGCATGTCCGTGACCGATCGCGACACCCTCGAGACCGTCGAGAAGCTCCTCAACGAGCGCCGCAAGGTGGCCGGCTGGCTGTCGGCCCTCGAAGACCGGCGTGGCGACACCTCGCCCACCGTCTATGAGCGCGTGCACGGCGACTACAGCGCCAAGCTCGAGAAGGTGCAGGCCAAGCTGGCCGCCGCCGCCGACTCGGTGCAGTCGCTCGCCGCCGACGTCGCCCTGCGACTGACCGACAAGGAGCAGGCGCTGGCGGCCAAGCGCGATGAGCGTGCCGAGGCCGAGTTGCGCGCCGCGGTGGGCGAATTCTCCGAGCGCGAATGGGAGAAGCGCCGCACCAAGCTCGACGACGACATCACCGCGGCGGCCGCCGAACGCGACACGCTGCACGACGAACTTGGGCGCCTGCGCGGTGTGCTGGCCGAGGCGGCGGGCATTGCGACGACGCCCGCGACCTCGATGCCTGCGGTGCCCGAGCCCGTCGCCGAGTTCGCGGCGGAGCCGGCGGCGCCGATCGAGGGGTTCGGGTCATCGCTCGATTCGGAGCCGGGTGATGAGCCGGGTTCGGAGCCGGACGTGCCCGCCATCCCGATCCACGAGCAGTCCATCATTGCCGCGGTAGAGCCGCCGCCGCCGCTGGCGCCGAGCTTTGACGAACTCGCGTTCCTCAAGACGGTGGTGGGGCGCCCGACGCCGGTGGCCTCCAAGGCCATCCGGGACGCGGCGGACGCGGCGCGGAACGCGCCCGGCCCCGCCGGGCGTCCGCGCAACGAGCCGACAAAGCCCGCGGCGGCGCCGCGCGCTGAGCCCGTGGCGGCGCCGGTGGTCGAGCCCGTGGTGGATCCCGTAACTGAAGCGACGCCCGAGTACGAAACCCCCGAGCCGCCGCTGGCCTTTCCCGATCACCTACCGGAGCCGCGGGTGAGCCAGGAAATGACGCCGCCGCGCGAGAGTTTCTTCGGGCGCCCGACGCCGCGCAGCAGCGAGGCCGTGAAGTCGCTCAAGTGCGCCGAGTGCGGCACGCTCAACTTCCCGACGGAGTGGTATTGCGAGAGGTGCGGGGGGGAGCTGGCGGCGCTTTAGCGCCGCCAGCGGATCGCGAGATCGCACGAACGCGAGAGCGCACGAAACAGAAGAGCGCGGGAGACCAGGTCTCTCGCGCTCTTGTGATCATGCGCTCTCGCGCTCTGCCGTTCCTACGCCTTCTTCTTGGCGATCTGCGACTTGTGCCTGGCCGCGGCGTTCTTGTGCACCAGACCCTTGCGGGCGGCGCGGTCAACGAGCTGGACGGCGGCCTTCTTCTCGCCAGGGGTCGCGGCGGTCGTCTTGGCCTTCTTGAGGGCGGTCCGCAGGGCGGCGCGCTGTGCGCGGTTGCGCACGGTCGCAGCGCGGGACTTGCGCATGTTCTTCTTGGCGGACGCGATTCTCGGCACTCTTCGAACTCTCCTGAATGGTTCAGTATGCGCCTCGCGGCGCCAGCCACAAAATATCACCGGACCGCAGGCCCAAGTCAAGGTGAGCCAGCGAGTTGTGTGAGGCGGTCTCTTTGGCGCTTTTCGGGCCGACGGGCCGCCGACCGGGGGGCAGGGGAGTTTTGACAGCCCCCCCGCACCTGCCTAGCTTTCGTCCCGACTGCCCGAGACGGGCCTCTTATTCCCCCGGCGCCGACGCGTGTCCCCTTCCATCCAGACTTTCCTGCTCGGCGCCCCCATCCTGCTGTTCTCGATGGTGGCTCACGAGTACGCCCACGGATACGCGGCGTACCGGCAGGGCGACAACACCGCCCTCATGCTCGGGCGCCTGTCGTGGAACCCGTTGCGGCACATTGACCCCTTCATGACCGTCATCCTGCCGGTCCTGATGTACTTCACGCTCGGCTTCGCCATCGGCGGCGCCAAGCCTGTGCCGGTCAATCCGCGGAACTACCGGAACTTCAAGCGCGGCGACATCATCGTTTCGCTGGCCGGCATCGCCACCAACGTCGTCATTGCCGTGCTCCTCGTGCCGATCACCATCGGCCTCGGCCTCCTGGGCCGCGCCGTGCCCGCCATGAACGACACGCTCGCCCTCGTGCAGCTGATGTTCGTGTTCGGCATCTTCGTCAACCTGCTGCTGGCCGGCTTCAACCTGCTGCCCATCCCGCCGCTCGATGGGTCGCACGTGATGAAGTACCTCATGCCGGCGCGCTGGGCGTTCAACTACCAGCGGATCGCGCGCTACGGCATCCTGGTGCTGGTCCTGATGATCTCGGTGGCGCAGCCGGTGCTGACGGCGTGGATGAGGCCCATATTGTACCTCAACAAGCTCGCGCTGTCCGTCCTCTATCCCTACGTCCTGTCGAGCCAGTGGACCAACTGAACACCGCCACCGGCGATGTCGCACCGGGCGCGAGCGCGCCCGGCGCCAACGCGCCCGGCGCCAACGCATCGGACGCTCCCGACGTGGGCTTCTCCGTCGAGCTCCCGCACTACAGCGGGCCGCTGGACCTCCTGCTCGCGCTCATTCGCGACGAGAAGGTGGACATCTACGACATTCCCGTCGCCAAGATCTGCCAGCAGTTC
>Ga0315271_10002779_pt1 | contig 11013 bp, 15 predicted proteins | sample C3_top_MG_FD_204664 | JGI IMG/M metagenome (GOLD analysis project Ga0315271, IMG submission 204664) | Sediment microbial communities from Yellowstone Lake, YNP, Wyoming, USA - C3_top | ecosystem: Environmental > Aquatic > Freshwater > Lake > Sediment | place: USA: Wyoming | collected 2017-08-01
GACATCGCGTCTGCACAGCCTTCATCGGCGGGCCTGCTCGCCCTGAAGTCCAGCTTCGCTGGCGTCGCAGTCGTTACCTGCCTTGTGGATCCCCGGCCTCGGTCGGGTCCGGCCATGCCCATGGCCGCGTGTTCCGTTCAGCCGTCAGGCTGACCTGCGTGCCCCACCGCGCGACCCTCGGGTCGAGTGGCAACCTGCATGCCGTGGATGCCATCGCTTCGCGCGCTGGCTGACATCGGCATCGAGCGAAGGCCCTGTCCGCAAGGACCCTGGGCCTTCTTCCTGTGCGTGCCACCCGGCGCGCCACCGAGCCGCTTCGCCGTTCGCGGTGGAGCATCCCAAACGGGGAACCCCATGTTCCCCGCCAGGGATGGGCGTTCCCCTTCCAACCGAAGGAGAACCCCATGCTCGCAGTCCCTGCGAACCGAGACTCGCGCCCCGTCGGTGTTTTGCTGGGTGGCTCCGGGCTTGCCCGGATGTCCACTCTGCGCGCACCCGTCGTCCCGGCGCTGTTCAAGCCATTGCCCTTCGCCCTCGGGCGGTCCGGCATGGCACGTGAGCAACGCATCGCGGGATGCTGACCATGGTGGTCAGCCTCTACCGCAGACGCGTTGCGGCCACCGTGATCGAGCTGGCCAAGGACGACCCGTCCCTGGTCAAGGAAGTGATCGCCCGTCTTCGAGCGGCGGGCGAGATCGAGCTCGACGACCTGGTCTATCTGGACCGGATCGCCGACCGCTGGATCAGCATTGCCGAAGGCAACTGGCACAAGGCCAGGTCAGCGCACCCGCGTTAGTCGCGCGGGCAAGTGGACACCTTTGGTCTTGGCCAGTTCCGCTGCAATCCTGTCCAGCAGATCTGGGCGTTCGTCGTTCAGTGTGTCAGCCCAGCGGGTCAGCACCTGTTCGACATCGTCCTGTGTTCGCGCCCCGTCGAAGTCGAGTCCGAGTTTTCGGAACCCCTCGATTTCGTCGGGCGTGAACCGTAGCGTGTGACCTGCGCGAATCATCGTGTGGGCTCTCGTCAAGGGCAGCGGCGCAGCTTAGCGCCAGACCTTCGGCCCGTCATCCAAGCAACCCCCAGGGAGTCCACCGTCTCCCCATTCGGGGACTGGGTTTCCCTTTGCTCACCACTGGAGAACCACCATGTCCCCTGAGAAACCCCGCCCTCGCGCAAGGCGCTGCGGCATCGAGTTCGAAGAAGAGCGAGCCTGGGTCGGCTTCTACAAGCGTGTCGGCCGCGACCCGGCCATCGCCGCCGAGGTCATGGCCCAACTCGAGGCCGACGTCGACATGAAACGCACCCACCTCGCGCTGTACCTCTGCTGCAAGGAATCCTTGCGGGTGCACAAGGCCCGGCAGGCGCGCAACAAGCGGATCGGCCACTTCGTTCGTGGACTGGGCCATGCGCTTCTCGTGCGGCCGATGCTCGGGCTGCGTACGCGGTTACGCCATGGCGGCGACATCGCCCTGGAGTGCCTGCCTGAACCGCCCCGGATTTTGAGGAGGCTCCTTCGATTGAGAATGGAGCCAACATGAGGAAGTCCCCGAAGTTTTCCCCCGAGGTGATCGAGCGTGCCGTGCGCATGGTCTTCGACGCCAAGGACCAGTACCCGTCGCAGTGGGCGGCGATCGAGTCGATTGCAGCCAAGATCGGCTGCGCGGGCGAGACGCTGCGCAAGTGGGTGCGCCAGGGCGAGCGCGACGGCGGCGCACGGCCAGGCCCGACCACTGGCGAGCAGCAGCGCATCAAGGAGCTGGAGCGCGAGGTACGCGAGCTGCGCAAGACCAACGAGATTCTGAAGTTGGCCAGCGCGTATTTCGCCCAGGCGGAGTTCGACCGCCAGCTCAGGAAATGAACGCCTTCATCGACGAGCACCGCGCTCGTTGCGGGGTCGAGCCGATCTGCAGCGCGCTGCAGATCGCCCCGTCGGCATACCGGCGCCACGCGGCGCGCCAGCGCGACCCGGCGCTGCTGCCCGCGCGAGCGCGGCGTGATGCGAACTTGCTGCCGCAGGTGCAGCGCGTGTACGACCAGAACCTGCGGGTCTATGGTGCCGACAAGGTCTGGCGTCAGCTCAGGCGCGAAGGCACGGCCGTGGCGCGCTGCACGGTGGAGCGGCTGATGCGGTTGCGCGGGCTGCAAGGCGTGCGCCGCGGCAAGAGGGTGCGCACGACCGTGCCCGACGCCAAGGCGGCATGCCCGCTGGACCGCGTCAACCGCCAGTTCAATGCCGACAGGCCGAACCAGTTGTGGGTGGCGGACTTCACCTACGTCTCGACCTGGCAGGGCTTCGTGTACGTGGCCTTCGTCATCGACGTCTTCGCCCGGCGCATCGTTGGCTGGCGGGTCAGCAGTTCGATGCAGACCGACTTCGTACTCGACGCGCTCGAGCAGGCGCTGTACGCACGTCGGCGAGAACGTGACGGCGACTTGGTGCACCACAGCGACCGCGGCTCGCAGTACGTGTCCATCCGGTACAGCGAGCGGCTGGCTGAGGCCGGCATCGAGCCTTCGGTGGGCAGCACCGGCGACAGCTACGACAACGCGCTGGCCGAGACCATCAACGGGCTGTACAAGGCCGAGATCATCCACCGGCGCGGGCCCTGGAAGACGCGCGAGGCGGTCGAGTTGGCTACCCTCGAGTGGGTCTCGTGGTTCAACCACCATCGCTTGCTGGAGCCCATCGGCTACATCCCGCCGGCCGAAGCTGAGGCAAACTACTGGCGCCAACAAGCTCAGGCGTCGACCACAACCAAGCTGGCCCAGTCGGCAGCGCTGCAGGAGGGTTGAACCATGAGTACATGGCCCAACCGGGGGGCCTCCGGCGGCCCCTGCGGGGGGCTGGAATAATGAAGATCCGAACAGCCAAAAGAAGTCAGATCAAGCCGGTCTGACTCAAGCCAACAGGCCTCCTCGAAAGCCGGTGCGGTTCAATCCGCGACTTCTCCAGAACGACGTGAAAAAGGCACCGGCGAAGATGCCGCAGACCATCCAGGCGATCCAGCCCTTGTCTGCAGCGGCACTGTGAATCGAGCAGGACAAGGCGTTGGGCGCCTGGGCCACTTCGACTGTTGCGGGTGGGCACAGCAACGAAAGGATCCCGGAGACATGGATTCCTGTCTGCGTCCAGAGGAGCGACAGTCCGACCACGGCACCCATCAGCACAGCCGCAAGAATGGGCCTGAACGTTCGGTCAGATCTCAAGCAACTGAACATTCAAACCCCTTGGACTGCCAACCCGAAGAAATCCTCCGCCCGTGCACGCGTCAGCGCGTTGCGGCAACTCAATGACCGGTCACTTGCGCGAGGTGTGGCCCTGGCACGCCGCTCCCGGGGAGCACTGTTGAGGCAAGCCCCGCCCTCGCCCGCAGGGATCTCGCCCTGCAGGAGTTCGCCCGGCATTTCACTGAAGGTTCCATGAGCATGGCAGCCTTCAGCGCATCGGCAGCATCGCTGCTGATGCGGCCCCTGCGCCAAAGGGATGGCGGTGGCTCTACCACGGCAGACCTTGCAAGTCGCGTTCGCGAGTCCTGAACGGACGTGATCTGCTCGTCAGCTGCGTCGTGAGACTGCCCTCATGGCCAGTTCGAGCCGGCTGCTGGCGTGTAGCTTTGCCATGATGCGGCTCACGTAGTTCTTCACCGTTCCCTCTGCCAAGAAGACGGCGGCGGCGATCTGCTTGTTGCTCTTGCCTTGTGCCAGCAAGTCCAGGATTCGGGCTTCCTTGTCATTCAACGGCTCCTCGGACACACGTGCTGCCAACGGGCTCAATGGAGCCTCGGCGAGCGGCGAGCCCTTATGAGCGGACTCTTCGGATGTCGTCTGTGTCCGTGTCGCCAAGATTCGAAACTGTTCCATGACCTTGCGCGCGATGGCCGGCGACAGTCGTGATTCACCCCGATGCACGCACCGGATGGTGTCGAGCACGTCAGCCTCGGAAGCGTCCTTCAACAGGTAGGCTTGCGCGCCAGCGCGAATCGCTTCGTAGACGAGTTCGTCGTCGTCGTAGGTGGTCAGCACCACCACCCGCGTCGCTGGCAGCCTCGAGGTGATCTCCCGTGTGGCCACTACCCCGCTTGCACGCGGCATTTGGAGATCCATCACAACGACATCGGGCGCTTGCGCCAGGGCCTGAACGACCGCATCCAGGCCGTCTGCGGCCTGGCCTACCACCTCGATTCCTGGCTCGGCCGCCAGCATCATGGAGAGGCCTCGCCGAATCAAGGGCTGATCATCGACGATGAGGAGTCGGATCGGTGGGGTATCCCCTGGGTCGCCCGGCAACGTCATGGGCCGGCTGGCCCGTGCCCGGGCGCAAGGGCATCCCCAGGGCTCGCCGAAGGTTGCAGGCGCGTCTGCAACTCGCCGAACAGTGGAGAAGGTAGGCGTGCGGCCATGAATCGAATCATGCCGCCCACCGCCAAGGTGGCCTGATCGTGGGTCAGACTGCCAGCGCGAGCGACCGCGTCGATCAATTCGTCGATCATTGCCAGTTCAGGCACGGTAAGTGCGGCACCCACGCGAAGTGATCCTCATGGCACAAAGCTTATCTGACGCGCCCGGTTCCACAAGAGTGACATCGGGCATTTCGAGGTCACGAGTTGAGATCCCCGTGCCGCCACTTGCGCTTGGGAGCCGCTGAGCCATGTCATCATTTCGACGACAGCTGGATCCCAGGCTACACATTGCTGCAGCCATCGGCTGGGCCGTGTTCGGCGTTGTCACGCTTGCGGCGCTGATCGCAGCCAACCTGGCCTCCAACCAGGCCGAACGGCGCGCCCGCGCTGACGCCGAGGGCCTGCTGGCCGAGTACGCAACCCAGGTGCGCGACGCGCTGTCGATGGGCCTGGAAACCCGCCGGTCACTGCTGCAGGCCACTGCGGCGCAGATTTCATCGACCGCGGATCGCGATCCCGCGACCCTGCGCCACACCCTGCTCGCGGCGCAGTCGCAGTTCCCCGAGTTCACGTGGCTGTGCGTGGCCGACGCAGCAGGTCACGTCGTGGCCGATACCGGTAGCCCTTCGGTCACCGCGAACGTGTCGGCACTGCCCTGGTTCCAGCAAGGAAGCAAGGCGCCCTTTGTCAGCGACCTGCACGCAGCAATCTCTGGGACCGACGGAAGGACATCCGCCGACGACGGGCAAGCACCGCGGCTGATCGATGCCGCAGCGCCGATCCGCGATGGTGGGGCGCTGGGGGCCTTTCTCTCATGGGCGTGGGTCGAACAACAGGTCTTGCGCATGCAGCAGGCGTTGAACAAGAACCGGCGCGTCGAGCTGCTGCTCGCATCCCGCGACGGGACGGTCCTTGTCGGCCCGCCAAACTGGATCGGTCGTAACGTGGCAGGGGACAGCGACGCCACCGAAGGCGATGTCTACGTGATCGGCAGCCGGGCGCACTTGCGCCTGGCCGACGGCCTGGGCCTGGGATGGACCGCCATCGTGCGTCAGCGAGCCGAATTGGCGCTTGCGCCCGCCAGAACCACGCGCCGCACGGTGTTCCTGATCGTTTTCGTCGCCGGCCTGTTGGCAGCAGCGATGGCTGCGCTCGCCACGCGTCTGCTGACCCGGCGGCTGACACTCCTGGCCGCCGACGCGGAGGCGGTGCGGCTTGGCGACCGCCGCTCGCTGGCAGCACCGGCCGGGGAAGATGAGGTCAGTCGCATTGGTGCCACGCTGTCCCAGGTGGTGGACCATCTGCAGTCCGAGAAGCAAGCGCTGCAGACCCTCAACACCGAACTCGACCGTCGCGTGGCCGAGCGAACGCAGCGCATCGAGCGCATGGCTGACGAGTCCCGGCACGCCGCCGTCACCAGGGAGCGGCTGCGCATCGCGCGTGACCTGCACGACACCCTGGCGCACTCGCTGATGGCGCTCCTGACACAAATCCGCCTTGTGCGAAAGCTGCGCGGACGGATGGATGCGACCGAACTCGATGAGGAACTGGGGCGGGCCGAGGACGTGGCGACGACGGGCCTGTCCGAATCGCGAGCGGCCATTGCGCAGATGCGGGACAACGGGGTGCGGGATACGGGGCTGGGCGCAGCGGTGCAGGACCTGACACAGCGCTTCAGCGCGCGCACAGGAGTCGCGGTAGCCCTGGAGACAGACGAGGCAGTGGCGAAGTCGACTGACGAACGTGCAGAAACGGTATTCCGGATCATCGAAGAGGCGCTGCGAAATGTCGAGCGCCATTCAGGGGCTCAGGCCGTGCACGTGGGCCTGCGCAGCACGCCGAAGTCAGACCAGGGGACCGAGGTCAACATTGAAGTCGCCGACGATGGCATCGGGTTCGATACGACCTTGCCGCGGCCGGGGCACTATGGCCTACGCGGCATTCATGAGCAGGCGGCATTGATCGGCGCCAAGCTCGGCGTGCTCAGCAAACCAGGCAATGGCACGAAGATCGTGCTTGCATTCGACGCCTGAGGTCCTGCCTGCCAGGCGGCGCCTGGGCAGCAGCGCTGGCCAATCGGTGCTGGCGGCGTCCGAACTCGTGACCTCATGGTGACCACCCGCACTATCGCGCACAGGTCGTCGTACGTAGATTCCCTGGAGTGGGTTTGCGCAGCCCTGAACTGGCTGCATTTCCTGGAGAACCGAGAGTGCCGATCACCAAAGACTACGCCTTGCCACTGAGCCTTCTGACGCTATTGACCGCCTTGCTGGGTGCCTGCAGCAGTACGCCTGTTGCCTCCCCGGCGCCGGTCCCCAAGCCAATGGCGGCTCCTGCACCTGCTCCGGTAGCGCCGCCGCCAACAGCCGCCGCCAAGCCGACTGCGTCGTCAACGGTGGCAACTGTTTCGCTGCCTGCCTATCTTGACCCGAAGAGCGACATCTCGACCAGTCGCAGCGTGTACTTCGATTTCGACATGGCTCTCGTGAAACCGGAGTTCAGCAGCTTGGTGGAGCGTCACGGCAAGTACCTGACATCCAACCCGAAGGTGACCATCAAGATCGAGGGCAACACCGACGAAAGGGGAAGTTCCGAATACAACCTGGCGCTGGGCCAGAAGCGTGCCGAGGCGGTCCGGCAGGCGCTCAAGATCTATGGCGTCAAGGAGACGCAGATGGAGGCCATCAGCTGGGGCAAGGAGAAGCCCAGGGCCAAGGGGCACGACGAATCGGACTGGGGACAGAACCGGCGCGCCGACCTGCAGTACCCCGCGCGCTGAGCCTATCGCGCACTTGGGTGCCTGCCTGCAAGAGCATTGGAGCGGACTTGGATGACAGCGGTCTGACTGACTGCCTGGCTGGCTGGCGACGACGTGATGAAGGCGTCGCGGATCGATTCCAGGGCAGGCCGCGGCAGTTTCAACTCGCTGCGGGAATCGCCGAGTTGGCCCGCCTGTCGCCTCAGCAACGTACACATGCACGTCTCAAGATCCTGGACCTGGCCCAGCGTTACAGCGCCAGGCAGCGCAAAGATCAGTGGCAAGGGCTTCCCGACAACGAAGACGGGATCACATGAGCCGAACCTTCAGTCGACTATTGCTTGCCACCGAGCATAGCGAGTTTGACGCTGGCAGCGAGCACGTTGCTTTGGCGATCGCGGGCCATAGTGGGTTGCCGCTGGTCGCGCTGTTGCCGATCCTGAGCAACCCGGAATACGAGGCCGTCGCGCCGCAACGGGTAGCGCGAGTCGAGGCAGCAGCGGCCGGGCGCTTGGCCGAAATGGCAACTGCAGCAGGCGAAGCCGGCGTCACCTGGGAAGCTGTCGTGCGACGCGGCCCGGAGTTGTTCCGTGAAATCGTAGACGAGGCCCGAGAGCGTGGGACTGACTTGCTCGTCATTCGCCGCCGCGCGCGGGTCGGCTGGCTCGCCAAACTGCTGTTAGGCGAGACGGTCGGACATGTGCTGGCGAACGCACCTTGCAGCGTGCTGGTCGTACCCAAGCAGGCAAGGTTGTGGTCGCGACACGTGATGGTGGTGGTGGATCCGGCCGCGCCTGATGCGCTCGCGATCGGACAAGGCGCTGCATTGGCAGCCGAATCCGCACTGCCACTTACCCTGGTCAGTGTGATCGATGACACACCCTATGACAACGCTCAACGCGCGCTGGCACAGTCGTTGATGCAGGTTCATCGCATCGTGCCGACCGCGCGCTCTGAGCTACTGCATGGCAATGCGCACCAGCAATTGAGCGAGGCCGCAAAGCGGCTCGGTGCCGACCTCATCGTTGTCGGAGGTCATATACGCGGCCGCTTCGCGCGTGCCTGGAATGGTGGAACAGTGCAGAAGATCATCGGCCTTGCCGACAGCGCTGTGCTGGTCTCGATTGGCGGTTCGCCAACGTCACACGCGACTGCATAGACGATGTCTTCGCCTGGCCCAGCAGTACCCGCGCCGATTCGAGCGAGCGTTCGCTGCCAAGCTGCAATGCCCCAGCGGCAATGGGCGAGCCCGTGACGAATCGAATCGCTGGCGGCGATGTCCACATCGCTTCCCACCTCACGATACATGGCGGGCGCAGGCCCAAGTCGGTACGGGCAAGGGCGTTAACATGACCAACATACGTTGATGACCATGCCCGACGACCTATCCTTCGGCCGAGGCGGCCGCCGGGCGGCCAACCAAGAATGAGTGTCTCCCCATCCACTGTGGCTGGCGCATCTCGCCTTGCACGCTGGCTGCCGTTTCTCGCCTGGCCTCGCGTCACGCCGACATCGCTGCGGGCTGATCTCGTGGCCGGTATCACGGTCTCGCTCGTTGCCATCCCTCAATCGCTCGCGTACGCGCAGCTGTCCGGCGTTCCACCACTTTACGGTCTATACGCAGCGTTCATCCCCTCGATCGTCGGCGCGCTATTTGGGTCGTCGGCGATCCTGTCCACGGGGCCGGTGGCGATGACCTCGCTTCTAACCGCAGCTAGCGTGGGCGCGCTCGTCACCCCCGCGACCGGCGCGTTCTACGCCTACGTGACGATGCTGGCACTCCTGTCCGGGATTTTCCAGCTCGGCTTCGGGCTTGCACGCGTCGGCGTCCTTCTGAGCCTTGTCTCGCAACCGGTGCTGATGGGTTTCGTCAACGCCGCGGCGCTGATCATCGCGCTGTCCCAACTGCCCGCGCTCATGGGCATTTCCATTCGCCAGTCGCAGCACCTGCTGCTCGACACCTGGAGCGCCCTGGCCCGACCGGACTTGCTGCACGAGATGTCGCTTGCGTTCGGGCTTGCCGCCATCGTCCTGCTGGTTGCGTTCCGGCGGTTCACGCCGCGACTTCCCGGCGTACTGATCACCGTCGCGCTGGCGACCTGGGTTAGCCACGCGGCGGGGTTCGCCGATCGCGGGGGCCGGGTCGTGGGCGAGATTCCGTCCGGACTGCCCTCGCTTGTCCTGCCCATGCTCGACTGGGCTGACATTCGAGCGCTCGTACCGGCCGCGTTCGTGGTGGCGCTCATCAGCTTCATGGAGGCGATGTCGAGCTGCAAGGTGATCGCCATCCGCCGGCGCACACGCTGGGACGAGAATCAAGAGCTTATCGGGCAGGGCCTCGCAAAGATCGCGGCAGCGCTATGCCAGTCGATGCCGGTCAGCGGATCATTCTCGCGCTCGGCGCTGAACCTCAGCACCGGCGCCGCAACGGGGCTTGCGTCGGTAGTCTCGGCGGCCGCGGTCGTCGCGACGCTGCTCTTCTTCACGCGCTACCTATACGACCTGCCCAAGCCGGTGCTCGCGGCCATGATCATGCTGGCAGTGCTGAATCTGATCGACGTTCGAGCGCTGCGCCAGGCCTGGCGTGCGGGTCGGGACGACGGTGTGTCCGCGATGGCAACGTTTGCCGCCACGTTGGCGTTCGCGCCGGAAATCCAGAACGGCATCCTCACGGGTATCGTCCTCTCGCTCGCCTCCTTCCTCTATCGACGAATGCGGCCGCGGGTCGCGCTGGTCAGCCTGCACGAGGACGGAACGATGCGCGACGCCAAGCGATTCGACCTGCCGCCGCTGCACTCGCGGATCGGCGCCTTGCGCTTTGACGCCTCGCTGCACTTTGCCAACGCGGCCTACTTCGAGCAGGCGGTGCTGCGGCTCGAGCGCGACTGCCCCGATATCGCCTTCATACTGGTCGCTGCGCACAGCATCAATGACATCGATGCGACAGGTGTCGAGACGCTGCGCAACCTGGCACAGCGGCTGCGCGAGACCGGAGTGACGATGGCGCTGAGCGGGGTCAAGCGACAGGTGCTGGATGTCCTGGAGCGAACCGGCGCGATCGAAGTGCTGGGAAGGGAGAACCTCTTCAGCAATGACCACGCGGCCATCGCCGATCTGCGCGCACGACTCGGCGTCGAAGGCGATCAGGGCGCGCGGGAGCCGGCGCAGGTTGCAGGGTCCTGAGACTGCGGTCCAGGTCAGGGCACCGCCGTGCGTCGAGTCACCCCAGACGTCCTCATCGTCGGCAAGTGCACTTCGGTGAGCACTGTGCCTTGGCGCACCACGACCAGTTCGCCTTCTGACAGTGGCCGCCACGCATCTTCGGAGAGCGGAACACTCGCGATCAACACAACAGACCTTTTGTCCGCACCAACCGCGACTCGCAATCACGGACGGATGTAGGCATACCCTTCTTGCTGCTTCTTCATCAGTTCCACGACACCGGCAGGCACGTAGCCGATTGCGGGCAGCATGTCGGCGTAAACGAGCTTCTGCGCCTTCATGGTGTTCTCGCACGCGACGACCTTGACCCCGCTCTTGAGCGCATCGGCAATTCGCTTGGCGACTGGGGAGTCGCCTTTGAGCATGCCGATGCCCGGGCCATAGACCACGATCTCGAGATCCACGGCGTCACTGCCAAGATCGTCCTGGACGTTCTTCGCGTTGTTGAGCGTGAGGTTCCACTTCTGCGGGTCAGCGTCGCTCACCTGAAAGACGGCCTTGTTCTTCGCTGGCTGGCTCTGGGCGATGGCCGCCATCGGAAGCAGCATCGCCAGGGCCGCGGCGGCCGACATCGAGACAAAACCTCTGCGCATGATCTTGGACATGGGTGTTCCTTCCTTACTTGGGTTGTTC
>Ga0315271_10002780_pt1 | contig 11012 bp, 17 predicted proteins | sample C3_top_MG_FD_204664 | JGI IMG/M metagenome (GOLD analysis project Ga0315271, IMG submission 204664) | Sediment microbial communities from Yellowstone Lake, YNP, Wyoming, USA - C3_top | ecosystem: Environmental > Aquatic > Freshwater > Lake > Sediment | place: USA: Wyoming | collected 2017-08-01
AGGAAGCCGGATATACGGAAGCAGTCGTACCCCAAAACCATCAACAGAAATGCTTGCAAACCGGGGGGAGTCCATATACGGATGAGCCGAAGGCGTTATCCGCCGCATGGGATGCGCGTTCGGCGGATAACGCCTTCGGCTCATCCGCCCTACTGCCTGGCATCACTATTAAGGAACCCACACCATGAAAACCTTCAAAGTCATTTCCATCCTCTTGACCTATCCGGAGGCCGACTGGCTGGCGGCCTTGCCTGAGCTGGAAACCGCGCTTGCGACCGAGGCCGACTGCAACGGCGAGGCCAGGCTCAAACTGGCGCCGCTGTTCGCGCTGCTACGCGAGTCCGATCTGATCGCCTTGCAGGAAAACTACGTCGCCACTTTCGACCGCAACCCCTCGCATTCGCTGCATCTGTTCGAACACATCCACGGCGAATCGCGCGACCGCGGCTCGGCGATGATCGATCTGCTGCAGGAATACTGGAAGCACGACTTCGACGCCTCTGCCGCCGAACTGCCGGATTACGTGCCGCTGTTCCTCGAATTCCTGTCGCTGCTGCCGAGCGATGAAGCCCTGACCTTGCTGGGCGACGCCGTGCATGTGCTCGCCACCATCGGTCGCAAGCTCGACGCCAACGGCAGCCCGTATGCCACCGCGTTCCAGTTGCTGGAGGCGCTGTCGCCGGTGGTGGCGCAGGAACTGGCCGAACCGCCGGTGCGCGACATGGATGAAGCGATGGAGATGTTCGGCCCGTCAATGGATGGCGTCGAGCCTTTGATGAACCCTGGCTCGCAAGTGAACGTAGTGCAGATGCCGGTGTCACGCCGCGCCGCCGCCCCGGCTCATTGAGCCCCATTTAATTGATTCATGGAGGATATGAAAATGTCCAATCTGCACAATTTCCTGTTCGGCATTTATCCGTACATCGCGCTGTCGATTTTTTTGCTCGGCAGCCTGGTGCGTTTCGACCGCGAGCAGTACACGTGGAAAAGCGATTCGTCGCAAATGTTGCGGCTCGGCCAGTTGAGACTGGGCAGCAACCTGTTCCACATCGGCATCCTGTTCCTGTTCTTCGGCCATGCGGCCGGGCTGCTGACGCCGCACTGGCTGTATGAATCGTTCGGGCTGTCCACCCCCAACAAGCAGATGCTCGCCATCATTTCCGGCGGTACGGCAGGCCTGCTGTGCTTTGCCGGGGTGGCTATCCTGCTGCACCGGCGCCTGACCGAGCCGCGCATCCGCGCCACCAGCAAGCCGATGGATATCTTCATCCTGCTGTGGATACTGGCGACGCTGCTGCTCGGTCTGATTTCCATCCTGTTCTCGCTGCAACACACAGACGGCGGCGTGATGCTGGCGCTGGGCGCCTGGGCGCAGCACATCGTGACCTTCCGTGGCGGCGCGGCGGAATACATTGCTGCGGTACCGGCCATTTATAGAATTCACCTGCTGTTCGGCATGAGCTTGTTCGTACTGTTCCCGTTCTCGCGGCTGGTGCATGTATGGAGCGGCTTTGCTGCGGTAAGCTACGCGACGCGCGCCTGGCAACTGGTACGTCCGCGCGGCTAAACCGATAGATATAGGAGACTGACATGACACACATTGTCATTCTGGGCGCTGGCATCGCAGGCGTGACTGCGGCCTATGCCCTGAAATCCCAGTTGAGTCCAAGCGATGAATTAACGGTGGTGTCGGACAAATCCTACTTCCACTTTGTGCCGTCCAATCCCTGGGTGGCCATGGGCTGGCGCGAGCGATCCGATATCGCCTTCCCGATCTGGCCCTATCTCGAAGCGCGCGGCATCAAGTTCGTCCACAGCGCAGTGAAGCGCATCCAGCCCGAAGTCACCCAGGTCGATCTGGAAAACGGCGACGTGCTGTTCTACGATTTTCTGGTGATCGCCACCGGATCGACGGGCTTGTCCAGCGAAGTCCCCGGGCTGGCCGAACACACCCAGTCGGTGATCCACATCGACCGGGCCGAGCGCGCCCTGGCAGCGTATCGCGAATTCGTGCGCCATCCCGGACCGATCGTGGTGGGCGCGGCGGCAGGCGCCAGCGTGCTGGGGCCGCTCTATGAATACGCATTTCTGATCGACGCCGACCTCAAGCGGCGCAACATCCGCGAGCGGGTGCCGATCACCCTGGTCACGCCCGAACCCTGGCCCGGCCACCTCGGCCTTGGCGGCGAAGGCGCCAGCCGTGGCGCGGTGACCGCCGCGCTGGCCGATGCCCGCATCAGCGTGATTTGCAATGCGCGCACTCTGCGTATCGACCAGAACACCATCCATATCGTGGAGGTCGATGCCGAGGGCGAGGAAAAACGAACCCACGCCCTGCCCTATGCCTATTCGATGTACTGGCCAGCCTTTGGCGGCGTGGCTGGGGTGCGCAGTGCAACCGGACTGGTGAATGAACGCGGGCTGGTCGTGGTGGACGAATATCTGCGCAACCCCGATTACCCCAACGTGTTCGCGCTCGGCGCCTGCGCGGCGCAACCCGCGATAGCAAAAACGCCGGTGCCGGTGGGCGCGCCAGACTCGGTGTATTCCATCTCGAAAGCCAGCGAGATCGTGGTGCAGAACATCCTCGCCCTCATCGAAGATGCGCCGCTGGTGAGCCACGTGCCGCAGCGCGCCAAATGGCTCACCGACATGGGCAACACCGGCGCGGCCTATCTGTCGGAACCGCAAGTGCCGCTGCGTGACATCAACTGGATGCGCCAGGGACGCTGGGTACACCAGGCCAAAGTCGATTTCGAAAAATATTTCATCAGCAAAATCCGGCTGCAACCTGCGAGCCAGGCGCCTTCGGCTGTCTCCAGAGTGGTCGGCATCTTTAGCCAGACGCCCGCAGAAACCGGCGGCAAGGCGCTGGAAATTCGCCTGCTTCAGGATGCCCATATCGAACTCATGGCGCTGGCCGAAGCGCTGGGACGTTCACCAGACACGCTGGCGAGCGAGTTGCTGGCTGCCGCAGTATCCGATGCCAAAGGCTACCTGGACGCAAGCGGCATCGAGGCGCTGGCGCACGCCCGGCGCGAATTGCTGGTGGCGGCTTTGCCGGAACGCCAGCCCGGCGTCGAATTCCACGGCGGCGGCACCTGATCGTTCCCCCACCCGACCGTCCCCCGCTTGCGGCAGAGGGGGGCGTTGGCGTCGCTGACGCGACGTTCATGTTAAACACAGGAGACCCCTACATGAGTACCGACCTGCCCGAACGCGATGCCGAAGGCTATCTGATCGATCCGGCTGACTGGAACGATGAAGTGGCCCAGGCGCTGGCGCTGGATGAAAACATCCAGCTCAACGACGACCACTGGGATGTCGTTCATTTCATGCGCGACTACTACGAAGAGCACCAGGTCGCCGCCGATGCCCGCTTCGTCATCAAGCATCTGGCCGCACGCATGGGCAAAGAAGCGCAAAAACAATTGTTCGTGCTGTTTCCCTATGGTTATGTCAAACAGGCGTGCAAGATTGCCGGGATGCGGCGGCCGCGCGCCTGGAGCACGGGTTGAGCGCGGCTCATCGAGCAAAACGCCGCATGACCATGCTGCACGTCAACGACTTGTACACGCGCCCGCCATTGACCGGCTGGGCGCCGTTCGCGCTCGGCTTCCGGCCATTTTTTCTGGCTGCGGGCATCTACGCTGTGTTGATGATGGCGCTGTGGTTGCTGGTGCTGCGCGGCAGCCTGACGACCGGCGCCCTGCCGCCGCCGGTGTGGCACGGCCATGAAATGCTGTTCGGCTTCACCGTCGCGGTAATCGCCGGCTTCCTGCTCACCGCCGCGCAAAACTGGACCGGCATCCGCACCCCATCGGGTGCGCCGCTGGCTGCGCTGTTTCTGCTGTGGCTGGCGGGGCGGCTGAGTTTTCTGATTCCAGGACTGCCGACGGGGCTGGTTGCCGGGATCGACCTGGCGTTTCTGCCCACGCTGGCGCTGGTGCTGGCCGTTCCCATCCTCAAGGCGAAGCAACTGCACAACTATCCCTTCCCCATCATGCTGCTGGCGCTGGCGGCAGCCAACGCGCTGGTGCATCTGCAAGCGCTCGGCTGGACGGCTACCGCCAGCCTGGGGCTGCATCTTGCCGCGTATGCGGTGGTGACGATGATGACGGTGATGGGCGGCCGGGTGATTCCCAGCTTCACCGACAACAAGTTGCGCACCCGCGCCCGGCGCTGGAAAACCATCGAATGGCTGGCGCCGGCCGCCGCCGTCAGTGCGTTGCTTGCTGCGCTGTTTGCTCCCGTTTCACTCGTCACCGCGCTGTTCGCCAGCATCGCTGCGGCAGTACATGCCATCCGGCTGGCAGGCTGGCACACCCGCAAGCTTTGGTCGGCGCCGCTGCTGTGGATACTGCATCTGGGCTATGCCTGGATTGCGCTCGGCTTCGCGCTGCTGGCGCTGTCGGCGGCCGGGCTTGGCGCAGCGGCGATCAGCGCACTGCACGCCTTCACCGCCGGCGGCATCGGCGTGCTGACGCTGGGCATGATGGCGCGCGTCTCGCTCGGGCATAGCGGCCGCATGCTGGAACCGGCGCCGCTGATGACACTGGCTTTCGTCGCGGTCAATCTCGCCGCGCTGATCCGCGTTGCGCTGCCGCTGTTTTTTCCGGCGGCCTACGCACTGGGCATGGCCGTTTCCGGGCTGCTGTGGATGGTCGCGTTCGGCCTGTTTGCCGCGATCTACACGCCGATGCTGCTGCGCCCGCGAGCCGACGGCAAGCCGGGCTGAGCCGCCCGGCCGCACTATCGGGGAATGGAATTACGCAATCCTGACTTCCGTCCCCGCCTCCACCAGATCAAACAAGGCCGCCACATCCGCGTTCCGCATCCGGATGCAGCCGTGCGACGCCGGGGCGCCGAGTTTGTGTTCCTCGTTGGTGCCGTGGATGTAGATATAACGGGCATGGCTGTCCATCCCCTCGCCCTGATTTTTTCCGGGTTCCAATCCTTCCAGCCACAAAATCCGCGTCAGTATCCAGTCGCGTCCGGGAAATTCCGCATCCAGTTCAGGGGTCCAGATTTCACCCGTCGGCACGCGTGACTTGAAGGCCGAACCCAGCGGCATGCCCGCGCCGATTTTCTCCGCGATGCGGTGGCGCCCGCGCGGCGTGCAATGACTGCCGTCCTGCTCGCCTGCCCCGTTCGCCGCAGTGGAAATGGAGTATTGCCGGATCAGCATGTCGCCATCCGGATGCGGCTCCCACAGATACATCTGTTGCAGGCGGATATCCACCTCGATAAACAGATTGTTCATTGCGTCGCCTCCTTTTTTTGCTGCCGCCGCGCCTCGAAAAATCCCGAAATCAGCGCCGCGCATTCGTCCGCCAGCACCCCGCCGACAATCTCGCAATGATGGTTCAAGCGCGGCTCAGCGAACACATCCACAATACTGCCATGCGCGCCGGTCTTGTATTCACGCGCGCCGTACACCACCCGCGCAACTCTGGAATGCAGAATCGCCCCCGCGCACATCACGCACGGCTCCATCGTCACATATAAGGTGCAGCCCGCCAGCCGGTAGTTCGCCAGCCGCCCCGCGGCGTCGCGCAGCGCCATCACCTCGGCATGCGCCGTCGGATCAAAGCTGGAAATCGGCTGGTTGTAGCCGCGCCCGACGATCTCGCCGCCGCACACCACCAGCGCCCCCACCGGCACCTCGCCCGCGTCCCAGCCCTGTTTGGCCAGTGCGAGCGCGGCGCGCATATAGTCCTCGTCCGTCATCATCGATCCAGCGGGCTCACCACCCCAAGCCCGCCCCGGTTCATCACATGGGTATAGATCATTGTCGTCGCCACATCCTTGTGTCCAAGCAGTTCCTGAATGGTGCGGATATCCTGTCCGTGTTCCAGCAAATGCGTCGCAAACGAATGCCGCAGCGTGTGCGGCGTCGCCGGTTTGGCCAGACCTGCTGCTGTCACTGCCCGCTTCATCGCCCGTTGCAGCAATTTTTCGTCCAGATGATGCCGGCGTTCCTCGCCGCTGTTTTGGTCTTCAGCGTGGCGCGGGTCGGTTGAATAGCTGCCGGACACAAACACATATTGCCAGCCCCATTCCGTCGGCGCGTTGGGATACTTGCGCGCCAGCGCATCCGGCAGGTAGACCGTAGCCTTGCCCGCCTGCAAATCCCGCTCGAACAACTCGCGCCTCTTTACCAGGTGCGCCTGCAAATCGGCCACCACCGATTGCGGCAGCATCGTCACCCGATCCTTCGCTCCCTTGCCGTCGCGCACCACAATCTCGCCGCGCGTGAATTCGATGTCTTTGACGCGCAGCCGGATCACCTCCATCAGCCGCATCCCCGTACCGTACAGCAGCCGCGCCAGCAGACCATACACCCCGTCCATTTTTGCCAGCACCGCCCGCACCTCGTCGCGCGTCAACACCACCGGCAAACGCTGCGGCCGCTTCGCGCGCGTCACGTCCTTCAGCCACGGCATATCAATCCCCAGCACCTCCTTGTACAAGAACAGCAGCGCCGACAACGCCTGATTCTGCGTCGAAGCCGCCACGTTGCCCGCCACCGCCAGATGCGTCAAAAACGCTTCGACTTCCGGCGCCCCCGGATCGCGCGGATGGCGTTTGTCGTGGAACAGAATGAAACGCCGAATCCACTGCACATACTGCGTCTCGGTGCGGATGCTGTAATGCTTGACGCGGATGCGGTCGCGCACCTGGTCGAGCAATTTGGGGGCGGGCAGAGACTCGGGGGGGATCGACATATCGCTCCTCGGCATCAATAATATTCAGACAATACAGCGACAAGCCATACTTCAACATTGCCGACAATTCGGCAAGCTGCAATAAGAGAAGCGCATTGCAGCCTAAAGGGCACAAGAACCGGATGCCTTCACTACGCAGGCCGACTCATGCATGCTTGAGAAGTGGTTCCACTATTGATACCATTCTGACATGGCGGATATCCGAAAAATTCTCGATCAAATGAAGCGCGAACCGGCAAATGTCCGCTTCAGCGATCTCAAGAAAGTGTGTGAGGAATATTTCGGGAAGCCGCGCCAGGCGGGAACCAGCCATTCAGTTTTCAAAACGCCCTGGATCGGCGATCCCCGGATCAACATCCAGAACGACAAAGGCAAAGCCAAGGCATATCAAGTTCGGCAGGTTATTTTGGCAATCGACAAACTGGAGGGCAAGCACAATGAGCGTTGACCACTACACATTCCGCGTCACCTGGTCGCCCGAGGATAGCGAGCATGTCGGCCTGTGCGCCGAATTTCCCTCCCTGTCATGGCTGGCCGCCTCGCCTGAATCTGCACTGAAAGGAATCCGGCGGCTTGTGGCCGAAGCGGTTTCCGATATGCAAGCTGCGGGTGAGCCGGTTCCGGCACCGTTTGCCGAAAAACATTACAGCGGCGAATTCCGTGTACGCATTCCGCCTGATGTGCATCGAGCCTTGGCTATTCAAGCTGCGGAGCAAGGCGTTAGCCTGAACCGCCTGGCAAGCGCAAAACTGGCCGCCTGAACCCTGGAGCCGACAATGATTAAAATCATCAAAGCCGAAACTATCGGGCAAACCCAACTACGCCTTACTTTTTCGGACGGCACACAGGGCGATTATGATTTCGCCCCCTTGCTTGCCAAAGAAACCGTATTAACGCGGCCCTTGGAAAACCCCGAAGCTTTCAATACGTATTTCATCGAACTGGGCGCCCTGTGCTGGAAAAACGGACTGGAACTCAGCCCCGCATCCCTTCACCAGGAACTGCAATCCGCAGGAAAACTGGTTGCAGCCCGAGAAGCAGCGTAACGGTGTGTTTGGCATCGAGTTTAGACCCGCTATTTTTTACAGGACACGATAAATCAAGTGATTAAGATAACAACCCCGGTGCTATGCACCTTTTATGAAAACAAATATACACCTGTCAAGGTGTATATTGCACGTTAGGCGTTAAACAGAGAATTGCAATGCATATCATTGAAATACTCGAAGAATGCGCCGCTACGCTGAAACCATTTGCTGAAACGTTTGAAGCAGGTTCACGCAAATGGAATGGCTCAGCTTATGTTCCTTCACAGGAATCACAGCAAGGTGATATGTACGCGTTGGCGTGGTTTTCATCGTTGAAGATGGCTTCGGCGCTTCTCGATTCACAGGATCACCCTTCTAAAGTTCAACTCTCCGTTCTTCGTGACACGTACCTAGGAGGTATGGGATCGTTTCAAGATTTCCAGCTAAGTACAGAACGCTGGGGTGCAAAGGCACATGATGCCAACCAGCGTCTTGAACACCTACGGGCGCAACTGTTTGAGTGCCTAGCTAATGTTGAAAAAAACGCCTAACCTTGCAGTCAAGCGGGACTGCGCAAAAGCGCGCAGCCCCTTACTTTTACGTTAGATGGCAAATCCCATGAACATCGACCCAGACGTCATCGCCAAGATTGCCGGTCCAGCACTCTCGCTGGCGGTGGGCGCCGTGATCAAACACTACACGGAGGCCCGCTCGAAACTCGTGTCGTTTATCGGTCATGCGTCAGCTTTCACCCTCCAAGGCGACGACCCTACGGTAATTCACACCCACACGGTTGTAGTCCGCAATGCCGGTCGAAAGGCAGCAAACAATGTTCGCCTTACGCATGCGGTCTTGCCATTGAACATTACTGTCTACCCACCGGTTCAGTACTCGATTGAACGAAACCCGGAAGGCTCAGGTGAGATCGTCATTCCAGTCCTGGTCCCACGAGAGCAGGTCACCGTGTCCTATCTCTACTTCCCGCCACTGCTGTGGAATCAAATCAACGTAAGCACGAAGTCGGATGAGGGCTTCGCAAAGATCATCAACGTCATTCCAATGCCCCAGCCGAACAAGACAGTGATCGCAGGCATCTGGGCGTTGGTGTTTGTTGGAGCTTCTTTCATGTTCTATTGGCTTGTGCGTCTTGCCATCGTTGCCATCTAACCCTTCCATCGAGGGGATGCCCAAAAGGCTGCGCCTTTTGTGCACCCCTCATGTCAAACGTTCGGCGTCTTACTGCAGCTCGTTGGAGTAGTTGACAACGCCAGTCCACGTTGGCATCATATCCAACATGAAGGCAACTCTGATCGCGCGAACGCGGATCGTTCATTCAACCCACTCTTTCGCCGAGTTGGTCCTTTGGCGAGTCCCAACGCCAGTGCCGGGGTCCGCCCACGAGTTCAAGTACCGACTGGCCTACGTTGTTGACTCAGTATGCGTGGTGCGCTACGACAACGAAGTCGGAAAAGGTGATCACCGCCATTTCGGTGCGGCCGAGAACTTGTACAAGTTCAGCACGCCAGAGCGGTTGATGGTCGACTTTCAGAAAGACATAGCGAGGTGGAACGATGAAAACAGTAGTTCTTGAGGTTCGCTCGCCCGAGGAATCGATGGCGAACTTTGTCCAGTCTTGGAAGACTGGGAAGCCGGAGCGGTCGGCACGAATCAGCTTTACAACTCCGGAACTGCTTTGGCAAGTACTGACGGCGAAGCGTTGGGAACTGCTGAAAGTACTTTGCGGGGCAGGGCCAATATCCATCCGCGAGGCGGCGCGCCGCGTTGAGCGCGACGTAAAAGCCGTTCACTCAGACATCACGGCTCTACTGAATGCAGGTGTTCTTGACCGCTCCGAAGGTGGCGGCATTGTCTTTCCGTTCGAAGCGGTCAAAGTCGAGTTCTTGCTCGAAGCAGCGTAGAGCTTCGGTGAAGAAGACGCCGAACCCTTCCATCGAGGGGATGCCTAAAAGGCTGCGCCTTTTAGTCACCCCTCATGTCAAACGTTAGGCCCCGCGTGAGCAAGCGGAACACAAAGCAAATCCGCCGTTCGTTGCACCGCACGTGCTCCCGCGCCAAATATTTGTTGCTGCGGGCGCTTGGCCCTCGGAGCGGGTGGCCAAAGCCTTTGGTCAGGCACGTCGCGATCGTTGGAGTGGGCTGTCCGTCCTGCGGCGGCCAGCGCACGGTTGAAACGCACCGAACGAAAGAACGAAACGGGTGGCACGGGAAGCACTGTGCCAGTCGAAAGAAGACCAATACCAAGCACTCGGTCGAGTACCGAGGCTGTTCGCAGGCCTTGCGCAACGCACAGCGCCAAGTCGCAAGGTTGGTTTGGGCGCCGGCCGCGCGGTCTGCACCACCAGCGTTGGTATGCTTCGTCAACCAAATGCAATGCAAGGCCGCTCTCATCAGGGCGTGGCCTAACCCTTCCATCGAGGGGATGCCCAAAAGGCTGCGCCTTTTGTGCACCCCTCATGTCAAACGTTAGGCCGCACAAAGAGGCGTCATCGCAGCGCAGAGCTCACCAGGAACGGAAAGCATGAAGTTGGCGAATCTTTTCGATAACGGTTGGGAATTGGACGACGGAGAAGAGTGCCATCGTGAAGCGCCTGAAACTTTCTACATACCGCCGATGAACATCCGGCAATCGTTGACGGTCAATCAAACTGTTAAGTTGATGTTCCGAATTTCGGTCGCTGACGAAGACGGCACCAAGACCGAAGAAGTCGAAAGAATGTGGGTAGTCGTCGAACAGCCTCTTTTGGACGGAAAGTACCTTGGCGTGCTAGACAATGACCCCTACTGCACGGACGGTATTCAAGCCGGAATGAAGGTTGTATTTGAACCAAGGCACGTCATCCAGGTTCACGCAGGTGCGGCCTAACCCTTCCATCGAGGGGATGCCCAAAAGGCTGCGCCTTTCGTGCACCCCTCATGTCAAACGTTAGGCCCCTCGAAGGAGACCGTCCATGCCCCCTTCCCTAGATCGCGTGGATCATGTCCACGTCTACGTCACGGACCGCGAAGTCTCGGAGCAGTGGTACTCGGATGTTCTTGGGCTCTCACGGATGCCCGAGCTTGAGAGTTGGGCCTCTGACGGCGGCCCACTCACCGTTGCGAACGAAGCCGGAACGGTTCACTTGGCTCTGTTCGAGAGAAAAGCGCAACCCTGCCGCTCGACGATTGCCTTCGGTGTCACCGCCGTCGAGTTCGTCGCCTGGCGCGAGCATCTCTCCGCCAGGCTTGAAGTGCCGCC
>Ga0315271_10002781_pt1 | contig 11008 bp, 11 predicted proteins | sample C3_top_MG_FD_204664 | JGI IMG/M metagenome (GOLD analysis project Ga0315271, IMG submission 204664) | Sediment microbial communities from Yellowstone Lake, YNP, Wyoming, USA - C3_top | ecosystem: Environmental > Aquatic > Freshwater > Lake > Sediment | place: USA: Wyoming | collected 2017-08-01
ACGACCACGACTTGCGTCATCACCACTTTGCTGGGGTTGATTCTGAGTATCACCGGACTGATCGTCGGGTTTTGGAAAATGCTGAATGGCAGTGAGAATGCCGAAATCTGGATCTCGCTCGTACCATTGGGTTTCGTTGGATTGTTGCTTGGCGTCACCTTGACCCAGCTTTCCAGCAAGCAGTAACGGCGCAAGTCGTGGTCGTAAAAATTGACGGTTCACACCGTCGTCCGGGTCCCCATCGTCTAGAGGCCTAGGACACTACCCTTTCACGGTAGGTACCGGGGTTCGAATCCCCGTGGGGACGCCATCAATACCCAGAGCTTGCAGAGATGCAGGCTCTTTTTTTGCGCGCCATTAATGGCCTGCATCCTCGCGCATTTCATCCATGATCTCGACGACATCCTTTTCCCAGCGGTCAAACACGGGCTTCAAGGCGGAATCGGGAAAATAACGCCGCAGCGTTTGCGGATGGTTTGCCACCAGGATGGTCTGATCGCCTTCCGCAAAAATGGTGATGTTAAGCGGCAGGAACGGAATCAGTTCGGGGTACGCGGCGGTGGCCTGCCGCACTTCTTCAAGCTTGCCAAAATACACCACGCGGTACATGTCGCTTTTGTACTCGCGCCGCTCCAGGTTTTCGTTCACCTGCTGCAAGCGGGTAATCTTGTAGCCGCGCGACGAAATGGCGCTTTGCAGCAGCGTCATCGCCTCGGGAAACTGCTTGTCCATGCGCACCATCAGCAACTCGTCAGCGGCGGCCGGCGCCGCCAGGAAAAGCAGCGCCAGGACGAGGGTCGCCATTCTTCGCATCAGCATGTTCATAGCGTCGCCTCCTCCATGATCGCGGTGTAGTTCTGTTCCAGTTGCTCGCACATCTGGTTCAGCTCGGCGTTATTGAACAAGCGGCTCAGCACCTTGGGATTGACCGACATCACCTGCACCTTGCCGTTTTTCTCGACGATGCTAATGCGGCACGGCAGAAACATGCCGACGCGCGGATCCATCGCCAGCGCCTGATTGAGCAGGCTGATATTGCAGAAATAGACAATGACCTGTTTCGGGTTTTCGTTGGCCGGCTCGGTCAGGCCATATTCCAGCGTCTGTACCCGGCCATAAAAATAGTTGTTGGTGGTCACCGCCGTTTTGACGCGCTCTACCGTGGTGTTCAAATCGTAGGGGGAGTCGCGCACGATTACCGGATTGTCCGCCCGCGCTTCTTGCGAATCTTTCGATAATGGCTGTTTGTCGAAGCTGCGCACGTAGCTGACGATATCGTCGATATCCGTTTCCTTGAGTCCCAGCTTGAGGAAAGATTGCATCGGCGTGCCTTCGCGGCCTTTCATCAGCGTAGCCTTGATCATGGCGTCGGGCGCGGCGGCAAGAAAGCCGGGGTTGTGCAGCGCGGGCGCCATGATGGGCAGGTCGCGCGGGCGCGAAAACGTGACGCCGGTACCTTTGGCGCCCTCGCCCTCGGCGCCGTGGCAGGCGGCGCAGTATTGCCCGAACAACTGCTTGCCATGCGAGGGATCGCCCTTGACCGGCTGACTGGAATAGCTGGCAACCGCGCCCTTGTTCCAGGAACGTACATGGCGGACGATGGCATCGACTTCCTCGCCGCTCAAACTGGGGAACGCGGGCATGACCCGACCCGGTCGCCCGATCTGGATCGTCTTGCGCAGATAGTCGTCGCTGATGCCGGCCTGAAACGACGGCAAGGCAAGCGGAACACCGATGCCGCCGTCGCCTTTAGCGCCATGACAGGACGCGCAGTTGCGCCCGTATAGCTTTGCGCCGTTTGGCGCGGCCGTCGCCGGCAGGCTCAACCCGGCCAACAGGATTACAACCAAGAGTCGCAGCAGCATGGCATTTTCCCCATTCCACAAATTTAAGACATTTTAATCCTGTTTTATTTCGTTTGCTATTGTATAAGTGGCTCAGATCAGCCGCCCTCTCCACAATGCACCCATATGAATGAACTCATCACCTGGCTACCCGCCGAACTCGCCTCACTGCCGCGCTACGTGGTGGCGCTGGCGATCGGCCTGCTGATGGGGCTGGAACGCGAGCGCAACCCTGCGGCGAAGGCGGGGCTGCGCACCTTTGCGCTGACGGCGTTGATGGGGGTGCTGGCGGCGCATCTGGCGGCGGCGCTCGTTGCGCCCTGGCTGATTGCGGTGGGGCTGCTGCTGGTCGGCGCGATGATGATCGCCGCCTATCTGCGTGATCCACAGCCGGACGGCGACCCCGGCACCACCACAATAGCGGCGCTGATGCTGTGTTACGGCCTCGGTGTGCTGGTGTGGCACAACGAAATCCAGTTGGCGGTGATGCTGGGCATTGCGGCGACGATGCTGCTGTATTTCAAGCCGGAGTTACGCGGCCTGAGCCAGCATTTATCGCGCCGCGATTTGTTGTCGGTGCTGCAATTCGCGGTGCTGTCGCTGATTATTCTGCCGCTGCTGCCGAACCGGAATTACGGTCCTTACGGCGCGCTCAATCCGTATCAAATCTGGTGGATGGTGGTGCTGATCGCGGGCGTGGGTCTGGCGGGTTATGCCGCGCTGCGGCTGGTTGGGCAGCAGCGCGGCGCGGTCATGCTGGGCCTGCTCGGCGGGCTGGTGTCGTCCACCGCCACCACACTGTCGTTCAGCCGCCACGCGCGCGCCAGCAGCGCGATGATGCCCATTGCGGTGATCGTCATCGTGCTCGCCAACCTGGTGGTGCTGGTGCGGCTGGGGGTGCTGGCCGCCGTGCTGGCGCCGGGGGTGCTGCCGCACCTGCTACCGGTGTTGATCGGTGGACTGACCGTCGGCGGACTCGGTGCCGCCTATGGTGTGCACCGGCTGCGGCCGCAGGGCGAGATGCCGCCGCTGGCAATGGTCAACCCCACCGAGTTGCGCACAGCGCTGGGCTTCGGCCTGATGTATGCCATGGTGCTGCTGGCTTCGGCCTGGCTGTCCGACTGGCTGGGCACGCGCGGTCTGTATGCGGTGGCGCTGGTGTCGGGGCTGACCGATGTCGACGCCATCACGCTGTCCAGCCTGCGCCTGCACAATCTGGACAAGCTGTCGGTAACGGTGGTGGTCAATGTCATCACGCTCGCCACGCTGGCCAATCTGCTCTTCAAATCGGCCCTCGCCCTGGTCATTGGCGGCTGGCACATGGCGCGCCATGCGATGGCGGGCATGGGCGCGGTGGCGCTGGGGCTGCTGCTGGCCTGGGCTATAATGCGCGGCTTTTCCGCCTTGTAAAACGCCCCGCCATGGAAGCCGAAAACCTCAATCAGATCCAAGCCAAACTCGCCGACCTGGGCGACCGCGCCACCCAACTCCGGGGGTTTCTTTGACTACGATCGCAAGCAGGATCGTTTAGAAGAAGTTGTCCGCCTGGCCGAAGCGCCCGATTTTTGGAACGACGCCGCCCGCGCGCAAGAGCTGGGGCGCGAACGCAAATCGCTGGAAGACATCGTGCTGGTGCTCGACCGCGTCGCCTCGGGTCTGAAAGACGCCGCCGAACTGTTCGAGATGGCGCGTGAGGAAAACGACGACGACACGCTGGTCGCCGTACAGACCGACATCGCCGCGCTTGAAAAGGACGTCTCCACGCTGGAATTCCGCCGCATGTTCAACAACCCGGCCGACCCCAGCAACTGCTTCATCGACATCCAGGCCGGCGCCGGCGGCACCGAAGCCTGCGACTGGGCCTCGATGCTGCTGCGGCAATACCTGAAATACGCCGAACGCAAAGGCTTCAAGGCCGAACTGCTGGAAGAATCCGAAGGCGACGTCGCCGGCATCAAATCCGCCTCGATCAAGATCGAAGGCGATTATGCCTACGGCACCCTGCGCACCGAAACCGGCGTCCACCGCCTGGTGCGCAAGTCGCCGTTCGATTCGTCCGGCGGTCGCCACACCAGCTTCGCCAGCGTGTTCGTCTACCCCGAAGTAGACGACTCGATCGAAGTGGACATCAACCCCGCCGACCTGCGCGTGGACACCTATCGTGCGTCCGGCGCGGGCGGCCAGCACATCAACAAAACCGACTCGGCGGTGCGCATCACCCACCTGCCGACCAACATCGTGGTGCAGTGCCAGAACGACCGCTCGCAGCACAAGAACCGCGCCGAAGCGATGTCGATGCTGAAGTCAAAATTGTACGAAGCCGAACTGCGTAAACGCCAGGCCGAACAGGACAAGCTCGAAGCGGGCAAGTCGGATGTCGGCTGGGGCCACCAGATTCGTTCGTATGTGCTGGACAACTCGCGCATTAAAGACCTGCGCACCAACGTCGAAACCTCGGCCACGCAAAAAGTGCTGGATGGTGACCTGGATATTTTCATTGAGGCGAGTCTGAAACAGGGCGTGTAAACAAGGGCTTGCGCCCGGAACAGTGGGCGTATATCCTGTATATACAACAGGAGATCAACCATGCTCACACGCGTTTTCAAAAGCGGCAACTCGCTGGCCGTTCGCATCCCCAAAGAACTCGCCATCGTCGAGGCAAGCCAGGACATAGAAATCGAAAAAATCGGCGACACGCTGGTGTTGCGTCCGGTTGTCAAACGCAAATTGACCGGCCTGGCCGAGGCCTTCGCCGCCTTTCCACCCGGATTCATGGCCGAAGGCCGTGAATTTCACGAGCAGAAAGAGCGCGACTGGAGCGGCTTCGGCGAACCCCAGAAGGTTCATCAAGAAAGTCCGGACTACAAACCCGCCGACAGCAAATAAGCCATGCGCTACCTGCTCGACACCAACATCTGTGTCCACCTCATCCAGCGCCATCCGCCCAAACTGCTGCGTCGCTTTCAGGAATTCGACTACGGCGATCTCGCTATCTCAGTCGTCACCCTGGCTGAATTGCGACACGGCGTCGAACGCGATCCCAGCATTAAACGCGAGGCCGAACGCGCGCTGAATGATCTGCTGACCTATCTGCCCGTGCTGCCGCTGGACAACGCCGTCGCCGAGCAATACGGTGTTTTCGCCGCCGCCATCCGCGACCGCCGCCGCGACGCGCTGGATCGGCTGATTGCAGCGCACGCGGCGAGCCTCAGCTTGATTCTTGTCACCAACATTGAAACTGATTTCAGGGATTACCCCGGACTCAAAATTGAAAACTGGGTTCAGTAACCCTATCCCGTGCCAAGCAAATCCCCCACCCAAACGCACAAGCCAAACCACCAAGCAAGACACACATCACAGTGCTACACTTAATTATGTGTTAAATCCTGGGATCAAAAAATGGCAACCACTGTTAATTTCACCGGCGCAGTCGACCGTGACCTGCTCAAGCGCGCCAAAGTCATCGCCGCCAAAACCGACACCTCGGTCAACGCGATTTTCAATGCCGAGCTGCGCCATCTGGTCGAAACTTTCGAGGCCGCCGAGGCAAGCGGCAACCAAAATTACAAGCTTCTGCTCGATTTCTCGCTCGGGCGGCTCGCAGGCGACGAAGTCATGCGCGCGCTAGGGATCGAAAGCGAGGAAGACCTGTTCCTGCTGATGGCGCAAGCCCACCTGCCGATGCCGCGACTGCCCGACGCCGTCACGCGCGACATGGTCGATCAACTGAATTCGCTGGCAAGCTGAAGTAGCCGCGATGGCCGTACCTGCTGTACTGCTGCCCGACGCCGGCCCGCTCATTACGCTGGCCTACGCCGACGCGCTCGACCTGCTATTAAAACCGGGCTGGCCGATTGTGCTGGTCGATATGGTGCTGCACGAAGTGACACGCAGCCAGACCCCTACCAGCGAGAAACTGGCGCAGTGGGTCGCCGCCAGCAAGCTGTCGCTACGTACCACCCGCACCTTCCAGCATCACCAGCAAACGCTGGCGGCCAACCCCGCCGCCGCGCGCACCGCCAACCTTGGCGAACTGGCGATCCAGGAAACCATGAACGACTTCACTCTGGATCAGCCACAGAAAACCGGCGTATTCCTGTTTGAAGACCACAAAATTGCCCGCGCCAGTTTTCTGCTGCCGGATAACTGCCGCAAGATCAGCACACGGGCGTTCCTGCTGTTTCTGGAGCAGCGAGGCTGGCTGGCGTCGGCGGCTGAAATCGAGCGGCGGGCGATCCAGGCCGGGCGCAGCTTTTCCAGACTACGGTTTCCGCCTGAGTAGGCTTTCCAGACCCCACGGAATACACGCATGAGCCAACTACTTATCAACGACTACCTCAAGCAACTCGATCTCATCAAGAAGATCAGCGGCAGCAGCCGCGAGACCATCGTGCGCGAGGCGTTCAAGGATTTGCTCAAGGCCTGGGGCAAGCAGCACGGCCTGGTGTTTCTGGCCGAATACCCGCTCAAGACCGCGACCAAAACCAACATCGCCGTCGATGGCGCGCTGCTGCACGAATTGCGCATGCCGCTGGGTTACTGGGAAGCCAAGGACGCCGACGACGATCTGGATGCCGAGGTCAGCAAGAAATTCAAGAAGGGCTACCCGCAGGACAACATCATCTTCAGCGACGACGCGCTGGCCGTGCTGTGGCAAAACCGGCAGGAGGTGCTGCGCTGCGACATGACCGACACCGCTGCGCTGTCCAAGCTGCTCAAGCTCTTTTTCAGCTTCGAGCGCCCCGAGATCGCGGGCTTTCGCGCCGCCGTCGCGCAGTTCAAAACCGACCTGCCTGCCGTGCTCGATGCCCTGCGCGACATGATCGCGCACGAACACACGCAAAACCCGGGCTTTCGCGCCGCCGAAACCCGCTTCCTCGCCCACGCGCAGGACGCCATCAACCCCGCGCTGACCGATGCCGACGTGCGCGAAATGCTGATCCAGCACATCCTCACCGAAGAAATTTTCGCCAAGGTGTTCGACGACAGCGACTTTCATCAGCACAACAACGTCGCCCGCGAACTCTATGCACTGGAAGGCGCCTTCTTCACCGGCGCGCTCAAGAAGCAGACCCTCAAAGGGCTGGAAACCTACTACGCCGCCATCCGCGCTGCCGCCGCGCAAATCGCCAGCCACAGCGAAAAGCAAACCTTCCTCAAAGTCATCTACGAAAACTTCTACAAGGTCTACAACGCCAAGGCTGCCGACCGGCTCGGCGTGGTGTACACGCCGAACGAAATCGTGCGCTTCATGATCGACGGTGCCGACTGGCTCACCGAAAAGCACTTTGGCAAAAACCTGATTGATAAGGATGTGGACATCCTCGACCCGGCCACCGGAACCGGCACCTTTATCAGCGAACTGCTGGAACACTTTCGCGGCCAGCCCGCCAAGCTCAAGCACAAATACCTGCACGAGCTGCACGCCAACGAAGTCGCCATCCTGCCCTACTACGTCGCCAACCTGAACATCGAATCCACCTACGCCGCCATCAGCGGCAGCTACGAAGAATTCCCCAGCCTGTGCTTTGTCGATACGCTGGACAACGTGGGGCTGCACACCTTGGCCAAGGGCGTGAATGCGGATTTATTCGGCAGCGTCAGCGAGGAAAACGTCGCCCGCATCAAACGCCAGAACGGCAAGCGCATCAGCGTCATCATCGGCAACCCGCCGTACAACGCCAACCAGGCCAACGAAAATGACAACAATAAAAACCGCGAATACCCCGACATCGACAAGCGCATCAAGCACACTTATATTGCCGCCAGCACCGCGCAAAAGACCAAGCTCTACGACATGTATGCGCGTTTCTTCCGCTGGGCCAGCGACCGGCTCAGCGAAAACGGCGTGCTCGCCTTTGTCACCAACCGCAGCTTTGTCGAGAGCCGCACCTTCGACGGCTTTCGCAAGACCGTGGCGCAGGAGTTCAGCGACATCTACGTGGTCGATCTGGGCGGTGACGTGCGCGCCAACCCCAAACTCAGCGGCACCAAACACAACGTCTTCGGCATCCAGACCGGCGTGGCCATCAGCTTCATGATCAAAAAAGCCCCCTCTCCCGCAAGCGGGAGAGGGCGGGGGGTGAGGGAAGCCCGCGTGTACTACCTGCGCCGCCCCGAGATGGAAACTGCCGAGGAAAAACTGACCTTCCTCGCCAGCCACCCCATGCGCGGCCTCGACTTCGACGAAGTACAGCCCGACAAATCAGGCAACTGGGTGAACCTGACCAACAACGACTTTGATACGTTGTTGCCGCTGGCGAGCAAGGAGACCAAGGCGGCGAAGACAGCGGGGAAAGAGCGGGCGATTTTTAAACTCTACTCGCTGGGGGTGTCGACCAATCGTGATGAATGGTTACTCGCTGAATCAATGGACGCGTTAGAGAAAAAAATCCAGTTCCTTGTACAGCACTATGAAGGACGCATCGGTAGCGATGAAGTTGACCAAACTATCAAGTGGTCAGAGACACTTCTGAGGAGGTCGAAACAGTGCGCAGTTGAACCGTTTCAGGCTGAGCGTATTGTCTCTTCTCTATATCGACCGTTTGTCGCGACATCCTATTACCACTCGCAGATTTTTGTAGACCGTCCTGGCCTTGCGAGTCGCCTATTTCCGACAGGAAAAACCTCAAAAGCCATCTGCTTCATGGCAGGCGATCGGCAACCATTCTCCGTCATTGGCGCTGGTGCTGTACCAAATCTCAATATGTTTTCAGCCGACGCGGTTCAATACGTCACTGCATCAGTATTTGATGAAAACACTACGCCACACGACAACATCACCGACTGGGCACTCAAACAATTCACTACCCATTACGCGGATGAAATCGGCAAGGGCAAGGCCGCACGCAAGCTCACCAAGCAAGCCATCTTCCACTACTGCTACGCCGTGCTGCACGACCCGCTGTACCGCGAGAAGTACGCGCAGAACCTGAAACGCGAATTCCCGCGCATCCCGTTCTATGCGAATTTCTGGCAGTGGGCGGCGTGGGGCGAGGCGCTGATGGCGCTGCACATCGACTATGAAACCGTCGCGCCGTTTGCGCTCACGCGCACCGACACGCCCGACGAAAAAGCCCGCGCCGCCGGTCTGCCGCCCAAGGCGCTGCTGCGCGCCGACCCGGAATCGGGCAGCAGCGCGCTCGATAGTGAGACCACGCTGCGCGGCATCCCGGCCGAGGCTTGGCTGTACAAACTCGGCAACCGCAGCGCGCTCGACTGGGTGCTCGACCAGTACAAAGAGAAGAAACCCAAAGACCCGACCATCCGCGAGCAATTCGACACCTACCGCTTTGCCGACTACAAGGAAAAAGTCATCGACCTGCTGATGCGCGTGACCACGGTGAGTGTGGAGACGGTGCGGGTGACGCAGGCGATGCGGACGACGGCGCGGTAAATCATGGAGAGATACATCTTCACCTTGCACCGCGCTGGTCATGCTTCTACAATCTGGTTAACCAGTTGAAAGGGCGCTGACCATGCTAACCGTGGGCGCATTTGAAGCCAAAGCCAAGATTGCCGAACTGCTCGACAAAGTCGCGGCAGGCGAGACTGTGCTGATTACCAGGCGCGGAGAGGCCGCTGCGCTGCTGGTTTCACCCGTCCAGATTCATCAGGACAAAGCCAGGGCGCTGAGCGAGATCAAGCGTTTCCGCAAGGCCTGCAAAACCGGGAAAGTGGATATTGAGGCGCTGATAACCGAGGATCGGCCTTGAGTTTTGTGGTGGATTGCTCGGTGGCGGCGCGCTGGCTGCTGCCGGACGAGGCCACGCCGTACACCGACGCGGTTTTCGAGTTGCTGAATGAGCAGGACGCCGTCGTTCCGGCGTTGTTTCTTTCCGAGTTCAGCAACGTATTTCTCAAGCTGTCACGCCAGCGCAAACTTTCTTCTGCACTCGCGTTAAGTGCGGTTCAGCGGTTTTCCGCGCTGGGTCTGGAAGTCGACCGCCACACGCCTGACCCCGAAAGGATGTTTACCTTGGCTGCGCAATATGGTCTGTCGGCTTATGACGCGACCTACCTTGAGCTTGCGCTGCGGCGCGGCTTGCCGCTGGCCTGTTGGGATAGCGGCCTCAAAGCGGCTGCAGAAAGGGCCGGACTGTTTCTGGCCGCCGGATCAAGCACGTAACACGGCAAACGGCATAGGGTGTGTGGGTCGGCTCCTCACCCCTCCGCCACCACCGCCAGCACCGCCTCGCCGTAGGCTTCCAGCTTCTTCACCCCGAGTCCCGATATCTCGCCCAGTTCCGCCAGCGTCGAGGGTTTGCGCGCGGCGATTTCGCGCAGGGCGGAATCGTGCAGGATGACGTAGGCGGGCACGCCTTTTTCGTTGGCGGTTTCGCGGCGCCAGGCGCGCAGGGACAGGAACAGCGGATCTTCGTCGTCATGCACGCCCGCGCCAGAGCTGGGTGCGAAGCGCGATTTTTTGCTGCGGGCAGGCCGCACTTCGATGGCGCGCAGCATGACGGTTTCGTCGCCCTTCAACACCGGCCTTGCGGCGGCGGTGAGTTTCAACGCGCCATAGGCGGTGTGATCGACTTCCAGCAAGCCGCGTACCACCAGTTGGCGCAGCACGGCGCGCCAGACTTTGTCGGTTTGCGTGGCGCCGATGCCGAATACGCTTAACTGGCCGTGACCAAATCTGTCGGTTTTTTCGGTGGTCTTGCCGAGCAGCACGTCGATGACATGGCCGGCGCCGAAGCGCTGGCCGGTGCGGTAGACGGTGGAGAGCAGCTTTTGCGCGGCTTCGCTGCCGTCCCACAGCGTGGGCGGGTTGAGGCATACATCGCAGTTGCCGCAGGGCTGGCTGGTTTCACCGAAGTAACTCAGCAACGCGACGCGGCGGCAGCTTGCCGCCTCGCATAGCCCGACCAGCGCGTCGAGTTTGCCGTGGGCGCTGCGCTTGTGCGCGTCTTCTGCGTCGCCCTCGTCGATGAAGCGGCGCTGGGTGACGACATCCTGCAAGCCCCACGCCATCCACGCTTCGGCAGGCGCGCCATCGCGTCCGGCGCGGCCGGTTTCCTGATAGTAGCCTTCGACCGAGCGCGGCAAATCCATGTGGGCGACGAAGCGCACGTCGGGCTTGTCGATGCCCATGCCAAAGGCCAGGGTGGCGACCATGACGACGCCGTCTTCGCGCAGGAATTTTTGCTGATGGCGGCGGC
>Ga0315271_10002782_pt1 | contig 11006 bp, 8 predicted proteins | sample C3_top_MG_FD_204664 | JGI IMG/M metagenome (GOLD analysis project Ga0315271, IMG submission 204664) | Sediment microbial communities from Yellowstone Lake, YNP, Wyoming, USA - C3_top | ecosystem: Environmental > Aquatic > Freshwater > Lake > Sediment | place: USA: Wyoming | collected 2017-08-01
AATTCCTCCTGGGCGGCGGCGTTGTCGACCGGAACCAGACGCAGACTGCCTTCGAGTTGTTTCTCGCCAAGGTAGACGTCGCGGATGTCGGCAGCGCCGAGCTTGACCGAGGGATGCGCGATCACTTCGCCGGCGTGCGCAGCACCATGGCCGCACTGCACCACGACGCAGGCCAGCGCTGCTGCAAGCTTGATCGTGAGCCGCGACGCCATCGACTAGAACGCAATCGAGTACTGCAACTGCGCTCGCCGGTAGCTTGCCGCGTCGACGGCGATCGGCGCTCCGGTGTCGTCGAGCTGGCTGTAGGCAGCATCGTGCGAACCGCGCAACTCCAGCTTGAGTGAAGAACTCGCATCAAGCGCGTACTTCAAGCCCGCAGCCACATACCGATAGGGCCGGGCCGACGCCAGGCTGCGGAAGTAGCTGTCCAGCGGATCCAGCGCCGCGCTCTCGTAGCGGGCATAGGGCGTCCAGGCCCCCAGGCTGCGCCCGAGCTGCACAAACCCGGCGTTGCTGCGGCGGGTCTGGCTTGCTGGCGCATCGCGGTTGCGAAATCCATAGTACTCGCCCCTCAGCTCCCAGTCCTGCGCGTCGTACACCACATACCCACCGAGCACGCGCAGCTGCGTCGTATTGCGCAAGGTGTCGTCGAGAGAATATTGACCGACGTCGGACGCAAAGCCGTGCACCCCGAGCGTCAACCCGCCGAGGCCCTGGTTGGCCTGGTAGCCCAGTCTGAAGCCCAACATCTTGTCGGCGTTGCGATCGGTCAGCACGCCAGGGTCGAGTTCGCGATCGCGAATGCTCGGCCCGTTGGCCAGGTAGGCGTCGTAGTTCAGCCGGCCCGCGCCGAGGCGCACCTTGCCCGTGAGCCAGAGTCCGACCGAGTGCGCTGGAATCAGCCCCCCGCGGTCCTCGAATTCGATGACGTCGGGCCGCGAGATCGAGTTCTGCAGGTTGGCACCGTGGTGGAAGTCGGTGTTCCACTGGCCGAAGGGCGTGTGAAACCGTCCTGCCCACAGCGTCACCGCGTCATTGACCGTATAGCCGAGCTGTATGCGCTCCAGGTCGAGCACGCTGCCCTGTGGGGTGGACTCGAACACCATCTCGATCAAGGACTTGACACGCTCACCAATCTGCGGCGTGAGGTAGATATCCAGGCTGCCGGCATTGAATCCGCGCTGGTGGCTCGGGTCGTGCGCCGAAGACCAGCCCGCGCCGACGTCAATGAAACCGTGCACCGGCGTGCCGGTCTCGCCCGAGCTCTTGCCCATGGTCTCGACGATCTGGCTCACGTCCTGCTGCAATGCCGCGATGGCGCGCGCCTGGTCCTCGGGTGAACCCGCAGGCGCCGAAGCGCCCGCCCGCGCGGCCCGGACGGGCGCCGGCGGGGGAGCCGACGCCCGCTCGAGCTCGGCCACCCGCGCTGCCAGTGCTTCGATGACGGCGGTGCTGCGCGCCAGGCTTTGCTCGAGCGCCTTGATACGCTCGTCCTGCGCGTCGGCCACGGCCGCTGTCGTGCCGCCGGCGCAAAGCGTGGCGACGATCAGCCCGCACAGACGTTGGGCAAGAGTGGATCGCTTTTTCATCCTGGGTCTCCGGGGGCGAGTGCGCGACAGGCCGCGCATGCGCCAGCGTAACGACTCTATCTGCTGCAGCGCGGGTGCATCGCGCCCAGCGGCGTGACGGCAGCCGGCGATGCGTCGCCGATTTCACGAACATTTGCGCCGCGACTCGCGCTGCCCTCCGGCGTGGAGTAGGCTGACTGCCGTACCAAAACTGAGGAATGGCTGGATGCGGCTAGTCTGGTTGGCGCGTGTGACGGTGGCGGTGGCTGCGGCAGGTGCGATGGGCGGTGCCGTTGCGCAGGACATGTTCCGCCCCGCTGGGCAATGGCAGGACGATCAGGGCCAGCCGTACCGGCTCGAAGCCCTGTACGGTGCGCCGACCGTGATCACGATGGCCTATGGTGCCTGCCGGCGCGTGTGTTCGACAAGCCTGCGCATGATGGAGCAGGTGCAGCAGCTGGCAGACGCGCGCCAGCTGAAGCTGAACTTCCTTGTCATCGGCCTGGACCCGCGCGCCGACCGGCCCGAAGACTGGGCCCAATTGCGCGCCGAGCGCCACTTGACACGATCGAACTGGCACTTCCTGTCGGGCGACGAGGCGTCGACGCGGCAACTGGCGCGGCGCCTGGGCGTGCACTATTGGCGCTACGGCGAACACACGCTGCACGACCTGCGCATCGTGCTGCTGTCGGCGCAGGCCCAGCCGCTGAAAACCGTCGACGCATTCGACCAGGCGGCCGAGACCCTGCTGCCATGACGCCACAGCGTCTCGCAGGGCTAGCGCGGAGCGACGACCCCTGGCACCGTGAAGGCGCAGTGCTGCTCGAGCGACACGCGACATGGTCGCTGCTGGCCAGGCTGGCGTGGATTGCGACGGCCGCGCTGGTGCTTTCGCTCGTCGTGGGCGGTGTGGCGATGTACCGCGCGGCCAGCATCCAGAACGACCAGATCCTCGACTCGCGTCTAGAGCAGTTCGGGGCGACGATCCAGGCCATCGTCGAGGACGAAATGGCCAGCCAGGCACCGGCGGGTGCAGCCCGCCTCACGCCCCTGAAGACACGGACCACTGCCGCGTTGTTGTACCGCTACCAGGTCTGGGCCCGCGACGGCAGCCTGCTGATGCACAGCCACGAGGCCTCGGCAAACAAACCGATGGTCGGATTGACCCGGTTCGGCTACTCCACCATCACCATCGAGGGCGAAGAGCACCGGGTATTTTCCTTGCCGGGCAGCAACGGCAGCTTCGTCGTCCAGGTCGCCGAAAACGTTCCCGAGGCCTGGGGCCAGGCCGGAGCGACGGCTTTTTACTATGCCGCGTTCCTGCTGCTGCCATTCGCTCTCTTGCTCGGCATCACCTGGTGGTTGTTGCACCGCGCGCTGCGTTCGATCAACGTGCTCGCCGACGCCCTGATGCAACGCAACCCGCTGGAAGTCACATTGCTCCCGGTGGTCGACCCGCCGCGTGAGCTGGTGCCGATCCTCAATGCCATCGACTTCCTGTTCGCACGCATGCAGCGGGCGCTGTCGATCGAACGCTCGTTCACTTCGCTGGCGGCGCACGAGCTGCGCACCCCGCTGGCCGGCGTACGCGCGAACGCGCAACTGCTCAGCTACGAGGCGCTGCCCGAAGCGCCGGCGATGGCCGTGGCGAGCCTGATCCAGGGCGTCGACCGCGCATCGCAGATGCTCGACCAGTTGCTCGATCTGGCCCGGGTCGAGAGCCTGGCCGTGTCGGGCGAGCTGCAAATGTCCGAGGTGCGGTTGGACAGCGTCTACGAGGACATCGTGCACGACCTCGAGTCGCGCCTGCGCAAGCGCCAAGTCCACCTCTCGTCGAGCCTTCGCGACGTGACTTGGTGCTGTCACGGCATTGCACTGGGCGTGCTGATGCGCAATCTGCTAAGCAACGCGATCAACCATTCGCCCGATGGCGGGCGGGTCGAGTTGCTCGCGGCGCTGCGTGGCGACGAGCTCGTTCTGTGTGTCGACGACTCCGGCAAAGGCATCGCGGCCGCGGACCGCGAGCGCGCCTTCGAGCGCTTCAACCGCCTTGGGCGCACGCAGGCCGACGGTGTGGGCCTGGGCCTGTCGATCGTGCTGCTGGTCGTCGAGATGCACGGCGCGAAGATCCAACTGCTGGACTCGCCGCTCGGCGGGCTGCGGGTACAGGCGACGTTCCCACGTCGCCGCGAGGCCGGCGCGTCCGCGCAGGCCCAGCCAAGCGTGGCCGGTGAGTCGCATGAGCCTTGAGGCCGCATTGATCCGCTGAGTCCATGGTGCGATGGATGACCGGTTCTGGATTTACACTCGGTGCAAATGGCCGCCATGAACTGCCCTGCGGCCGGTCGGTCGCGGGGGGGGGCCGTGAAGTCTGAGGCGATCAGGGACACCGATCCGGACCGGATGAACGACGCAATCCACGCGGACGACGAGCGCCGGCGCACCGCCGCCGACTACGACGCGCTGCCCTACCCTTCGTTTCCCTATGCCTATCTGCACCCGGGTCGCCTGAGCGCACTCGCCGTTCTCCACGGGCTGGAACCCGCACCGGTGGCGACTGCGCGCATCCTCGAACTCGGCTGCGCCTCGGGTGGAAACCTCATTCCGCTTGCCGCGCAGTATGCGCATGCATCGTTTGTCGGTGTCGACCTGTCGCAGCGACAAGTCGATGACGGCAACCGGCGCATAGCGCAGCTTGGATTGTCGAACATCGAACTGCGGCAGGGTGATCTGGCGCATGTGTCCTTCGAGCCCGAGTCGTTCGACAGCATTCTCTGCCACGGTGTCTTCAGCTGGGTACCGACCATGGTGCAGGAGGCTATCTTGCGCATCTGCGCCACGAGCCTCGCGCCTGCCGGGCTGGCCGCGATCAGCTACAACGTCCTGCCCGGCTGGCACCTGCGAAGCATCGTCCGCGACATCTGCCGGTTCCATGCCGGCCGACAGGCAACGCCCATCGAGCGCGCCGAGAAGGCGCGCCGCGGCCTGATCCAGACCGCCGCCGCGCTGCACGATCACGGGCCGTATGCGACGGTGCTGCGCGAAGAAGCGAAGCGCATGGCGGAGTCGCCTTTGGCGTACATCCTGGGCGAGTTTCTTGCCGAGGACAACGTCGCATTCCACTTCGATCAATTTGCGGCGCGCGCAACGGCCCAGGGATTGAGTTATCTGTGCGAAGGGTCGTTCGCGACGTCCATGCCAGAGTTCCTCATGCCTGCGGCAGCGCGGCAGATCAGGGCGCTGGCCGGACCCGACCCGATCGCGCTGCAACTCCATACCGACATTTTTTCCGGGCGGCGATTCCGACGCTCGATCCTGGTCCGGACAGCTCAGGCCGCTCACGTCAAGCCAACGATCGATCTCACGTGCATGCGTCGGTTGCATTTCGCCAGCGCCATCAGCCTGGTTTCGACCGCTGCCGACGCGACGTCCTCGACATTCATGGACGGCAAGGGCAGAAAGATTACGCTGAAGGATCGGGGCGTCGCTGCGGCCTTTTCCATGCTGGCCACACGTTATCCATCCAGCGCCGGCCTGAGCGATCTCGTGGGCGCCGCGGCCGACCCGCCGCGCTCCGCCGCCAGCACCGAGCGGCGTCTCGCAGGGGCACTGCTGCGCCTCCTGGGCACCGGGCGGGCGGCGGTCTCGACCACTGCACTGGCGGCGGGCCGGGCGGACGCCGCCTGTCCGATTGTCTGGCCTCTGGCGCGCATCGAAGCCGCAGGCGGCCAGCCATGGGTCACCGGGCAAAATCACATCGGCGTTCCGCCACCCCCGCTGGTCCGGCGACTCATGCCGCACCTCGACGGCAGCCGAGACCGCAGCTGGATGCTGCAGCATGCGCATGACGCCCTGGAACGCGGCGACGTAGGCCACGCAGCCGCGGCAACCGGCGGCGAGACCGGCACCAGTCATGCGCCTCTCGCCGCGCAGGCTGTAGACGCCGCACTCAATTTCCTGGCGCGCAACGCCTTGTTGGAAGCCTGAATCGTCGGTTGGGCCGCGACGGGGCAATCGGGTCAGCCTACCTGCCGCAGGGGCGGCATCGGCATGCCGCAGCTCGGCACTCCTACTGCGCTCGTCCGCTACCCGCCATCCAACTGTCGATCTCCTCGACGTCTTGATCCGTCAAGCGGCCGGACCGCACGCGCAGCATGGTGAATCCGCGGATGTATTCGTAGCGCGCCTTTTGTCGGTCCGATCGCGCCTTGAAATGCCGCCGTTCGGAGATCAGCACGTCGATCATTGTCGATACACCCAATTCATAGCTCTTCTTCTGCGCGTCGACAACCCGCTCCAGCGCTTGCACCTCGTCGCCGGTCGAGCCGATACGCGCGTGGTTGGTCGTCGCATTCAGATACGCGGTGCGCGCGTCACGTTCGATTTCCCGTCGCGCCCCCTCGTATTTCTCGCGCGCGATCTCGAGACGCGCGGTCGCGTCTTTCACGGTGGCCTGAACCCGACCACCTTCGTACAACGGGATGGTCAGCTGGACTCCGACTGTCCCCACGTTGTAGGCCGGAACCAGACGGTTGTCGTAGGCCTGGTCGGAGTGGGTTTGCGACACGGTCAGCGCAAGCCGTGGCGAATACTCTGCGCGGCCACTGCGAAGCTCCATCTGCGCCGCCTCGATGGCCTGCTGCAGGGCCATCAGGCTGGGATTGTTGAGTCCGGCGTCGATCGCCCACTGCTCTTCGTTGCCCGGCACGGGTGCAAATGCCTCGCGCACGAGCGGCGGCACGCGCTCGGCCTTCAAGCCCGTCAGCTCGCGCAGACGCGCGAGCGCCACTGCATGGGTACCGCGCGCTTCGATCTCTCGGGTCAGCAGGCCCTGGTAGTAGGCTTCGACCTCGTAGAGGTCGGTCACTTTGGCAAGCTCGCGTTCGCGCATGAAGCGCAAGCGCTTGCGCTGGCCGTCGATCGCTTCCTTCTCCGACTCCAGGTTCCCGATCTCGTCGGCCGCTTGCAGTGCCGTCAGGTAGCGGTCAACCACATCGCCGGCCAGCGTGATGCGATCAGCCTGGCGTACTTGCTCGCTCTGCGCCAACGTGAAGCGCGCGCCCTGCAGCTTGAAGTACGACGACAGGTCGAGCAGCGCCTGCTGCGCCTGAACAGCCGAACGCACGCCGGTGTACTGCCGCGACGCAAGGCCCGTCTCCCGAAAATCGTTCCATGAGTAGTTGCCGTTCGCGGACAACTGAGGCAGCAGCCTGGACAAGGCAAGATCCTTCTGCGCCTCGGCCTGTTCGACACCGAGCTCGCCGATCTTGAGCGTGGGGTTGCTCTCCAATGCCCGCCGGTAGAACTCCATCAGGCGCTGCGCCTGCGCCGGTTGCGATGGCAAGCACAGTGCAAGCACCAGCAAGATCGATGCAGCGAAGCGACTCATCACACCCTCACTCCTCATTGAACGAGCGGGCCAGCGTGTTCGTGAGCGGGTCGACCAAGTACCGCAACATCGTGCGCTCCCCCGTATTGATCAGTACCTCTGCGGGCATCCCGGAAATCAGGTCGAGCTTGTAGCGCGAGAGGTCTTGCAGGCCCTTTGGCGTGATCTCGATCCGCGCCAGGTAGTACGGCGCCTTCCTCTCGTCGCCCTCGTCGATCAATCGGTCAGCCGATAGCGCTATCAACTTGCCATCGATCCGCGGCGTGTCGCGCTGCTTGAACGCCGTGAACCGGATCTCCGCGATCTGCCCAATGCGAACGCGATGGATGTCGGCCAACGAAACCTTGGCCTCCACGATTAGTTTCTCGCCCTGGGGCACGATGTCGAGCAGTTTCGCTCCCGGCCTGACCACACCGCCCAGCGTGTGCGTGGTCAGGTCCAGCACCGTTCCCGACTGCGGAGCGCGCACGACCGTGCGTTCCACCGTGTCCTGGATCGACTGCATCTTTTCCCTCAGTTCCAACAGTTGGGTCTGGACTTCGGAAAGATCCTTGGCCACCTCACGCTGCATATCCTTTTGCAGCTGCACGATCTTGAGCTTGGTCTCGCTCACCTGCAGGTCGATCGCAGCCAGGCCGGAAACGAGGTCGCCGAGCTGGCTCTCGCTGTTCGCCAGGTTACGTTCGAATTCGCGCACCTTCTGCTTCTCGGCGTAGCCCTCCTTGAGCAGGGCCCGAAAGTCCTCCAGCTCGCTCAGGTAGGAACGCACCAGCATCTCGCGACTCGCCTTTTGCGAGCGCAGACCTTCGGCCTTGGCCCGCAACTGGCCGATCTGCTGCTCGTAGAGTTCGGCCTCGCCCTCCTGGGCTGCCATGCGCACACGGAAGATCTGGTCCTGAGCGCGTATCGCATCGCGCACGCGAACGTCGCCCTGCTGCTCAAGCACCTCAGGCGGGTAGGCGACGCGACTGCGCCCGTCTCGCTGCGCGACGAGCCGGGCCTCCCGGGTCAGCGTGGTGAAGAGCTGTCCACGCCACACCTCGAGCTGTGCGCGGGGTTGCGTATCTTCGAGCGTGAGCAAGACCTCGTCCTTGGCCACCGACTGCCCGTCGCGCACCGAAATGGACTTGACGATCCCGCCCTCGAGATGCTGTACCGTCTTGCGGTAGCCCTCGACCATCACGGTCCCTTGCGCCTGCGATGCACTGCTCAAGGGCGCCAGTGCGGCCCAGGTGCCCAAGCCGCCGAACATCGTCAGCACGATGATGATGCCGATGCGTCGCAGCCAGCGGCCGTCGTTCGACACCTTTTCGGGCGCCGCTGTTTCGGGTATCACCCAGTCTTGCGCGTCGTTCTTCATGGCTGGATCCTTGTCGATGGCACGCGGCTCACGCCACTGCAGGCGCCTGTGGTGTTGCCAGCGCCGGCCCCCGCCCGGCTGCCTGCTGCAGCGTGGCGAGCACCTTGTCGCGATTGCCGTAGAGCGCGATCTGCCCCTCGGCCAACATCAGGATCTTGTCGGCCTGGCCGAGCACGTTTTGACGGTGCGTGACCACGATCACCGTGCGGCCGTCGCGCCTGAGCTCTGCGAGCGTCTTTGCGAGCGCCGTGTCGCCTTCTTGATCAAGGTTTGAATTGGGCTCGTCGAGCACGAGCAGCTGAGGGTTGCCGTATAGCGCGCGCGCCAGCCCGATGCGTTGCCGCTGTCCGGCCGACAGCACATTGCCGATGAGCTGCGTGTCGTAGGCCTGCGGCAAGCGCAGGATCAGCTCGTGCACGCCGGCGGCTACCGCGGCCGCAATGATCTTCTGTGCGTCGAGCGTGCCGAAGCGGGCGATGTTTTCGCTGACGCTTCCGTCGAGCAGTTCGACGTCCTGGGGTAGATAGCCGACGTGGCGGCCCAGCGCCTCGCGATCCCAATGCGTGAGTTCGGCTCCATCCAGCCGCACGGTTCCGGTCGTCGGCTGGTGGATCCCCAGCATCGTGCGCACGAAGGTCGACTTGCCGGCACCGCTCGGGCCGATCACGGCCAGCACTTCGCCCGGCCCGGCCTGCACGCTGACGCCCTTGATCACGGGGGCGTCGGCGCCTGGCGGCGTGACCACCACGTTGTCCAGACGCAAGACGCCCTGGGGCGCGGGCAGCTGCAATGGCGGCTCACGCAGGGGCATCGCACGCAGCACGCCGTCGAGCCGTTGATAGGAGTCACGAGCGCCGAGAAACTGGCGCCAGTTGTTGATCAGGATGTCGAGCGGCGCGAGTGCACGCCCGAGCAGGATCGAGCCTGCAATCACGACGCCCGGCGAGATCTCGCGGCGGATGGCGAGGTAGGCGCCCAGCCCCAGCGCCAACGACTGGATGGCCATGCGAAAGGTCTTGGACACCGACGTGATCAACCCGCCATTGCGACTGGCCTTCGATTGCAGCTCGAGCACGACGTCCTGCCGCATCTGCCAGCGCGCGCGCATGCGTGGCAGCATTCCCATCGCCTCGATCACCTCTGCATTGCGCAAGTTGCGCTGCGTGTGGTTGTGCGACTCCATCGCCTGGCGGTTCGCCTCCTTCAGGTCGCCGCGAGTACCCAGTTCGTTCCAGATCGCCAGGCCCACCAGCACCAGGGCGGAAGCGATCGTGCACACGCCATACCAGGGGTGGAACAGGAACATCACCGCGATGTAGAGCGGCAGCCACGGCGCGTCGAAGAAGGCCAGCGGCCCCGGTCCGCTGAGGAACTGGCGCAGCTGTAGCAGGTCGCTCAACGGCTGCGCCGTGGCCACCTTGCCGCCGCTGGCCAGGGTCTGCCTGAAAACCGAGTCGAAGGTGCGCGCGCCGAGCAGCCGGTCGAGTCGGGTGCCGGCCACGATCAGGACTTGCGACCGAACCCATTCCAGCCCGCCCATGACGATGAACAGGAACAACACGATCAGCGTCAGCATGATCAGGGTCGACTCGCTGTTGCTGGTGAGCACACGGTCGTAGATCTGCATCATGTAGATGGTGGGCACCAGCACCAGCAGGTTGATGAAGAAGCTGAAGAATCCCGCGGACAGGAACAGCGAACGGCAGGCCTGCAGCGCGTCACGCAAGGCGGATGGGGCGCCGGCGTCTGCAGTGCCGGCGGCGGGGGGGGTGGTCTTGGCGGGTTTCACAAGTGGAGGGTCTCAAACAAGGGGCGAGAAGAACCGCTTGCACGCACAAAGGACAGTAGCGGCTGAATCGACCATGCCGAGAACGGCTCCGTTGGGGGTGGGGCGCTGCGTCCGGGTGAACGCCGAGGGCTCAGGCCACGCGACCCTGGCCAACACGCCGTCGCGGCGCCTCCAAGCGCACGCGACTTTGCGGCATCTGCAGTCTATCGGTAACCCCCCGTTCGGGGTCGATCATCGAGTTGAGGGGCCTGGCTCAGCCGTTGCGGCCGTGCCGGATTTCACGCCCGCTCGACGCATGAGCATCTTCACCTGCTTGCCCTTGAATTCCTTCTCGACGAGTTGCTTGAGGAACTCGGGCAGGGCGCGGGGATGCCCGGCCACCACCATCAGAAATGGAATGTCGCCGCAGACCCACTCGGCGGCGCGCAGTCTCGGCGTGCCTTGAAGATTGCCTGACAGCCGCGCTTCGAGCTCTGGCGACACCCGAGCCCACAACGCCAGTGCCACCGGGACCTGCATGCCGGCCTGCGGCGCCTTGTCCGCAGCGCTCTGCATGGTGGCGCTGGCCACGCGGTACTGCCCCGCCATCAGAGGAGGCAGAACCAGCCACTCCAGTTCGGCGAGGGTCAGGCTCTTGTAGACAGGATCGCGCATGAGCACGGCCACGATCTGGGTGAACGCCTGCGGAATCCGTGCCTGACGCGCCTGGCCTGCAGCGTTTGACGTTCCCGCGGCGGCCGGAGTTGCCGCCGCCGTCGCCGTCGACGGTTTGACTGTCGGCATGCTGCCGTTCAGTGCGCTCGCAGGGGGCGTACGTTTCTTCGGCGTGGTCTTCTTCTTTGCAACACTCGGCACGTTGACTCCTTGTCCAGAAAGGCCTGCCGGCCAGAGGCGCCAGAA
>Ga0315271_10002783_pt1 | contig 11004 bp, 14 predicted proteins | sample C3_top_MG_FD_204664 | JGI IMG/M metagenome (GOLD analysis project Ga0315271, IMG submission 204664) | Sediment microbial communities from Yellowstone Lake, YNP, Wyoming, USA - C3_top | ecosystem: Environmental > Aquatic > Freshwater > Lake > Sediment | place: USA: Wyoming | collected 2017-08-01
CGCGACATTTATGACCACTCGCTGCGGGTGTCGGCCGCCATCGACCGGCTGCGCTTGTCCACCTCGGACGCGATGCAGTTTCACCTGGCCTCGCTATCAGTCAAGCAGAACGAATCGGTGCAAAAGCTGGCCGGCTGGGGCGCGGTGCTGGCGATCCCGACCGTGATCTTCAGCCTGTACGGCATGAATTTCGAACTCATGCCGGAGCTGAAATGGCGGTGGGCTTATCCTGCCGTGCTTGCCGTCACGGGGGTGAGCATGGTGTGGTTGTACCGGCACTTGCGCAAACGCAAATGGATTTGAAATGCGGTAAGGCGTTAGGAGTGAGGGGGAGCAGGGAAAGCGCCCGCCCTCACCCCTCACCCCTCACCCCTCACTCAAAATGACTCACGACTCCGTCCGCATCGGCTTGATTTCCATCAGCGACCGCGCCAGCAGCGGCGTCTACCAAGACCAGGGCCTGCCCGCGCTTGAAACCTGGTTCGACGCTGTGCTGGCCAATCCGGCGCAATTCGTCAGCCGGCTGATTCCCGACGAACAGACGCTGATCGAGGCCACGCTGATCGAACTGGCCGACGTTGAACATTGTTCGCTCATCCTCACCACCGGCGGCACCGGCCCGGCGCTGCGCGACGTCACGCCCGAGGCGACGCTGGCGGTGGCGCACAAGGTGCTGCCCGGTTTCGGCGAAGCGATGCGCGCGGTGTCGCTGAAATACGTGCCGACCGCGATGCTGTCGCGCCAGCTTGGCGTCACGCGCGGCGCCAGCCTGATCCTCAATCTGCCGGGGCAGCCGAAAGCGATCAAGGAAACCCTCGACGGCATCTTCGCCGCCGTGCCCTACTGCATCGACCTCATCGGCGGGCCGTATCTCGAAACGAAACCAGAAACCATCGCCGTATTTCGCCCCAAATCAGCCATGAGGCCACCCGCATGACCCCCATCCTCGATGCCCTTGCCCGCGCCTTGCGCGACCTCGTCAGCCTGCGCGTGTTGTGGGTGGTGATCTGGCCGATGCTGGTTGCGGGACTGCTGTGGCTGGTGCTGGCCGTGGTGTTCTGGAGCACCTTTTCCGGCTGGATTGCGCAGGGACTCGATGCCATCGGCATTCAGGCCTGGCTGACCGGCCTGGAGCCGGTGTGGATTGCCAGCGGCATTCAACTGGTCGTGCATCTGCTGCTGTTCGTGCCACTGGTGATGCTGACCGCGCTGGTCATCACCGCGCTGTTTGCCATGCCTGCGCTGATCCGGCTGGTGGCCGAGCGCGATTATCCCCAACTCAAACGCGAAAACGGCGGCGGTCTGGCCGGCAGCGTGTGGAATGCGGTCATCGCCATCGCGCTGTTTGTCGCCTTGTGGATGGTGACGCTGCCGCTGTGGCTGATCGGCGTCGGGGTGATCGTTCCCTTCGTCGCCGCCGCGTATTTGAACCAGCGCCTGTTCCGTTACGACGCCATCGCCGAACACGCCAGCGCCGATGAAATGACCGCGCTATTCAAAAACGGGCGCGGTGGCTGGTGGGGGCTGGGGCTGCTCACCGGGCTGGTGCAGTTTGTTCCGCTGCTGAATCTGCTGGGGCCGGTATTCGCCGCGCTGGCGTTCATCCACTACGGCCTGGCGCGGGTGCAGCAGCAGCGTAGCGTGACAACTTGAAAACCATTTCAAATTAACGATCAATTCGAAGCAGCGTATTGCTGCCTGAACCCTTCATCGACATTGATCTCGTGCGCGGTCTGCGCGCCGATCACGCACTGCTTCAAACTATCCGGCATCACCAGCCGACCGCCAGCATTCACCAGCCGCCCGGCCATGATTTCCGCCTCGCGGCGCGGCATCCGCTCAGGCAAGTCGGGGTCGGCATAGCCTTGCGGATAAAGCGGCTTGCCGTCGGCATCGTATTTGTCGGTGGCGCCCAGCGTATGCAGCAACTCGTGCGCGATGACGATGTTGTTCTGACTCGTTTGTTTATCATCGGCAAAGGCGTGTACCACGCCAATCAGGCCTTTTTGCAGCCCGAGTGAATGTTCCAGCGCAACGCCATCCTGCGGCGCGTGATACAGCACGAACAGCTTGACCTTGCCGATCTGCGGCAGCCATCGCCCGGAGTGCCGATACACCCACCAGCGCAACTGCAAACTCCACCACACGGTTTTCAGCACGCTGCCGTCGCGCGGCGGCGCGGGCGGTTTTTCATTCAGCTCCGGCAGCAAGGCAAGCTGCATGGCCTGCGCTTGCTTCACGCCGTAACGCGCGGTCTCGCGTTGCATGAAGGCATTGATGTCGTCGAAATCGCTCGCCTGCAAGCGGCCTATCGTCTCGGCCGCCTGCGTCGAGCCATCGCCGTTGATCGGGATCAGCGCCACATCCAGCGGCCCGCGCCAGCCGCGCACCAGCGTTTGCTCCAGCCAGGTGAAGCCCACCGCCGCGGCCAGCGCACCCAGCAGGATCAGAATACGGAATCGGCGAAAAGTCATGGCGGTGCGAGCGGAGTCAGGGGCTAACCCTTAACGGCCACGCCCCTGTCCGCTTGAGACGCCAGCTTGAAACGGCTTGAATCAATCAGGGCGCGGCGACGGCGGCAGCGCCAGGGGCGGCCGCAGGGGCAGCTTCCGCTGCGATGCTTTTCCCCGCTCCCAGCACCATCTTGCTGCTGACCTGTTTGTCCTTGGCCGCCTGTTTGATGGCAGCGGCCACACTGACGCGTCCGCTCTCCAGACCCTGTTTGATCAGGCTGTCGCGCATGACCTGCCCGCGCGCCTGCGCCAGCTTGGCGAGTTCCGCGTCGTCGACCGCTGTCTTCTGCGTGAGTTGCTCCAGCAATTCGGTATGAAAGGCGGACACCGGCCCGCTATCGCGAGTCTTGAACTTGCGTCCGAGCCGTTCAACCATGGCGTTATCCGTAATCAGGTTGCCGCCGCCTTTTTCCTTGTAGCTGGCGCGCAGTTTCTGGTAATCCTCCTTGCCCAAGCGTTCGGCGTACAGGTCTTCCAGCACCGTCTGGACGGTGTAGTTGTTGACGTCCACCGGCCCCGGTTCCTCCTGCGCGGTCAGCTTGACCCCGGTGCCCGCCGCCACTTCGCGCCGCATCGCCAGCTCTTGCAGCGCGCGCCGGTCGGCTTCCGGATCGTAGCCCGGCTCAATGGCAAGCGTCAGCGCCGGGCGCTTGGCCATCGCCTCGCTCAAGGTTTTGAGTTTTTCCTGTTCCGGCGGCAACAGCAGGCTGCTGCCCGGATCGAAGCTGACTGCTTCCATCTTGTCTGAACTCACCCCCAGCAGCTTGCCCAGGGCACGGAACGGCGCAGTCACCAGCTTGGTCAGCACATTCACAATCGCCTTCCAGATGATTTTGCCGTAGCTGAACTTGGGGTCGTCGAGGCTGCCGGATATCGGCAGGTCGAGGTCGATGATGCCGTTGCTGTCTTCCAGCAAGGCAATCGCCAGATCGAGCGGCAAGTGCTTGACGCCGGGGCCGTCCACCCGCTCACCCAGTTTCAGCCTGTTGATGACGAACTTGTTTTCGCCCGCCAGTTGGCGTTGCTTGATCTTGTATTCGAGATCGACCGAGAGCTTGCCCGACTCGATCTTGCGCCCGGCGAACTTGCCCGAATACGGCGTCATGTTAGCCATTTCCAGATTGCGGAAAGTGAGCTTGATGTCGGTGAATTCGGTGGCCTTGAACGGCTGCACCGTGCCGCGGATACGCGCCGAACCAAACTCATCCACCTTGCCGTCCAGTTCCAGTTGCGCGATGGCGGCCGGGTCGGTGGAAACGCTGTTGATGACGCCGGACAAGGAATGCATCAAGGTGCCGAACTTGGGCGTGAGCGAGAGATCGGCGAAATCCAGCTTGCCGTCGTCGATTCGGAATTGCTCGATGACAACCGGAAACGCGGGCGGCGCGGTTTGGGTTTTGCCAGCCTCGATTTTGCCCGGCTCGCTCTTGACTGGCTCGCTCTTGCCCGGCTCGCTCTTGACTGGCGCGGCGGGCGGCGGGCTGACGGACGCGACGGTTTCCGCATCGGGCGCGGCCTGCGTGTCGTCTTCCTCTTTTTCGGATGCAGCAACCGCCAGCTTAACCGGCTGGTTGCGCATCAGCTTCTGAATATTGCGCGTGCCGTCTTCGAGGATGAGAATTTTCGCGAAGGGTTGGGTTGCGCGCAGCAAGGCGATATGCACCCGGTTGGGCGCCAGCCCCAGTTTCAGATCGTCGCTCGACAAGCGCTCCCAGCCGAGGAAAGACGCGCCGCTTTCTTCTTCGGTAATGTCGAGCTGATCCACACTGAAGCCGCCAACGAATGCCAGCGACAGCGGCTTGCCCGCCAAGGTTAAGGGCAACAGTTTCAAGTTGCCGGCCACGCCCGCCGTGCCCTTGTTGAGACTCAGCCGGACGATCGTATTGAGGTAAGGCGCAAACGGTTTGAGCGCCAGGCCCGCCAGCTTCAGTTTCACCTCGCCTTGCAGCGGCGCGGGGGCCAGCTTGCCACTGGCGTCGAAGCGTCCGCCCTGTTTGATCGCAAAACCGGCTTCGAGCGGCAACGGGCGCGTCAGATCGAGACTCAGGTCATGCGCTTTAACGAAGCCGTCTACAAGATCGAGCTTGACCGGCGTAATCGGGGTCTGATCGACGAAACCGACGTTGACGCCGTCGAGCGTGAAATGCGCCAGCGCGAGTTGCAGCGGCGGCGCGGCAGCGGCCTTGGGCGCAGGCGCAGACACAGGCGCCCCCGGCGCTTTTTGCAGGATGCGCGCCCAGTTCAGCGTCTTGTCTTTTTCCATCACCACTTGAGCCGCCGCGCCGGACAGCGTCAGCGCGTCGATGTCGAGGCGCTTGTCGGCCAGCGCCAGGCGTGCGTTATCCAGCGCCACGCGCGCCAGCGTCGCCACTGACGCGTCGCCGGAACGCAGTTCGACCGGACCGAGCGAGGCGTTGACCGGGCCGACGTTCAGCGCGGGCGTCGCACCAATTTCGCCTGCCACCGCAGCGCTGAGATCAAATCGATTCGCGATGGCGGTCAATGGCTGCGCATAGCTCTGGTCGGTGAAGCGCGCCGACCAGTCGACCAGCCTGATTTCGCGCACGCCGATTTTCCACGGCGCGGCAACGGCTGCGGATTTTGCCGTCGCTGCGGGCACGGGCGCGGCGGGCGCGCTGCCCGACGCGAACAGGGTTTGCCAGTCCAGCACGCCCGCCACGTTGCGCGTCGCCGACAGTTGCGCACCGGTCAGCCGCACGCTCGCCACTTCGACAGTGCGGCGCAACAGATCGACATTCGCGTTAGCGACATTGGCTTCGGCCAATTTCAATACCGGTACGCCGCCGCCCTTGGGCGCCAGCGCCAGTTCGTTCAGCCGCAGGTTGGCGCCGCTCACTTGTAACGAGGGCACGTCCTTGACGGTCTTGTCGCGCGCCCCCGTCTTGTCTTTAACCATGGCGAAGCGGTAATTCAGCCCCGCTGCAAGCACGCCGGAGGGCAACTCGAAATTGCGCGGGGTTTTGATTACGCGCAACAGATTGGTCAGACGCACCCCTTCCAGCCCGATCTGGCCGGCCGACGCCACCGGGTTCAAGCTGACATCGCCCTTCCATTTGAGCGTGCCGCCCTGCTCCGGCAGCTTGGCGGCGACCAGGTAATCGCCGCGATCTGCGGGCAGGGTGGAAATTCCGTCGAGTTCGATGCCGAGCGGCGCCAGCACCACCTTGAACGGCAGGCCGGCGCGGTTGGCATCGGTGTAGTTGACATCACCGCCGGCGACGCGAACATGGTCGATCAGCACCCGTGGCAGGGTGTCCGAAGGCGGCTTTTTGTCTTCGTTGAGCTTGTCGATCAGCCCCTGCCAGTTGAGCCGCCCGCCCGAACGCACCAGAACCGTGGCGTTGGGTTTTTCGAGCTGGATGTCCTGAATGCGCCAGGCCCAGCGGAACAGGCCGGTGGCATCGAGATTGAGGTAAAGGCGGTCAAAACCGGCCAGCGGCGCGCCGTTTTTCTCGGCCAGCTTGAGGCCGGTCACGGTGGCCTCCAGCGTCAACGGATTGAACTCGACCTGCTGCGCGCTCAACTGGCTGGCCAGCTTGTGCTCGCCCACCCAGGGCAACAGCTTTTGCGCCAGCGGGTTGACCAGAAAGAAGCCAAACAGGAGATACGCGCCAAACAAGCCGGCGGCGATCAGAAACGGCAGGCTCAATGCGATTTTGACGACACGTCCCCACATGCTGCGTCTCCCCGTTTGGATTAGGTTGCTCAGATCGAACTGGCTTGCATGACCTCGCGAACCACCCGGAATATCTCGCGGAACGCTTTCGGCGGCTTGCTGCGCGCCGCTTCATCGCGCGCATTGCGGATGAGTTGCCGCAAATGGGTGGCATCGGTTTCCGGATGCGCATTCAAAAACAGCGTCAGCGCCTCGTTGTCGGCGATGAGTTTGTCGCGCCATTTTTCGGCCTGATGCAGCTTGGCGTTTTCTGCCGCCGACACGCCATTGAACACATCGAGCTGCGCCTGAATCGGCGCCGGGTCGATGCTGCGCATCAGCTTGCCGATGTACTGCTTTTGCCGCCGCAGCGCGCCGTTTTGGGTGATCTTGCGGCACGCGGCTACCGCTTCGCGCAACTCTTCCGGCAGCTCAATCCGTTTGAACTGCGCAGCGGGGAGCTTCACCAGCAGCGCGCCAATATCTTTCAACGCCTCGGCATCGCGTTTTATCTGGCTTTTGCTGGGGCCGTCGTATACCTCGTCGGGGTCGAATTCCAGCTCGGCATCGGGGTCGATCAGGCGCACGGTGGGGCTTTCGGTTGCTGTTATGATCCTCATTGTAGTTTCCAGCTCAGCAAAACGTAACCGTCACCCTTCCCTTCTCGCTCACACGCCATGTCCCGTTCCCATTTCAGCTACACCCGCGACCAGCTCATTGCCCTGTCCCAGACCGTCATCGAACACGCGATGAAGAGCGGCGCGACCGCCGCCGACACCGAAATCTCCGAAGGCATCGGGCAAAACGTCTCGGTGCGCCAGGGCGAAATCGAAACCATCGAATACAACAAGGACAAGGGCGCGGGGGTGACGGTCTACGTCGGTCAGCGGCGCGGCCACGCTTCGACCTCGGATTTATCCGAAGCCGCCCTCAAAAGCGCCGTCGATAAAGCGCTCACCATCGCCCGCTACACCGCCGAAGACGAAGCGGCTGGCCTGCCCGACGCCGACCATCTGGCGAAAAATGTGCCCGACCTCGACCTCTACCATCCCTGGGCGCTGACAGTGGAAGAAGCCGCCGCGCGCGCGCAAGCCTGCGAAGCGGCAGCTTTGGCGGTCGATAAACGCCTCACCAATTCCGAAGGCGCGGGCGTCTCCACCCACACCTCGCACTTCATCTTTGCCAACAGTCTCGGCTTCTGCAACGGCTATGCCGGTTCGCGCCACGGCATTTCGGTCGCGGTGATCGGCGAAGACGCAGGCGGGATGCAGCGCGATTACTGGTACAGCAACGCGCGCGACGGCAACGATCTCGACGCCCCCGAAACCGTGGGTCGCATCGCCGGTGAGCGCACCGTGCGCCGCCTGAATGGCCGCAAACTCGATACCCGCACCTGCCCGGTGCTGTTCGAAGCGCAGCTCGCCACTGGCCTGATCGGCAACTACGTCGCCGCCGTGTCGGGTGGCAGCCTCTATCGCAAATCGTCGTTTTTGCTCGACAGCCTGGGCAAAACCGTCTTCGCGCCGCAGATCAACATCCGCGAAATGCCACTGGTTCGTGGCGGCCTCGGCAGCGCACCGTTCGACAGCGAAGGCGTCACCTGCACCGAGCGCGACATCGTCAAAAACGGCGTAGTCGAAGGCTATTTTCTTTCCACCTATTCGGCGAAAAAACTCGGCATGACAACAACCGGCAACGCCGGAGGCAGCCACAACCTGATCGTCTCGCACGGCGACCTCGATCTCGCGGGTCTGCTGCGCAAAATGGGCACCGGCCTGTTCGTCACCGAACTGCTGGGGCAAGGCGCCAACATGGTCACCGGCGACTATTCGCGCGGCGCGGCGGGCTTCTGGGTGGAAAACGGCGAGATTCAATACCCGGTCGAAGAGATCACCATCGCCGGCAATCTGGCCGAGATGTTCAAAGGCATTGTGGCCATCGGCAGCGATGTTGAACGGCGCGGCAGCAAGCAGGTGGGTTCGATCCTGATTGACCGGATGACGCTGGCGGGGAATTGAACCAGCAGCCCTAGTCCAGTACCGGGGCACGTGATAAGGTAATACCTGTCCATACCCGCCAGGAGCGCGCCATGACTGACACAGCCACCCGCCCTATCGCCATCAAAATCGACAACGACACCCGCGAGCGCATCAAGCGGCTTGCGGAAGCGCGCCACCGCACCTCGCACTGGATGATGCGGGAGGCCATCCGGCAATACGTCGAGCGTGAGGAAAAACGCGAAGCGTTTCGCAAAGACGCACTTAACGCCTGGCAGGAATATCGGGAAACCGGCCTGCATGTCACCGGCGATGAAGTCATGGCGTGGCTCGAAACATGGGGAGAAGAAAACGAGACCGCCGCTCCCGTATGCCACAAGTAAGGTTCGCGCCTGGCGCACTGCGGGACTTGGAGCGGCTGCGCGAATTTTTACGCCCCAAAAACCCTGCCGCCGCGAAGCGCGCAGCGCTTGCCATCATCAAAACCATTCAGTTGCTCAAGCAGCACCCGCAGATCGGCAGACCCGCCGATGAAGCAGACCCCGAGTCGGTTGAAGCGCACGGTCAGCGTGAGTTGATGATCGATTTTGGCGGCAGCGGCTATGTCGCGCTGTACCAGTACGAGGATGGGGATGTGACCGTACTGGCACTACGACATCAGCGGGAAGCCGGGTATTGATTCAGCGCGGCTATCCACCCAGACAGAAAGGCAGTACGTACCCGGCTTCATTGCGTACAGAGTTAGGGCGGTTCAGGAAGGCTAGAATGAGCCGTGTGCCATTGGCTGTTCAAGGAGTAACCCATGCAATCAATTAAACAAATCGTCCACGATATTGCTGACCACTTGCCCGAACAGGCAAGCATCGACGACGCCATGTATGCCCTCTACATCCGCCAGAAACTGGAGCACTCCCTGAAGGCGGCGGAGGAAGGGAAAACCACCTCGCAAGAAGAAATGGAAAAACGCTATCTGAACCATGCGGCTTGAGTGGTCGAACTGCGCACGAGACGACCTGGATGATCTGGTGCGCTACATCAGCCGGGACTCAGCGTTTTATGCCCGGCTCTTTGGCGAGCGGATCGTTTTGGCCGCACGGCGGCTTCAGCATTTTCCGGAAAGCGGTCGCATGATCCCCGAAGCCGAAGACCCGACCCTGCGGGAAACCATTGTTCAGGGCTACCGGGTCATGTACCGCCTTGAACCTGACCGCGTGCTCGTGCTTGCAGTGATGCATGGCAGCCGCGACGTCGCAGGGATGGCGGGCAAGCCTTGGGATGAAAACGGAACGTAAAGAGTGGGTCAGCTTCGCGTTGTTTTTATTGCGAAGCTGACCCTTTTGGTTCTGTTTAAGGGCATCGTCGCGATTGGCAAGGATGTCGAGCGACGCGGCAGCAAGCAGGTGAGGTCAATCCTGATCGACCAGATGACGCTGGCGGGGAATTAGGCTTTTTAATCGGTCAGTTGTTATCCTGACGACATGAAGGTAAACGACATCCTGACCATGCTGCGAAACGACGGCTGGGTGCTCGTTGCCACGCGCGGCAGCCATCGCCAGTTCAAGCATCCGGATAAAAGCGGTCGCGTTACAGTTGCCGGAAAACCCAGCGACGACTTTGGCGCCGGGCACATTGAATAGCATTCTCAAGCAAGCAGGGCTAAAGGAGTAAATCCATGCGCTACGCCATCGTCGTCGAAAAAACAGAAAACAACTATTCCGCATACGTTCCTGATCTGCCCGGTTGCGTGGCTACCGGTCAGACGGTGGAGGAAACAGAAAATAAGATTCGTGCGGCGATCGAATTTCATATTGAAGGGCTTCGCGAGGACGGCTTGGACATCCCTCAACCCGTCAGCATCGTTGAATATCTTGAGGTTGCGGCCTGAAAAATGTTGCAATGCAAGACGTGACCCCGGCGGCTAAGGAGTTTAAAAACATGACTATCACACGCGATCAACTGCGCAGCATGAACGTCCGCGATGTAGCGACAGGCAAACGCCTTGCCCCCGTACACCCCGGCGACGTGCTGTTACATGACTTTATCGAACCGATGGGACTGACCCGCTACAAAATCGCCAAACTCGCCAACGTACAACAGCGCCGCATCGACGAAATCTGCATGGGCAAGCGCGCGATCACGGCAGACACCGCGCTGCGACTGGCGAAACTGTTTGGCATGGATGCACAGACCTGGATGAACCTGCAAGCGCAATATGATCTGGAAACCACGGAACTGGCGCTCGGGGAACGGATCGAGCAGGAAGTCTCGACGCTGCAAGCAGCGGCTTGAAAATCTGCCGCGCAAGACCCGAGCCTGCGGGATATTCAGGCTACGCCCGCTGACCCCGGTATTTTTTGGCAAGCAGGCTCATCCCCAACATGCCGATTCCAACAAGCAACAGGCTTGATGGCTCCGGGACTGTGTTGATGTTCCTGATGCTGTTAATGCTGCCTGCAACAAGTTCAGCCTGAAGTGGGTCGCCGAGAGAATCACCGAGGGCATTTACCGAGATGCTCAACGGACTGCTGCCGTCACTCAAAGCAGTGAACGAGAGCGTCGCCAAAGTGAACGACCCCGCCTGCAAACTGTCGAGGTCGGCAGCGGACTCAAGCGAAACTTCGAACAAATTGATCGTGCCCACCCCAGCGGTCACGCTATTGATATCTCCCAGCCCGAACAGGTCCAACTGATTGCCGAACGTGGCACCGTTGAAGGTCAAGACCGACGCATCAAAACCGATGTCCAGGTCGAATGTCCCCAATGAAGGTGCCGCACCGTCCCCAAGCCCGGAGATGATGAGGTCAACCGTCGTTGTGGA
>Ga0315271_10002784_pt1 | contig 11003 bp, 8 predicted proteins | sample C3_top_MG_FD_204664 | JGI IMG/M metagenome (GOLD analysis project Ga0315271, IMG submission 204664) | Sediment microbial communities from Yellowstone Lake, YNP, Wyoming, USA - C3_top | ecosystem: Environmental > Aquatic > Freshwater > Lake > Sediment | place: USA: Wyoming | collected 2017-08-01
GCGTCGCCTCCACCAGCATGCGCAGCCGCGTCAAGGCTTCCAGCAGCTCGTTCACCCGCGTTGAGAACGCCCCCGACAACGAGCGCACCGCCGAACGCGCCGCCTCGACCGAGGCGGCGTCGATCAAATCCGCCACCGCCTCCGCCTGCGCCAGATCGAGCTTGCCATTGAGATACGCGCGCCGGGTAAATTCACCCGGCGACGCCAGCCGCGCCCCCAATTCAAGACAGCGTTGCAAAACCAGATTCAGCACCACCGGCCCGCCGTGCCCTTGCAACTCAAGGACATGTTCACCAGTAAACGAATGCGGCGCGGCGAAAATCAGCGCAATGCCCTCGTCGAGCGTCGTGCCGCCTGCATCAAGGAAGCGCGTAAATGTCGCGTGGCGCGGCGCAGGCACGCGCCCAAGCATCGCGACGGCGAGCGGCGCCACATCCGCCCCCGACACCCGCACCACCCCCACGCCGCCGCGCCCCGGGGCGGTGGCGATGGCGGCGATCAGGTCGGCAGAGGATGTGGCTGAGCGTGTCATCTACGGTGCATGGCGGAACAGCGTACGTCCGCCCGAACAAAAAACAAGCCCGATTCTAGCGCCTGTCCAGCCTGCGCGTCGGCGCACTCTAAAGTTCTCGCCCATATAGTCGATATAAAGATTTCTGTATCTTTAATGGGCTGTTAGAAATGGCGATAGAACTGTACAACGACGGCAAGCACATTTGTCTTTTGTTTAATGACTTGGTGGATGACGACAAAAGCGATGCGGTTCAGGCGAACCAGTTCCTGGTCGTCTCCGATGGCGAGGGCACGCTGATCGACCCGGCTGGCAACATGACTTACAACGCCTTGCTGATGGCGATGGGGCGTTATTTTCCGTATAAAAAGCTGAAATACATCCTGGCCTCGCATCAGGATCCCGACATCATAGCTTCACTAAATAAATGGCTGTTCGGGACGGATGCAACGCTGTATGTGTCCAGCCTGTGGGATCGATTTGTGCAGCATTTCACCACCCAGGATCGCAGCGTCGGCCGCATCGTAGGGGTGCCCGACAAGGGCATGATATTGCCACTCAAGGACACGCGGATGATCATATTGCCCGCGCATTTTCTGCACTCAGAGGGCAACTTTCATTTCTACGATGAAAAGGCCAAAGTGCTATTTTCAGGCGATATGGGGGCGTCGCTCGTTCATCATGACCAAGTGGAAAAGCCCATTACCAGCGCCAAGGCGTTCAAAGAGCACGTTCATACGATGGAAGGGTTTCATCGGCGCTACATGGTTTCCAACAAAGCCTGTCGCCTGTGGGCCAATATGGCGCGGGGACTGGATATGGATTATCTGGTGCCGCAGCATGGCTGTTACTTCAAGGGCAAGGAAGCAATCGGCGCTTTTCTGGACTGGATTGAAAAGCTGGAATGCGGCATCGACCTGTTTACCCAGGATAATTACCGTATTCCAACCTGATGGCCGCCCGGCGGGTGCCGGGTTTTCACGCGGCCCCTAGCGCGCCGCTGCGCCGCCAATTTGCCTGTTGATCACCCACTGCTGCGTGATAGACAGAATATTGTTAACCACCCAATAAAGCACCAAACCCGCCGGGAAGAAGACAAACATGACGGTGAAGGCGACCGGCATGATCATCATGATCTTGGCCTGCATCGGGTCCATCGGCTGCGGGTTCAGCTTCACCTGCAAGATCGAGGTGATGCCCATGACGATCGGCAGGATGTAAAACGGATCGGGCGCGGTCAGGTCGGTGATCCAGCCGATCCAGGGAGCGCCGCGCATTTCGACGGCGGCGAGCAGCACCCAATAGAGCGCGATAAACACCGGGATCTGGATCAGGATCGGCAGGCAGCCGCCGAGCGGATTGATTTTCTCGGTCTTGTACATTTCCGCCATCGCCTGATGCAGTTTGGCACGGTCGTCACCATACGTGTCTTTCAGCTTTTGCAGGCGCGGGGTGAGCTTCTTCATCTTGGCCATCGACTTGTATCCCGCCGCCGACAGCGGATATAGCGCCAGCTTGAGGAAGATGGTCAGGATGATGATGGCCCAGCCCCAGTTGCCGACGACGCGCTCGATTTTAGCCAGCGCCCAGTAAATGGGATAGGCCAGCGGCGTGAGCCAGCCGTAGTCGCGCACCAGATCGAGACCGGGCGCGGTTTTTTCCAGCATGGTCTGGGTTTGCGGCCCGGCATACAGTGGCACGCTGAAGGTTTTTTGCTGGCCGGGTGCGAGTGTGCCTTCGGCCAGAATCACGCCGGCGGCATAAAGGTCGTCGCTTTGGGCACGGGCGTAAAACTCACGTTTGACGCTGCCTTCGGGCAGCCAGGCAGAGACGAAATGGTGCTGCACCATGCCTACCCAGCCGTTGTTGGCAGTTTTCTCAAAGTCTACCGTGCCTTTCTGGATGTTCTTGAACGCGACTTTCTGGAATTTCTTGACGTCGGTGTAAACCGCCGCGCCTGTGTAAGTCGGCAGAAAACGTGTCGATCCGCGCGGCGCGCCTCCGTGGCGGGTGAACTGGTAATACGGCGTCAGGTCGATGGGCTGGGCGCCGTTGTTGCTGACGCGGATTTTGACGTCGATCTGATAGCTGCCACGCTTGAAAATGTAGGTTTTTTCAACGCGCACGCCGGTAGCGGGGTCGTCCCACACCAGTGGCACTTCAAGCTGCGCCTCGCCGCCTGCCAGACGATAGGTGCCAGGATTGAGCTGGAATACGCTGCGGTGGGTTGGCAAGCCTTTGCCAACCAGACCGCTTTGCGCCAGATAAGGTTGCGTCTGACTGTCTTCAAACAAGGTGAAAACCTGATTTTTATCATCCGTCTCGCGATACAGCAGCAGTTGCAGCTGGCGCAGGTCGCCGCCGTTGGCATCGATGGTGGCGCGCAACACGTCAGTTTCCACCACGGCACGCTGACCCTTGGCGAAGCTTGCCTGCGCGGGTGTGGCAGCAGGCGCGTTCAATGCCTGGCTGGGGGTGGGCGCATTGGTGGCGGGCGCGCTGATCGCGGTGGGCGCGACGGGAGCGGGTGCGTGCTTGCCCTGCCAGGCTTCCCACAACAACAACAGCGAGAAGGAAAAGACGATGAAAAGAATCAGCCGCTGGTTATCCATGGGACGGGACGCGTTTAGTTGGGGGAGGATTCCGGCGCGGGTTCGCCTGCCGGAGTGGGGGGCCATTTTGCCATGGCACGGTGACCAGCGCGTTTAAACGTGCGTGACAAATCTCGTGCCTCGTCGCCGGGAAGCGGCTTGGCAATCAAACGAACGACGAAATCACAAGCAGGCAAGTCCTGCAAAACCAGACGGAAGCTTTCGCGCGTACACCGCTTGACGCGATTGCGATCCACCGCACGCGCAAGCAGTCGCTTGGCGACGATCATGCCCAAGCGCGGGTACCCCACTTGGTTGGGGCGCGCCATCACCATCACGTAATCGGTTCGCGCACGCTGATTGTCAGCAAACACCCGATCAAAGTCGGCCTTGTTGACCAGCCGCGCGTCGTGGAAGCGCACTGCTCCCACTGTATTGCTATTCGTGGCGTCGGGATGCGCGTCGATTAGACAGCCAGACGTGTGCGGCCTTTGGCACGACGGGCATTAATCACATTACGGCCCGATTTGGTTTTCATGCGGGCGCGGAAACCGTGGGTGCGCTTGCGACGTACGGTAGAGGGCTGATAAGTGCGTTTCATGGCTTGTCCTTTCTTGGCTGGTCTGGTCTTCCCGCCGGGCAGGACAACCAAACACAAAAAATGTGTTGAAAAACCGCGTATTAGACCCGCCCAACCGGGGGCATGTCAAGCTTGTCGAGCCAAACCCATAGCTTGCCCTGCACCAATTTGCCTGTGGATAACCTTACCGAAGGGGAGTAAGATTCGCCTCCAAATCCCATGCAGCTTTCCGCTCCCCTCCCCCCGACTATGGATTCCTTCTGGGACCTTTGCCAAGAGCGCTTTCGCGCCAATCTGACCCAGCAGCAATTCAGCACATGGATCAAACCCCTGGTGTTTGAAGACGCGGGTGGTGCGGTGCGCATACTGGCGCCTAATCATTTTGTGATGGACTGGGTGCGCGAGAAATTCGCTGAGCATATTGATATCTGGGCGCAGGAGTTTTATGCGGATCCGGTTTCCATCACCTACGCACTCGGCAAAAAAACGGTTGCTCCACGCCCTCAGGCCGCGCCTGCCACGGCATACCCGGCCGTAGCTGCCGTCAGCGCCGCTGCGCCTGCCCAGATGGGTATGCGCATTAATCCCGGTTTTACATTCGATAATTTTGTCTCGGGTCGTGCCAACCAGCTGGCGCGTGCCGCTGCGCTGCAAATCTCCAATAATCCCGGCGTGGCATACAACCCGCTGTTCGTCTACGGCGGCGTGGGGCTGGGCAAAACTCACCTGCTGCAAGCGATTGGCAACACCGTGCGTCTGGCCAACCCCGCCGCGCGCATCAGCTATATCCACGCCAACGATTACGTGGACGACGTGGTCAAGGCCTATCTGAACAAACAATTCGACGACCTGAAGCGGCGCTATATGTCGCTGGATTTACTATTGATCGACGATATCCAGTTTCTGGCCAAAAAAGACCGCACTCAGGAAGAGTTTTTCTATGTCTTCAACTCGCTGATCGAAAATAAAAAACAGATCGTCATCACTTGCGACACCTTCCCCAAGGAAATCAGCGGCCTGGACGACCGTTTGAAATCGCGCTTTGCCTGGGGCTTGACGGTGGCCGTCGAACCGCCGGAACTGGAAATGCGGGTGGCCATTCTGCTGGCCAAGGCGCAATCCGAAAGCACCAAGCTGGATGAGAATGTCGCCTTTTTCATCGCCAAGCAAGTGCGTTCCAACGTGCGTGAACTGGAAGGCGCGTTGAAGCGGGTCATCGCATTTTCCCGCTTCCACGAAAAACCCATCACTCTTGAACTGGTGAAAGAGGCGCTGCGCGATCTCATCGCATCCACCTCGCGTATTGTCTCGATCGAAAATATCCAGAAAACCGTCGCCGATTTTTACAAGATCAAGGTCGCCGACATGTTTTCCAAAAAACGCACCCGCAACCTGGCTCGACCACGTCAAATCGCCATGGCCTTGTCCAAGGAACTCACCAACCAGAGCCTGCCGGAAATCGGCGAATCGTTCGGCGGACGCGACCACACCACAGTGATTCATGCCTGTCGTAAAGTGGCCGAGTTGCGTGAAACCGAGGTCGATATCGGGCGTGATTATTTAGTGTTATTACAAAGCCTGACAGGCTGAGGATGAAATGTGGATAAAGCGGGTCGCATGGGAAATGTGGGAAATTCATCCCCACCACTCCCACGCTACCAAGGTTTTACCCACACCCAAAAAACAACAATAACAGGTTGTTTTAATTAGGTAATCAAGCTTATCCCCAGTTTTAGGCTGCCTTTATTATGATTCTTAGGAATATATAAATGCTATTAGTACAAAGCGAACGCAACGCATTGCTGGCTTCACTCACTTCTGTAGTCGGTGTGGTTGAGCGACGTCACACCCTGCCCATTTTGTCCAATCTTCTGCTGGAGAAAAAAGCCGGCAAGCTGACCCTGCTGGCAACCGATCTGGAATTGCAGATCAGCACCCAGCTGGATGCGAAGACTGGCGAAGACTTCGCCATCACGATTGCCGCGCGCAAATTTTTCGACATCGTGCGGGCGTTGCCCGATACCGCCAAGGTCAAGCTCGACACCAAGGACAGCCAGGTGGTGGTGAGCGCGGGCAAATCGCGCTTTACCTTGCAAACCTTGCCGGCTGCGGATTTCCCGCGTGTCGAGACCGGCGCCGGGTTGGGCGCGGCCATCAGCCTGCCGCAAAAAACACTGAAGCGGCTGCTGCAACTGGTGCAATTCGCCATGGCCAGTCAGGACATTCGCTATTACCTCAACGGCATGCTGCTGGTGCTGGAAGGCAAGCATCTGCGTGTGGTTGCTACCGATGGCCATCGCTTGAGCTATGCCGAAACCACGCTTGAAGCCGAAGTCGAAACACGCGAAGTCATCATCCCGCGCAAGACCGTGGTTGAACTCTCCAAGCTGTTGGGCGAGGTCGATGACCCGGTCGAACTGCGCATCGGCGCCAACCAGGTCACCATCACACTGCCGGGTACCGAACTGGTGACCAAAGTGGTCGATGGCAAATTCCCCGATTACCAGCGCGTCATCCCGGTCAACCAGCCACGTCATCTCAAGGCCAACCGCCAGACCGTGATTCAGGCTTTGCAGCGCGCAGCGATTCTGTCGAACGAAAAATTTCGCGGCGTGCGCCTGGTGATGAGCGAGAACACCTTGGGCATCGTGTGCAACAACAACGAGCAGGAAGAAGCCGCCGATGAAATCGAAGTCAGCTTTAGCGGCGAGCCGCTGGATATGGGCTTCAACGTGACCTACCTGCTGGATGGCCTGGGCGCGGTGAATACCGACGAAATCACCCTGTCGCTGGGTGACGCCAACAGCAGCATGCTGCTGACCAGCGAAGGCGAAGCCGGTTTCAAATATGTCGTGATGCCCATGAGAATTTAAGCTTGGCGGATTTAGGTCTGGCGTATTCAAGCCAGCCGCATCGCATCCAGTACGCAGTCTCAACCGCCCGCCGGGCGGCAAGCAATTTTCGGAAGAGAACACCATGAGTGACAAGCCAGACAACGCGAATCCCGATCATGCAAATGGCGGTTACGACGAAGACAGCATCCAGCAGCTGGAAGGCCTGGAAGCCGTACGCAAACGCCCCGGCATGTACATCGGTGACACGTCCGATGGCAGCGGTTTGCACCACATGGTGTTCGAAGTGCTGGACAACGCGATCGACGAAGCGCTGGCCGGCTGGTGTGACGACATCAAGGTCATCATCCATCCCGATAACTCAATTTCGATTTCCGATAACGGGCGCGGAATTCCGGTCGGCGTCAAATTTGACGACAAGCACGAACCCAAGCGTAGCGCGGCCGAAATCGTGATGACCGTGCTGCATGCCGGCGGCAAATTCAACCAGAACAGCTACAAGGTATCGGGTGGTTTGCACGGGGTCGGCGTGTCGTGCGTTAACGGCTTGTCCAAATGGCTGAAGCTGGTGGTGCGTCGTGACGGCAAGAAATACGCGATGACCTTCAACCAGGGCAAGGTGCTCGACCGACCCGTTGAAATCCAGAATGGCGTCGAAGTGTCGCCGATGCAGGCTGTGGGCGATACGCAGAATCGCGGTACCGAAGTGCATTTCATGGCCGACGAGGAAATTTTCGGCGCAGGCAAGATCGAATACCACTTCGACATTCTCGCCAAGCGCATTCGGGAGCTGTCTTTCCTCAACAATGGGGTGAAGATCGAGCTGATCGATCACCGAGATGGCAAAACCGAAAATTTTGCTCATTCAGGCGGGGTCAAGGGTTTCGTCAATTACATGAACCGGGTCAAGTCGGTGTTGCATCCGAAAATATTCCATGCTGTAGGCGAAAAAGATGGCATGACGATCGAAGTCGCAATGCAGTGGAACGACAGCTACTCAGAAACCGTGCAATGCTTCACCAACAACATCCCGCAACGCGACGGCGGTACCCATCTCACCGGGATGCGCATGGCGATGACCCGGGTGTTGAATAAATACATAGAAGAAAACGAGTTCGCCAAAAAAGCCAAGGTTGAAACCACCGGCGACGACATGCGTGAAGGGCTGACCTGTGTGTTGTCGGTGAAAGTGCCCGAGCCCAAGTTTTCCTCGCAGACCAAAGACAAGTTGGTGTCCAGCGAAGTGCAGCCGGTGGTGCAGGAAGTGGTAGGGCAGAAGCTTTCGGAGTTCCTGCTCGAAAACCCTAACGACGCCAAAATTCTGTGCGGCAAGATCATCGATGCCGCGCGCGCTCGTGAAGCCGCACGCAAGGCGCGTGAAATCACCCGGCGTAAAGGCATCATGGACGGCCTCGGCCTGCCCGGCAAACTGGCGGACTGCCAGGAAAAAGACCCGGCGCTGTGCGAAATTTATCTGGTCGAGGGCGATTCTGCCGGCGGCTCCGCCAAGCAGGGACGCGACCGTAAATTCCAGGCGATCCTGCCGTTGAAGGGCAAGATCCTCAACGTCGAACGCGCGCGTTTCGACAAGGTCATCAGCAGCCAGGAAATCGCCACCCTGATCACCGCGCTCGGCACCAGCATCGGCAAAGACGATTACAACCCGGACAAGCTGCGTTATCACCGCATCATCATCATGACCGACGCCGACGTCGACGGCGCGCACATTCGCACCCTGCTGCTCACCTTCTTCTACCGCCAGATGCCCGAACTGGTCGAGCGCGGCCACATCTACATTGCCCAGCCGCCGCTGTACAAGGTCAAGCATGGACGTTCCGAGCGTTACCTCAAGGACGAGCACGCGATGAAGGAACACTTGATGACCGAGGCGATGAAAGACGCCGAGCTGACCCCGATGGATGGCGCCATGCCCATCGCCGGCGATGCGCTCGAAACCCTGGCGCGCGAATATTTTCTCGCCGAGGCGGTGTGTGATCGTTTGGCGCGCTTGTTGCCCAGCGATGTATTGCAGGCGCTGATGCGCATCCCGCGTTTGAACCTGGCCGATAGTGGCGCCGCCATGCTGAGCGAAGCCAGTCTGGGCGCCGCACTGGATGCACAAAAATTCGAAGTCGCGGCGGAATTTATCAGCGAGACCGATAACCATCGTTTGCGCATCACCCGTCATGCGCATGGCAACACCCACGTCAACTTCCTCGAAGCCGATCTGCTCGAATCCGGCGATTACAACCAGCTGGTCAAAGTGGGCGACCTGTTGCGCGACCTGATCGGCCTGGGCGCCCGCGCCAAGCGTGGCGAAAAGGAAGCGCCGGTGCAGAGCTTCCGCGAAGCGATGGACTGGCTGCTGGCCGAAGTCAAACGCGGCATGAGTATCCAGCGCTACAAGGGGCTGGGCGAAATGAACCCCGAGCAATTGTGGGAAACCACCATGGATCCAAAAGTGCGCCGCCTGATGAAAGTGCAAATTGACGACGCGATCTCGGCGGACCAGATTTTCACCACGTTGATGGGGGATGAAGTTGAGCCACGGCGGAATTTCATTGAGACGAATGCGCTGGGTGTGCGAAATCTGGATGTGTGAGCGGGGTTTTTAGTGGTTTCCCCACATTGGGGCATTTGTGTTTTCCATCAGCCCTGTTTGCAAAACAAAAGCACAGCAAAAACAAAGGAACAAAACTAAATTGGTCGTGTTATACAGCGTCAACTTAGTGAAATATGCACCTATCAAGGTGCATATTTCACGTTGCTCGCGAAAAATGCCTCTGTGCGTAATTTCCATATGGGTATTGCCGTAAGCACAATCAGGCCGGGTGTATAAAACGGAGAAATCATGATATTGACCGATGCACCGCGAGAGCGGTGCTTCGGTCTTCTTCATTTTTTAGTTCTGGGGGCTGGCATGTCACACATAGTAGAAGTCGTGCTTTGCGCCGGCCTCTTCCTCGTTCAACAGCTCGTTAGAGCACACTTGCTACCCTGCGGTCAGCAAGGTGCTCAACTCGAACGTTAAGCCTCGCCGCAACTTCATCGAGACCAACGCGCTGGGTGTGCGCAACCTCGACGTGTAAGGCGAGTGTAGGCTGCGCCCTGCAGTCCAACGAACAATCATGGTTTACCCGAGAGAAGGAGCAAACATGTCCTACCCACTTTGTTCTTCCGCCTGCTTATTCGCTGTACTCATTGCCGCGACCGGAATGACGGCATACGCCGCGCCCGCGCCGTTCAGCCCGCCTGCCGAATCGACTATCCCGAAAGGCCCGGCAGGCGATGCGATCAAGCTGGGAAAATTGCTCGTCACGGACACCCGCAAGCAGTTGCCGAACAACGTGGGCAGCGGCCTCAACTGCACCAATTGCCATATCGGCAGCGGCATGGTCGCCCTCGCCGCGCCTTACGTCGGTCTGTGGGGCGTGTTTCCAGAATATCGGGGCCGGAACGGCAGTATCGACTCACTGCAGGAGCGCATCAACGATTGCTTTCAGCGCTCGATGAACGGCAAGGCGCTGGCCTACGATTCGAAAGAAATGAACGCCATGCTGATGTATATGCAGTGGCTTTCAACCGGCGTGCCGGTGGGCACGGAGGTGGTCGGGCGCGGCGTGGGCAAGGTCAACACCGCGCTGGCGCCGAACGCGGGACATGGCAAACAGATTTACACGCAAAAATGCGCGAGTTGCCACGGCGCCAACGGCGACGGCACCAAAAACCCGGCCGGGGGCTATCTCTTCCCGCCGGTGTGGGGCGATGCCTCGTTCAATATCGGCGCGGGCATGGCGCGCACCTACACCGCCGCTGCCTTCATCCAGCACAACATGCCACTGGGGCAGGGCAACACGCTGAGCGAGCGGGACGCCATCGACGTGGCCGAGTTCGTCACGCACCAGCCGCGGCCACCCTATGCGCCGGCGAAAAACGATTACGCCACCGGCAACAAGCCGAAGGACGCGCGCAACTGATCGAGCGGCGGTTCAGCGCCGCAACCGGGTCAAGGCAATACTGTAGGGTGGATAAGCGCAGCGCATCCACCATCGTGTAATCGTCGGTGGATGCGCTGCGCTTATCCACCCTACAGAATCCTTGTCGCCCGGCCCGGTCAATCAGACGATTCATTTGCCCGGCAAAGCGGGCGTGGCCGCGTCGGCCCACACCCACTCCAGCAGCGCCCGTTGCGCCTCGTTCGCCCGGCTGGCGTGGTCGTGGTTGACCAGCATGACGAAGGCGACGCGGCGTCCGCTGGCGGTGTAGACATAACCGGCCAGCGCGCTGGCGTCGCGCAGGGTACCGGTTTTCAGATGGGCGTTGCCGACCAGTGAACTGCCGTTGAAGCGGCGCTTGAGGGTGCCGTCGATGGCGACAATGGGCAACGCCGATTCGAACTCGGCAAACAGCGGGCTGGCATAGGCCGCGCGCAGAAGCTCGCTTAACAATGTCGCGCTCACCCGTTCGAT
>Ga0315271_10002785_pt1 | contig 11001 bp, 23 predicted proteins | sample C3_top_MG_FD_204664 | JGI IMG/M metagenome (GOLD analysis project Ga0315271, IMG submission 204664) | Sediment microbial communities from Yellowstone Lake, YNP, Wyoming, USA - C3_top | ecosystem: Environmental > Aquatic > Freshwater > Lake > Sediment | place: USA: Wyoming | collected 2017-08-01
CTTCCCGGTACGACGCTCACTACAACTGGCCGCTGGATGGCACTGGTCGCACCGACCGTTGCCGTGACTTCGGGAAGAAGTGGGCGAAGAAGTACACTCGCGACGACTCCGTTGCCCTGCACCTCGCAGGCGTGAAGGCCGCGATCGACTTCCTGCGCCAGTTCCCCAAGCCCCTCAAGCCTGAGCCTGAGCCCGATGGCGGTTGCGGTCCCGTGGGACCAAAGCCCCCGGAGCAGGAGCCCCAGCCTGACGATCCTGAGCCCGCCGACGAGATGGGCGACGAGGACGAGGGCGAGGACGAAGGCCCGACCGGCTCCCAGAGCATGAGCCCCGACGACTTCGATGACGAAGACGACGAGGACGAGGACGAGGACGACGAGCACGGCGGCAGCAGCGAAGACCTCGATGACGAGGACTACGACGAAGACGCTGAGGATCGCGACGGCGATGCTGGCGACGACGACGAGGACGACGAGGACGAGGGCGAAGAGCCCGAAGCCGACGAGACCCCGGCTGCGACCGACGACAACGGCGAGGCCGTCATCGAAGAGCCCAAGGACAACGTCCCCGACTTCGACAAGACCATCGAGAGCAGCGGGAGCGCCGCCGACAAGGCGATGAACCGCACCCGCGACGAGGTCGCCAAGACTCGCGAGACGATCACGAGCGAAGAGACTCACGGCTCGACCGTGAAACTCAACCGGCGCCCGACCGCCAAGCCCACCTACCAGTACGTGCCGAAGCCTGATCTGGGAGTGGCGCACGAGGTTCGCCTCGCCTTTGAGTCCACCCGTTTCTCCCACGACGAGTGGGCGAGCGGTCATGCCACGGGGCGCTTCCGCTCCCGTGACGCTCACCGCGCAGCCAGCGGTGACATCAACGTCTTCAGCCGCCGGGAGAACGAGTCCAGCACGAGGGTCCACCTCGCGCTGCTGATCGACTACTCCGGTTCGATGAACGGCAGCGAGTGGGAAGAGGCGATGCGCTTCTCCCAGACCGTCAGTGCAGCGATGGAAGACTCTCCGGTCTTCCGCCAGAGCGTCTGGAAGTACTCGCACACCGGGTACAGCGGCACCGACGTGAACCTCGACCTGCTCTGGTCTACCGGTCACCCGAAGGCGATTGCCGACGCGCTGCGCGACGGCGGGAACCCCACGGGATCGACCCCCACGGGCGAGGCGCTCTACGCACTGGGTCGTGAGATGAACGACGACCGGCGCGGAGACGAAGCACTGCTGCTCCTGAGCATCACCGATGGATCACCGGACAAGCCTGCGGTCGTGAAGTACGCGACTGAGCACTGGGGCGAGCGCCGGGTCGCGGTGGTCGGTGTTCGCATCGGCGCTGCGTCCGGCGAGAAGATCATGAACGACATGCGCTCCCAGTACGGAGACGATCGGGTGATCGAGTTCACCGGATCGTGGAAGGATCTGGCTGAGGATGTCGGCTCGATCATCGGCCAGACGCTGGCCGGTACGTTGTGACCCGAAGAGCGGGTGGCCCCCCACCCGCAGCGGGACTCCCCCGGTTCCCGGCAGCAGGACGATCCCCCTGCTGCCGGGGCCGGGGTCTCCGCGCATCAGGAAGGAGAACGGCATGGACAAGTGGGGCGAACGGCTGACCCGTTGGCTGACCATTCTCATCGCGCTCTACGTTGTGATCCTGATCATCGATCGGGTGGTGCTGTGATGTGCGGCAATCCTGACGACGACCCGAGCATGCACGACACCCCTCGCATCGACTGGCAGGCGAACATCGATGCTGCCGTCGCTGACGTGAGGGCAATGAGCGAGGCGCTCGTGTTCGCGAAGGCCGAGATCAAACGCCTGAAGCGCATCGCTGATGTAGCCGCCGATCTCGTCAAGCCCGGTCACATCTACGTTGATGACGAGCAGGTCGTGGCCCACGTCCCTTGGTACAAGGTCAAGGCGCTCCGCGCTGCGCTGAAGGGTGGTCCCGAATGAGGCTCTACATCTGGGAAGGGAACGGCATCTCGACCGGCTACCACGACGACGGCACGCTGGTCGTGCTGGCCGAGAGCGTGGAACAGGCTCGCGAGATCGCCAAGGCGAGTGCCCCAGCCGAGGGCGAGAGGAACTGGTGGGAGTCGGAAGACGCCGCCAGCCGCTGGCTCGACGGCTACTGCAACTACGGCCCAGCCGAGTTGCGCCAGAACAAGGCGATCGAGCGCGAGCCCGATCGCATCGTTGAGATCGACGCGCCTCGCGTCGTCTCGTTCAACGGTGGAGGGTACGACTGATGCCACGAGGAACGCTCCGAGGCGTCACGAGGACGCCAGCGGCACCGAGACGCCGTCGCAGCCCTATCGCCCGTCCTGAGCCGTCTACGGCTGTCGTGGAGGCAACTGGCGGGGCTGGCTGCGTCAGGTTCTACTGCACCACGCTGGGCAAGGCCGGGTACGGCGTCGTGAAGACCGTGGACGGGCGCTACGACGTGCCCGTGGACGGCACCTACCGGACGCCGAGGGCAGCCATCGATGCGTGCGATGCGCTGAACGCTCATGGTTGACGATCCCCGCATCGCCGCACTGGCCGAGGCGCTGACTGACCTGTTCCCAGCCGTCCAACGTGACTGGTGGCCGTTCACGTCGGAGCAAGCCGCCGCCGCCATCCTCGCCGCCCTCGCCCATTGCGAGCGGTCATGGGAGGACGCCGGGAAGGAGATCGCCACCCTCCGCGCCGCGCTGGACGGGCTGCGTGAACCGCTTGGCGAATGGCTGATCGAGATGATGGAGCGCAATCTGACGCCAGCCGAGGCGACCCTGTACGACGCCCTCCGTGCCGCACTCGCCACGGCGAAGGAGGCCGATGGCTGACCAGTTCCGCCTTCGCCTCTCCCTGATCGACGGCCCCGAGTTGCGTTGCCCTCACTGCGGTGAGTGGTGGCCGATCACGACCGAGTTCTGGGAGAAGAACGAGTGGCACCAGTGCATCTCGTGCAAGAGGGAGCGGGCTCGTCTCTACGCTCGACTGCGTCAGCGTGACGCCGAGTACCGCACCCAGAAGGCCGAGAAGTCCCGACGCTACCGAGCGTGGCTGCAAGAGCACTGCCCGCAGTACGTCGCGGCCTACGAGCGGGAGAAGCGAGCCCGCAACCGAGCCAGAGCAAACCAGCGCAGACAGGAGATACGCGATGCGAGTTGTGGAAGTGCCGCTTGACGACCTCCAGAAACTCTTCGACACAGCGGTCAACTCGATGGACTTCGGCTCAGGGTTCCTCGACCACGATGAGGTCTTGACCCTTCGCATGTTCGCCCGGATCTTGGATGTCGAGCCGATGACGGCCACCCCCGACAACTTCAGGAAGCAGTTCCCCCACCAGTACAAGCCCCAGATGCGAACGGTCTACGACTGGACCGTGCTCGATCACTTTGAGCGGGCGAAGACGAAGCGCGACGAAGAGGTCTGCTACTGGTGCTCCGAGCGCATCGACTTTGAGATGCACCGATGAGCGACGAGATCGAGCCCACCGTGATGAAACTGTGATGAAGGGAGAAGGAACCGTGACCATCCCGCTCGTCCCGCACCCGTGGGACGAACTGCCCAGCCCCAGCGACATCGACGGCATGCTCGCTGAGATCCAGCGTCACTGGGAAGAGGCTGGCAAGTTGGAAGACGAGGCGTGCGAACTGGAGGACGAGGCTGACAACAAGCGTGGTCTGGCCGAGGAAGCCTACGAGAAGGCCGACGAGGTGGCCCGTCAGACGCTCGTCGCTCACCCCGAGTGGCACGACGACCTGATGATGAACAGGGTCGATCCGAGGATCGGACGGTGAGACGCCCGCCCAAGTTGGTAGCCCGTCAGGCTGCCTTCCTGAGCACGTTCAACCTGCTCGCCGGGGAGATCGCTCCCGAGTGGCTGACCGTGTGGCAAAGGCAACCTGATCCGGGCTTCTACCACACCGAGACCAAGATCATCCCAGCATCAGGTGCTGAGATCATCGCCGCTCTCGTGACGGCAAGCGCCGCACTCGTGATCGGCGCCGACCTCGATGACCAGTCGTACGTCTCACCGCCCGTTGGCTTCGGCAACTACTGCGACGACTGCGGTCGCGAAGACGGCACGCACGACCCAGAAGTGGAGCATTGAACATGGCGAAACTCAGCGTCGATGTGCTCTCAACGAGCGACCTCGACGGTCTCAAGTTCTCGATGACCGACAACCGGGACTGGACTGCCATCGTCAGACGTGGTGGCGTCGTCGTCTTCGACGTGACCGATCCTGACCAGCGGCAGTCCATCCGCTGGCGCATCAACGGGGCGCTGCGCTCCCGTGGGATCAAGGCCAGCGTCCGCTACGCCGTGACCGAAACCGGCATGCCCGTCTACGTCGCGGTGGGCAGGGCATGAGCCACCTGTACGTCGAAGTCCCCGGTCTCCCGCTGCCGCAGGGCAGCAAGCGGGCCGTCAGGAACGTCCACACGAACAAGTTGTCGGTCATCGACAACAACCCGCGCCTCGCTCAGTGGCGCATGCAGATCACGAACTACACCCGGCAGGAGATGGCCGAGTGGGGCGAGTACCCGATCAAGGGAGCAATCGCTATCCAGATCGGCTTCTTCCTGCCACGACCTTTGTCCCACTACGGGACGGGGAAGAACGCGGGAGTCCTGAAGGCCAACGCTCCCGAGTACCCGACCCACGCACCTGACCTCGACAAGTTGGAGAGGGCCATCCTCGACGGCTGCACTGACGCCGGGACGTGGCTGGATGATGCTCAGGTGGTGGACATCATCTCTGCCAAGAGATACGCGGATCGAGGCGTGGTCCCCGGAGCGCACTTCGCGGTGATCCTGCTATGACCACCTTCGTTGCAGTCGCGCTGGCAGCCAACATGGCGCTGGCCTCGCTCACCCCCACCCCCGTAGCCACCACGGGCACCGCCTCGTGGTACGACTGGCACCTCCGTCAGGCAGCCGCCGGTCCCCGGCTCCGTGCTCTGCTGGGCAGGGACTGGAAGGGCAAGACCGTGAAGGTCTGCGCTTCCGGCCACTGCACCCTCGTTCGTCTCACCGATTGGTGCCAGTGCTTCAAGGGCACAGCCCGCGAACGGCTCATCGATCTCGATGACCGAGCCTTCGCCGCGCTCGCTCCACTCAGCCGAGGCGTCCTCCGCGTGAAGGTGGTGCTCCCGTGACCATCCTGCGCCCAGACAAGATCCTGACCTGATGAACTGTGAAGGATGGAGGCTGACTCTGGGTCTTTGCAGCAACACGGTCGATGTCACGATCGTGACCCCAAAGCCGACCCCTGAACATGAGTTCTTCCGGTCTTCCCTCACGAGCCTTCCGCAGACGGTTGCGGACACGATCACCCCGGATCCCATCCTGATCCTTCTCGTTGTGATCGTATGCTTCCTCGCCGCCATCGGCGTGGGAGTGCTCTACGGCCTGTTCCTCTACAGAAAGGACGGCGTTTGATGCCGACCATCCCGCTCCCCGAGTCCGACGATCAGGCCGACTTCAGGACTGCCGTCATCCGCACCGTCAACAGCGTGGCCGGGGTCGATCGCAGGGTCAACCTCAGGGCCATCGTCACCCTCGTTGTCGTCACGGCCTGCGCCGTGGTCAATCCCGAGCCTGCCATTGCCGTCACGGGCGGCATCGCAGGTGTGCTGCTGGCGCTGGAGGTCGCTCGAAAGTGACAACTCTCTCCCCGATCAAGTTCGGGCACTACTGGATCGAGCGGAGAATGACCGAGGTGTTTCGCGCCAACTGTCCACGCTGCGGCTGGCTGGGCAATGAGCGTGCCGATCTGGCCGACGTTCTCTCCGACCTGAAGGCGCACATCGACAAGGCCACCAGCGACTTTCAGCATAAGGACATGCCGAGGGACTTCACCTATGTCTGAGAGAGAGCCCGTCAACGTCCTCAACATGGTGCTCGACAGCATCCAAGAGGACACCCTCGACGGCGAGGACGAGCCGATCTGTCTCGATGCGATGAGGTACATGCGCTACCGGCTCTGGGAGATCGACTCCGAGATCCAGAAGCGTTACCCGCCCACGCCTGACGGCGAGCCTCACCCCGGTGCCATCGCGATGACGCGGCTCGTCGTGTCTCACTTCCTCTGGATGGTCGGCATGATCAAGACGACCACCTTCCTCTCGATGATCGGAGTCGCCAATGTCTCTGTTCGCTCTCAAAGCAAGTCCACCGAACGCCTCCACTGACCCGGACGGCCTGCGCCACTACACATGGCGGGGCGTCGAGTACCCGAGCGTCACCACCATCCGCCGGATGGCAGGCATGCCCTTCGGGCTGCACATGTGGTCGGTGGGCAAGGTCGTAGACCGAGCGGTCCTCGATGTCAGTGGCCTCAACCGGATCCTGATCGACAACGATCCGGTCACGGCCAAGGCAGCGAAGGCATGGCTCAGGTCTGCTGCCACCGAAGAGCGGGACAAGGCAGCCGATCTGGGCACTCGCGTTCACGACGCAGCCACCAGCGGGCGGGCTCCGGGCGAGACCGCTCCCGACGTACGCCCGTTCCTGATCCAGTACCGCGACTGGCTGGAGACCACCGGGGTCAAGGTGCTGACCGTCGAGCGGCAGGTCTACAACCTGACGCTGGGCTACGCCGGGACGTTCGACCTGCTGGTGCGCTTCCCCAATGGTCAGGTCTACGTCGTTGACCTGAAGACCGGGAAGGGCACCTACTCAGATCACGCACTTCAGTGTGTGGGCTACGCGATGGCCGAGTTCGTTGGCGAGAACGATGTCATCGATGAGAAGGCGACTCGCCACCTGCTTGAGGCTGACGGGATCGCCATCCTGCACGTTCGCCCCGAGGGCTGGACGTGGCAGGTCATTCATGTCACGCCTGAACTGTTCTCCGCGTTCCGTGGGCTCCTGACGTTCGCCACTTGGTCCCACAAGAACAAGAAGATCGACAGCCTTCTGGAGTCTCAGGAAGAGGGCCACGCATGAGGAACCCGTTGGCACGGGCCAAGTACTGCCCGCGTTGCAGCAACGAGATGGTCGAGTGGGTGACGTGGGCCTGCCGTGATGGCTACGACGAAGAGCAGAAGTGGTTTGGCTGCCCTGTCTTCAGGGACAGGGCCACGCCCCGCCACTACGAACACCCTGCTCACTGGAGGTCGGGGGAGCGCCGCTCCCTCTTCAACCCGAAGACGGGTGAGGCCAATGCCCAGAGGTGAGCCCTCCAAAGCAGGCATGGCGAAACTCGCTCCACGCAGATCAACCCGGTCTGAGTACACAGCCGAGGTGCATACTGGCTGGGTGTGCGGGGTATGTGGTGCCAACGCCAAGCCAGACACCGGGTTCACGCAGATCGATCCCCGCTATCACATGGGCTACTGCCCGAAGCACCGCCGGGTCAGTCTGGCCCGAGGCTAGAGAGGGAAGCACATGGCCGCAATCCTGAAAGACCCCGCTCTGATCATCGGGCTCGTCCGAGCCACGCTGATCCTGCTCGTGTCCTTCGGTATCTACGTCTCGCAGGATCAGCAGGACGCAATCCTGATGTTCACGGCAGCCGTGCTCACGATCATCTCGCTGGCACTGACCGGCGTGACGGTGGCGAAGACGACGAGCGTTGCCAACCCGGTACTGAAGGCCGGAACGAGCGTCGAGGTCGTGACGCCTGAGGGTCTGCCCAACTACGAGAAGATCCTGTAGCCACACAGCAGAAGACCCCGGCCCCCACTGTGGGGGCCGGGGTCTTTCTGTTCCCGGCGGTGCTACTCCTTCACGGTGAGCGTGAGGTTCTTGTTCTTGGCCTTCGCCATCTCAAAGACCCGCTTGCCCACACCCTTGTGGAGCCCGAAGTAGAGGTTGAGCGCCTTGCCCAGAGCGGCAGCGTCAGCCGCCGAGTACGAGACGAAGGTGGAGACCGCCGTCAGCGTGTAGTACCGACCGGTGGCCTTGATGACTGAGCCCGACTGGAAGACGCGGGGGGTGGCCGCGCCCGCAAGGTTGTTGCTGGACTCCTGAGTACCACGGGCCACGCGAGTGGCCGTGTACGAACCGGCTCCAGTCCCGCCGCCAGCCGTGACCTTGACGGTCTCGTTGCCGACCGGGTACGCCTTCCACTTGACCTGCTTGGCCGTCCATGTGACCTGATCGTCCACGACGGTAGCACCCAGCGTGGTGGGCCACGTCGGCTCAGGACTGACCGCTGTCTTGTAGTCACCGGAACGGGCTGTGCACTCGTAGACGATCGGCACGCGGCACGTCCACGTCACCTTGTTGTCCACGATGGTGGCGCCTTCGACCGTGGGCCACGTCGGCTCAACGGCCCCGGTCTTGTAGTCCGAGGCCCGTGCGGTGGCCTCGTAGTGGTAGCCGTTCTTGGTTGTCGGGTAGACCTTCGTGTTCAGGGTGGTGACTGTGGCCGATGCCCAGTCAGCGAAGGCTGGGAGTTTCTCGGTGCCGACCGTGGTCACCGTGTCGGCTGCCCACTTGCCCGCCTTGGACCCTTCCTTGACCGAGACCCCGGCGACCGTGGGCCAGACGGGCTCCATGCCCGTGCGGCTCGTGCCCGCCGTCTCGCAGTAGTAGTTGAAGCCAGCCACGCCCGCGCTGGGAACCCGGATGCCCCCGATGGCGTAAGCCTGATCGATGGCCCACGGCGTGTTCAGCGCCGGGTTGTAGACCAGCGATGCGAAGAAGGGCGTGCTGGGAAACGGGGTCCGGGTTGTGACCGGAATGGTCGTGGTGGCTGCCGCCAGAGCAGCCGTCGTCGTGGTCGTTGCGCTCGTGGTTGGACGCTTGTCACGGTTGGCGCTCCTGCTGAGCGTAGCCATCGTGCGTCCGCTGTAGCCGAGCAAGCCGAGGGCAGTCCCCAGCGCGTCGGTAGCCCAAGTGGGTGCGGCCATGAGTCTGTCCTCCTGCTGACCCGGCTGGTCCGGGTCTGTTCAACCAGTACGCGTCGAGTCTACCGCCCGAACGGGCAGTTCATGTTGAGGTGGAACGTCGCGTGTTCCGGGTCGGGTGGCACTAACCCTGTCACGTCGAGCCTGACGAACGGATCCCCGTCAGCGTCGTAGACGCGGAGGTTCACCTTCACCGACCCGTCAGGGTTCGTGACCCCAACGTGCGCGATGAACGCCATCTGACACGAGAACGCCTCGCCCATGCGCGGGGTGCAGTAGTGACCGATGCGACCGAGAGCCAGTTCCACGAGAGCCTCCTACAGAATGCCGGTGAGGCGATATGCCTCAACCCAACGGTTCGCCAAGTAGTCATCCTTCAAGTAGAAGGTCCCGTTGGGTCCCCAGTGAAGTCCCCAACTGTTCGCGTTGCCTTCGACCTTGCCAGCCGTTCCGTAGGCGTCGTCGTAGACGAAGCCGCCGAAGGCATGACCGCCGATGATCTGGCCGGACGGAGGGCGCAGGATCTTGGAGGTCGGGCAGACCATCCAGTTTGCGTCCCATGCGAGCGCGATCCCGAGAGGGTCGTTGTAGATGGCGATCGAGCGACGGAGTTCGTCGTAGGAGTTGCCGACGTACTGGAAGCCGGTCGCCTTGGGTCCGCGCTTGCCGCCGACAAGCGGGAAGCCGCTGCCACGCATGACGCGGAAGGCGGTGACCATGAAGATGCCGTTCACGCGGTCGGGATCGTGGCCACCCTCGACCGAGACGCACATGTCGTAGAACTTCAGGATCTCTGGCTCACCGATCTTCGGGAAGACGCCGTACTTCTCCTTGAACTTGTGGCTGTAGACGACGTACGCCATGTGCGCGACGCAGGTCCCGGTGCTGCCCTGATCCATGCGGGGCGGGATCATCGGGACCACCACCCGAGAAGGGAGGGCAGCCTTGTCAAGCAGCGCCCGCTCCTCGACGGCGATCTCGGCCGCTGGGGATGGGACGACGTTGAAGATGCGTTGCGTCATGTGTGCCTCCCTACTGTGTGGTGATGTGCGCTTCCAGACCCGCCCAGCCCATCACGCCGAGGAGGGCGAGGAGGGCGAGGAGGAGGCTGCGCCAGTTCTGCGCCAGCCAGAGGCCGAAGGACCGCACCGGCATGATCCGGGCTTGGAGGGCCACCTCTTCGTCGTGTTCCTTGGCGAGGTGACCGTGGATGCAGCGGCTGACTTCCAGAAGTTCGACCTCGATCTTCTCAAACCGCTTGATGACCCGCTCTGCGTTCAGGACCAGTTCGTCGTCGTGCTTCTTCCAGCGATCAGTCGCACCCTGCGAGTTGGCAGCGAGGCGGTCCATGATCCGCCCCTCCATCTTGCCCAGCATGTCATCGATGCGAGTCAAGAGGGCGAGCATGTCGGCCCCCGAAAGGGCGTTCATTCCGTTGCCGCTGAGTTCGTCGTCTGTCATGACGTGATGGATACCCACACAGTGTCACCTGATCTGCCGATGACGATACCTGTTCCCGGCTGGATCGTTGTCGTCGTGATGATCTCCCACCCGAAGGCCGTGTCGGAGTAGCCGATGACCGAGTCATCCTCGACCTGCCAGCCGACGCCAGTCGAGTCCTGCCACCGGAAGTCGGAAGCGCCAGTACCTGTGACGGGCTCGGCTACTTCGCCCGCTCCAGCACCAGTTGTCCAGAGGAAGGACGAGGCGCCAGAGCCTGCTGCTCCTGCTGCCCCAGCCCCACCCGTGGCGTTCCAGCCGAAGGACGAGGCACCTGTGCCCGTGTACCCGGCAGACCCGCCTCCGAACGGCAGCCAGATGAACGACACGTCGCTGGTGCCGAGGATCGGAGCCCATCCCACGCCAGCCGTGGCGAAGGTGAACGACGAGTCGGTCGGGTGTGTGACGTAGGCCGAGAACTGCTGGCTCCAGCCGAAGGCCGAGGCCGCAGCACCGGACATGCCTTCAGTACCGGCGCCTGCTCCTGTCGTCCAGCCGAACGCCACCGCGCTGGTTCCGAAGGTGGCGGCAAACGTGCCCCAACCTGAGGGCTCCCACTGGAACGTGGTGTCGGAAGAACCGGTGATGGGCGTGAAGCCCTCAGCCGTCTGCCCCCATGTGAAGGCAACGTCCGACGTGCCCTCG
>Ga0315271_10002786_pt1 | contig 11001 bp, 13 predicted proteins | sample C3_top_MG_FD_204664 | JGI IMG/M metagenome (GOLD analysis project Ga0315271, IMG submission 204664) | Sediment microbial communities from Yellowstone Lake, YNP, Wyoming, USA - C3_top | ecosystem: Environmental > Aquatic > Freshwater > Lake > Sediment | place: USA: Wyoming | collected 2017-08-01
CACACAGCTTCTGAAAAACCTGCTGCCACAGTTGCAGCCGCATCTGTATCCGCAGCCCCCTGCACCGTCCAAACCGCTGCACGCTGCCAGCGAGCCCGCCGTAGTCGAACCGCCAGCCAGCAAACCGGTGGTAGAAGCGCCCGACGATGCCACCAGCAAGGCCGACCCGCCGGTGAAACAACCGGAGCCGATCCAGGGCGGCTTCCCCGAGGATCTTGAACCCAGCGGGGTGTTGCCGGTGCCGGCCGTACCCGCGACGCCGCCCGTCGCTGCGCCACCCGTCGATCCGGTACTCGCGCCGAGATAGTGATGTCGTAAATCAGGAATATCGAAAGGCGGTTTCAAAACCCAAAACCTAAGTGCAACGAGTTGATGATGGTGCTCAAGAAAGTCAAAGATATCGGCATAAACCGTTCAGCAGGGCATTTCCAACCTAGGCTTTTTCACAGACGAGTGTTGAGCTGCAGGAGATCCTGTCGAGTTCGTCCTGACGAAGCTGAAGAAGTCGGTACCCTTGCGCAGGTCTGGCAGCAGCCCGTTGATGTTCTCGTTGATGCCACGTTGCCAGGGACCATGAATATCGGCCACGCCAGCGGGGCGGTCCTCAATCAGCACGATGTCCGCTGTGGGGTCTGCACCCAGTAGCTTTCGATTCCCAGGGCGCGCAAGTTTTTTAGGTGGTATGGCCGGCGGCATCTGCGCGCAGGGGGCAACGACAGACCCCATGCCTGGAGTCCGCCCTTGCTTCTTTCTGGGCGGCAGCGCCCACGTAGAGCAGGGCCCTACCTGTTGTCTCCTGCTGCATGCGGTCAATGACCGCCGCTTGCCAGGACGTTGCCAGTTGAACTGCCTGGTACGCTAGCCGCCGTGCCGGTGTTGCTCGCGCAGGCTGTGACTCAGGTGCTTGCCGATCACCGAAAGGAGGCGCAACCCTTCCTGCGTTCCGGGATCACGCGCTATACGCAACATGCAGCCCAGCCCGCCCGTTGCCGGCGCGGTCGCCGGGATATCTCTGCTCGCCGCATGGATTGCCTCGGACATGGCGATCAGCAGATACTGGGTCTCCTGGCGATCGAGTACCTGGAGCAGACGCATCAGACCTTCGTTGCGTGTCAGCCGGTCGAGCAGGTTCAGCCCCTCGCTCATCGCCCCTGCCAGCCGCGTGACGATTTCGTCCGACATCGCGTCCCGGCCCGCGGTAACGAGCTGTGCGAATTCGACGAGTCGCTGCAGATCCTCGGTGGCCATTGCGTCAAAGGGAGTTTCAGTTTGTGTTGTCATGGTTTGGCTTCCTCAGAGCAGTCCGCGCACGCTGGTCCAGTACATCTGGTTGTAGGCCATCTTGAACCAGTGCATGGGTTTTGACGGTGGCTTCAGGTCGGGTGGATTTAAGTAGTTGAACATCGCGTAGGTCGCACGATCGTGGCCGGCTTCAATGAAGCAGTACACCTTGCCGTCATAATCGCGCACCGGCGTGCCAATCTTGATGATCGAGGCAATGTTTTCGGAGATCACCTCAGCCTCGAAGTGCGCGGCCGAACCGGTCTTGCTGACTGGCAGGTTGGTCGTGTCGCCCAGTACGTAAACATTGTCGTGGCCGTTCATGGTGAGTTTGTAACGGTCGGTCGGAATCCAGCCACCTTCGCCGAGGTTGCTCTTCTCGATCACTTCCATGCCACGGTGCGGCGGGATGGCGATGAGCAGATCGTATTGGGTCTCCGTGTCTTCCTCGCTCTTCACGATTTTGTTTTTCACGTCGACTTCCTTGACGTTGAACAGGGTCTCGTATTCGATGCCCATGCGTTCAAACTCGGGCTTGGCCCACGTGGCGACGTTCTGGATGGTGTGGATCCGGCCGATCGGGTAGTGGTACTTGATCTTGATCTTGTCGCGGATGCCACGTGCCTTGAAATAGTCGTGCAGCGCAAATATCAGTTCGACCGGCGCGATCGGACATTTGTGCGGGACCCCCACGACGACAGCAACTGTTCCCTCCTCTAGTTCTCGCAAGCGCTTGAACATCTTGACCGCAGACGCCTCGGTATAAAAGGTCTCGGCCCCCTCCGCCAATCCCGGAATCTGCTCGGGCACAATGCGCGAGCCGGTGGCGATGACGAGGATATCGTACTCGTGCACCTTGCCGCTTTTGGTTATCACCTTCCTCTGATCGAGCTGGAATTGTTCGACCGGGTCGACGTGAAAATCGATGTTCGATTCGAGCAGGCTTGCCTGATCGCGATAAAGCTGATCCGGAGTCATCTGTCCGAACGCGACGTACAGCAAGCCGGGCTGGTACATGTGTTTGTCGGATGCCGAGAGCATCGTGATCCGGACTTTGCGGGTACGAATCTCGGCAGACAACCGCCGAGCAAGGTTGTTGGCCACAATGGTTCCGCCTGTGCCACCACCTACGACTAAGATTCTCATTGCATACTCCTATCCAAAATTTACTCCCGGGACGCCATGGCCGGCGGGAAGACAGATGGTCTCAACTCAGCAGTCGCGCATCATTTCGCTTTGCGAATCTTGATGTGCCAAACCCCGTCGATCTTCTCGTTGCTGATAATTTCGTGTCCAACCTTGTTGACCCATTCCGGTACATCAGCACCGGAGCCCTCGTCGGTCGACAACAGTTCGAGGGTATCCCCCACATTGCTCTGCTTCATGTGAGTAATCAGCTCCATAAGAGGGCCGGGGCAGAACGTGTCGCGTGCGTCTACAATTTTGTTGTCGCTCATCGGTATTTCTCCAACTAAAAGATTCTGTTCAACGCGCTGCCGTTCAAAACGTGAGCATTTGTCCACCCTCGGCGTCGCTCAGAAAGCGCGTCAATCCGGTCGGCGGCCCAACCTCTGCGTCGAGGTCGTCCTTCGTGATTTTCATCAGGTCCAACGCCATCGAGCACGGAAGCAGCTTGGCGTCGCCCAACTCGACCGCCTGCTGGAACAGCTGCTTGAATGGCGGCACGCCTTTTTGCGCCATGAGCGTTCCCATCTCGCCCTCGATCGGCGCGTCCGTCGCGTGGCCCTTGATGAAATACGGCAGCGCGTTCATGGACAGGAACACCGAGACTTCGTCGCCGGTCGCCGCCGCGACCGATGCGAACATCGCGGCCATCTGAAGCTTTTCGCGCGTACCGGTTATGCACACGATGTTGATTTTGTTGGACATGCTGGTTTTACCTCACTCTACGAATTTATTTGCACTCAGGTCCGGGTCGGAGCGACACAGCGAACACGGCAAATATTCAGGCTGCAAACATCCTCCAATCGGAAAATGACCGCCCCTCATTCTGATCAGCCACGGTGCCAGCTGAAGCGCTTGATGAGCAACACGCAGATGCTGTCGAGCACAAAGCCGACGATACCGATGACGAGCACCAGACCCATGAGATGGGAGTATTCCAGGCTCTCGCGTGCATCTTCGATGGCGTAGCCGAAGCCGGAAGTCACCCCGAGAAACTCTGCCGGAATGATCACGATCCACGCCACACCCAGCGCCAGGCGAATGCCGGTCAGAATGTCGAACGTGATCGCTGGCATGATGATTCGCGTCACCAGATGCCACGGCTTGGCGCCGAGGTTGCGCGCCACCTTGAACCAGTTCGGATCCACCTTGGACAGGCCGGAGGCGGTTGCAAACGTGACCGGCCAGAGTGAAGCGATGGCGATGAGGAAGACGATCGCCTGGTCCCACCCCGCAAACACCACAACCGCGATCGGCTCCCAGGAAAGCGGGCTGATCATGCGCAGGAACTGGAATGGAACGTTGGTCAGTTTCTGGAACCACCTGATCTGCCCCATCAGGATGCCGAGCGGGATGCCGATGGCGATGGCAAGGAAAAGTCCCGCGCCGAGGCGATGGCCGCTGCTCGACAGCGCGCGGGGAATGATCCCGTCATTCCACAACTCCGGTAGAGCCTTCAGCGCTGGAATAGGGCCGAAATCGGCAAACTGCGACGTAGCTGGATTGAGCGTGACAATATAAATGCCGAGTCCCCAAAGCGTGAACAGAACGCCTAAGCCCACGAAAAAATGCAGGGTCTTATGCGCCGAATTTTTCATGGCTCGGGAAAAGCAGTTCCCGCTGATCCCTGCGCTGACAACGCCGCCGTTGAGAGATGCGATGTTGCTGTTCATCGTGCATTTGCCCCCATGCAGGCACCGGGCATGGAGAACGCCTGATGCCGGGCCACCCGTTCATTCCCGAACTTGAGATTCATATCTATCCACTTCTTGTTGACGTCGTCGTGATTGACTGGATGACTGGCCATGAAGACCCGGCCGGGCGTATCCAGGGAATATTGCGTCGCCGCTGAGCAGGATTCTCTTCGCATCAAGCCCCCCCACGATGCCAGCTGTAACGTTTGATGAGCACCACGAGGGCGCTATCGAGGAAGTAGCCGATGATGCCAATGGTGACCACCATCGCTGTGAGGTAGTTGTACGACAGTGTCTGGCGAGCGTCTTGAATGGCATAGCCAAGCCCGGACGTCACACCGAGATATTCCGCCGGGACGAGCACAATCCATGCGACACCCAGGGCGAGGCGAATGCCGGACAGAATGTCGAATGCAATCGCCGGCATGATGATCCTGGTCAGCATGTGCAAGGGTTTGGCACCGAGATTGCGCGCCACCTTGAACCAGTTCGGATCCACCTTGGCCAGGCCGGCGGCAGTTGCAAATATCACCGGCCAGACCGCCGCTATCGCGATCAGGAAGATGATCGACCCGTTCCACGTCGCGAACACCAGCACCGCAAGTGGCATCCAGGAAAGCGGGCTGATCATGCGCACGAACTGGAACGGCGAGTTGGTGTAGTTGTTGAACCACTTGATCCGTCCCATGAGGACGCCGATCGGCACCCCGATGGCGATGGCGATGAGAAGACCCGAGCCCAGGCGATAGCCGCTGGCGGCAGCTGCATTCTGGATCTTGCCTGCTGCCCACAATTCGGGGAACGATCCGAGCGTCGGAATCAGCCCGAATTTGGCAAACGTCACCGTCGTCGGATTGATCGAAAGAAGGTAACCTCCGATCAACCATAAAACCGCCAGGATCGCGATACCACCTGCGGCCCAGCCAAAACGCTCCATGAGGCGGGAAAACCCGCCTCCTCCGGCGGGGGGCACTGCAACATTCATAGTGCGATCACCTCAGTGCGCTCAAAGGGGTTGCCTTTTTGCGGAACACTCAGATCCCACTTCCATTTCGGATTAGCATCGAGTGCTTTCTTGATATACGTGTAGTTGACGAGGTCCTTGGCCACGAAATCGGCCTTGAGGTTTTTCAGGAATCCGAGGTCGCCACCGACTAAAGTGTTCCTGAGCTCGTCCACAACATATTTGGTTGCGCTCGGATATGGCCATCCCTGGAAGTTGATACGGCTCTGTTCCCACTCCGGATGCTGGATTGCGGCGGGGGGAGGCGCCATGTATTCGGGGACGTTGTAGAACATCATTGCCCGCTCGACGACTTCGGACGGGAACGGCAGGTATTTCTTGCCGTCCTTGGACAGCATCTGGGCTACCGCCTGCCTGTTATTGGAAATGTAGATCTGCGCGGTGACGATCGCGTTGTGCACGCCCTGCGCCCAGGCCGCGCGAGCGGGATCCATCGCATCGTCCTCGTGCATCACGACCACGCAACAGGGGTGCCCCTTCCAGACGTCACCGGTAAACCGCAACATCTTGCCGCCAGCCTTGAGTTCGCCCAGCGCGTTGAACGGTTCCGCAACGCAATAGCCGTCGATCTGTTTAGCCGCAAGGGCGGGCGGCATGTCCGGCGGGTTAAGAACAAGGAAGTTGCACTCGTTTGGCGCGAGTTTCGCGTCTTGCGGCCGGACCACCGGCGTAATGCCGGATTGCCGCATGATCTTCTGCGAGAGGATGTTGTGTATCGAATACCAGTACGGCACGGCGAACTGCTTGCCGCCGAAGTCCTTGGGCGAGTTGATGCCGCTGTCCTTGCGGACGATCAGACCGGAGCCATTAGTATGGTTCCAGGCCGTGATCTTCACGGGGAATTTGTTGTTGTAACGCATCCAGATCGGGACCGGTATGAGCATGTGCGTGAGGTTGAAACGCTGGGACGAGAAGGCTTCGACCAGCGGTGACCAGCCGCGAATGAGCGTCGGCGGTTCGGAGTCGATGCCCTCTTTCTTGAAGAATCCCATTTCATGGGCGACCAGCAGCGCAGACGCGTCGGTGATCGGGATATATCCGATCTTGACCACCGGATCGAACGGCTTGGTGAATGTTTTCTTTTCGGCAGCGAAGGCCGATGAAGACAGCATGCCGCCCATACCGCCCAGTGCGGCAAGGCCGGCCATCTTGAGCAGGTCGCGCCGGCTGACGCCACTGCCGAGAACGGAACTGAAAAGCGGATCGTAATTGAGGGCCAGACTCGGGTCCTCCATGCCGTCGGCGATGTCCGGGTTGTCGGGCATCAACTGCATGTGCGGGTCGATCGGCCGGGCCTTGCCACACGTACCGCATGAACATCCATCAACGTGCACCAGCGGGCGTGGCTGGCCATGCTCTTCGTATAGATATTTCTTCATTCTCGGTCTCCTAACGTGGGGGAGTCGGTTAACCCGACCTGTGTTTACTCAGGCCTGCAGCCAGGCGCTGAGCAATTCTGTTTCGGTGCCAGTCACCGGCCGGCAGCCAAGGTTGCGGACTCCGGTTTTTTGTAGTTCGCCGCTTCCTGAAACGTTGACATCAGACGCGTACGCAACGCCTGAACAGACGGGTCGGTGCGATCGCGGGGATCGGGTAGGTCGATATCCAGCTCATGAACGATGTTTCCGGGCGAACCCGCCATGATCACCGCCCGATCGCCCATGATGACGGCCTCATCGATGTCGTGGGTGACAAAGACGATGTTGAATCCCTTGCGCTTGGCGATGGAACGCACGTCTTTTTGCAGGGAGGCGCGGGTGAAGGCATCGAGTGCGGAGAACGGTTCGTCCAGCAGCAGGAGTTCGGGCTCCATCACCAGGGAGCGGGCGAGCGCCACGCGCTGTTGCTGGCCACCCGAGAGATCCTGCACATTGGATTCGGCAAAATCTTGAAGTTCGACAAGCTTGATTGCTTCCGTCACGCGTTCTTCAGTTTCCTGCTTGGACCAGCGACCGAAGCTCAGACCGACCCCGACATTCTGGGAAACCGTCATCCAGGGAAAAAGGTGAGGCGCCTGAAACATCATGACCCAGCGCGGAGACGGTGCCTCGACCGGCACACCATCGAGCAGCACCCTGCCTTCTGTGGGTTTCAGCAAGCCGGCCAGGATATGTAGAAGTGTGGATTTGCCGCACCCGGAACGACCGATAATTGCCAGCGCCTCTCCGGACGGCGACTCCAGATCGACGCGATTGAATGTCACCCCGTTCCGCGAACTGTAGCGGTGAGTCAGGCCCTGGATCTTGATTTCTGTTCCACGTATTGCCATCAACACATCCCTCTGTCTGTTGCCACCGTGTTTGCCGCTGAAGGCTCACACCATGATTTATGGTTCGTTTGAAACCGAAAACCAGCTTCAGAATTACGTGCCGACCGCACGTGAGCCGAACCTTCATTAAGAATCGAAGGGCGGCCCTGTACACGCCAGGCCGCAATTCTGTTAAACGCTGTTAAGCCGTTGTTCGACTTCCTTCATCCGACTGGCGAGTTCAGCCTCGTTCACCAGACCGCGCTTGATCAGGGAATGAGCCAGAGCCAGAAGCTGCCGTTCAGGGAACGGCACATCTTCGTAAAGCGTTTCGGACAAATCGTCCTCTTCAGCCCGACGCTCGAGCGAAGGCAGTGCGCAAGAGCCCGGCTCAACCTGATCGTATGGTTTGACGCAGGAATCGCCAGCAAGCATGTCGCAGGTCGCTTCCAGGTCAATTTTCCAGGGGGGATCGGGATTGGTGACGCCGTATTGCGCCGCCAGATCCTCCCATACCCGTCCGCGGCCTCGGACTTCCTCAAGCACGCCGATAGGGGTCGTATCCGTCCCCTGCCAGCTCTTGAAGGCGTGATTGCTGTTTTCAGCTGTAGCCATGACTCACTCCTAACCTGTTAATTCAAATGTTGATCAATGGTCATGATGCACCGGCCGGTTCGCCTTGAGCACCGGGCGCTTGGCGTTCGAGGTGATGCCGGGTTTCGGCACCGCGACGCCGATCAGGCAGTCGCGGGTCACGATTTCGGTCAACTGGTCCTCGGTCCAGCCCTCCGTACCCTCGGGACGCACGGGCATCACGATGTAGCGGGTCTTCTGGTTGGAGTCGGCCACGCGGACCTGGACTTCGGGCGGCAACTGCAGGCCGAACTCGGTGAGCACCTGGCGCGGCCAGCGCACCAGGCGGCGGCGGTAGTTCGGAGTGCGATACCACTCGGGCGACTGCCCCAGGATCGGGCGGGGGTAACACGAGCACAGGGTGCACACCACGACATGCTTCAGGGTGGGCGTATCAGCCAGAACTCGCAGGTTGCAGTAGTCGCTGGGGGTGCCGAACTGGGTGGGAGGACTGGTCACCCAGTTGACGCCAACGGCCTTGCTGGCCTCGACGCCATCTTCAATGCAAAGTTTCTTGTACTCGGGATCCAGCCAGGCTTTGGCAACCAGGCGTGCTGCAGGCAGCGGGCCTAGGGTATGCACGTATTCCTTCCAGACGCGATGGTCTTCGGCTGAAAAAAGCCCCTTTTCGATGGCAAGTTCGCGGACAGCCATTTCGAGAATTTCGAAATCGCTGACTTCATCGACCATCGGCGCCGGCTTGTGGCTATGGTCGTGGTCGTGGTCGTGGTCAGACATGTGTATTTCCTCTTGTCAATAATGTCCGTGAGTCGATTCAAGCTGACTCAAGATAACGTTCAGGGATCTCGGTCTCGACGGTATCGTTGGCGAAGCTGTCGCTGTACTCGGGCCACAGTTCTTTCTGCGGAAACACGATGCTGTAGAACCACTCGGAGTGATCCTCGTTGCCGAATGCTTCGTCTTCTGCAGCAGGACTCTCGTACACCAGCCTGACGATCGTGCCTACCGCGCCGCGGGTGTAGGTCATGGTGCGGGTGTAGAACAGGTCGGGCAGGTCCTTGATGCGCACACGGTCGCCTTCCTTGAACCTGGCCTTGCCAGCCTGGCCTTTGAAGCACTGGGGGTCGCCAATGCCGGTGGCCATCTTGGCGTGATGGGTTCTGTCGTAATGTGGCTTGTTGCTCATAGCGTTTTCACCTCGTGTAGTTACTTGGCCTTTGCGGGGAGGTACTCGCCCAGGCCCTGCCCGGACTTCGCACGCGCTCTCAATTCGACAATCTTGTTGTGCAACTCGGTAAGCGTGCAGTACTGCTTGTCGACCAGGATGCGTGCCGCAGTCATCAGCCAGCGGCCGTAGTAGGGCATGCCGAGGTATGCCGTTTGGCCGACATCAACGTTCTGCTTGCGGCGGCGTTCTTCTGCCGTCCACACGCCGCGCCAGGCCAGGCATTCGCAGGTCGCGAAGGTATTCAGTTCCCATACCTCCTCTTCTTTCTCGTGATACACAATGGGCACATCCGGCTCGCCGCCGACATCGTGCGGCGTCCGCGTGTAGGCCCTGAAGAGCGTATGGTCGATTTCAGTGGGGGCGGGGGCATGCGTCTGCTTGTGCAGCGCCGGCTGCAGCTGACCGACAGTGTTGAGGTGTCGGAGCACCTCTTCTCTGGTAGACGATGACATTGTTTTCGGCTCCTAATTTGGATTACGAACAAGTCGGCTTGCGCGAAAAGTTCAATCAGAATTCACGAATGCGCTAACCAAGCTTCTGATGATTCCCGTCAACGACTGCTGCGCTTTTCAAGCGTCGACCGCCCAGACCGGCGCATCAAATCATTGATGTTCAAACTATGGACCTTTTGAAAATAATTTCCCAAGACTAAATTCCGATCAGTTCCATAGGAGTTGGCTATGGTTCGGAATACCCTTTTCCCGTGTTCTTCCACTGTCTGGTCGAGGCAGTGGAACGCCCCGGCCCCGGACGTGCGGGAGGACTCGCGGTGGGTGGCATGACAGCACTCAAGCTGCAACACGCCGCCAACACCTGTTGGTAATGCCACACCATGGCCTGGCAGGGTCGACCTGTCGTCCCGGAGGCTGAACAAACGCAAGCCCGGCAGGATTTTTCGGCGCACTGTTGCGGGGCGCGGCGTGAAGTGCGTCATGTGCGGCGGGCCAGATACGTGTAGTAATTGCATGCTGCGAAAAACGTTCCGTCTTCCATCGCCTTCAGTTGCTCATCGAGCCAGACGTCCACCGCCTGTGCCGGCAACAAACCGGCCTGCTTGACGTACGGGACGTACGTCTCCATGAAAGACTTGAAGTAGCTTGCGTGTCCGATTTCAGCCACGGCATCGCCCCAGGCGGCGGTCAGCTTCAGCCCGAATTCTGGCAACAGTCGTGGCAGATCGCGCATGATCCTCGGGTTGTTGAAGGTGGCGTTCGCCAAGGCCACATCCATTTGATGGCCGAAACCGTGATCTGGAAAAGCGTAAGTCAATGAGGCGTAATCGCCGTCGAAGATGACCACCGCTCCACCTGGACGAACGACGCGCGCCATCTCGCCTAAAACCGCCAGTGGTGCGGTGACGTGGCTAATCAAGGTGTGGGCGATCACCACGTCGAATGTTGCAGGCGGAAAATCCAGGCGGTGGGCATCCCCGACTTGAAAGACGAGCCGGTCGCTGACATTTTCGGCCTGCGCGAACCTGTTCGCAGCCTCGATGAAAGGACTGCACTGATCAACGCCGAATGCCTTGCCCGTGAAGTCGTCGCGTCGTGCGAGGAATCGCAGCATCGCGCCTGTGCCGCAGCCCACCTCCAATACTCGGGCAGACGGCGGCAGGGCCAGACGAACCAGATAGTTGTCGAGCAATCTCGCGAAGACCTCGTCCTGGGCGCGACTTTCGAGCCGGGCAATGAGGCGCTCAAGTGCAGCTTCATCCAGTTCGTTGACAAAACGGTGCGGATCACGCGCA
>Ga0315271_10002787_pt1 | contig 10999 bp, 8 predicted proteins | sample C3_top_MG_FD_204664 | JGI IMG/M metagenome (GOLD analysis project Ga0315271, IMG submission 204664) | Sediment microbial communities from Yellowstone Lake, YNP, Wyoming, USA - C3_top | ecosystem: Environmental > Aquatic > Freshwater > Lake > Sediment | place: USA: Wyoming | collected 2017-08-01
GGGAGGCCGGAAGAGCTGGCCGCCGCCGTCGCGTTCCTGGCGAGCGACGACGGCAGCTTCGTCACCGGCCGCACCTTCGTGGTGGACGGCGGCGTGACCGCCTGAGTGGAAGGTCGCCCCGCGTCCCGACCGCCGAGTCAGGTCGCGGCCGCGACCAGGTCGATCTCCTCGACGAGCGCCGCCTTGCGCTCGTCGGGCAGCAGTGAGGCGGCTATCGAGTTGCGCGCCAGCTGGGCCAGGTCGTGCCTGCTCAGGCCCAGCGCACGCTGCACCGCCACGTAGTTGTCCAGCAGGTAGCCGTCGAAGTACGCCGGGTCGTCCGAGTTGACGGTCACCACCAGCCCGGCGTCCAGGAGCTTCTTGAGCGGGTGCTCCGAGAGGTCCGGCGTCACCTGGAGCTCGAGGTTGCTCAGCGGGCACATGGTGAGCGGGACGCGTTCGTCGGCGAGCCGCCGCATCAGCGCGGGGTCCTTGCCGGCGGCGACCCCGTGGTCGATGCGGCGCACCTTGAGCACGTCCAGAGCATCCTTGATGTACTCGGGCGGGCCCTCCTCGCCGGCGTGCGCGACGGCGACGAAGCCCGCCGCCCGGGCCTTCTCGTACACCTCGGCGAACGCGTCCGGAGGGTGGCCGATCTCGGCCGAGTCGAGCCCGATCCCCACGACGACGTCGCGATAGGGCAGCGCGAGCTCCAGCGTCTCCAGCGCCTCGGCCGCCGGCCGGTCGCGCAGGAAGCACATGATCAGCCGCCAGCTGACGCCGTACTCGGCCTCCCCCTCGCGCAGCGCGCGCGTGAGGCCGCCGACCAGGGTCGCGAACGGGACGCCCCGCGGCACGTGGCTCTGCGGGTCGAAGAACACCTCCACGTGCCGGGCTCCGTCGGCCGCCACCCGGCGCACGTAGGCCATGGTCAGGTCGTAGAAGTCCTGCTCGGTGACCAGCACCGCCACGCCCCCGTAGTAGATGTCCAGAAAGGCCTGGAGGTCGCTGAAGCGGTACTGCGCGCGGCACTCCTCGGCGGTGGAGCACGGGAGCTCGATGCCGTTACGCCTGCCGAGTTCGAGCAGCAGCTCCGGCTCGAGCGTGCCCTCTATGTGCAGGTGCAGTTCGGCCTTGGGCAGGCGGCGGATGAACTCCACGAGCGCCGCGTCGCCGCGGTCGTCGGTCACCTTCGTCACGCGCTCTCCTTCCGGCTTGATTGTCCGGCTTGTACCCAGCCGGTCGCGATGTGGCACGGCCGGCCCCATTCTGACCGAACTCAGCCGGCCTTGACGATGCGGATGTTGAAGAAGGGCGTGCCGGTCGCGCTCATCAGGCGCAGCCACAGGGGCATCCACATCTCGAGGCCGCGCGCGGCGGTGACGTCGCCCACGTCCAGCGCCTGCCGCCAGCCGAACCAGCCCTCGAGCAGCTCCGTGCGCACCCAGTCCTTGGCTGCCTGGTCGTTGCCCGCGACGAAGATCGCCGTGGGTTCCTCGAACTGCGCCGGGTCGACCATCACCATGGCGGTGACCGTGTTGAGCGTCTTCACCACGCGGGCCTCGGGGAACGCCGCCTGGATGCGCTCCGCCAGCGAGTCGGTGTTGCAGAACAGCAGTGTGGGCGGCATGCCGCGCGAGAAGTCGAGGGCGTTGGCGACGTCGACGAGGATCTTGCCGGCGAGGTTGACGGCGCCGGCGGCCTCCAGGGCCTCCAGCGAATGGCCGCCGGCCGTGGCGTTGATCACGACCTCGCCGTGGGCGGCGGCGTCGGCGAAGCTGCCCGCAGCCGCCTCGCGACCGAGCGCGCGCTGCGCCGCCGCGAAGTCCGCCGCCGACGGTATGGTGCCGCGGGGCCCGAGGTCTTTGGCCAGCGACGTGTCGCGCGAGCTGACCATCACGCTGTGGCCGAGCCCGAGCAGCTTCGTCGCCAGCGTCTGCGCCACGGTGCTGGAGCCGATGATGCCGATGTTCATGGTGTCCTCCCGGATCGACGGGAGCCGTCGGCTCCCGGGCTGTCTCCTTACAGCTCTGGTGCCCCGGCCGTGTGGGGCTCAAGCGGCGGAGTGAGGTGCAGGGTCTCCGCGCCGGCGTTGCTGGGCCTCGGCGACTACGGTGCGGGCGCCGGGCGGACCCGGTAGAGTCGCGGCGTGGACCGCGAACACGTCATCTACTCCTGGAGCGCGCAGGCCGGCCTGGACCCCGTCCGGGTGGCCGGCGGGGAGGGGTGCTGGTTCTGGGACGACCAGGGCCGGCGCTACCTCGACTTCGCCTCCCAGGTCGTCAACGCCGGTCTCGGACACCAGCACCTGCGGCTGGTCGAGGCGGTGCAGCGCCAGGCGGGCACGCTGTGCGGCCTGGCGCCGTCGTTCGCCAGCGAGCCGCGGTCGCAGCTGGCCCGGCTGCTCGCGGAGGTGACGCCGGGCGACCTCGGCATGACGCTGTTCACGACCGGGGGCGCCGACGCCAACGAGAACGCGGTCAAGCTCGCGCGCTGGGTGACCGGGCGTCAGAAGATCGTCGCCCGCTACCGCAGCTACCACGGGGCGACCGCGGGCGCCGCGGCGCTCACCGGCGACCCGCGGCGCTGGCCGGCGGAGCCCTCCGTGCCGGGGGTCGTGCGGCTGCACGACCCCTACCCGTACCGCTGCGCCGCCGGCCCGCATCCCGCCGGCGCCGCGTGCCCCATCTGCGCCGGAGGCCCTCACCTGGAGGAGATCCTGGCCTTCGAGGGTCCCGAGTCCGTCGCCGCGGTGCTGCTGGAGACGGTCACCGGCGCCAACGGTGTGCTGGTCCCGCCGCCGGGCTATCTCGCGTCCATCCGCGAGGTCTGCGACAGGCACGGTATCCTGCTCATCCTGGACGAGGTGATGACCGGGTTCGGCCGCACGGGACGCTGGTTCGGCTGCGACCACTGGGACGTCGTGCCCGACATCATGACGCTGGCCAAGGGCATCAGCGGCGGCGCCGTGCCGCTCGGCGCCGTGGTCGTGAGCGAGAAGCTGCGGCCGTGGCTGGAGGAGCACGAGTTCGCGAGCGGGCTCACCGCCTGCGGGCACCCGCTCGCCTGTGCGGCGGGCGTCGCGACGATCGAGGCCATGCGCGACGAGCGCCTGGTGGAGAACGCCGCGGCGATGGGCCGGGTCCTCGCCGCGGAGCTCCCCGAGTTCGCCGACGACCATCCCTCGGTCGGCGAGGTGCGCGGCCTCGGCCTGCTGTGGGGTCTCGAGCTGGTGCGCGACCGCGAGACCCGCGAGCCGCTGGTGCCTTACGCGGCGCGGGGCGAGGCCGCGGCGCCGATGGCGGCCCTCAGGCGGGCCGCCATGGACCGCGGCCTGCACCTGTACCCGCACGGGAACCTGCTGCTGGTCGCGCCTCCGCTCGTCGTCGGGCGCGACGAGATCGCGACGGGTCTGGGGATCCTCGACGAGGTCCTGACCGTCGCGGACGGCCTCGCGCGCGGCTGATCCCCCTCGGCGGGGCGCCGCCTGAGGCGTGCGGCCCGCCTTGCGCGCGTCAGTCGAGGCTCAGCAGCCCGCGCGCTTCGGCGGCCGAGGCGACCGGTCGTCCGAGCTCTCCCGCCAGACGCACCGCGCGCTCGACGAGCTGCGCGTTGCCCGTGGAGAGCTCGCCGCGCTGGTAGTAGACGGTGTCCTCGAGCCCCACGCGCACGTGCCCGCCCATGGCCAGCGCGAGCATCGCCATGGGCGTCTGATGGCGCCCGACGCCGATGACCGACCAGGTCGCGTCGCCGGGCAGCAGCGCCGTGGCATCGACGAGCGCCGCGGCCGTCGCGGGCATGCCGTGCCGGGTGCCGGTGACGAATTGGAAGTGCAGCGGCGCCGGGATCTTGCCCTCGGCGTTGTACCGCAGCGCGGTCTCGACCATCTCGAGGGTGAAGCACTCGAGCTCGAGCTTGACGCCGCGCGCGAGCGCCTCGGCCGCCAAGGCATCCAGGAACGCCGGCTCGTTGACGAAGGGGCCGGCCTCCAACTGGATGGTGCCGGCGTCGAAGCTGGCCATCTCGGGCCCCAGCTGCAGCGGCGCGATGCGCTCCTCCGTCGGCAGGTTCCTGCCCGGGATGCCGCTCGTGGTGAGGCAGAGGATCGCGTCGGTCTCGGCGCGGAGGGTGTCCACGACATGGCCGAACGCATCCATGTCCTGCGCGCCGTGCCCGCTCGCGTCGCGCACGTGGATGTGGATGACCGCGGCGCCGGCCCGCCAGGCTGCGATGCCCTCCGCCGCGATCTCCGCCGGCGTGATGGGGACGGCAGGGCACTGCTCCTTGGTGATGCGCGACCCGGTGAGCGCGGCGGTGATGACGAGCGGGACGGACCTCAACGGCACCTCCTCGTTGCTTCGGCGGCGGCCGCGCAACACTTCAAGTCTCGCGGACGTTGTCCCGATAGTACACGCGACGACCCGTCTCGGGGCGCGGTCCGCAGGTCATCGAGGAGGGACCCCTGGTGTCTGGTCTGTTCCACATCGGTCTGGACTACATCCTCATGGTGTACACCTTGGGGCTGGCGTTCCTCGCCGCGATGCTCCTCGGCCTGGCGGACGTGGTCACCTCGCGGCTGCCGTGGCGTTGGCTGGGGCTCTCGGCGGCGGCGCTGGCTGTCTCGTCCGCCGCCGACATGCTCGACGTCTCCGTAGGCGCTCACCACGTCTTTCTCGTTGTGCACGTGCTGGCTCTGGCCGCCGGCTGCCTGCTGCTCCTTGAGTTCGCGCGCCGCTGCTGGTCGGCCGCGGGCGGCAAGTGGATCGGCCCGTGGGTGGTCTTCGTGCTGGCCGGGCTGAGTGTGCTCGGCATGCTGGACGGGCTCCACACCATGGACGTCACGGCGAGCTACTTCGCCGGCGTCATCGGCGGCCTCTGGGCCGCGGCCGGGATCTGGCGGTTCGGTCACAGCGGCCGGACCGAGAGGTCGCTTTCCGTCGCCGCGGTCTGCATGGCGGGCTTTGTCGTCGCCGAGTTCGGCGTCGCGGCGCGGGCGTCGTTCCCGCCGGCCATGTGGGTCAACCGGGCATGGTTCATGGACGTCTTCGGCTTTCCCGTGCAATTGCTCGGCATGGCCTTCGCCGTCCCGTTCGTCGTCGCTCTCTGGTACTACTATCGGACGCTGCTCCGCGACGCGCACCCGGGACCCGCGGATCGCCGGGGTCTCGTGCTGGAGCTGGCCGTCGGCGTCGCCCTGATCGCCGTGCTGGCGGGGGGGTTCGCGGCGACGAACCTGTACGGCCAACGGGCCGACTCGGCGGCGAGAGACAGCCTCCTGGCGCGCACCAAGCTGGCCGCTGGGGCCATCAATCCCGAGCGCGTGGCCAGTCAGACCGCGACGCTCGCCGACAAGAAGACCGCGGACTACAAGCGCCTGCGAGAGCAGTTGCTGCTGATGAAGACGGCCACCGACGACATCCGCTGGCTCTACCTGATGGCGCTGAAGGGCGACTCGATCCTGTTCACGGTCGACGGCATCCCGCTCTACGACTCGGGCCATGCCGAGCCCGGCACGCCGTACGAGCAACCGCCGCCTGAGGTCACCCAGGTCTTCGCCACCGCGCGGGCCGCCGCCGTCGGGCCCTACACCGACGAATACGGCACCTTCGTGTCCGCGTTCGCGCCCATCCTGGAGCAGTACAGCGGGCGCGTGTACGGCGTGCTGGGCGTCGACATCGACGCATCAGACTGGAGCACGAGTATCGCTGAGGCCCGGCTGTCGCCGCTGGTCATCACGTTGCTCCTGTCGCTCATGCTGATCGGGTTCTACGTCGTGCAGGAGCGCCGCCGCATCGACGCGCTCACGCTGGCGGAGAGCGAACGCCAGTATCGCTCGGTGTTGGACAGCATGGAGGACGTCTTCTACCGCTCGGACCTCGACGGGCGTTTGACGATGGCGAGTCCGTCATTCGCCCAGCTCTTCGGCTACGACTCCGTGGCGGATGCGATCGGGCTCGATCTGGCCAAGGACCTCTATGTCGATCCGGCGCAGAGGACGACGCTGTTGGAGCGCATCGATCACGACGGCTCCGTGGTCGACTACGAGGTCGCTGTGCATCGGCGCGACGGCTCCGTCCTCTGCGGGTCGGTGACGGGCCACTCCTACACCGACGCCACCGGGACCGTGCAGGGTGTCGAGGGGGTGCTGCGCGACATCACTGACCGCAAGCGCGCCGAGCGCGCCGTCGCCGACGCCGAGGAGCGCGGCCGGCTGCTGCTGCAGTCGGCGGGCGACGGCATCTTCGGCGTCGACCACCTGGGTCACGTGACCTTCATGAACGCCGCCGCCGAGGAACTCCTCGGCTGGACGGCGGCGGAACTGCGGGGCATCGGGATACACGACGCCATCCACTACGCCCGCGCCGACCACAGCCCCTATCCTCTCGCCGAGTGTCCACAGCATGCCGCCTACTCTCAGGGTCTTCAGGCGTTCGTCGACGACGAGGTGCTCTGGCGCAAGGACGGCTCCTGCTTCCCGGCGGAGTACACGGCGCGGCCGCTGATCAAAGACGGCGAGGTCACGGGAGCGATCATCACGTTCCGCGACATCAGTGAGCGGCGCGCGGCCGAGGCGGCTGTGCATGAGAGCCGCGAGCGGCTCGACTTCGTGCTGCGCGCGGCTGAGGTGGGCGTCTGGGAGTGGGAGATGGCCGCCGACGTCGTGCACTGGGACGAGACGGTCGCCGCGCTGTACGGTCTGCCGTCTGATGTCTCCGAGGGTCCGTGGTCGACGTTCGACGTCCACATCCACCCCGAGGACCTCGACCTCGTCGAAGCGAGCGCCGCGCGCGCGATCGAGTCCGGCGCCCCCTACGCGGTCGAGTTCCGCGTGACTCACCAGGACGGCACGACCTCCTATCTCGCGGAGCGGGGAAGGGTGCGGCGCGACGACGCGGGTGCGCCGGTGACTCTGAGCGGCGTCACCTGGAACGTGACGGAACGTCGCACCGCCGAAGAGGCGTTGCGCCGTGCCAAGGACATGACTGAGGCCGCCAACCGCGATCTCGAGGTGGCCATCGCCAGGGCCAATCAGCTCGCCGTGGAGGCCGAGGCGGCCAATTCCGCGAAGAGCGAGTTCCTCGCCAACATGAGCCACGAGATCCGTACGCCCATGAACGGCGTCATCGGGATGACCTCTCTCCTCCTCGACACGGGTCTGGACGCGGAGCAGCGCGACTACGCGGTGACCGTGCAGAACAGCGCCGACGCTCTGCTGACCATCATCAACGACATCCTCGACTTCTCGAAGATCGAGGCCGGCAAGCTTGAGATGGAGGTCCTCGACTTCGACCTGCGCACGACCGTCGAGGACACGTGCGACCTGCCGGCGATGCAGGCGCAGGCCAAGGGCCTCGAGCTCACGGCTCTCGTCGAGCCGGGCGTGCCTTCGGCGCTCCGCGGCGACCCCGGGCGGCTGAGGCAGGTGCTCACCAACCTGCTGGGCAACGCCGCCAAGTTCACGGAGAGCGGCGAGATCACGGTCACGGTCGGGCTGCTCGAGGAGTCGGAAGCGACCGCGACTCTGCGCTTCGCCGTTCGCGACACGGGCATCGGGATCGCCGCCGACAAGGCCGACGTCCTGTTCGAGGCGTTCACACAGGCGGACGCGTCGACCACCCGGCGCTTCGGCGGGACGGGCCTCGGGCTCACGATCTGCAAGCGCCTCGTAGCGCTGATGGGCGGAGAGATCGGCGTCATCAGCGAGATCGGCGTCGGCTCCACGTTCTGGTTCACCGCGACCTTCAAGCGCCAGGATCCCGGGTCGATCGTCGCGCTCGGCGGCCGGCTCGATGAGCACGACGTCGCGGGGGCGAGCGTCCTGGCGGTCGACGACAATGCCACGAACCGCAAAGTGATCGCCGGCATGCTGGAGTCCTGGCGCTGCCGGCACCTCGAGGTGGACGGCGCCGCCGCCGCGCTCGAGGCCCTGCGCGAGGCGCGGCGGCAGGGCGCGCCGTACGACGTCGCCGTTCTGGACATGATGATGCCCGACGTGGACGGTGAGGAGCTCGGGCGCCTCATCAAGGCCGACCCCGAGCTCCGCGACGTCCGTCTGGTGATGATGACGTCGATGGGCAGTCGCGGCGATGCCAGCCGCCTGGAGCAACTCGGGTTCGCCGCCTATCTCACGAAGCCGGTGAAGCAGTCACAGCTGTTCGACTGTCTTATGGTCGTCCTCAGCGGCGGCGCGACCGACGATGCCGCGGCGAGGCACATCGTGACGCGGCACAGCCTCGCCGATCGTGAGAAGCGCCGCGTGCGTATCCTGCTGGCCGAGGACAACGCGATCAACCAGAAGGTGGCGCTCAAAACGCTCGAACGCATGGGGTACGGCGCAGCGGCGGTGGCCGATGGGCAAGCTGCGGTCGACGCACTCTCCCAATCCCACTTCGATCTCGTCCTGATGGACGTGCAGATGCCTGTGATGGACGGCATGACGGCGGCCCGCCGTATCCGCGACACGTCATCCCCCGTCCTCGATCACGACGTCCCCATCGTGGCGCTGACCGCGCACGCCATGGCAGAGGACCGTGACGCCTGCCTGGCGGCCGGGATGGACGACTACCTGTCCAAGCCGATCCAGCCTGACAAGCTCGCGGCGGTGCTTGAACGCTGGGCCCGCAAAGGTCAGGGCGACGAGTCGGACGTGAGCGTCGGCGAGGGCGAGGGGATCGCGTCGCCCGTCCGGCCCGGGCCCGTCCCGGTGTTCGATCCGCATGTCCTTCTGAGACTGCTCGACGGCGACCGCGAGGCGGTTGACGAGGTGATGACCGAATATGCCAAGGATGCGCCGCGACAGGTCACGGCCCTGCGCGAAGCACTGGCGGCGGGTGACGCGGACGCGACACGCCGCCACGCACACACGCTCAAGGGCGCATCCGCGAACGTCGGCGCCGAGGCGCTCCGCGCCGCGGCCTACGAGGTGGAGAAAGCCGGCGCCGCCGGAGACCTCGACGCGGCCAGTGGGCTTGTGGGACGCGTCGAAGCGGAGCTCAAACGGTTGCAGGACCATCTTGCCGGGGGAGATGCACGGCCATGAAGGTGCTCATCGCAGAGGACGACCTCGCCTCCCGCGTGCTGCTCAAGAAGGTCCTGGAGAAGTGGGGCTACGAGGTCGTGGTGACGACCAACGGGGTCGAGGCCTGGGAGGCCCTGCAGGCCGCCGGCTCCCCGCATCTGGCGATCCTCGACTGGATGATGCCGGAGATGGACGGGGTCGAGGTGTGTCGCCTTGTACGAGCACTCGACACGCGCCAGCCGCCGTACCTGATCCTGCTCACCGCGCTGGGCGAGAAGGACCACATGATGACCGCCTTCTCGGCGGGCGCGGACGATTTCGTCAACAAGCCCTACGACGCGGCGGAGCTGCGCGCCCGGGTCGAGGTGGGCCGCCGCCTGGTCGAGCTCAACGCCGAGCTGATCGAGGCCCAGCTCAGGCTCGAAGTGCAGGCGCACACCGACGCGCTCACGGGTCTGCCGAACCGCCGGGCCATCGTCGAGTTGCTCGAGAAGGAGCTCCTGCGGTCTCGACGCGAGCACAGCGCCCTGGCCGTCGGCATGATCGACATCGACCACTTCAAGCGCGTGAACGACGAGCACGGACACGCCGCCGGCGACACCGTGCTCTGCGAGCTGGCGCGGCGGATGCAGTCGGCGCTGCGGCCGTACGACACCGTCGGGCGCTTCGGCGGCGAGGAGTTCCTCGTCGTGGTGCCCGGAGTCTCCAGATTGGAGCTCGCCGGGCTCCTCGAGCGTCTCCGCGAGGTCGTGCGAGGGGCGCCGTTCGCGGTCGACGGGTGCGATCTGGCCGTCAGCGTCAGTCTCGGCGGCGCCGAGCACGGCGAAGAGTCGATGGACGCGCTCATAGCCCGCGCGGACGACGCTCTGTACGTCGCCAAGGCTCGCGGACGCGACCGGGTCGTGCTCGCTGACGTGTAACGCCTGCTCTGCGCCTGCCGGAGGCGTCGCTACCGGATGGGGTGACGCATGAGGTGCAGCGTCTCGACGAGCGACGCCGCGTCGAGCGTCCGCGTGACGCGGCGCGTCGCGAAGCTGCGCGTGCGCGCGACGATGTCGTCGCGGACCAGCGGCACCAGCTCGGCGCCGAGGCGGGTGAGGTACCGCTCGCTGTCGCCGGAGACCTCGCCCGGCAGCGCCACGCCGAGCAGCGGCAGCCGGAGGTCGGCGGCCGTCTCGAGCGCCCAGCGGACCCAGTCGTCGTCGGTGGTCCTTGCGCCGTACAGGCAGAGCGCGCTCGCGCTGTGGCGGAGTCTCGCGAGGAGGCTGGCGCGGATGATGTCGCCGCGCTGACCGGCGAAGGGTTCGCTGGTGAAGGCCTGGTCGAGGGCGATGCCGCCGCCGGCCAGCAGACGGGCGGCCACAGGCCGTGCCCGGGTCAGATCGCCGGCTGCGAACGTGAGGAATACCCGCTGTCGTGTCGTGTCGCGCACTGAAGCTCCCGCTGGCTTCGATCGCTCCATCTGCATCGGCATGTTCGGCGCGATCCTGCAGGAACCTGTGTTGTCCGATGGGACGGGCCGCTCAGTCCTCTTCCTCGCCGGGCAGCCTCACGCCGTAGGGCCGGCGCACCGACTTGAGCGCCGCGACCGCGAAGATCAGCACTCCGACGACGCCGAACACCGGCTGCAGCCAGCTGAACGGGGCCCCGCCGCCGCGACCAGCGGCAGCACCCCGAGCACGAGGAACAGGACCAGGCCCGGGATCAGGAAGTCGGAGAAGGGCGAGCCGTCGAGATACGACAGCGGTATCTTCATGATGGAGCCGTCGGGCCTTATGGCGAGCGAGAGCCCGCCGGCGAGCCCGCCGAGGCCCTGGATCACCAGCAGTACCAGCAGGATCCAAACGCCGGCGGGCCGGCGGGATGCATCGTTCGCGGGCATGGTCATCTCCTCCCCAGGATCACGTTCTGGCGGGGCACAGCATACCGCCTCAGGCATGTTGCTTTAGGTTGTGAAGGTGCTCACAACCTAGTATTGTGTGCCGCGAGAATCCAATTCTT
>Ga0315271_10002788_pt1 | contig 10998 bp, 6 predicted proteins | sample C3_top_MG_FD_204664 | JGI IMG/M metagenome (GOLD analysis project Ga0315271, IMG submission 204664) | Sediment microbial communities from Yellowstone Lake, YNP, Wyoming, USA - C3_top | ecosystem: Environmental > Aquatic > Freshwater > Lake > Sediment | place: USA: Wyoming | collected 2017-08-01
CTCGACTCTCCTGGCCGCCAAGCAGTCGGCTGATCCTCTGGCGGTGCCGCCGGTGCCGGCGGGGGTGAACCTGACCTGGACGGACAACGCTGCCAGCGAGACCGGGTTCACGGTCCAGCGGTCGCTCGACCCGGCCTTCCCCGGCGGATCGGTCACGACCTTCACCATTCCGCCGAGCAGTCCGGCCACGGCGTACAACGTGCTTATCCCCTACCTCGACACCACTGCCGCGGCCCTGGTGCAGTCGTACTACCGTGTCCAGGCCTTCAGCGACAACGGCGTCTCGGCGTGGTCGAACATCGCCTCCATCGTCGCGGTCCCGATCGCGGTCGTCACGCCGACGACCCTCGCGTTCGGCAATCAGCTGGTGAACACGACCAGCGCGGCCCAGACGGTGACTCTCACGAATGTCGGCAGCGCCGTCCTTACGATCAACAGCATCGCGATCACCGGCGCCAACCTCTCCGACTTCGCGCAGACAAACGGCTGCGTGTCGCCGCTCGCGGTCGGCGGCAGCTGTACCTTCAGTGTGACCTTCACGCCGACGGCGATCGGCGCCAAGGTTGCTTCGCTCGCCATCGGCAGCGATGACCCGGCGAACCCCATCCTCCTCGTGAACCTCGGCGGCGTGGGCATCAGCCCGATCGCCAGCGTCTCCCCGACCTCCCTCACGTTCGCGAACCAGCTGATCAACACCCTGAGCGCGGCCCAGGTGGTCACGCTCACCAACATCGGCACCAGCACCCTCAACATCGCCGGCATCACGGTCACCGGCACGAACCCGCTCGACTTCGCGCAGACGAACACCTGCGGCGCGACGCTCGCCCCCGCGGCGAATTGCACGATCAGCGTGCAGTTCAAGCCGACGGCGGCTGGGGCCCTGGCGGCGACGGTGGCGATCGCGAGCGACAACGCGATCAATCCGCTGCTCGTCCCGCTCGCAGGCACCGGCACGGCGCCGCTCGCCGGTGTGACCCCCACATCCCTGAACTTCGGGTCCCAGATCCTCGGCACCCAGACATCGCTGGCGGTCGTTCTCTCGAACACCGGCACCGGGTCGCTGCTGATCTCCGGCATCTCGATCGCCGGCGGGACCGACTTCACCCAGTCGAACAACTGCGGCGCCAGCCTCGCGGCGCCGAGCGGCAGCTGCACGATCATCGTCACCTTCAAGCCCACCCTGGTCGGCAGCCGCAGCGACACGCTCAACATCGCCAGCAACGATCCGGCCAACCCGATCCTTGGCGTCTCGCTGCTCGGGACGGGCATCACGCCGATAGCCGGGGTCTCACCGACGGCCCTGACCTTCGCCAACCAGCTCCTCACGACGACGAGCGCCGCCCAGCAGGTGACGCTCTCCAACACCGGTTCCGCCCCGCTGACGATCACCGGCATCGGTATGGTCGGTGGGAATGCCGGGGATTTCGCCCAGACGAACACCTGCCTCTCGCTCCTGGGCGTGGGCTTGTCCTGCACCATCGACGTCACCTTCACGCCGACGGTCGCCGGGGTGCGGGCCTCCTCGCTCCAGATCGCCAGCAACGATCCGGTCAACCCGACGCTCAGCGTCCCGCTTAGCGGCACCGGCATCGTGCCGATCGCGAGCATCCCGGCCGGATCGGCCCTTGCGTTCGGTACCCAGCTGGTGAATACCACCAGTGCGGGGCAGTCGGTCATGCTCTCCAACGTGGGGACGGCTCCTCTCCTCATTACCAGTATCGGCCCGACGGGCGGCAACGCGGCCGACTTCGCTCAGACGAACACGTGCGGCGCCAGTGTGGCGGCGGGTGCGACTTGCACCATCACGGTGACCTTCACGCCGAGCCAGATGGGCGCGCGGACCTCCTCGCTCGACATCCTCAGCAGTGACCCGGTGAACGGCACCCTCCACGTTCCGCTCTCCGGGACCGGGATCGCGCCGGTGGCCGTTCTGCTCCCGACCTCGCTCGCGTTCGGCCAACAGGCGATCAACACCCTGAGCCTCGCCCAGGCCGCGGTCCTCTCCAACGTCGGGACGGCGCCGCTGACCATCGCCAGCATCGGCATAACGGGCCTCAATGCCGCCAATTTCGGGCAGACGAACGCCTGCGGCTCGAGCCTCGCACCGGGCGCCAACTGCGCGATCGTCGTGACGTTCAGGCCGACTGCGGCTGCCTCGTATACGGCAGCGCTGACGGTGACCGGCAGCGACCCGTTCAACCCGAGCGTCTCGACAACGCTGACCGGGACCGGGGCAACGATCCCGACCGCCCCGAACAACCTGGTCGGCACGAATTCGGTCCTGAGCGCCAATCCGCCGACGGTGACGCTGACGTGGAATGACCGCTCGAACAACGAGGCCGGTTTCCTGATTCAGCGCGCGCTGAACTGGGGCTTCACGAACAGCGTGGTGAGCTTCGTGGTCGGTCCGAACGTGACCACGTTCACGGACACCACGGTCGCGCTCGCGACGCGGTACAACTACCGGGTCTGCGCCTTCATTCCCGGCGGCAACTCGGCCTGGTCCAACACGAGTCAGCTGACCACCGTCGGGCAGCTGCCGGCAACCCCGACCGGTCCGGTTTTCGTCAGCTCGACGACCAACTCCATCACCATGAGCTGGACGAACAACGCCACCAACGCGCAGGGTATCCGCGTGCTGCGCAGCAACACCGCGACGGGGACGCCCACCCTGATCGCGACGGTGGCGGTGCCGACCTCGACGTTCACGGACACGGGCCGGAAGGCAAACACCTCCTACTGGTACACGATCCGGGCCTACAACGTGTACGGGGGCAGCCCATACACGCCGGTGGTCCAGATGACGACGCAGCCGTAAGGCAACAATCTCGGCAATCCGGGGGGGGAGCGATCCCCTCCCGGATTTTTTTTGCAGTGTCGGAAGACGTTGGCGAGCGGTGAGCAGAAACCGGCTACCGGCTGCCGCCCATGCTCAGCACCTGCCCGATCGCGGGTAGGAAGTCCTTTTTACGCGACATCACGCGCGGGACCGTGCAGGCTCCCTCCGTCACGGTTACGCCGAAGGCCTTCTCGACGATCCAGGCCTCGCCCCTGACCAGGATTCGCTCCTGTTTCTTGCCGAGCGGGTTGAGCACCAGCAGCACCGTCAGGTCGTACTTGTTCGCCAGGCGCAGGCGCTCCAGCTCCTCGAGCAGCTCGGTCTCGCGGCCGGCGATCTCTTCGCAGTCGAGGGCCATCATCTGGCTGACGCCAAGTTTCTTGCCGCCGATCAGGAACTCCTTGAAGTCGGCCGCGATCAGCTCGGCGGCGCTCTTGCCCTCGAGGTTGATGCTGGCGTGCAGCAACTCGCGGGCGAAGGTGGGGACGTCGACACCCGCGATCGCGGCCAGGCGCTCGGCCGTCGTGCGATCCCGCTCGGTGGTGGTCGAGAGCGTCAGCAGCAGCGTGTCCGAGAGGATTCCCGAGAGCAGGATGCCGGCGATCTCCGCCGGCAGGTGCGTCTGATGCAGCAGCATGATCCCCGACACGACGGTGCAGGTGCTGCCGACCGGGTCGTTGTAAACGTAGATCGGCGCCGTGGTCGAGATGTCGCCGACGCGGTGGTGGTCGATGATCTCGAGGATCTCCGCCTGCTCGACCCCGTCCACGGCCTGCGAGAGCTCGTTGTGGTCCACCAGGATCGCCAGCTTGCGCACCGGCGTCAGCAGATCGGTGCGGGTGATGAAGCCGATCAGGCGGTGGTCGCTGTCCACGACGACGACGGAGCGGTACTCGGACTCCACGATGCGCCCCCGGACATCGGTCATCGGCGTGTACAGGCCGGCCGTCGGGCAGGTGGTGGCCATGATCGAGGAGACCGGCTCGGCCATGGTCATCAGCTGGACGGTGGCGAATGCCGGGTGCGGCGAGGAGAGCAGCAGCACGCCCTTTTCGCCGGCCGCCGCGACGACCTCGGCCGCGCAGGAGGCGCCGTCGGCCACGATGACCGCGGAGCAGCCCATCCGGATCAGTTCGAGCTGGACGTCGTTCTGGTCGCCGACGACGACGACGTCGCCGGGGCGCACGCGGTGCAGCAGCGCGGCCCGCTGCATCGCCGCGATCAGGACCCGCCCGGTGAGCACGGAGAGCCGCCGCGGGTTGCTCAGCACCCGCCCGTCGAGCGTCTTGACGAGAATGTCCAAGTCGATCGGCGCCTTCGACAGATCCGAGAAGCCGACGCTCTCCATGTAGTGTCCGGCGATGTCCTTGAGCCCCACCACCCCGGCCAGCCGCCCGCTCTCGTCCACCACCGGGACGGAGCGCACCCCGTGCTCGCGCATCACCAGCGCCAGCGCCTGCACGGAGTCGTTGACGCCCACGACGATGGGACGCTTGAGATCGAGGTCGCTGACGGTCGCGACGAGGCTGTCGATCTCGGCCGGGACCGGCACGCCGAAGCGCTCGAGCACGAAGGCGGTCTCGTGATTGAGCTTTCCGGCTCGCACCGGCGTGAACAGGTGCGTCTTGTCCGTCTGGCTCTTGAAGTAGGAGTAGCCGATGGCGGAACAGACCGAGTCCGTGTCCGGTGTCGTGTGGCCGGTGACGAAAACCGTCCGGGGCCGCTGGTTGCCCATGAATGCGCCTCCTGTTGCTGGTCCCGTGGATAGTACCGCGGATCGGGCCGCCCTGCATCAGGCTTCGGAGCGAGCGCCCGCGTGATATAACATCTCATCGGGGAGGGGCTCATGGTCGCCGCGCTGGTCGTCGTCTTCGTTGCAGCCTACGCAGCCATGGCTTTTGAGCACCCGCTCAGGGTCAACAAGTCCGCCTCGGCGCTCATTGGCGCGGGCCTGCTGTGGACGATCCTCGCGCTCGCAACCGGCGCCCCCCCGTCCGTCGGCGGGCAGTTGAACGAATCGCTGGCCGCGATCGCTCAGATCGTCTTTTTCCTGATGGGGGCGATGACCATCGTCGAGGTGGTCGACGCGCACAACGGTTTCGAGATCATCACCAGCCGCATCACGACCACGAGGCTCTCCTCGCTGGTGTGGCTGGTCGGGTTCGTCACCTTTTTTCTGAGCTCCGCCCTCGACAACCTGACCACCACCATCATCATGATCTCGCTGATGAAAAAGCTGCTCGACAGACAGGACGACCGCCTCGTCTTCGCCGGCGTCATCGTCATCGCCGCCAATGCCGGCGGCGCCTGGTCGCCGATCGGCGACGTGACGACCACGATGCTCTGGATCGGCGACCGGGTTTCGACGCTCGGCATCATGAAAGCGGTGTTCCTCGCCTCCATCGTCAACCTGACCGTGCCGCTGGCGGTCACGAGTTACCTGCTGAGGGGGCGAGAGGTGGACCCGCCCGCGAAGGTCGAAAACGGCACCTGCGCCATCTGCACCCCGTTCGAGCGGAACCTGATGTTCGGCATGGGTGTCGCCACGTTGGCCGCGGTGCCTGTTTTCAAGGTGGTGACGCACCTGCCGCCCTTCATGGGGATCCTGTTTGGCCTCGGCATCCTCTGGTTGACCGGGGAGCTGGTTCACCGCAACAAGGAGGACGACGAGCGCGAGCCGCTGACCCTGGCGCGGGCGCTGGTGCGGATCGACATGAGCTCGGTCGTCTTCTTCATCGGCATCCTGCTCGCCGTCGCCGCCCTGGAGCACGGTCACATCCTGGCGGCGCTCGCCGCACAGCTCGAGCAGACGATCGGCCGGCAGGACATCATCGTCACGATCGTGGGCCTGGCCAGCGCGGTTGTGGACAACGTGCCGCTGGTTGCCGCGACCATGGGGATGTACGAGCTGGCACGGTTTCCGACCGACACCTTCCTCTGGGAGTTCATCGCCTACTGCGCCGGCACGGGCGGCTCGATCCTGATCATCGGCTCGGCGGCCGGGGTCGCCGCCATGGGGCTGGAGAAGATCCATTTCTTCTGGTACGTGAAGCGTATCAGCGGCCTGGCGCTGATCGGCTATTTCGCCGGCGCCGCCGTCTACGTCGTTCAATATCGGCTGACGCACTGAGCAGAAGCGGTTCACACGATGCGAGTCGGCATTTTTGCGGATCTCCACGCGAATCGCGAGGCGCTTGAAGCCTGTCTCCACCACGCCCGGTCCCGCGGGGTCGAGCAGTTCGTCTTTCTCGGCGACCTGGTCGGCTACGGCGCGGATCCCGCGTGGGTGCTCGACACGGTCATCGACCTTTCCCGGCAGGGGGCGCTGGTCGTTCTCGGCAATCACGACGCGGCAGTGGTTGACGCGCCGGAGCGCACGATGCACGAGGACGCGCGCGCCGCGGTCGCGTGGACGCGATCGCGGATAACGCCGGCGCAACGGGAGTTCCTGTCCGGGTTGCCCCTCTCCCGGGAGAACGCACAGAGCCTCTTCGTTCACGCCAATGCCTGGGAGCCGGGAGGGTGGGAGTACCTCGCCACGAGCGCCGACGCGCGGCGGAGCCTGGACGCGAATCCGTGCCGCCTCACCTTCTGTGGTCACCTGCACGTCCCCGCGCTCTTTCACCAGGGTGCGGGCGGGCGGGTTGCCGAATTCACTCCGGTGGCCGGCGTCGGCATCCCCCTCGGCGTCCACCACCGCTGGCTCGCGGTCCTGGGTGCCGTCGGCCAGCCGCGCGACGGCAACCCGGCGGCGGGCTACGCCATCCACGACCCGGGTCGAAAACAGCTGACCTTTCACCGCGTGCCGTACGACGCACCGGCCGCCGCCCGCAAGATCCTCGAGGCGGGGTTGCCGGCGTGGTTCGGCAGTCGGCTGGAGACGGGGAGCTGACGATGGGAGCGCTCCGCAAACCCCTGGCCCCCGGCCGGTCGCTGGATGGCTTCACGCTGGAGGAGCAGGTCCACGAGGGGGCGATGGCGACTCTCTGGCAGGTGACCGGCGCCGGTGCGACGCAGCCGCTCCTCATGAAGCTGCCCGGCCCGCGCGGTCTCGACGAACCAGGATCGATCGTCGGCTTCGAGGTCGAGCAGATGATCATGCCGCGGCTCGCCGGAGTGCACGTTCCGCACTTCATTGCCGCCGGCGAGGTTGACGGCCAGCCGTATCTGGTCATGGAGCGCGTCCCTGGCGCTTCGCTCGCTGCCCGGCTCGGCGGTAGGCCGCACCCGCCGGACGAGGTCGCCGGCATCGGCGCCCGCGTGGCGGCCGCGCTGCACGACCTGCACCGCCAGCACGTCATCCACCACGATGTCGTGCCGGGTAACGTGCTCTTTCGCGGCAGCGGCGAGGCCGTGCTCATCGACTTTGGGCTCTCGCGGCACGACCAACTCCCCGACCTGATGGCCGAGGTCATCACGCAGGCGATGGGCACGGCCGCCTATCGTTCACCCGAGCAGGTGCTGCGCGTTCGGAACGATCCGCGGAGCGACATCTTTTCACTCGGGGCGATCATGTACGAGCTGATCACGGGAGAGCTGCCGTTTGGCAGCACTTCCAGCCAGGCGGGACTCGAGAGGAGGCTCTACGCCGTGCCCGACCCTCCCCGGGCGCTCAACGCGGGGTGCCCGGACTGGCTGCAGGAGATCATCCTGCGCTGTCTGGAGTCCGATCCTGCGCGGCGGTACGCCAGTGCGGCGCAGTTGGCCTTTGCCCTCCAGAACCCCGGCCAGGTCGTGCTTACCGAGCGCGCCGAGCGCAGCGGGCGGACCGGTTTCGTCAGTGCGGTGGGACGGTGGGTGCGATACGCCACGTCCGGCGCGCCGGCCGCCAGGGCGGTTTCCCGGCACCAGGGTGCGGTGCCGATCATCATGGTCGCCGTCGACACCTCCCCGGGCGGGGAGGCCCTCGCGCTGGAGTTGCGCCGTGCCGCACAGCTCATCTTCCACTCCGAGCGAAGCGCCCGGATCACCTGCGTCACCGTGCGTCGGACGGCGCTGGCCGGACGCGACCCCGGCGTCGACGCCGCCGGCGAGAACACGCACGTGCGGCACGTGACGGAGCTCAAGCGCTGGGCCCGACCGCTGGAGCTGCCGGCCGGGAAGGTGTCGTTTCACGTCCTCGAGTCGCCGGACCCGGCGGCGGCGCTTGTCGCTTTCGTCAGGGCCAACGAGGTGGAGCACGTCGTCGTCGGCGCGCCCGGCAATTCTCCGGAGCGCCGGTTGAACCGCAGCGTCTCGGCGCGCGTGGCTGCCGAATCGCCCTGCACGGTCACCGTCGTGCGCCTCCCGGATCCGGGAGGCCCGGTGTGCGGTTGGGGTGGCGGACGGGTCGGGCCGGAGGAGCGGTGAGCACGCGCGCAGGGCGGCCCCTCGCCCCGGGAGTCAGCGTCGACGGGTTCCGTGTCGAAGCCGAACTCCCCGCCGCTGGCACGGCGGCTCTCTGGCGCGTGACGCGTGCAGATATCGATTTCCCGCTGGTGCTCAAGGTTCCGGGAGCCCCCGGCGGCGACGGCGGCGAGGCTGTCCGCTTCGCGGTCGAGCGGCAGGTGCTGCCGAAACTGACGGGGCCGCACGTTCCGCGCTTTGTCGCGTCGGGGGTTCTCTCGGGGCTGCCGTACTGCGTCACCGAATTCGTCGTCGGGTCCTCGCTGCACGACCGGTTCGCTTCGGTGATGTTCTCGGCGGACGCCGTGGCTGCCCTGGGCGCGAGGATCGCCGCAGCTCTGCACGACATCCACCGCCAGCAGGTCATCCATCTGGACGTGAAGCCGCAGTCCGTGATCTTCCGCAAGAGCGGCGAGGTGGTCCTCGTCGACTTCGGTCTCGCACGACACGCGCAACTCCCGGACCCGGTTGCCGGGTACTTCCGCGTGCCGCGGGGAACTGCGGCCTACATGGCCCCCGAGCAGGTGCTTCTGGTGCGCTCCGATCGTCGCAGCGACATCTTCGCCCTCGGGGCAGTCCTGTACCACCTGATCGCGGGTCGGCCGCCATTTGGAAATCCGGCCAACGCCGCCGGGTTGAGCCGGAGGCTCTACCATGACCCCCCCTCGCCGCGAAGCGTGAACCCGTCCTGCCCGGACTGGCTGCAGGAGGTCATTCTCGGATGTCTCGAGGTCGATCCGGAGCGTCGCTTTCAGGATGCCGGGCAGGTGGCTCCCCTGTTGAAGAATCCCGCGAGGTCTCGAACCGCACGCGCGGCGCGCGACAGACCGGGCGGCATTCTCGCCGGGATCGCACGCAGGATGCAGGGGCGTTCCCGGCAGGTCGGCTCCGGGGCCGGCACGTGGAGGCGGGAGGTCGTGCCGACCGTCATGGCCGCGGTGGATTTCTCCTCCGACGCTGAGCCGCTTGCCGAGGCTCTTCGCGCCGCCGTGCTCCGGACGCTCGAATATCGGCGCGCCGTCCGGTTGACGTGCGTGACGGTCCTCGCCCCGCTCGAGGTCGGTGTGGTCGACGCCGCCAGCGACTACGCCGGTCGCACCGTGAGGGTGCGACGGCTGGGTGAGCTCAAGCACTGGGCGCTGCCGCTCCGCCTCCCCCCCGAGTCGGTCACCTTTCACGTCATGGAGGCTGCCGACCCGGCCGGTGCGCTCATCGAATTCGCCCGGGAGAACCGGGTCGGCCACATCGTGCTCGGCGCCCGCGGCAGTTCAGCCCCGCGTGGGGTTCTCGGCGGTGTCTCGGAGCGGGTTGTCGCCGAGGCGCCATGCACCGTGACCGTCGTCCGCGCGCACCAAGGCGCGGGCGATGCCCGAGATGGGGGTGCGGCCGAGGCGGATCTCTCGCGGTCTCCGTAGCCCCCTGCGGGGAGCCGGCCCCACGTGGAGCATGAACATGTCCGGCCCGCAGGCAGGGCGGGTCAGGATCTCCCGAATGTCCCGGGCTAACGGATACGGGCCTGGATGGTCTTGAATTCGGGGGTGCCGGCGCGGCCGAGCAGCTGAAAAAGGACCGTCTCGGTGCCGGTGATCACGGCCCCGGCGTCGCGCAGAAGTTCGAGCGCGGTGCGGGCATTCTCGGGGTTGCGCGAGCAGACGGCGTCGGCGGCGACGTGGACGGTCAGTCCCGTGGCGAGCAGCCCGAGTACGGTCTGCAGCACGCAGATGTGCGTTTCCATCCCGCAGACGATCACGGTTGAGCGGCCGGTCTTCTCCAGCGCCGGCGCGAAGGCTGGCTCGCCGCAGCAGTCGAACGTCAGCTTTTCAATCGCGGGAGAGGGGTCCAGAACGGCGCGCAGCTCGGGCACGGTCGGCCCGAGGCCCTTTGGGTACTGTTCGGTGAGCACGACCGGCACGCCGAGGAGCTGCGCGGCGGCGATGAGGTGGCCGGTATTCGTCACGACCCGCTCGCGCTCGGTCATCGCGACGGCGAGTCGTTCCTGGATGTCCACGACGAGAAGAACGGCGTCGTCGCGGTCCAGCTGGAATGTGCTGATGCGCGTCATGGTCCCGCCTCCCCTGAGAAATGACGGGGGCGCCCGCCGCCGCGCGGCGACAGGCGCCCCCTCGGACGGAAGTGCTACTGCTTGCCCTTGACCAGCATGTCGACAACCGACGGGTCCAGCAACGTGGAGGTGTCGCCGAGTTGGTCGATCTCGTTGTGGGCGATCTTGCGCAGGATGCGGCGCATGATCTTGCCCGAGCGGGTCTTGGGCAGGCCCGGCGCGAAGTGGAGCTTGTCGGGCGTGGCGATCGGGCCGATGACGGTCCGGACGTGGCCGATCAGGGTTTTCTTCAGCACGTCCGTCGGCTCCACACCCTGCTTGAGCGTCACGTAGGCGTAGATCCCCTCGCCCTTGATGTCGTGCGGGTAGCCAACGACCGCGGCTTCGGCGACCGCCTCGTGCGACACCAGCGCCGACTCGACCTCGGCCGTGCCGAGACGGTGCCCGGAGATGTTGATGACGTCGTCGACGCGGCCCAGGAGCCAGAAGTCGCCGTCCTCGTCGACCCGGGCGCCGTCGCCGGTGAAGTAGACGCCGGGGTACGTCGAGAAGTAGACCTCCTTGATCCGCTTGTTCTCGGCGTCCCCGAAGGTGCCGCGCAGCATGCCGGGCCAGGGCTTCTCGATGACGAGCTTGCCGCCCTCGCCCTTGCCGGCGGGGGTCCCGTCGTCCTTGTAGACCTTCGGCACGACGCCGGGGAACGGCCGGTTGG
>Ga0315271_10002790_pt1 | contig 10995 bp, 6 predicted proteins | sample C3_top_MG_FD_204664 | JGI IMG/M metagenome (GOLD analysis project Ga0315271, IMG submission 204664) | Sediment microbial communities from Yellowstone Lake, YNP, Wyoming, USA - C3_top | ecosystem: Environmental > Aquatic > Freshwater > Lake > Sediment | place: USA: Wyoming | collected 2017-08-01
CGTGCCACTTCTTGATCAGCGGGTCGCGCATCAGGGTGGGATTGCCGTCCCTGATCTCGAAGATCACGCCTGCGGCATCGGAGTGGTCGGTGATCACCACCCAGTCCAGAGGCCGGCTCAACTTCGCGGGCTCGCCGAGCGACGACTTGACCTGCTCGCCACGCGCGAAGCGCACCGCCTCCTCGGGCCCGAGCGTGGCGCCAAAGGCGCCCGCATCCACTGACCAACCCGTATGCACATGCTCGTCGCCCCACAGGACGCGCGTGGGGTAATTCCGGTTGGCGTAGGGAGAGAAGCCGCGCTTCGGGAAGGCTTTCGCCGCCGCCTCAACGTTCATTTCCCCCTGGTCGGTGACGACGGGTTTGTTCTGCGCGAACGCCGGCAATGAAAGAACGAGCGCGGCGGCAATGAGGTTCAGTTTGTGCGTGGTCTTCATGGCTTCTTGTTCTCCTATTCGAATTTCTGAGTGGGCGGCTTCAAATCTGAACAGCGCTGCAAACGACCAACGCGGCGGCGGTCAGCAGCGTCGTTGCGATCGATCTTGTCGTAGGCATTTCAGGAGTCCTCTTGAGTGTCAGTTCAAATCAGTTCTTTGCCCATCAAACAAGCGTCTTCAACAGCTTGAGCAGCAGTTCGCGGATCGGAATCTGCCAGGCGATCACGAACAACATGGGCAGCACGATCGGCACCAGCACCATCACGACGGTGCTCTTGCCGACCGGCAGCGGCTTGACGTTGGCCACCGCCTCGTAGATGGCCGCGGTATCGGCGACCGGCCCGAGTTCGGGGGCGTCCAGCAGCTCGGTCGGGGGGACAGGCTCGCCGAGAATCCAGCGCCGGTGCACCAGCCTGCCGTGTTCGCCGATCAGCGCGCCGTATTGCCGCAGTGCCTGGCGCTTCATCCCGGCCAGGCGCGGCGCCAACATGAGCAGCGGCAACAAGAGCATCGCACTCCACAGCAGGACGAAGGCCGCGAAGGGCGTCTTGAACGATGCCAGCGTCTGCTCGTGATAGACCATGTCATGCATCCAGCGCGAGGCAATGACGCTGGACAGTGCCAGCGTGACGAGGAAGAACGCCATTGGAAACTTCTCGACGAAACCGAGACCGCCGCTGCGGTCGGGGTGGGTTGGCACGAGCGACAGATCCAGCCGCGAGAGCCGGCCGAAGAGCACGACGACGAGGCCGATGCGCCACAACCAGCCCAGCAGCAGCACGATAAAAACGGGGCGGGCCACGCAGAGGAACCACCAGCCGCCGAAGCCGAAGTCGCCGCCCGTCGCAGCCCAGGACATGTCGTGCGACGCAGCGTGCCCGGGGCTGCCCAGGCTCCAGATCACGGCGACGCCGATGACGCCAATCCACGGCAGGCTCGAATCGCGAAGTCGGGCCATGCTGTTCAACACGGCAAGGAACGCAGGATGCCCTTCGTCGGTCACGATGCCGCGGTCTCGGAACTGGCCGACGATGCCGTCGATCACTTTGAACGCAGCCGCTTCGGCCAGAACAAGCAATGGAATGGCCACCAGGCAGCGCACGTGAATGCCGAAATGGGCGAGCAAGGGCTCACCGCTCTCGGATTCGAGCAAGCGTCGATTCAGCGCCGCCCACACCACGATGGGGACCCAGGTGACCAGTGCGAAGAAGATCGCCCGCCGGACGACACCAAGCCCTTCCTGTGGCGCAATGTGCAGCTTGCGCTGCCAGCGGATCAGCGCATCGTTGCGCAGCAGGTCGAAGCCCGAGTCTGCGATGGTGGTTTTGCCAGGTGCCATGGTGTGGCCGTCAATTCACTTCGGGAACAGCAGCGTGACAACGAACCTCAAGCCCCAGCCGTGCGGGCCGCTGTCCGGCCCGTCGGCCCAGTAGCGCACGCCGCCGCCCACATTGATCAGCTGACTGTCGATCTTTGTGACTTTGGATACGAGCAGGTTGAGCGGGACGCTCCACTGCTTGTTTTTCCAGTCGTAGGTGCTTTCGGTGTTGGCGGCGTACGTCCAGGCCGATGGCGTGGTGTACGAAAGAAAGGGCTGCAGGAACGTGGTGCTGATATCGGGGCGCGCGCTGTCGCCGGCAACAGACCAGATGTGGTTGCCCAGTGCACCGTAGGTCCAGCCGCTCTCCTGCTTGAGCAGGACCGCGGTCGGCCCCAAGCCCCACTTCTTCGCGCTCAGCAGGTCGTTGGTGCCGGTGGGCAACAGCAGTACCGGGCCCGCGCCCCAGATCCAGCCGCCGGCCGTCGGCGCCTTGGGTGAAACGAACACGCTTTGCACGATGTCGCCGAGTCCGGACTGAGTGCCAGCGCCGGGAAAGATGTCCTTCTGCGAGACGACCGGCAGGATGGTTCGCGAGATGACGTTCCAGTCTTCGTTCAGCGTGATCGGCACCACCGGCTGGACGTTGAGAAGCCACCGCTTGCCGCTCTCAGTGGGCCCGATCTTCTCGTCGTAGTTGAGCTGCAACGGCACGCTGATCAGCGCCGCCACCGGGTTGGAGAGCTTCTTGGCGAGGTCGGAGGCGCTCTCCTGGGCGAGCGCCTGCGATGCCAGGCCGCCCGATGCCAGCGCGCAGATGAGCGCGGCGGCGCGGCGGGTCTGATGCTGTGTAGTTTTCGTGGGCGTGTGCATCTCGTGATTCATCAGGCCAGCTTGATCGCCCGCGTCTCATTGGCGCGCCCATCGACCGGGATCACCGGCAGTTCGCCTTTGTTCTTGACCGGCAGGCGGCGCAGGTGATCCATGATCGCCTGCCATTCCTTGATCTCGCGGCCGGCGTTCTTGCCCACGCCCTTGGCGACACTCGCCACATCCGTCGTGCCCGGCGGCGGTAGCAGGTAGCCCGTGTTTTCGCGAGGCATCTCGAGCGCGTCGACCTTCGACTTGAGGGGGGTGCCGTCCTTCTTCTTGGGCACCAGAGCCAGCTTGCCCTTGGTGTACTTGGGGATCGCCACGATGATCGGGCCGAGCATCAGCGGGCAGGTCAGGCTGTAGAGGCGCTCGTCCTTGCCGCTGATGTCGATCGCCTTGTAGCCGCGGTCGAGGTCGCCCAGTTCGATGGCCGTCACGACGTCGAACCTGGGGCGCGTGAGGTCGTAGCGGAAGCGCATGCCGGAGGCGCGCGGGAAGTACTCGCCCGGATGGGCAGCGTTGTCGATGAGCAGAAATTCCAGCAGGTTCTTGAGGTCCTGGCCGTTGAAATACCCGGTCACGAGCGTGCTGCCGGGGGTCGGATCGACAACGCCGGAGCCCAGCGGCGCGACGGCGAACACGTCGTAGACCGTCACCACGCCGGTTTTTCCGCGCAAAAGCCCGGCGCGCATCATGCCGTTGGCGGTGAACCCGATGTCGGCCTTGGTGGCGGCGCGAAACGAGTCGGTGACGAGGTTGGCCAGCAGGGTGCCGGCAGCGATGTCGGCGTAGGTATTGGGCAGGTCGCGCGGGGCGATGGCCAGCGGCTGGTCAATGCTGTAACCCCGCGACGCAAACGCTGCTGCGCTGACCGACTTCTTGAGTTGCTCGATGTCTTTGGCGATGGCCCGGTCCCCGGCGATGCTGTCGTCGATGGGCAGCAGCCGGTACGAGGTGACGGTCAGCTTGTTCCCGTCCAGCGCGATCACCAGTTCGCCGAGATTGCGGCTCTCCTTTCCGGTCTGGACCACCGGTGTGTGGCCGTTGACGACGACCGCCTCGTTCAGCTCGGTGTGGCTGTGGCCGCTGATCACGATATCGATGCCCGGCACGTCCTTGGCCAGTTGCACGTCCTCGCCGGCGTCGTAGCGGCCATCCGGGCCTTTCTCGACGCCGCCATGGCTCAGCGCGATCACGACATCGACCTTCTCGGTCACGCGCAGGATCTTCACCACCTCGTGGGCCGCCGTGGTGGGGTCGGCAAAGCTCGTGGCGCCGCCATTGGTGTAGATCATGGCCTCCTTGCCAATGCTGCCAAAGATGCCGAAGCGCAGGCCGCCACGCTCGATCACCGCATAGCGGCGAATCACGCCCTCGCGGCTCAGCGCCTGCAGGTCCGCCAGGCTGGCGTCGCTGCCCGTAAAGCTGGTGTTCGCGGCGAGCACCGCCGGGATGTGCCCAGCCTTGACGGCGGCGCCGATGGACTTGCCCAGGCCGGCCGGCCCAAGGTCGAACTCATGGTTGCCGAAGGTGGTGGCGTCATAGCCCATCTTGCCCATGAGGTGCAGTTCGCCGCCGGTCTCGCGCGTGGCGGCGCTGAAGGCAGTGCCCATGCTGTAGTCGCCCGCATCCAGCACCAGCACCGGCCCCTGGTCCTTGCGCGCCGCGCGGCGCTGCGCGATCAGGCTCGCCAGCCGCGCATACCCGCCACGCGTGGTGTCGTCGTTCAGCGTGAACGGCGTGTAGTCCGCAGACGGGCCCATGCCGATGAAGCTGGCGTGCATGTCGTTGGTGTGCAGGATGGTGAAGGTCTTTGCTCCGGCCGGTGCCGCGGCCAGGAACCCGGGCTTGAGCAGGGTGACGCCAAGCGTCGCCGAAGCTGCCAAAAACTCGCGCCGGTGCAGCGGCTTGTCTGATCTCGGGGTGAGGGTCCGGATGCCGTCGGCTGCCGTAGCAACGGCGCCTTGTTCAGATTCGGTTTTCATTCTTCCTTCATTCATGTCAAAGTCAGCAACAGGCGAACATGTTGCCGTGACGTTGCTTCATGGCTGCGTCAAGAAACAAAAGACCGCAGGCCTCCCGGCCTGCGGTCAGATGATTTGCTTCAACGCCCTTTAGGGCGCCGCCGCTTCACTCCTTGCCTCCGCCGGACTCGAGCTTCTTCAGCACTTCATCGAGGCCGAAGGTACCGGCCTTCTGGCGGGGCGGGAATGCCGCGTAGGAATTCAAGTATTGCCCGACGTAAGCCTGCGCAGGTGACAGCACATAGGCATGTTCGATGCGCCATCTGCTATAGCCAATGGCCTGATGGTCGGTGCGCTCGAACGGATCGGCACGCAGGTCGAACAGCTTGGGCAGGCGCAAGGTCACCATCGGGTCTTGCCACACGTCGAAGCCTGTGGCGCGCTGCTCCTGGAACACGATCTTCCAACGGTCATAGCGCATGGCCACCAGATTGCCGCCATCGCTCCAGTAGAAGAACTCGCGACGCGGCCACTCGGCCTTGCCTTGCAGCGCAGGCATCAGGTTGTAGCCGTCAAGATGCACCTTGTACGTGTTGTCGCCGACGGTGACGCCGGTCAGCAATTTTGCCTTGATATCAGGTTCACCTGCCGCAGCCAACACGGTTGGCAAGACGTCTTCCATCGAGGCGATGTCGTTGATCTGCGTGCCGGGTTTGATGACGCCTGGCCAGCGCACCAATGCGGGGACGCGATAGCCCCCCTCCCAGTTGGAATTCTTCTCGCTACGGAACGGGGTCATCCCGCCATCCGGCCAGGAGAAGACTTCGGCGCCGTTGTCGGTCGCGTACATCACGATGGTGTTTTCTTCGAGTCCCAATTCCTTGAGCTTGTCGAGCACCTCACCCACCATGCCGTCATGTTCCGTCATGGCGTCTGCGCCGAGGCCCAGGCCGGTCTTGCCCTTCGAAGCGGGCTTCAAATGGGTCCAGATGTGCATGCGGGTGGTGTTGTACCAAAGGAAGAAAGGCTTGTCGGCCTTCTTCGCACGTTCCAGGAAGTTCAAGGTCTTGGCCGTGACCTCCTCGTCAATGGTCTCCATGCGCTTCTTGGTCAAGGGGCCCGTGTCCTTGATGGTCTGCTTGCCAACGCGGCCATTGCGCCCGTCGACGGTCGGGTCATCATTGGTCGATGCATAGCTCTCGATCACGCCTCTGGGACCAAACTTCTTCTTGAATTCAGGATCCTTGGGGTAGTCGGCGTCTTCGGGTTCCTCTTCCGCGTTCAGGTGGTAGAGGTTGCCGTAGAACTCATCGAAACCGTGAACCGTGGGCAAGAACTCATTCCGGTCGCCGAGGTGGTTCTTGCCGAACTGGCCGGTCATGTAGCCCCGAGGCTTGAGCAACTCTGCCAGGGTTGGGTCTTTCGCTGACAGGCCTTCTTTTCCGCCCGGCAGGCCGATCTTCAACAGGCCTGTGCGATAGCCCGCCTGACCGGTGATCATTGCCGCGCGCCCAGCGGTACAGCTTTGCTGCGCATAGAAGTCGGTAAACAGCGCACCCTGCTTGGCAATGCGGTCGATGTTGGGGGTTCTGTAACCCATCATGCCCTGGTTGTAGGCACTGATGTTCCAAACTCCAATGTCATCGCCCATGATGACGAGGATGTTGGGCTTCTTGCCGCCAGCGGGCGCGGTCTGCGCCGAGGCCGGCATCGCGCTGGCCGCGAGCGCGGTGCCGATGATGGCCAAGGATGACAACCATCGCTTTGTCTTGCGAAGGTACTCTACGGCGCTTGCCATCGAATGTTCTTGCTTGTCGTTCATTGCTGCTTCCTGGCGTGGTGGTTGTATGGCACCGGATCGATCCGGCTTCCCAACACATGACTCTAGCAGTCACCCGAGGCGGCGGAGCCGTTGATACCCCTACACGCCGGGACCGGTACCGATCGGGGCGCCCGCTTCGCGCCATTTCACTTCGGCGGCGTGTAGGGATCCATCGTGCCCATCGGGATGAGCGGACTCTTCTTCAGAGTCGCCTGGAACGCGCTCACGACCTTCAGCATCGGTGTCACGACCCAGCTGTCCGCGGTGGGCTTCTCTTCGCGCGGGTCGGTGTAGAGGTTGATGATGTAGGGGATGCCCAGCTTCACCGGCGGGTCGAACATCGTGTCCTGCTTGTAGAAGTGCAACTTCCAGTTGCGCCACTTCACGGCCAGCAGCAGGTCGGCACCCCAGATCGGGAAGCCCTCGCGCGCCGACTTCTCACTCTGCCCGAGCAGGAAGGCAGACTGGTCGACGCTGTCGATGGGCCGGTCGTCGGGTACCTTGGCGCCTGCGATCCTGGCCAGTGTGGCGAACATGTCCACGCCATGCACGATCTCGTTGCTGGTGCGGCCGGCGGCCACCCTGCCCGGCCAGCGCGCCATGAAAGGCACGCGGATGCCGCCTTCGAGCGCGGTGAAGTACTGCCCGCGCCACGGGCCGGCCCAGCCATCCCAAGGCTTGAAGAACTCCGGGCCGTTGTCGCTGGTGAAGATCACCAGGGTGTTGTCGCGGATGCCGAGCTTGTCCACGGCGTCGAGCAAGGTCCCGACGTTGTGGTCCATCTCGGCCAGCATGTCGGCCCAGTCACCGTTGCCGGTCTTGCCTTTGAAGCTTGGGTTCGGCTCGGTGGGCAGGTGCGGTTGGGTCAGACTCACAAACATGAAGAAAGGCTTGTTCGCCCTGGCCTGCCGTTCCATGAAACCGACCGAGCGCTGCGTGATCTCGGCGTCGATGAGCCGGCGCTGCACAAGGTCGTAGTCGCGCAGGGCGCGGCTCTTCTCGCCCTTCTTGCCTTCCATGATCTTTTCCAGCGGTGCGATATCGGCCGACCAGCCGTTCGAGCTGGACCACAGCGACTCATCGGTCGTGCGCGGGATACCGAACCACTCGTCGAAACCCTGGTCGTTGGGCAAACGGCCGTCGTGGCTGCCGAGGTGCCACTTGCCGTGCAAGGCCGTGGCGTAGCCCGCCGCAGAGAGCGACTCGGCGACAGTCACTTCCCATTGCGTCAAGCCTTCGGGCACACCACCGAAGGGCACCGCGTAGGTGCCGGAGCGGATCGCGAAGCGGCCGGTCATGAGGCTGGAGCGGCTGGGCGTGCACTGCGTCTCCATGTTCATGTTGGTCAGGCGCAGCCCCTGGCTGGCGAGCGAGTCGATGCGCGGTGTGGGCGCGCCGCGCGTGGCGCCGCCGCCGTAGGCACCGACTTCACCGTAGCCCAGGTTGTCGGTGAGGATGAAGAGGATGTTGGGCCGCCTGTCGGCCGCGTGGGCCGAGCCTGCGGCGACGAGCGCCAGCACGCCAAGCAGCGCGGCGACGGCGAGGTCTTGCATGCCTGTGGTCTTCATGCTGGCGTTCTCTCCTGAGCGGCCTGCTGTGCCGGGATAGGCAGCTTCCATAAGGCTGCGCCCGCCGACTTGCGGCGGCGGGCGCTGGGTGTACGGCTGCGCTACTTGCCGCCCGCACCAGCCTCGATCTGCTTCTGGATCTTGTCCAGATTGAACGAGCCCGCGGTCTGGCTGGGCGGGAACTCCTTCATGCTCAGCAGGAACTCGCCCGCGAACTTCTGCAACGGCACGATCACGAACGGCCGGTCGAGGAACCAGTCGTTGTAGGTGTTCGAATTGTGCTGGGCACGCTCGAACGGATCGCGGCGCAGGTTGAAGAGCAGCGGAACGCGCAGTTCCGTGAAAGGCTCGCGCCATACACCGAAGGCTTCGCCGCGGTTCTCCAGGAACACCACCTTCCAGTCGGCATAGCGGATGGCAACGATCTGGCCATCGTCGTTCACGTAGATGAACTGGTTGCGCGGCGATGCCTTGGTCTTGCCGCTCAGGTAGTCGAGCAGGTTGTAGCCGTCGAGGTGGTTCTTGTAGGCGCGGCCGCTAATGGTGGTGCCCTTGAGCAGCCGTTCCTTCACGTCGGTGTCGCCAGCAGCGGCGGCGAAGGTGGGCAGCCAGTCTTCGTGCGAGACGATGCCGTTCAGCGTCGTGCCGGCCGGAAAGTGGCCGGGCCAGCGCACGAACGCAGGCACGCGGTAGGCGCCTTCCCAGTTCGAGTTCTTCTCGCTGCGGAACGGGGTGGTGCCGGCGTCGGGCCAGGTGTTGTAGTGCGGGCCGTTGTCGGTCGAGTACTGCACGATGGTGTCGTTGGCCAGGCCGAGTTCGTCGATCACCTTGAGCAAGATGCCCACATGCATGTCGTGCTCGACCATGCCGTCGCTGTATTCGTCCTGCCCGGAAATGCCGCGGTTCGCGGCCTTCACGTGGGTGCGGAAGTGCATGCGCGTGCCGTTCCACCAGACGTAGAACGGCTTGCCCGCCTTGGCCTGGCGCTGGATGAACTCTTTCGCGGCAGCGACGGTTTCGTCGTCGACCGTCTCCATGCGCTTCTTCGTCAACGGGCCGGTGTTCTCGATGGTCTGGCCGCCCTTGCCGTCGGCCTTGGTCTTGAGCACGCCGCGCGGACCGAACTTCTTGCGGAACTCGGGGTCCTTGGGGTAGTCGAGGTTCTCGGGTTCCTCTTCGGCATTCAGGTGATACAGGCTACCGAAGAATTCGTCGAAGCCGTGCATCGTGGGCAGGTGCTCGTCACGGTCGCCCTGGTGGTTCTTGCCGAACTGGCCGGTCGCATAGCCCTGCGCCTTGAGCACCGTGGCCATCGTGACGTCGGTCTTCTGCCAGCCTTCCTTGGCGCCGGGCAGCCCGACCTTGGTCATGCCGGTGCGCACCGGCACCACGCCGCCGATGAAGGCCGCGCGACCCGCCGTGCAGCTCTGCTGCGCGTAGTAGTCGGTGAAGGCCACGCCTTCCTTGGCCACGCGGTCGATGTTGGGCGTGCTGTAGCCCATCATGCCGCGGTTGTTGTGGCTGATATTCCAGGTGCCGATGTCGTCACCCCAGATGACGAGGATGTTGGGTTGCTTGGCCTTGGGCGCCTGCGCCAAGGCCGCAGTGCTGATCAGGCCCAGCGTCACGGCGGTCGCGGCGACCACCAAGGCTCTGGAAAATTGAATCATCACTCGTCGCATGCGGAATCTCCTGTGTGCGTGTTGGGCGGAACGCGGTAGTATCCCTGATCGGATGGGACCCCTTGCGCCGACGGGTACGGCGGCTGTCGTGCCGCCGGCGGATGCGCGCTTTGCCGGCTGATCCCGAAGCTGCGCAGAATCTCCGGGCGGCAGCATCCACCACAGCGCCAAGCCGGCCGCGAGCAGCAATCCGATGCCCGCGGTCAGCCGGCGCAGCGGGCGGCGTTGTCCGGCAACGGCGTAAGTGCGAGCGCGAGCCCAGCGTCAGCGGCACGATTGCGTCGCTTGGCGGCCTGGCGGCCTGGTGCGGGGCGGGCGATCGGCGAACGCCATGCCAAGGCGTGTCGCACAGACGACGGGATTTGGCGTGCGGTGGTCCATGCCTGCGCAGTGGCCTCGCAGGGTTTTCGCCCATACCCATTGCGCCGCGCCGAACAAAGAATCACAGGGTACCGAAGTGTCCGCGCATCCAGCGGCCGTCGACATCGGTGCGCCCCCCAACGGAGATCCGCATGACCCTTCTGACTTCTTCATCACCACTGCGCCACGCGCTCTCGGCCGTTGCGGCCAGCGTTGTGTTGCTGGCCCCGGCCGCCCAGGCGCAGGAAACCTTCAAGCTCGGCATCGTGAGCTTCCTGTCCGGCCAGGCGGCAGAGAGTTTCGGCATTCCCGCCGTGAACGGCGCGAAGGTCGTGATCGAGGCATTCAACAAGGGCGAAGCGCCAGCGCCCTACAACAAGAAGGGTTTTGGCGGAGTCACGATCGAGCCGATCTACGTCGATGAGAACGGCGGAGCGACGAAACAGGTGCAGGAAATGCGCAACCTGTACGACCGCGAGAAGGTCGACGCGGTGGTCGGCTACGTCGGCTCGGGCGACTGCCTGGCGGTGGCGCCGGTCGCCGAGGAGATGAAGAAGTTCCTCATCCTGTATGACTGCGGCACGCCACGCATCTTCGAAGAGGGCAAGTACACGTATGTGTTCCGCACCGCTTCGCACGCGGCGATGGACAACGTGGCGCTGGCGCGCTACCTGAAGTCGCGAAACATCAAGGCCGACAGTTTCAACATGATCAACCAGGACTATGCGTGGGGTCAGGACTCGCGCAAGGACTTCATGTTGTCGATGGAAAAAATCTACCCCGGCGCGAAGGCCGGCGAGGACCTGTTGCCCAAATTCGGCGCCGGCCAGTACGGCACCGAGATTTCGGCGTTGATGGCCAAGACCGCCGACGTCACACACTCCAGCCTGTGGGGCGGTGACTTGCAGGCGTTCATTCTGCAAGGTGCACCGCGCGGCCTGTTCAAGCGCTCGCAGTTCGTGTTCTCGGCCG
>Ga0315271_10002791_pt1 | contig 10994 bp, 10 predicted proteins | sample C3_top_MG_FD_204664 | JGI IMG/M metagenome (GOLD analysis project Ga0315271, IMG submission 204664) | Sediment microbial communities from Yellowstone Lake, YNP, Wyoming, USA - C3_top | ecosystem: Environmental > Aquatic > Freshwater > Lake > Sediment | place: USA: Wyoming | collected 2017-08-01
CGGCTGCGCCCGCGGCCAGCTTGGCCAGCATTTCCTCGTTGTCCGAGTAGTAGTCCTGCACCAGCTTGCACCTGCACTCGTGCTCGAAGCGCGCGACGGTCGCGTCCGAGATGTAGTTGTTCCAGTTATACAGATGCAGCACGTCTGCGGCGTGCAGCGCGGGGGACACCCAGAGCAGCAGGAGCGCGAGGAACCTCATACGCCTGTGGACTGGATGGCTTTGCCGTGAATGCGCGAGGCGAGCACGATCATGCCCAGCGTCAGCAGCATCAGCAGGGTGGACACCGCGTTCACCTCGGGCGTGACCGCGATTTTGATCATGGAGTAGATCTGCAGCGGCAGGGTCGAGACTCCCACCCCGGCAGTGAAGAAGGTGATGACGAAGTCATCCAGGGAGAGGGCGAACGACATCAGCGCCCCGGCCATCACCGCCGGCAGGATGAGCGGAAAAGTCACCAGACGGAAGGTCTGCCAGGGTGTGGCGCCGAGATCGCGGGCCGCCTCGAAAATGCTCTCGTCCATGCCCAGCAGGCTGACCCGCACGACGATGGTGACGAAGCCGATGCAGAACGTGATATGGGCCACGATCACCGACCACATGCCCAGTTCCAGGCCGAGCCACGGACGGAACACCAGATTGAAGAACAGCAGCAGGCTGACGCCGAGCAGGATTTCGGGCATGGCCACCGGGGTGACGGCGAGGATGGGCAGGATGCGCAGCTTGTAGCGATAGATGGCGAGGCCCGCCAGGGTGCCCAGCACGGTGGCTGCCAGGCTGGCGGCCACGGCAATGAGGAGCGAGTTGCGCGCGGCGACCAGCATGTTGGTGTCGTTGATCAGCTCGGTGTACCAATGCAGGGTGAAGCCCACCCATTCGGCGTTGAGCCGGGAATCGTTGAAGGAATACAGCACCACGATCAACAGGGGCAGGTACAAAAAGGCATACGCTGCCAGCGCCGCTGCCCACAGCCACACTGGATTCTTACGCATGGCGGCCGACTCCGCGCCGGGCCAGCCAAGCGGCCAGCCCCGCACACACCAGCACGGCCAGCGTCAGCATGAGGGACAGGGTGGCGCCGAAGGGCCAGTCGCGGGTGCCGAGAAACTGTTCCTTGATGAGGTTGCCGATGAGGATGTCGCCGGTGCCGCCCAGAATGTCCGGGATGGCGAACATGCCGAGCACGGGAATGAAGACCAGCACCGATCCGGAATAGATGCCGGGCAGTGACAGCGGCCAGGTGACTTTCCAGAAGCGCCGCCAGGCGTTGGCGCCGAGATCCTGTGCGGCGTCCAGCAGCGCGGGGTCGTGCTTCGCCAGGTTGGTGTAGAGCGGCAGGATCATGAAGGGCAGATGCACGTACACCATGCCCACCAGCACGGCAAAAGGCGAGAACAGCAGCGTGACGGGCTCGAATCCGAACGCGGCCAGCAGGCTGTTAACCGCGCGGGCCACCGCCGCCTGCGGGCCGAGAATGATCATCCAGGCATACACGCGGATGAGGAAGTTGCTGGCAAAAGGCAGCACCGCCAGCAGCACCATCACGTCCTGGTGCTTTTTGGGGCTGCGCGCGATCAGCCAGGCCAGCGGGTAGGCCATCAGGATGCAGATCAGCGTGGTGGCAAGCGCCACGCCGAAGGACTTGATGAAAATCTCGGCATAAATGAAGTCGCTGAAAAAGAACCGGTAGGTTTCCAGCGTGAGTTTCCAGCGGCCATGCTCAACGAGCGGGGCAAGGCCGCCGTACTCGCCGGGAAAGCGGAACGACGCCACCACCATGATCAGGCTGGGCGCCACGAAGAACAGCAACAGGAACAGCGTGGGCGGCAGGCTGACCACCCAGCGGCCGAGGCGCCTATTCACGCAGGAATACCCCCGCATCGTGGCGCCAGCTCACGGCGACTTCGTCACCCACCTCGAAGAAGCGGGCGCGACCCGGCGCCGAGTTGGACAGGAGTGCATCGATCGGGGTGCCGTCCGCCAGTTCGACCGTGTAGGTGGTCACGTTGCCGACGTAAATGAAACTCCGCACCTTGCCGCAGAAATGATTTTTCAGCTCCCTATCCTGGGCAGGACCGATACGCACCTGTTCGGGCCGCACGGTGAACCAGCCTTTCTGTCCGGCACGCGTCTCTTCCTGTGCCGGCGCCATGATCTCGCCCAGCCCCGGGACGGCGAGGCGCAGGTGGGTGGGCGTCGCCTCGGCCACTTCTATCTCCAGCATATTGGTGTTGCCGATAAAGTCGGCGACAAAACGGTTCCGGGGAAAACCGTAGATTTTCGACGGCTCGTCGAATTGTTCGATGTGGCCCTGGTTCATCACCGCGATGCGGTGCGAGAGTGCCAGCGCCTCATCCTGGGCGTGGGTGACGAAGATGAAGGTGATGCCGACTTCCCGCTGCAGGTCGATGAGTTCGTGCTGCATTTCCTCGCGCAGCTTGGCGTCGAGGGCCGCCAGCGGTTCATCCAGCAGCAGCAGGCGCGGGCGGTTCACCAGGCTGCGAGCGAGCGCCACGCGCTGTTTCTGGCCGCCGGACAGTTCGTGCGGATAGGCGTGGGCCCGGTCTGACAGGTGCACGCTATCCAGGGCCTCATGAACCTTGGCCTTGATGGTGGGTTTGTCGCGGCGCGCCATTTTGAGCGGGAACGCGACGTTTTCCGCCACCGTCAGGTGTGGGAACAGGGCGTAGCTCTGGAAGACGGTATGCAGTGGGCGCTTCTCGGGCGGGATGTCGGCAATGTTATTGCCGTCGAGCAGGATCTGGCCCGCATCCGGCAGTTCAAAGCCGGCGATCATGCGCAGAAGGGTGGTCTTGCCGCAGCCCGAGGGCCCGAGCGGGTGACGAACTCTCCTGATTCGATGGACAGGCTGACATTGTCGACGGCGGCGAGCGCGCCAAACCGGCGGGTGAGGTTGCGCAGTTCGAGGAGTGCCATCGCTCAGTCCGCCGTCAAGCCGATCAGGCGTGCCGCGCGTGATGGGATCGTTTTCCCCGGAAAATCTGCGGCGCCAGGGAACCGGCAATCATTCCCGTCACGCTTGCCAGGAAACCCGCGAACTGCGGCGGCATCAGCGCTTGCCCTTCAGGCAGCCAGACCTCCATCGGCAGCCAGACCGCAAGCCCGAGGGCAATGGCGAGATACGCGCCCTGCGTGCTGGCACGCTGCCAGTACAAACCCGAAACCAGGGGGACGAAGGCGACCACGAGGGTGATCTTGTAGGCGTTTTCCACCATCTGGTAAATCGTGGCGTCGGAATACAGCGCGAACAGCGTGACCACGGCGGCGAAGCCCACCACCACGACGCGCATGGTGAACAGCAGGGTCTTGTCGTTGTGGTGGCTCAGATAAGGCTTGAGGATGTTCTCGGAAAACGTGACCGAAGGCGCCAGCAGGGTGCCCGAGGCCGTGCTCATGATGGCGGAGAGCAGCGCGCCGAAGAACATGATCTGGGCGAACACCGGCATGTGGTTGAGGATGAGCTGCGGCAGGATCATTTGCGAATCCTTGTCCAGCAAGCCGGACACCAGGCCGGGGTCGATGAGCGTGGCGGAGTAGGCGATGCTCAGCGGCACGAAGGCGAAGAAGAAATAGAAACTGCCGCCCAGCACCGAGCCGGCGACCGCGATGTTTTCGCTTTTGGCGGACATCACCCTCTGAAACACGTCCTGCTGGGGAATGGAGCCGAACATCATGGTGATCCAGGCGGCGATGAAGGCGATGATGTCCTTGCTGTTGGCGTCCGGCCAGAAATGGAACTGGCCTTTGTGCGCGGCGTGCTGCACCACATGCCCGAGCCCGCCCGCCATGTCCGAAGCGACGTACAGGATGTACAGCAGGCCGACGATGATGATGGTCATCTGGAAAAAATCGGTCAGCGCCACCGACCACATCCCGCCATAGAGCGTGTATAGCAGCACGATGGCGGCGCCGATCAGGGTGCCCTGGGTTTGCGTGATGACGCCCTGGGACAGCAGGTTGAACACCAGACCGAGGGCGGTCATCTGGGCGGACACCCAGCCCAGGTAGGAAATGATGATGGCCAGGCCGGTGATGACTTCCACCTTGCGGTCGTAACGCTTGCGGTAGTAGTCGGTGATGGTGAGGAGATTCATCCGGTAGAGCTTGCGGGCGAAAAATAGCCCCACCAGAATCAGGCACATCGAGGAACCGAAGGGGTCGGAAACGATGCCGCGCATGCCTTCGTTGAGGAAGGTGGCGGGGATGCCGAGGACGGTCTCGGAACCGAACCAGGTGGCGAAGACGGTGGCGGTGACGATGTAAATCGGCAGATGGCGTCCTGCCACGACGTAGTCCCGTGTGTTGTGGACGCGCGTGGCGGCGTACATGCCGATGCCGATGGAGAGAACGAGATAGAGGATTACGAAACCGATGAGCATGGCAGGGCGAGTCAAAAATTAGTAACGATACGTGAAAACGAGACCGGAGCCCCAGTCCGGGCTGGCATCGCTGAAGCCACCGACGGCGTATAGATTCAGGCGACTGTCGGCGTTCAAATGGAAATTCAGATAGAGCATGGCTTCGCTGATGGGGGCGCTGATTGCAGTGACTGCCTGTTGCCAATCGTAGCTGCCGCCGAACGAAAAGGTGGGCGTGATCCGGACATCCGTGCCGACCGAGCCCAGCCAGACATTGCGGTATTCAATGCCATTTGGATCACCTTTCCATTTGTACCCCACATCGAGAAAAGGCGTCCAGTTGTCGATGGGTTTGAAAATCCCAGCCTGCAACGAGTAGTCATTCTTGCCCGTGCCAAGGGCTTTTGATTCGCTGGCGGTGCCGAATTTTATTTTTCCGCTGAGGTCGAGCCCAACCCAGTTGGTGCGTTCATCCAGCAGGGTGTAGGTGGCCCTGGCGGATATGTCACCCATGCCCTCGGTGGTGGCCAGGCTGCCCGGCGTGTTGATCGGATCGCCTTCCGGTGTGACGCTGCCATTGCCCTGAACACGCAGCCAGGCGGTAGACAGGCGCAGGTTCCAGTCGTCGATGCGGTATTTCAGGCTCAAAGGCAATGCCCATGTTTCGGTCTTGGTTGGGCTGCCGTAATTGCCGGACGAGTAATCGAGCCCCAGGTTGACGCTAAATTTGCCGTCGGCAGCCTGGACTGAAGAAGAGGAGATGACAAATGGCGTGCATAGCAAGGCAATAACGCGCATGGCGGCCTTTCGATTAAGTGGCTGCGATTTTAGTAGAGGAATGACGGGTTGTGCGTGGCGATTCAACGGCCGGTTCCGGCACAAGGCTGCGGTTCGCGCCGCCTTCAAGGTCAACGCCAACCTCGGGTCGTCCTGCCAGCAACCTCAATCCCCGTGCTCTGGGGTTTCAGGGCGCTCAACGCGCTCGGGCTTCTCGATTTTTTCCGGACGCTCGACTTTTTCTGGACGTTCAATTTTTTCTGGGCGCTCGATTTTCTCCGGCCTTTCCACTTTTTCCGGGCGCTCGATTTTCTCGGGCTTTTCGATAGGCTCCGGCCGTTCGGTTTTCTCTATCCGTTTGGGCTTTTCCGCTGACTCCGGCTTTTCAGCACGCTCGGGATATTGCTGGGGCTCGATCCTGTCCGAATGCGCTACTGCCTGATTTTGATGCTCGGCATCCGTGTTCGAGTGGTGTTCCTGTTCCTGTTCCTGTTCCGGCTCGGCGGCTTTCTCGTCATGGGCAACGTGCCGGACGGCACCCTCTTCCCGTTGTGAAGGCTTATCCAGATTGATCCCCGGGCGGGTTTGGGTATCCACCTCGCGTGCATGGAAGTGCCGGCCTTCGCGCACGGCATCGATGATGGCCCATTCGCCCGCGCGGGGCAGCGCCTGCTTGACGTGGGTCTGGGTGTCGATCAGGAAGCGTTGACCGCCGATATTGAGTCCCGACTTGTCGGCGTGACGGATCGATCCCTGAATGACGATGCGATCAACGGGCACGATGCCCTCCTCCCGTTCAATATGGGTGATGTGCATCCGCCCTTGCGCAAAGAGGCCTTCGGCGCGCACGGTGTCGCCGGGCTCAAGCCTGGGCAAGCGCCCTGCCAGCACGACGCCGTCAACGCTCGGTTCGCCTTGGGCATTGCGTGTCACTTCGCCGGTGAGACTGTCGGGTGTGTTGACCGGCACGACATCCAGGCGCGTGGCGACCGCGTGGCCATGGGCTCCGACAAAACCGCTCACCGCGACCCTGACGCCAGGGGCGAGCCCGGAAGACAACACGGCATCGGGACTCAGGCTGATGGTGCGCCCCTGCGCGCGCAGTTCGCCCGGATTGATTCCCTGGATCGTGGCGACCAGCAGATGCCTGACTTGCACGCGTTGCACGGCGAGCTGGTCGCCTTGCCCCCTGGCCAGCGCACGCACGACCTGACCCACTGCCAGTTCATTGGGCGTGGCAGCTTGACCGTGGAGGGTAACGGGGGTGGTCGCAGAGTAGTGCAGCTCCAGCCCGTTTACGCAGATGCTGGCGAATCCGGTGATCACCCCGTCGACTTCAACCGTGAGCCCGGTGCCGCCGCTGCCGCTGCCATCGCCGCCGGGAATGAAGCCGGTGCCGCCCTGGCCGTTGCCATCTCCGTCTGCGGGGCGCAAACCGGTACCGCCCTGACCGCTGCCGTCGCGTTGTGACGGCGCACCCCCGGTCGTGCAGGGGGTAGCAGCATACAGGGTCGGCGTGAGCGCCAACGCCAGCATGCCCAGCAAGACCTGGCGCCAGCGTTTCATGGCTGCACGCCGTGCTCTTCCTGCTCGTTGGCTTGATTGAAGTACTGGCCATAGGCCACCCGGTGGCGGGCGTTCGCATCCAGATGGTCGCGCTCCTGCAGTTCCATCGCCTTCTGGCTGAACGCCTGCATCACCTGGCTCGATAACTGGCGGGCATAGGCCGATAGAATCAGCGTCGAATCCTTGCTCAGGTGGTCGTAGTACACGCTGCGTTCGAGCAGCGGCGGCGCGTCGGGATGGGTCAGGTTGTGCGCGCACGCATCCAGATGGTCGTGCATGTTTTTGCCCAGATAAAACAGCTTTTCGTCCAGCCCGTGGCTGGGCGCAAACGCGTCGGTGACCAGGATGACGCGGTCGAGGTTGTCGATTTGCGCGACCCCCAGCCTGAGCCATTCATCCAGCACCACGCGGGGCCGGATGTCCTTGCTCACCGAGCGCACCAGCGATTCGAAACTCATGAGCCCGCCCGCACTCGCGAGTCGATGCAAGGGCAGCGGACGTCCCTTGTTATCCAGATATTCGGTATGGGCGGTCCAGCGCGCCACGATTTGCGCGCCGATCGACACCGACGCCGGTGGCCCTTCGTTGCCGCTGACGATTTCGCTGCGCAACCGCTTCACATCCAGCCGGTGGATGCCGGTGAGCAGGCTGACGCGGCTATCGGTCTGCGCCTTGCCCTCGACCGGCATCGCAGTCGCCACTTCCACGTAAGTCAGCTTAAGCAGGTTGGCCAGGGCAGGGTATTGCACGCTGTAGTGCAATAACAGTTTGACCAGCGGGCGCAGCAACCGCCGCACCGCAACCGTTAGGGAACGTGGCGGTGTCGCGAGGGCGTGGGCAATGCCCGGTTCAGACGGGTTATTCATGTGAATAAATTACACGTAAATATAACACTTGATGAGACTCTATTTGAATAAATGAGTTGATGGCTAATTGCAATTATCTTGACGTGTAAAATATTTACACGTATGGTGAAAGTCGCGTGGCTGGCCGGCCACGTGCCCTTCATTAGGCATTTAAGGAGTCAGCGTATGAAACAGGTTTACAAATTAGCGGCAGTGTTGGCGGCGGCAGGCTTGGCTCTGGCGCCTGCGCTGCGGGCTGAAGACGGCACCAGCATATCCACGGCACCTTATACCAGCGGCGCCATGACCCTCAATCATCCCGGTCGCCTGCTGGCGTCCAACTGTTTTCAATGCCACGGCACCAATGGCCACGGCATGGAGGAACTGGCTGGCAAATCGGTTTCAGACATAGCGGGTGATGTACGCGAGATGGCGCAGAAGTCGCCGGGCGCGGAAATGATGTTTGCCCATGCCCGAGGCTACACCGCAACACAGGTCAACCTGATCGCCGACTACTTTTCCAAACAGCAGCCCTGACCCGGCCAGAAAGGTAACAACCATGAACATGCAACAACGCAGAAATTTCTTGAAGGCGCTGGGGATGGGAGGCGCAGGTTTGCTGGCGCCGTCACTGGTACGCGCGGCGTATCGCCCCGAGGGTGTGCCGGTTCCGACGGGCGCCTACGGCCATGTAGTAGTGGTGGGTGGTGGCATGGGCGGCGCGGCGGTGGCCAAATACCTGCGCCTGTGGGGGGGTGGCGGCGTGAAAGTCACGCTGATCGAGAAAAATCCCAGCTACGTTTCCAACATCCTCAGCAACAGCGTGCTGTACGGCAAGAAAACGCTGCAGCAACTGACCTTTACCTACGCCAATCTGGCCAAGAACTACGGCATCAACGTGATGCAGGCCGAGGTGACCAATATCGACCCGATCACCCAGCAAGTGCTGCTGTCGACCGGTGCCAAGGTCGGCTATGACCGGTTGGTGCTGTCTCCCGGCATCCAGTTTGACGTGATCCCGGGGCTGGAAACCGCGGCCGCGCAGACGGCGGTGCCGCACGCCTGGCAGGCTGGCGTGCAGACCACCAACCTGCGCGACCAGATCAAGGCCATGCCTGCGGGCGGCCTGTTCGTGCTGACCATTCCCGCCGCGCCCTACCGGTGTCCGCCCGGTCCGTACGAGCGCGCCTGCGTGGTGGCGGATTATCTGAAGACCTACAAGCCCGGCAGCAAGGTGCTGGTGCTGGATGCCAACGCGGCGATCACCGCCGAGAAAAATAATTTTACCAAGGCTTTCAGCAGCATTCACGCCGGCGTCATCGATTACCGGCCGGCCTCCACCGTGCTCAGCATCGACGCCACTAACCGCGTCCTCGATACCAACTGGGGCTTGATCAAGGCCAACGTCATCAACGCGATTCCTTCGCAGCGTGCGGGCAAGATCGTTACCAGCACCGGGCTCAACAATGCGACCAATGGGCGCTTTGCCGGGGTAAATATGCTGAGCTACGAATCGACCGTAAGCGGCGCGGGCGGGATTCATATCATCGGCGACTCTTCCGCCACCACGCAGCCCAAGGCTGGCCACATCGCGAATCAGGAGGGCAAGGTGTGTGCCGACGCCATCGTGCGTTCGCTGGTGGGGCAGGCGCCCGATCCCGCGCCGATGACCAATTCTTCCTGCTACACGCCCATCACCATGAGTACGGCGTCGTGGCTGACAGCGGTGTATGCCTACGACGCCCCCAGCGCAAGCATGAAAGTCGTGGGCGGCGCGCCAACGGAATCGACGTCCATCAACCAGGATCAGTATCAGGAAATGGAAAAGTGGTTTGCCAACCTGATGCAGGAAACCTTCTCCTGAGACTGCCGACTCGGCGGTTTACTACGGGGCATGGTGCCCCGTTTTTTTGCGGGTAAATCAGCCTAGCGCGATCCAGCCGAGTGCCGTCGTGGCCAGCGCGAACAGCACCGTGATCACGCCGAGCCAGCGGTTGCGCACCTGCTGCTGGCGCAGCATCAAGGTCAGGCCTGCCTCCAGTTGTGCCAGCCGGTTGTCGTTCAAGGCCTGATGGGCCAGCCGCGGCAGTTGCGGCAGTAGCGCCGCCCATTTCGGCGCTTCGGTCTGCAGGTTTCTCACCAGCGCGCGCCAGCCGACCTGCTCGTTCATCCAGCGTTCGAGGAAGGGCTTGGCGGTTTTCCACAGGTCGAGTTCGGGGTCGAGCTGGCGGCCGAGGCCTTCGATATTGAGCAGGGTTTTCTGCAACAGAACCAGCTGCGGCTGGATTTCCACGTTGAAGCGGCGCGACGCCTGGAACAGCTGCAACAGCACGCGGCCAAAGGAAATGTCTTTCAGCGGGCGGTCGAACACCGGCTCGCATACCGCGCGCACCGCCGCTTCGAGCTCATCCATCCGCGTATCCGGCGGCACCCAGCCGGATTCCAGATGCGCCATCGCCACCCCCTTGTAGTCGCGGCGGAAGAAGGCGAGGAAGTTGCGCGCCAGATATTGTTTGTCGACCTCGGTGAGCGTGCCCATGATGCCGAAGTCGAGCGCGATGTATTGCTCGGAACCGGCGCGCACCAGGATGTTGCCGGGGTGCATGTCTGCGTGGAAAAAGCCGTCGCGGAACACCTGGGTGAAGAAGATTTCCACCCCGCGCGCGGCGAGCGCCGGAATGTCGGTTCCGGATTCGCGCAGCCGATCGATCTGGCTGATCGGGATGCCGTCCATGCGGTCCATCACCATCACCTCGCGGGCGCAGTAATCCCAATAGACTTCCGGCACCAGCAGTTGCGGCGAATCGGCGAAGTTGCGCCGCAGTTGCGAGCAATTCGCCGCCTCGCGCATCAGATCCAGCTCGTCTTCCAGATGCTTCTCGAACTCGTCCACCACTTCGCGCGGGCGCAGCCGGGGGCCGTCGGCAAACAGCTTTTCCACCAGCCCGGCGGCAGCGTAGAGCAGCGACACGTCGTGCGCGATCACCGGCGCAATGCCGGGGCGCAGCACTTTGACCGCGACGGCGGTGCCGTTATGCAGGCGGGCGAAATGCACCTGCGCCACCGAGGCCGAGGCGACTGGCGTGGCGTCGAATTCGGCGAAAACCTCGGCCAGCGGTTTTTTGTACGCAGCCTCCAGCGTGGCGATCGCCTCAACCGACGGGAAGGGCGGCACCCGATCCTGCAGCAAGGCCAGTTCGTCGGCGATGTCGAGCGGCACCAGGTCGCGCCGGGTCGACAGCATCTGCCCAAACTTGACGAAGATCGGGCCCAGGGCTTCCAGCGCGAGGCGCAGCCGCACCCCGCGCGGCTCGGTGAGCGGCCGCCAGAACAGCAGCGCGCGCACCAGCCAGCGCAGCGGCCGCACCCGCTCGTGGCCGAGGAAAAACTCTTCCAGGCCGAAGCGCAGGCCGACGCTGAGGATGCGGA
>Ga0315271_10002792_pt1 | contig 10993 bp, 8 predicted proteins | sample C3_top_MG_FD_204664 | JGI IMG/M metagenome (GOLD analysis project Ga0315271, IMG submission 204664) | Sediment microbial communities from Yellowstone Lake, YNP, Wyoming, USA - C3_top | ecosystem: Environmental > Aquatic > Freshwater > Lake > Sediment | place: USA: Wyoming | collected 2017-08-01
TTGGGCTTCTACATCTACTCGGTGGTGAAGCAGGGCTCGATCAACCTGGCCTTCGAGTCGATGCGCATGGCGGTGCCCGACGCCCGCTTCATCGGCCTTTCCTCTTTCGACAAGGTCGCCTACAAGCTCCCCTCCAACGTGGCCATCAAGATGGACGACGGGGACGTGGCACGCGCCAAGCAGATGCTCGCCTACCCGTGGTTCCAGGCCAAGCAGTGGCAGCGGGAGATCCAGGAGATGGTGAAGTCCGGCGTGAAGTTCGAGCTCGAGGCGCTGTCGCGCCGCGGGATCTCCTTCATCACCGAGGAGTACCTGCCCACCAAGCTGAAGGAGAAGGACTGGATCGCCTGACGCCGTACGGCCCGGGTTGACGTCGCGACTGCACTGCATACACTGCCGGCCCCAAGAAGGAGGAACGAGATGGCGAATCTCCGCACGAATCGTACGAAGCGCAAGGTGAAGAACCGCAGCAAGGTCAAGCGCGTCGCAGCCAAGCGCGCCGGCGTCAGGTCGGTGAAGCGCAAGCGCAAGGCCAAGCGCGGCCCCCGGTAGTTCCGGGCCCTTGGGCGCCCGGCGCGATCAGCGCGCCTGGCGCACCGGCACGGACGCGCCGAAGAAGGGCGCGCTGCGCTCCATCCAGCCGTCGAGCAGCCGGACCTCGCCCGGGGCCAGGCTGCGCCGCGCGATGGGGGGCAGGTCGTCCCGCACCGAAAGCACGCTCTCGTCGTAGCCATCGCGAGAGAGGGTTCCCTCCACCAGCCGGAAGCGCAGGAAGAGCAGCCAGGTCTGCACGACATCGGTCATGCAGTAGGCGGCGATGCGGTCGATCGCCCCCGATACGTACAGGGAGTGAACGTCGCGACCGGCCACGCCCTCCTTGCCCGGCAGCCCCACCAGCTTGGCGTAGAGGTCGAGCGGAGCGGCCGGCGAGGCGCGGCCGTTGGAGAGCAACTCCAGGAGGTCGAGGTGATCCTCGGTCCCCTCGGCGCGCGCGCCCTGGAACCAGCGCGGCGCAGAAACCCCCAGCTTGAGCGAACGGAGCTCGAGGACCGGCAGGTCGAACCCGCGGCCATGGAAGGACACCACCGTTCGTCCCGCGATGCGCTGCCAGGTGCGGCGGAGGAAGGTGGCCTCGTCGGGCCCGCTCCGGTCGGTCCAGGCGGTGGCGTCGACCACTCGCACCACGCCGTCCCGCTCCTCGGCCTCGAGCGTGCAGGCCGCCACCGGGCGGTGGTACGGCGTGGGCAGGAAGTCGGTCCGGCCCCCGCTGCGCGTCCGGCGCTCGTCGAGCAGGCGCCGGAGCTGTTCCGGATACGGGCGGGTGGGCTCGCCGTCCACGGCTGCGACGAGGTCCTCGTCTGGGACCGTCTCGAGGTCGAGGGCGAGGAATCGGCGCGGCGTCACGGAACGGATGGTACGGGCCGGGTCTGACAGCAATGCGTCACCCAAGAAGGGTCTATCGGACGGGTCCCAGCCGGCGCATACGGGATCCGGGAGGAGGAACGACATGTTCATGGTCGAGACGCGCGCTGCCGTGGCGGGAGAGCTGAAGAAGGCGTGGGGCTGGCTCCTGGCCTGGGGGATCACCCTCGAGGTCGCCGGCCTGATCGGGCTCGGCTACAACTTCGCGATGACGGTCGTGACCACCGTGTTCATCGGCGGCCTGCTGGCGGTCTACGGAGTCGTCGAGATCGCGCAGGCGTTTCGTCACCAGAGGTGGCAGGGGTTCTTCCTCTTCCTCATCGGCGGCATCCTCTCCATCGTGGCCGGCGTCCTCATCTGGACGAGGCCTCTGGTCGGCATGGAGGTCTTGACCCTCCTGATGGCCTCCTACTTCCTGGTACTGGGCGCCTTCCGGAGCGTCGGCGCGATCAGCAGCCGCCACCCGGGCTGGGGCTGGGGGCTCTTCAATGGACTCGTCTCGGTCGTTCTGGGCATGCTCATCTGGAACGGCTGGCCGGCATCGGGTCTCTGGGTGATCGGCCTCTTCGTGGCCATCGACATGGTCTTCCAGGGGTGGAACTACATCATGCTGGCGTTCGTGGCCCGGAAGGGCGCGCAGGTGGTTGCGCCGGCAGGAGGGCACTGACATGGAACTCATCCTCCGGCTCCTGCTCAACGCCGCCGCGCTCTGGGTGGCGATGCGCCTGGTGTCCGGCATCACCTACGAGGGAGGCGTCCTCGGCTTCCTCGGCGTGGCGCTGGTCTTCGGCATCGTCAACGCGGTCGTGAAGCCGATCCTGCAGTTCTTCTCGATCCCGTTCATCCTGCTCACCCTCGGGCTCTTCCTCTTCGTGGTGAACGCGTTCGCCCTCTGGATCACGTCGGGGATCTCGAGCTCGCTGGGGCTCGGCTTCCGGGTGAACGGATTCGGGGCCGCCTTCCTGGGCGCGCTCGTGGTGAGCGTGGTGAACCTGCTCCTGTCCTGGTTCGTGGGGCGCCCGCACTAGCGCCTCGATGGAGGCGCACCGGCCGCGCGGGTGTCAGCGCGGGAAGCTGCGCGGCGCCACGTCCTCGAACCCCTCGCCGTCGAGCGCGTGCAGGAAGGCCACCAGGGCCTCGACCTCGCGCGGCGAGAGCTGGAGTGGTTTCACGTCGGGTGACAGCCAGGGATTTGCCAGGCCGCCGCGGTCGTAGAGCTCCACCGCCTCGCGCAGCGTGGCCACCGAGCCGTCGTGCATGTACGGGGCGCGGCGGGACACGTCGCGGAGCGTCGGGGTCTTGAAGGCACCCGTGTCCCGTGCATGGCCCGTCACCTTGACCCGGCCAGGGTCCGCGAATCCCGTGGCCGGGGCCGCTCCGGGGGGCGGCGCGCTCCAGCCGACGCCCAGGTTGTGGAAGCGGGAGTCGGTCAGGTTCGGGCCCAGGTGGCACTGGTTGCAGGCGGCCTTCCCGAAGAAGATCTCGAAGCCGAGCTTCTGCTTCTCGTCGAGCGCGCCGGGGTCGCCGGCGTCCCAGCGGTCGTACGCCGAGTTTCCGGAGAGGCGCGTGGCCTCGTAGGCGGCGATGGCCTCGGCGACGCGGTCCACGTCGATGCGCGGGTCGCCGAAAGCCTCGGCGAAGTAGCGGGCGTAGCCGGGGATGGCGCGGAGGGTGTCCTCGACGCCGGCGTGGGTCATGCCCATCTCGAGCGGGTTCTCCATGGGACCCTTGGCCTGCTCGGAGAGCGACGAGGCTCGCCCGTCCCAGAACCAGACGGGGTAGATGGGGAAGGCGGCGTTGAGAACCGGCGGGGCCTTGCGGTTGCCCTTCTGCCCCTTCACGCCCGTCGAGACCGGGTCGCGCGTGCTGAAGCCCGCCGCGGGTTCGTGGCAGGAAGCGCAGGAGACCGTGCCGTCGGAGGAGAGGCGCGGGTCGTAGAAGAGCCAGCGACCGAGCCGGACCTTCTCCGGCGTCACGCGGGGCTGGAGATCCGAGATCTCGCCGCCGACGCCCAGCGGTGGAACCGGCAACGGACGGACCGGGTTCTCGGCTTCCCATCCGGGAACCGAGGGGACGGCCGGAACCGGTGCGGCGGTGCGGGCCTTCTCGGGCGCGGCGCAGGCCGATCCGACGGCGAGGATCAGGACGGGAAGGAGGGTGCGGGACACGGGCAGGCTCCGGTCGTTGCAGGCGCCGCGGAACCCTCCCGCGGCGCCGAGGCTCCAACCTGCGTATCATCATGGCTCGGACCCAGGAAGCGCGGAAACGGGCCGACCCTTCGACGGAGAGTGGCGATGAACGGCAACGGGACGTGGAAGCGGGTCTGGAGTTCCCGGTGGCGCACGGCGATCTTCGCCGGGGCCGGGGCGGTTGGCGGCGTCGTCTACTACCAGCTCGTGGGCTGCAATGCCGGCGGTACCTGTGCCCTCACGTCGTCCCCCTGGCGAACCGCCGCCTTCTTCGCGTTCGCGGCCGCGGTCGCGGGATTCCCGCCGCGCGCGCCCGACGCGAGCCCGGAGAAGGCCCGCCTCCCGTAGTCCGGTGCGGGAAGAACCCCGCTACCAGGTCTCGCTGCCGTGGCAGTTGTTGGCGCAGGTTCGGGTTGCGCCGGGAGCGCAACCCTTGAGGCCGCAGCTGTAGCCGGCCTGCGATCCGATGTCGACGACGTTGTTCTGGTGGAAGGCGGGCAACGCCGTGGTGCTGGTGTAGCCCGTCGGGTGGCAGGCGTCGCAGCGCCGGTTGATGTGGTTGCCAATGGTGTGCTTGCCGGTGGTCGGCGGGTCGCCGTGGCATGCGGTGCAGCCGCCGCCGTCGGCCTTGCCGTTGATGTGGCCGCCGCCCGGCTTGATGGTCCCATCCGCGTTCACCGACTGGGGATGGCACTGGAAGCAGCTCGCCGCCGTGGGCGTGCCGCTGTAGGCCGGGTGGCCGGTGGGCGGCATGCCATGGCAGGCGGTGCACGTGAGCAGGGTCGTGCTCGTCCAGACGGGCGTGGCGTTCGACCCGGAGACGCCGTTCAGCGTGAAATTGCCGTGGCAGTATGAGGCCGCGCAGCCGGCCGTGCCGGCGACGAAGGTGGGCAGCGCGCCGCCGGACTTCGAGAGCGTGCCGAACACCACCACGGCCGCGGGCGGATTGGTCGCGTGGGCCGAGTCGGCGGGAACCACGTGGCACTCCTTGCAGGCGATGGGCGCCATGAGGTAGCTCGCCGACGTCGGGTTCATGTGGCCGAGGTGCGCGCCCACCGCGTAGGACGGGGCGCCGGTCTGGGCCACTGGCGGCGCGGAGGCCAGGTTCGCGTCGGTGCCGGCGAGCGTGCCCTTTCGCGTGGCGTCGCCGTGGCAGGTCGTGCAGGCCAGCGCCGTCACGTCTGCCTTGCCGTTCAGGTGGCCCTTCGCCGTGGCGTTGATGGTCCCGTCGGCGTTCACCGCGGCCGGGTGGCACTGGGCGCAGGAGGCTGCCGTGGCCGGGGTGGCGAGGTGTCCGGTGGGCGGCATGCCGTGGCAGGAGGTGCAGGTCATCGGGGTGGCGTCCGTCCAGATGGGCGTGGCATTGGCCCCGGAGACCCCGTTGAAGGTGAAGTTGCCGTGGCAGTAGGACGCCGCGCAGCCAGCCGTGCCGGCCGCCCAGGTGGGCGCCGCCCCGCCGGTCCTGGAGAACGTCCCGAAGACCACCGTCTGGGTCGGGGGGGTCCTGGCGTGAGCCGAATCGACCGGGACCACATGGCATTCGGCGCATGCGATGGGCGCCATGAGGAAGCTCGTGGCCGTCGGGTTCACGTGGCCGAGATGGGCCCCGACCGCATAGGCCGGAGCGTTGGGCGGCGCGACCGGGGGGGCGGAGGCCAGGTTCACGTCGGTGCCGGGGAGCGTGCCCTTGCGCGCGACGTCGCCGTGGCAACTGGCGCAACCGAGCGCCGAGGTGTCGGGGAGGCCGTTCAGGTGACCCTTGTCCACCCGGTTGATCGACCCATCGGCGTTGATGGACTTCGGGTGGCATGTGGCGCAGGAGACGGCCGTTGCCGGCGAGGCGATGGCGACGTGTCCGGTGGGGGGCATGCCGTGGCACGACGTGCAGGTCAGCGCGGTGGCGTCGGTCCAGACCGGTGTTGCGTTCGAGCCGGAGACCCCGTTGAAGCTGAAGTTGCCGTGGCAGTAGGAAGCGGCGCACCCGGCCGTGCCGGCGGCAAAGGTCGGCGTGGCTCCGCCGGTCTTCGCGAGGATTCCGAAGACCACCTTCTGGGCTGGCGGGGTGGTGGCGTGGGCCGCGTCGGTGGGTACGACGTGGCACTCGGCGCAGGCCATCGGACCCATGAGCGCGCTCGCGGCGGTGGGATTCAGGTGGCCGATGTGCGCGCCGACGGCGGACGCGGGCGCGTTGGCCGTCGCCACCGGAGGGGAGGAGGCGAGGTTCTTGTCGGTTCCGGCGAGGATGCCCTTGCGGGCGGCATCCCCGTGGCAGGTCGTGCAGCCGAGACCTGCCACGTCGGCCTTGCCGTTGAGGTGCGAGCCGGAGGCGACGATGGTGCCGTCGGCGTTCACGGACTGCGGGTGGCAGGCGCTGCAGGACGCCGCCGTGGGGGTGGCCACCACCGGTGGGTGGCCGGTGGGTGGCATCCCGTGGCAGGAGGTGCAGGTCATTGCGGTGGCGTCGGTCCAGACGGGCGTGGCGTTCGAGCCGGAGACGCCGTTGAAGGCAAAGTTGCCGTGGCAGTAAGAGGCGGCGCATCCGGCCGAGCCAGCGACGTACGAAGGAGAGGCACCCCCGCTCCGGGCGAGCGCGCCGAAGGTCACCTTCCGGGCCGGAGGATTGGTGGCGTGGGCGGCGTCGGCGGGAATGACGTGGCACTCCGCACAGGCCACGGGGGCCGCGACCAGCGTGCTCGGATCGGGATTGAGGTGCGCGAGGTGCGCCCCCACGGAGGACGCCGGAGCACCCGGCGGCTGGACGGGGGGGGCCGAGACCAGTTGAGGGTCCGTGCCGGCGATGCTGGCGACGCGCGTCGGATCGCCGTGGCAACTCGAGCAGGAGCCGCCCGACATCTCTGCCTGTCCGTTGATATGGGCTCCGGTGGCGACGTTGATCGTGCCGTCCGCCTTCACGCTGTCGCCGTGGCAGGCGGCGCACGACTTCGCGTCGGGCGTGCCGGAGACGGGCGGGTGTCCGGTGGGGGGCATCCCGTGGCACGAGGTGCAGGAGAGCGGAGTGGCGTCGTTCCAGATCGCGACGGCGTGGGCGCCGCTCACGGCGTTGAAGCTGAAGTTTCCATGGCAGGCGACGTTGCTGCAGGTCTTCGTCGCCGGGTCGAAGGTGGCGCCCGCCGCCTGGACCGCAGGGTCCTGGGAGAAGTCCACCGCGAAGCCCGATGGAGCGTGGCAGTTGGCGCAGGTCATCCCCGCGGAGAAGACGCCTCCCTGGAGGTGAGTCGCGTGGTTCGCGCCGGCGGGAGCCAGCCCCGACGAAGAGGCCCCCGAGGTGCTCTGGCTGCAACCGGACACGACGGCAGTACAGAGAAGCAGAGCGAGGACGGGTCGGAGGAAGGTCGCGCGCATGACCCCCGACTGTAGTCGTGGGTTCATGGTACTGCCCGAGAATCATGACGTATCGCGTTAGTGTTTGTAATCACGCGTAAATATATGATGTGATTATCTGGATTTACGGATGAAAGGTGCGATATTGACCAATAGTTCGCAAAGCCCGGACGTGTGCGGGGTTGAGGTTCCCCACGCTTCTGGAGTACCCCAAAAGGGACACGAAGAGTGAAGCCCATCCGGGCGCTCCGCTACCGAGACTCCCTGGCGGGGCACTTGTTGGCGCCCGGGCCGCGGGTCCCGGCGGCGACATCGCCGAACGGGTCGAATCGTGGGAGCAGCCGGTCGCCAGGACAAGGGGCGGCCCCTCCGGAGAAGGGCCGCGTCTCCACTGCTGGGGTCGAGGACTCTACCAGCTCTGCGTGCCGTGGCAGGCGTTCGTGCAGGTCCTGTTCGCGGGGTTCCAGCCCGGCGTGGTGCCCGCGGCGACGTTCTTCACCCCGTTCACGTGGGTCGCCAGCACGATCGTCGTCGAGGTGTAGCCGGTGCCGTGGCAGAAGTTGCAGGCAAAGCCGTGGTTGCTGTTGAGAGGGGCGTGTTGCCCCGTCGAGGGCGGATTGCCGTGGCAGGACGTGCAGGTCATCGCCGCACCGGTCCAGGATGGCGTGGCGTTCGCGCCGCCGGAGAAGTTTCCGTGGCAATAGGTGGACGAACAGGTCGGTGGATTGGCCGCTCCGTTGTAGGTACCTGTGCCGGAGCCGGGGGCTCCGGTGAACACCACGGGCGGCGCGCTCCCGTCGACGTGGGTGACGTCGGTCGGGAGCGGGCTCGGGTGGCAGACGGCACATGCGAACGGGCTCGCCAGCGCGGTGGACGCAGTCGGGTTCACGTGGGCCTGGTGCGCGCCCACCGCCGCCTGGCTGGTGAGCGTCTCGCCCTGCGTGCCGACGGGGGGTGCCGCGGCGAGGAGCGTGTCGGTGCCTGCGAGGTTCGCGACCCGTCCGCTGGTTCCGTGGCAGAAGGTGCAGTTCGACTGCCAGGCCGTTCCCCCGTGGCAGCCGTTGCAGGAGCTTCCGGCGACGCCGGCTGCGGTGAGGTACCCGACGTGGCAGGAGGTGCAGGCCGGCAGGCCGCCGGCATTCGCTGCGGCCCCGTGCACCGCTGGGTCGGCCCATCCGGCTGCGTGGGCGCCCTGGTTCACCTGCCCATTGATGTGGGTGCCGCCCGCGACGTTGATGGTGCCGTTCGAGTTGACGGTCTGGGGGTGGCAACCGCTGCAGCTCGCTGGCGTCGTTCCGGGGACCGTCGGGTGGCCGGCCGGCGGCAGGCCGTGGCAGTTCGTGCAGGCAGAGGTCGGCGTGGCGTCCCAGGCGGCGGTGGCGCCGGCGTTGCCCGTGACCCCGACCCAGTTGAAGTTGCCGTGACAGTAGGTCGCGGAGCAGGTGAAGGTGGCGGCGATGTAGGTCGGGGTCACTCCCTGCGTCGTGGCGAGGCCGCTGAACTGGACCGGCTGCGCGACGCCGGCGGCGTGCGCAGAGTCGGCCGGGACGACGTGGCAGCTCGCGCAGGCGACGGCCTGGCGGATGGTGTTGTCGTTCAGGTGGAGCTGGTGGGTGCCGACGACGGCGGCGGGCTTGCCGGCCGGGGCGACGGGGGGCGCCGCCGGGAGCTGCGGGTTGGCGGCCGTGGGCGCGCGGGTCGCGTCGCCGTGGCACGTGGAGCAGGCCGCGCTGGAGACGTCGACAGTCCCGTTCACGTGCGTGTTCACGTTGACGGTCGTGGCGGTGTAGCCGGGGTGGCAGGTGCCGCAACTCGCGTTCTGCGGGTGGGGGGCCGGTGGCGGAGTGGCGTGGCAGCTCCCGCAGGCGACCTGGGAGGCGCCCGAGATCCAGACCGGGTTCGTGAGCGTGCCGCCGGCGTTCAAGGTCGAGCCGTGGCAGTAGGTGGAGCTGCAGGTGAACGAGGTCGCGTTGAAGCTCGGCGTCGCGCCCTGCGTGGTGGCGAGCGTCCCCCAGGTGAGCTGGAGCGGCTGGCTGGCATGCGCCGCGTCGGTGGGGATGGTGTGGCACTCCGTGCAAGCCATCGCCAACCGCAGCGGCCCGTCGTTCAGGTGGGCCTGGTGGGCGCCGACGCCTGGCGAGGTCGTGGCGGTGTTGCCCGCGGTGTCCTTGGGCGGGGCGTCTGGCAGCTGCGGGTTCAGGGCCGTGGCGGCGCGGGTCGCGTCGCCGTGGCAGGCCGTGCAGGAAACCCCGCTCACGTCGGTCACGCCGTTCACGTGGATGTCGACGTTGACCGTGGTTCGCGTGTAGCCCGGGTGGCAGTTGCCGCAGCTGACGGTGGCTCCGACCGACGGGTGGGGCGAGGCCGGAGGAATTCCGTGGCAGCTGCCGCAGGCGACCTGGGAGGCGCCCGAGATCCAGACCGGGTTCGTGAGCGTGCCGCCGGCGTTCAAGGTGGAGCCGTGGCAGTAGGTGGAGCTGCAGGTGAACGAGGTCGCGTTGAAGCTCGGCGTCGCGCCCTGCGTGGTGGCGAGCGTCCCCCAGGTGAGCTGGAGGGGCTGGCTCGCATGCGCCGCGTCGGTGGGGATGGAGTGGCACTCCGTGCAGGCCATCGCCAACCGCAGCGGCCCGTCGTTCAGGTGGGCCTGGTGGGCGCCCACGCCCGGCGAGGTCGTGGCGGTGTTGCCCGCGGTGTCCTTGGGCGGGGCGTCTGGCAGCTGCGGGTTCAGGGCCGTGGCGGCGCGGGTCGCGTCGCCGTGGCAGGCCGTGCAGGCTCCGCCGCCGCCGCCGCCGGGAGAAGTCGCTGCCGGCTGCGGGTCGGCGCAGGCGCCGAGCAGGGCGACGAGGACGACGACGGCAGGAGCGAACGATCTCATGGGACCTCTTCTTGTCGGGCGCGGGTCAACTCATCGACAACGCGCCGGTGCGACCGGCGCATGCAAGGATCGGATCGTGACAAGTGTAGCACGGAACGTCGTGTGGGCTTCCAGGCCCGGCGCGGCCCCGGTGTGGGAGAGCGGCTCCGCGGACAGGCAGGTGGTGTCCGGTCCCGGTGCCGCGACACCACGCGCCGACACCCGGTAGCTGTTTTCGCCATGACGCCAGGGGCACGTCATGGCGGTCATGCTCCCCTACCAGGTCTCGCCGCCGTGACACTTCGGGCCGCAAGACCTGGTGGAGGCGTTCCAGGAGTTGATCTGCGTGCCGGTGCCGCCGACGTCCTTGGTCCCGTTCACGTGCAGGCTCGGGTTGACCGAGCCCGCAGCGTAGCCGGAGTGGCAATTGCCGCAGTTGGCGATGATGGCGGAGTGCTTGTCGAGCCCGTGCCGACCGGTCGCCGGCGGGTTGCCATGGCACGAGGTGCAGGTCATCGCCGTGGCGCTCACCCAGCTCACCGCTGCGGTGCCCGATCCGCCGGTGAAGTTCCCGTGGCAGTAGGTGGCCGAGCACCCCGACGCGGTCGCGCTGGTGCGGGTGTAGACCGGGACCGTCCCGCCCGTCCTGGCAAGGGTCCCGAAGGTCACCTCGGCGATGCCGTCCCCGTCGATGTGCGCGGTGTCGGTGATGACGCTGGTGGTGCGCGCCACGTGGCACTCGCCACAGGCGATGGGCGTCATCACCGTGGACGCCACGTGCTTGTCGTGCCGGCCGACGCTGACGTTCGTCGCCACGCTCCGCCCCTGGATGTCCACCGGCGGGGACTGCCGGCCGGTGGTGCGGTTGCCGTGGCAGAAGGTGCAGTTCGTGTCCCAGGTCGCGAAGCCGTTCGTGGCGTGGCAGGCCGTGCAGGAGACGCCCGAGGTGCCACCGGCCAGGTCGGTGCCGTGACAGCCCTTGCAGCCCGCCAGTCCGGTGAGGTTCGCCTGGTAGCCGTGCTGGTTGCCGGCGTTCCACCCGGCCGGGTGACTGCTCGTCACCTCGACGGTCCCGTTCATGTGGTTGGTGAGGTTGACGGTGGTGCCGGTGTAGCCGGTGTGGCAGGTGGCGCAGCTGGTGGCGGCGACCGAGGGGTGGGTCCCTCCCGGCGCCGGGTTGGCCGTC
>Ga0315271_10002793_pt1 | contig 10991 bp, 6 predicted proteins | sample C3_top_MG_FD_204664 | JGI IMG/M metagenome (GOLD analysis project Ga0315271, IMG submission 204664) | Sediment microbial communities from Yellowstone Lake, YNP, Wyoming, USA - C3_top | ecosystem: Environmental > Aquatic > Freshwater > Lake > Sediment | place: USA: Wyoming | collected 2017-08-01
GTTGTCGGTCATGCCCAGGACCGACCAGAGGAGGAGGACCGCGAAGGCCGCGTCCCCCATCTGCGAGGCAATCTGGGCCGCCAGGAGGAGCCAGACGCCACGGGGGGGCGGACGGCGGGCGGGAGGGCGGGAGCCGGAAGCGGGGAGCAGGGAGATGCTAGCGAAAAACCGAGGCAGGCGCCGCATCATTGTTTCCCTTGTCACTTGATCACCCGGTCATCCGATCTACCTGTGAACTTAACCCGCGCCAGTTGCCTATACTTTGTCCGAGAAGGCCGCCGACGCTGCGCGTCTCGGGTCGGGGGCGCGGTCGGTCATCGGAAAGCCTCCCCTGGAAGGATCTCAAGCACTCTCTCCGCACCCGGCTTTCCTCCGCCCGCCCTCGCCCCCTCCGCCGGTCTTCGACCGGCTCGGCCCTCTCTTGGCTCATGAAAGCCCCCCACCCCCTCCACCCCAGCGCCGACGGCGTCGGACCTTCTGCGTCGTCAGGCATCGCGGCCCGGGGCGCTCCGAGTACCAATGTACGCGTCGGCCCCGGGCCACTCGCCTTCCTAGCATAAGGCCCACCGGCGTCGGGACGCCGTCTCCCTTCGCTACGCTTCGGGATCCGCTCCGCTCCGGGAGCGGATTTCCCATTCCCGTGGGCGGGAACGGTTGAGTCAAGTGCATAGCCCTGCCCCTTGATCACCTGATCACTCGAACGCCTGGTTCCCTGGTCACCCAGTCACCTGTCCCATCTCGCTCTCATGCGTGGACACTACTTTCGATCCAGGAGGGACTTGCCCTCGCACCGGGGCGGCGGCGGGATGCCCAGGCAGGCGCAGATCGTGGGTGCGATATCCACGGCGCGCACTTCGGCCAGCGCCTTGCCTGCGGGGAAGTCGGGTCCTTCGGCGTAGAAAACGCCGCCCATCTCGGGCAGGGCCGGGTCGTACCCGTGCATGCCTCGGGGAATATCTCGGCCGCTCTTTCGGCTGAAACTGGAAAAGGTGGCGCCTGGGGGGCAGACCAGGACGAAGTCGCCCGTGCGTTCGCCGCCGTCGTAGCCAAAGCGCATGGCGGCCTCCGAACGGGTCATGGCCAGGACATCCCTGGGGAGGCGCCCGAGTCCTGCGGCCACCTGGCGCCGCTGGGTCTCGTTCTTGACATACACATTACAAATCGGTCCGGAGGAGGCGACAAAGGGAAAGTAGCCCTCCTTGGGAATGGCCTTCAGGGGGTCCACGATGCGGTCCACCTTGGCCATGCCGTGATCGCTCACCACCATGAGGTCCACCCGGATCGAGGGGCCGAGCGCCCTGAGTCCCGCGCGCAGTTGCGAGAGCAATCCATCGGCTCGGGCCATGGCCCGGTGAACGCCCTCCCCGTCCGGGCCCTCCGAATGGCCCGGCCCGTCGGCGCCTCGCGTCCAGGCCATGATGAGGCGGGGGCGCTCGCCCGTGGGGCGCTTCAGCAGATCCAAGATCCATCGCACCGTTTCTTGGTCGTGATCCCCGCTTTCGTAGGCACGGAAGTAGCTCGGCGAGATGCCATTCCACGAACCTTGGGAGCAGGGCCAGAACCGGACCGCCGCCTTCATGCCCGCCCGCTCGCAAAGGACCCACAGGGGCGCCGCCTTCAGCCAGGAGGCCTCGGGTTCGTCGGAGAAGCGGCGGTCCAATGTCCGGTCGAGGAACGAGTTGGCCACGATGCCGTGGAGGGATGGACCGACTCCGGTGGCGAGGGTGGTGTGGCTGGCGAAGGTGAGGGAGGGAAAGGGAGGCGTCAGGCGCTGCGCCTTCCTACCCTCCCGGGCCATAGCCCCGAACGCGGGAAGCTTGTCCCGATCCGGATAGTCCCACCGCACCCCATCCATGGAGAGCAGGACCACCGTGGGAGGAACCCGCGGGATGGGCGACGGGTTCGCGCCCAGGAGAACGAGGAACAGGCCCGCGGCAAGGGCGGTCGCCAGGAGGATTTTCCGCGGGCGCACGGGACGATCGGCGCTCATTTTCGGGGATCCCCCCCAGGCACCGCATCCTGGCGCGCTACTTCCCTGAGCGCGAAGGTGAGCTCCTCATCCCGGGTTTTCACCTCCCCCTCCACCTTGGCGGCTCGGGCGGCGTCGAGGGCCCGTGCGATGGCGGGGGAGGGCCCGACGCCGGCCCGAATCAGGTCTCGTCCGGTGACCTCCAGCTTCACGAACCGGTCCCGGATCAGAAAATCGCGAACATGGGCCTGTCCCGCCGGCCCGTCCACCTTGGCCAAGAGGAAGAGCACCCATTCGAGAGGCTGGCCGGCCAGGGCGCGGAAGGTCCTCGATCGCGGTGTCGCGCCCTCGCTGCCCACATCTCGCAGGGCGTGCCAGGTCGTGCTCCTGTAGCGGATCAGGAGTTCCCGGGTCTTGCGCGAGAAGGGGTACCGGGCGAGGAAGGCCAGCGTGTCCTGGGTCGGGAGGCGTTCCAGGAGGGCCATGAAGTAGATGCTGGGCCGGTCCAGGGCCGAAAGGGGGAATTGGGTCTCGAAAAAGTCCACGGCCTTCTGCACGCGGTAGAGGAACTCCACACCCTTTGGGGTGAGCCGGAGCTGGGGCCAAAACACGCGGAGCAGCCCGTGGGTTTCCATGGCCTTGAGGCCCTCCACGGGGTTGGACCCCGAAAGCACCTGCTGGACTTCGGCCAGGACGCGCTTGCTTGAAAGCTGGCGGAACACTCCCTGCCGGTGGGCGGAGGCGATGAGGCGCTCGGTCTCGGGCATGAGGGTGAAGCCGAGGCGAACGGCGAAACGCACGGCGCGAAAGGCGCGGGTGGGATCTTCCACGAAAGAGAGTCCGTGCATCACGCGGATGCGTCCCGCCTTCACATCCCGGACGCCCCCGAAGAGATCCAGGATCTCTCCGAAGTGGCCCGGCGAGATTCTCATGGCCAGCGTGTTGATGGTGAAATCTCGGCGGTAGAGATCCTGGTACAGCGCCGCGTGGGCCACCGTGGGGAGCGCCGCGGGGGCCTCGTAGTACTCGGCCCGGGCGGTGGCAAAATCCCAGTGGCCTCCTCCCGGACGCACCCAGACGGCCGTCCCGAAGTCGTGGTGGGCGCGGATCCGTCCTCCCTGGGCGCCGGCCCAGGTCTCCGCCAGCTCGATGGCGTCGCCCTCCACCACAAAATCCACATCCTGAACGGGGCGGCCCAAGAGGAGATCCCGGACGGCGCCTCCCACCAGGAGGCAGTCGGCCCCCCGTTCCTCGGCCAGGCGCCCCAGGGCTTCGAGGCGGGCGACCTCCTTTGCGGGGAAGGCCGATCGTACCAGGTGGGCCACCTCGCGGGCCGCGGGCCGCCCCCCCGGCCGGAAGAAGGGGCGCTCTCCCGCTTCCCGATAGAGGGTCTTGAAGAGGGTCATGCGCGAGATGAGGCCCTCCACGCGGTCGGGCGCTTCGCCGAAAAGGACGATCCGCCAGTTGCGCTCCATCATCTGCCGGCGGACCTCCTCCACGGGCGTATCGGGCGAAAGCAGCGGCGGCGCAGAAATGACGAAGTCCGAAACGGGCGCCTCGCCCAAGCCGTGCTGGAGGGCGCCGTCCACCTCCTGGCGCGTCACCACGCCGGCCAGCCGGCCCGCGACGAATAGCGGCAGGGCGTTAACCCGGTAGCGATTCATGTCCCGGAACGCCTCACGCGTAGTGGCCGTCCCCTCGAGCCGGCGGAACTCCCGGGTCATGACATCCCGGGACTTGAGGCCCACGGGGCGGGTCGTGGTGAGCTCGTCGAGCAGGAGCGCGCGGACCTCCTCCGGGGTCCGGTCGCGGACCACCGCGGAGGCGGCCGAGGCGTGGCCGCCTCCGCCGAAAACGGCGAGCACCTTCCCCGCATCCACGAGGGGGGTGCGGGAGCGGGCGATGATGTGGACCCGACTCTCCATGGCGGCGAGGAGGAACAGAGCCTCCAGGCCTTCGATGGCCAGGATCTCGTGGGCGAGGAGGCTCAAATCCGGTACATAGGCTTCCGCGCTGAGGGTCGTGAGGTGCACGCGGACGCCCCCCACGAGGAAGGACTCCAGGTTTTCCAGCAGGGGGGGCAGGAGGCGCATCTGGTCTTCCGTGAGGCCCCGGCGCAGGGTCCGGGAGACCTCGCCCAGGTCGCCGCCCCACTCCAGGCAGGCGAGCACCGCCTCGAAGTCCGTGGGTCGGGTCGTCGGGAAGGTGAGAAATCCCGTGTCCTCGTATATCCCCAGGAGGAACAGGGTGGCCTCTGCGGGCGTGGCGGCGATGCCCTCTGCCCGAAGCAACCCGATGAGGACAGAGATGCAAGCTCCCGCCTCCTTGACCTCGTGGCGCTCTCCGCGCAGGTCACCCGCCCCGGGGTGGTGGTCAAAGACATCCAGGGGTACCGGCGGGTCCCGGTTGAGGGCGTTCGCCAGGGATCCCAGCCGGTCCCGGCTGGAAACATCCACGCACACCAGGCGCGTGAGGGTCGTGGGGTCCAGTTCCTTGAGGGGAAGGATGTCCGGGGCACTGGCGTGGCGCTCCTCCAGGTAGCGGCGCACCAAGGCTTCCGAAGCCCCCGAGAACACCAGCCGCGCGCCGGGGTAGAGAAGACGCGCCGCTACCATCGAAGCGAGGGAGTCAAAATCAGCGTTGGTGTGCGTCGTGATCGCGATCATGGGGATAGTGTAAGGCTCTTGGGCGCCAGAGGGTATCCGTCTGCCGGAGTATGGGGAGGAAAGCGCTAGGCAGGCGGCTGGCAGCCCGCTGTCAACCCAGCACGCCTCTGGCCGCAGCCAGGAATCGGTCGTTCCCGTCGCGGGTGTAGACGGAGACGCGCAGGGAATGGGGCCATCCGTTTCCCATCATGGGGCGGACGATGACGCCCCCATGCAACAGCTTGTGGAACGCCACATCGCCGGCCATGGGGAAGTCCACGAAGAGGAAGTTGGTCTGGGACGGTGTCACGGGAAGCCCTAGCGCCTCGGCGCCCGCAGCGAGGTAGGCGCGCTCGGTCCGGTTGAGGGCCACATAGCGGCTCACATAGTCCTGGTCGTCCAGCGCCGCCGTGGCCGCCACCTGGGCCACGGCGTTGGTGTTGAAGGGCGAGCGCACCATATTCAGGACCGCGATGGCCTCCGGCTGGGCGAACCCGTAACCGATCCGGAGGCCCGCCAGGCCGTAGGCCTTGCTGAAGGTCCCCAGCACCATCAGGTTGGGGAACCGTTCCATGAGGAACTGGGTGGTGCCGTAGTCCGGGGCGTCAGCAAACTCCTTGTAGGCCTCGTCCAGGATGACCAGCGCATTCTCCGGAACCCGCTCCAGGAAGGTCTCCAGGTCCTTGAGGGGCACATAGCGCCCCGTGGGGTTGATGGGGTTGTCCAGGATGACCAGCCGCGTGCGGTCGTCCATGGCATCCAGAAGGGCCTGGAGGTCGTGGTTCCGGTCCTTCATGGGCACGGCCTTGGCGGGCGCCGCGGCGATCTGGCACGCCACGGGATACATGGCGAAGGACCCGGCGCTGAACACGGCGTTGGCCTCGCTGTGCAGGAGGGCACGCGCGGCGATCTCCACGAGCTCCACCGAGCCGTTGCCCAGGATGACCTGCGGGCGGGGGACCCCGAAATGCTTGCCGATGGCTTCCCGAAGGTAAAAGCCGCCCCCCTCGGGGTAGATGTGCATCTGGTCCAGGAAGCCCCTGACGGCCTCCATGGCCTTGGGGCTCGGGCCGAGGGGGCTCTCGTTGGAGGCCATCTTGATCGTCCCCTTGAGGCCGAGCTCTCGTTCCACCTCCGCGACGGGCTTTCCGGGCACATAGGGCTTGATGCTGCGGATGTGGGCTGGGATGGGGATCTTCATGGCTTTCTCCTCGGCCTTCTCTGGCCGCCGGGTGCGCTCGGTGAAGGGCGGCCCTTGCCTTGCGGGGAACCGGTCCGCGACCGGGTCTTTTCGGGTGCTCCGGGCCGGGTGGTCGTGGGGCCTTTGGGCCGATGCACCCGGGGTCTTATGGGCAGAGCTCGGGGTGGGGGCGCTTCCCCGCCTTCGATGAGGCCCGCCTGGCGCTTGAGGGCCTCCTCCTCTTCGGGAGTGAGCGGCCTCACAGAGCCAGGCAGCATCTTGCCAAGGCGGACGGGCCCCATGGCCACGCGCTTGAGCTTGATGACGGGGTGTTCCACGCGGAAAAACATCTCTCGGAGCTGGTTCTTCCGGCCCTCGGTCATTTCGATCTCGAACCAGGAATGCCGGGTCTCCCGGCTGGGGATGCGCCGGATGGCCACGGGCTGGGTCCGCCGGCCATCGAGGACGACGCCCCGGCGCAGGCGCTCCAGCGCCTCGAAGGGCGGATCCCCCTTGACCTTGACATGGTAGGTTTTGACCACTTTATAGCGTGGGTGGAGGAGGCGGTTGGCCATTTCCCCGTCGCTCGTGAGGAGCAGGAGCCCCTCGCTGTGGTAGTCCAGGCGCCCCACGGGGAAGAGGCCCCTGGCGCCCTTGGGAAGGAAGGGCGTCAGGCACGGTCGGCCTTCCGGGTCGTCCAGCGTGCTCACGACCTCTTTGGGTTTGTAGAGGGCGAAATAGGAGGCGGACTTGAGGAGATGGACTCTGCGGCCGTCCACCTTCACGGCGTCTCGGGCCGGGTCAACGGAGGTGGCCAGCGCGGTCACCACCTGGCCGTTGAGGGTCACGCGGCCCTCCAGGACGAGCGCCTCTGCGGCGCGCCGGGACGCCACGCCGGCCCGAGCCAGAAACTGGTTGATGCGTAAGGATTCTTCGGCCTCACTGGACATGGTCGGCCTCCTCGTCTTGCCCGTCTGGCGCGCCTTCCGAAGCACTCTCGCCGGTCGTCGTCTCCTCGGCCGGGCCCGATTGGCCCTCGGCTTCGGAATCAGGGGTCTCCGAGTCGGCCTGAACGGCGGCACCGTCCAGGGGCGGGGGCTCTGTCTCCCTGAAGAGGCTCTCCTGCCGCACATTTTCGCGGAAGACCTCCTCGATCTCCCGGAAGGAGGGCAGGTCTTCCAGGGAGTTGAGGCCAAAGTGCACCAGGAACTCCTTGGTCGTCCCGTACAGGAGCGGCTTGCCCACCACATTCTTGCGCCCCGCGATGCGGATCAGCTTCTTGTCCAGGAGGCCTTTGAGCACGGCTCCCGATTCGGTGCCGCGGATGGCGCTCACCTCGGCGGTCGTGATGGGCTGTTTGTAGGCTACGATGGCCAGGGCCTCCACCGAAGCCGGGGTGAGTTTGCGCAGATTTTGGGCCTTGAGGAAGTTGCGCACGAAGGACGCGTGTGCAGGCCGGGTCACCAGCCGGAAGCCTTCGGCGACGCGCTCTACCCGCAGCCCCGTGGACTCTTGCTCGAATTTGGCCTGGAGGGCCTCCATGAGCGCGAGGGCCTCGGAGCGGTCCACCTCGCCCTCGAGGGCGTCGGCGACCTGCTCGCCGGTGACGGGCGACGACGCCACGAAGAGCAGGGCCTCCACCACCCCGAGCCGGTCCGATTCGCGCATGCCGCTCTCCCCCCAAGCTGATCATTCTACCAGAAACTCCGCGATCTGGTCCCGGGTCCGATCCGACCCATTTGAATTTGCGTGCTCCCTCGGGGTGCACTACATTGAAGGATACGGGGTGCGCGCCATGGATCGGTCCTGGCAGGATGAGTACGGAGCCATCGCAACCTTCGCGCAAGATCTCGAATCGCGCCCCACCCTCTATGAGGCCTCCTCGGAGGACCTTTCGGCCCACGCGCGCCAGGTGGCCCACCTGCAGTTGATGCTCTCGCTCATCGCCGCCCTTCCCCCCTCCTCCCGTCCCTCCGTCCAGGGCTGGGACGGCCTCTTGGGCCCGCTCTGGCGGAGGCTCTTCGCCAAGGGCGACGATGTGACCCGCTACATCCTCGCCGACCTATGGCGCGGGGTCCTCCTGGAAGCGGGGGACAAAGAGGGCTACTTCCGGGCCACCACGGCGGTGGCCGCCTCCGCCCGGAACTTCTACCGGTTTGACGAAGCCGCCGTTCTCTGCCGGGAGGCGCGAGAACTCTCCGAGGGAAAGCCATCGGGTGCGCTCGCCAACCTCATCAACACGGAGGGGATCGTCTTCCTGTGTCAGGGCGACTTCGACGCCGCCGAGTCTTCCTATCGGAAGGCATTGGCCATGGCCGAGGGACTTCCCGAGGAGGAGGTGGTGGCCGGAACGGGGCTCTCGAAGGCCGATTTCCGGGCTCAACAGCACCTCAACCTCCTGGACTCTTGTTTCAAGCGAGGCTATCGGGCACAGGGAGCCGATCGCGGACCCCTGGTGAATACGGCGCGGCAGATCTTCGCCCAGCTCTCGGTCATGCCTTGCAGCAGGGGATTCCAGCACTATATCGAAACGCAGCGGGGCGAGTTGCTCATACTCGAGGGGCACCTGGCGGAGGCCAAGTCCGTCTTTCGGGCAAAGATCGAGCGCGCCCACCAGGAGGGCCCCTACCGTCTTTCCCTGGCGGCCATGGACGGGCGGCTGCTCTCCGTGGCCTCCTCCCTCGACGGAGACTGGGCCGAGGCCTACCGTTGGATCCGGTGGGCCATGAAGACGGGAACGGCCCATGTCTACCCCTCCGAGGACCAGCTCGTGCTCGAACAGGCCGTGCGGGTACTCCGGGGGCTGCACGAAAGCAGCGACCTCGGGTCGGAAGAGAGCCTCGTGCAGGATCTCTCGCTGCTCCTGGAGGACAAAGATTGGTATACGGGGCGCTCCCACTCCCGGAGCGTGGGACAACTGGCCCTGAGACTGGGCGAGCATCTCAAAGAGGGTTCGGGCTGGGATCTGGACCTCGACCTTCTGGGACGGGCCGGCCTCTTGCACGACATCGGCAAGCTGAGAGTGCCCTGGTCCCTCCTCAACAAGATCGCCCCCATCACGCCCAAGGAATGGAGCCTGCTCAAGGACCACAGCCTGCACGGCGCCGACCTGCTGTCCAAGATGGGCATGGGTCCGGTGGGAATGATCGTCCTCCAACACCACGAGACCCTGGACGGATCGGGCTATCCCGAGGGCAGGGTTCCGGACCGGATGGCGAGCATCGTGGCGGTCTGCGATGTCTATGAGGCCACCGTCACGCCCAACCGCCGGTACAAGGTCCCCAAGACCCCCCGCTACGCGTTGGGAGAACTGAGGCAAGGGGCCGGGCGGCTCTACCATCCCCTGGTTGTGGAGGCGCTCGCTTGCCTGCTGGGCGCGGGCGCCGCCTGAGCGGTTCCGGATCCTGCTCCTTGCCACGGCCCGTCCGTCCTGCTAGGGTACTTCGTGGCCCGCCATTGGCCTGCAAGGGAGGCCCGATGATCAAACCCGCCATGCCCAAGTCGGTCCTCGTCATCGGCTCCGGTCCCATCGTCATCGGGCAGGCGTGTGAGTTCGACTATTCCGGCGTGCAGGCCCTCAAGGCGCTCAAGGAGGAGGGCATCCGGACCATCCTCGTGAACAACAATCCAGCCACCATCATGACGGACCCGGACCTCTGCGACGCCACCTACCTGGAGCCCATCGAGCCCTGGGCGCTGGAGGCCATCCTCGAAAGGGAGCGGCCCGAAGCCATCCTTCCCACGGTGGGCGGGCAGACGGCGCTCAACGCCGCCATGCTCCTGCACCAGAGCGGCGCCCTGGACCGGTTCGCGTGCCGCCTCATCGGGGCCAGTCCTCAGGCCATTCGCGCCGCAGAGGACCGGGAGGCCTTCAAGTCCATCCTGGCCCAAAACGGTATGGAGGCCTCCCGCTCCTTCGTGGCGCGCTCTTTGGAGGAGGGCCTGGCGCGGGTGGCCGAAGTGGGCTATCCGGCCATCCTCCGCCCCTCCTTCACCATGGGCGGAGCGGGTGGGGGCATCGCAAGGAACGAAAAGGAGTTCCGCGAAATCCTCGCCTACGGCCTCTCGCTCAGCCCCTCGCAGAGCGTCCTGGTGGAGGAATCCCTCATCGGCTGGAAGGAGTTCGAGCTGGAGGTGATACGGGATCGGGCCGACAATGTGGTGGTGATCTGCTCCATCGAAAACTTGGACCCCATGGGTGTCCACACCGGTGACTCCGTTACCGTGGCGCCCGCGCAGACCCTCTCCGACAAGGAGTTCCAGTGGATGCGCGACTGGGCCAAGCGGGTCATCCGCGCGGTGGGCGTGGACACGGGCGGCTCCAACATCCAGTTTGCCCTACACCCCGCGACGGGGCGCATGGTCGTCATCGAGATGAACCCCCGGGTGTCCCGTTCCTCGGCCCTCGCCAGCAAGGCCACGGGCTACCCCATCGCCCGGGTGGCCACGCAGTTGGCGCTGGGCTACACGCTCGACCAGATTCCCAACCGCATCACAAAGACCACGCCCGCCGCCTTCGAGCCAGCCCTGGACTATGTGGTCGTGAAGATCCCCCGCTGGTCCTTCGACAAGTTCCGAGAGACGGACCCCACGCTCTCCACCCACATGAAGTCCATCGGCGAGGTCATGGCCATCGGTCGGACCTTCAAGGAATCCCTCCAAAAGGCGCTCCGCTCCCTGGAGATCGGCCGCTACGGCCTCCTGGACGGCGTACCGCCCGTGCCCGATTCGGGGGCGCTCAAGGCCAAGCTCGCCTCACCCAACTGGGAGCGCCTCTTCTATACGGCGCTGGCCTTCCAACATGGCCTGGGCGTAGAGGAGGTCTACGAGCTCTCGGGGATGGACCCCTGGTTTCTGGAGCAGATCGCCCAGCTCGTGGCCACCGAAAACCGCCTCCGCTTTTTCGATGCCGGCTCCTGCCCTGGGGACCTCTTGAGCAAGGCCAAGGTGGAGGGGTTCGCCGACCGCTGGCTGTGCAAGATGTGGGGCGTGCCCGAAGCGGTGGTTCGGGAGCGCCGGGAGGCCCTCGGCCTGAGACCGGTTTACCTCGGCGTGGACACCTGCGCGGGGGAATTCGAGGCCAAGACGCCCTACTTCTACAGCTCCTACTCGGGCCGGACCGAAGGCTGCGCCATGGAGGGGAAGAAGGTCGTCGTGGTGGGCTCGGGCCCGAACCGCGTGGGCCAGGGTATCGAGT
>Ga0315271_10002794_pt1 | contig 10990 bp, 9 predicted proteins | sample C3_top_MG_FD_204664 | JGI IMG/M metagenome (GOLD analysis project Ga0315271, IMG submission 204664) | Sediment microbial communities from Yellowstone Lake, YNP, Wyoming, USA - C3_top | ecosystem: Environmental > Aquatic > Freshwater > Lake > Sediment | place: USA: Wyoming | collected 2017-08-01
AATGCCATCCATATGTATTCAGACAGCTTTTCGGCATTGATAACCAGCTTGCCGTAGCCCACAAGCCACCCCAATCGACATCAATACAGGCGTCGAATTTTGGAATCGTTCAGCCGGTTTCCATTGCTAGCTACGTTCGGCAGCTGCCGCAATGCGGCACTTTTGCTACCGGAACGTTTCGCCGGAATATAGGAGTCAGCGCGATGCCGGACGCGTCGCAGAGGACAATTGGACTGAGATTGGCTGAATTCTTGCTTGTGAATCTACCCAAACTTCACCACGGGCGATGGGAAGGTAATGCGGTGCACTTACCGCGCATTCGGAATTGTCTTTTCTCCGACTCCTGCGTATTTTTTGCACATTTCGCCCAGAAGCACCATCGAAATGATCATCGCATTTTGTTCGATACAACGTATATGCAGCACAACGTGCCGTGAACGGAATGACCCGTACCGGCGATTTATCCTCTCTTTTCGGTCAAGTCGCCCCGCGCAGAAAGGGCGATTTCGGATACCGCCTTGGCGGGCCGTCACCGTGATTGCGGTGCAAAGGACATTGGACGCCCCGCGTGGGAAAAACGACCAATATTTTGCAATGTAATATACCTACATTGTTGTATTTTCGACGCCGGTGCAAGTAGACGGTGCTAACATCACGCTTCGCCGTTGCCGAAAGGGAGTCAGCATGAAGTCAATCGGGATAGGTTTTGGAATATGCGTGCCAAGCGGCACTCGACCCCTGACGAGCATCCTGTGCACGTTGGCAGCCCTGTTCATCTCCGGTTGTTCCACCCCATACCCGCCGGCGCCGCGCGAGGCAGCTACCTCCGACTACAACTATGTGATCGGGCCGCTCGACACCGTCAACATAATCGTCTGGCGCAATCCGGAACTCTCGCTTGTCGTGCCGGTACGGCCCGATGGCAAGATCACGACGCCTCTTGTCGATGACCTCGACGCGCTGGGAAAGACCCCAACCGTCCTTGCGCGGGACATCGAAAAGGCGCTGGGCAAGTACATACGCGATCCTGTCGTCACCGTGATTGTGACCACCTTTGTCGGTCCGGCCAGCGAACAGATCCGGGTGATCGGGGAGGCGGCCAAGCCGCAGATCCTGGCCTTCCGGAAGAACATGACTCTGCTCGACGTGATGATCGCGGTCGGTGGGCTTACCGACTTCGCCGACGGCAACCGCGCCAATATCTTTCGCGTCGGTGACGGCGGCAAGCTCTACAGCGTGCGATTGCAGGATCTCGTGAAACGCGGCGACATTACGGCAAACGTCGACATGCGGCCTGGTGACATCCTGATCATTCCGCAGAGCTATTTCTAGGCTGTCGACCATGTCCGAAGTGAAATGCTGCGCAATGCGCGGCCACAACCATGGATGAACTGGTCCAGCGCGCCCTCGTGCACCTGCGCGCCATGTGGCATCGCCGGTGGATAGGGCTTCTGGCGGCATGGTTGGCCGCGATCATCGGCATCGCCGTCGTCTATCGCATACCGGAGAAGTACGAGGCAAGTGCGCGCGTCTATGTCGACACGCAGTCGCTGTTGCGGCCGGTGATGGCAGGGCTTGCCATCCAGCCGAATCTCGACCAGCAGGTGGCGTTGATGAGCCGCACGCTGATCAGCCGCCCCAATATCGAAAAGCTCGTTCGAATGGCGGATCTCGATTTCGACGTCAAATCCAACGACAAGCGCGAAGAACTGATCGACAACCTGATGAAGACCCTCCAGCTCGGGGGCAACGTCTCGAGCAATCTCTATGTGATTTCCTACCGGGATGCGAAACCGCAGCAGGCCAAGAACGTGGTCCAGTCGCTGCTGACGATCTTCGTGGAGTCGAACCTGAGCGACAAGCGGCAGGACACCCGCGGCGCCGTCAAGTTTCTCGACGAGCAGATCAAGCGGTACGAGCAGACGCTGCAGACGGCGGAAACCCGGCTGAAGGAATTCAAGATCAAATACATGGGCGTGCCCGGTCAATCCGGGCAGGCCGGCGGGGATTTCTTCGCCAAGATGGCAAAGCTCAGCGATGACATCACCAACGCCAGGCTCGAACTGAAGGCCGCGCAGGAGTCGCGCGATTCGTACAAGCGGGACCTGGCAGGTGAAACGCCGAACCTGCTGCCCGAGGGGCCCCTGGCCGGCGTTCCCTCGGCAGTTCCCGAGATCGACTCGCGCATCGCAGCGCAAAGGACCCGCCTCGACGAACTGTTGCGAACGTTTACCGATCAGCACCCCGATGTTGTCGGCACCAGGCGCGTAATCGCGGCACTGGAAGAGCAGAAGAAGGAAGTGTTGAAGGCGCGCGAAAAAGCTGCCACTGCCTCCGGCAAGGCCCCTGAGTCCAGCGATCGCAATCCGGTGTTCCAGCAGATGCGCGTCTCGCTGGCTGATGCCGAGGCCAATGTCGCGGCCCTCAAGGCCAGGCTCGCTGCCTACGAGAGCCAGTATGCGCAGCTCAAGGCATCGGCGCGAATGGTGCCGGAGGTCGAAGCCGAGTTTGCCCAGCTCAACCGCGATTACGACGTGCAGAAAAAAACCTACGGCGATCTCCTCGCACGGAGGGAAGCTGCGACCATGGGTGTGGACGTGCAGGATACCGGTGGCACGCAGTTCCGTGTAATCGATCCGCCGCGCGTCGCTCCGCAAGCGGTGCCACCGACCCGCGTGGCCCTCCTCGGGATCGCATTCGCGTTGGCACTTGTCCTCGGGCTGCTTGCAAGCTTCGTGGCGAGCGAACTCATGCCCACGTTCCACGACGCGCGTTCGCTGCGCGAGGTGACGGAGCGGCCTCTGCTGGGCATGGTGTCGAAGTTGCCCAGTGAATCTGCGGCCCGAAAACAGCGGCGAGATGTCTATATGTTCACCGGAGGCTTGAGCGGACTCATTGCATCGTTCGTCGCCGTCATTGCGTTTGCCCTGCTCGTGGGACGCGTCGCGTGAGGAGCCAGCGATGAGCCTGATCGAACAAGCCGCCAAGCGACTCGAGGAATTGCGGCGCAGCGTGGCGAGCGAGCCGGTGGACTCGCCGGCTTCGCAAGACGTTGCGAAAGACATCGACAAGGTGCGGCCGGACCGCCTGCCAACACCGGAGGCGCTGATTCGCGAAATCAATGCGCGTGACGCGGATTCCGCGCCCGCGGACCCGGCACACGTTGCAAAGCATTCGGATCCAGCCGCGCTTCGACACGAGGGCGACGCGGCAGCCGCCGGAATTCCTGCCCGTTTGGAAATCAACCTCGCGCGGCTGAAGGAACAGGGGTTCATTACGCCGGACGAACCGCAATCGCTGATTGCCGACGAGTTCCGCGTGCTCAAACGCCCGCTACTGCGCAATGCATTGGGCCAGGCGGGCACCCGGGTCCGCAATGGAAATCTGGTTCTCGTGACGAGTGCGCTGCAAGGCGAAGGCAAGACGTTTACGGCGGCCAATCTCGCAATCAGCATCGCGATGGAATTCGACAACACCGTGCTGCTCGTCGACGGCGACGTCGCGCATCCCGCCCTGCCCGAACTGCTCGGAATTCCCAAGGCGCCCGGCCTGCTCGACCTGCTCTTGCGCGAAGACCTCGATATCGGCGACACGGTACGGCAGACCAATATCGAAAAGCTCTCCATACTCCCGGCAGGCACTCGCCATCGCCGTGCCACCGAACTCCTGGCCAGCGAAAAGATGGCATTGCTGCTGCGCGAACTGGCGTCCCGAGTTCCCGACCGCATCATCATCTTCGACTCGCCGCCGCTGCTGGCAACGACGGAAGCCCGCGTCCTGGCGACGCAAATGGGACAGGTCGTCATGGTAGTAGCAGCCGACGCGACCTCGCAGCATGCTGTCCGTCAGGCGCTTGCGACCATCGAAAACTGCGAAGTCGTGCTGATGATGCTGAACAAGTCAGCCAAGACGGATGTCGGCACGTATTATGGTTACTAGGCGGCCGCCGACATGGGCCGGACCTAATTCAACACGCCGAAGAAACCCGGGGCGCGTCACGCCGCCAAGGCCGACCAAATCGACGAATCTCCTGCGGCATGCTTCCGCGATAGTGTTGGGCGTGACCTGCGCATGCGGCGCGGCATCGTCTCGGTGCCAGACTTGGCAATTCGAACCAGGCGTGTTCGTGCGGGAGACATTGACCAACAATGTCAATCTCGTGCCTTCAAGCCTCGCCACCTCCGATCTCGTCACCGAAATCACCCCGACGCTCCACATTACGGAGAAAGGTCCGCATTCCAGCTTCAATGGCTCCATCGCCATCCAGGGGCTGGTGTATGCGCGCACGGGCGCAGAGAACGACCAGATCTTCCCGCTGGCGAATCTTCTGGGCAATGCCGAACTCGTCGACAAGTTCCTCTATGTCGAAGGATCCGTAATCGCTTCGCAGCAGTTCTTCAGTCCGTTCGGCGCCCAGCCCGTCGACATCGCCAACGCAACCAATAATCGCTATACGTCGGTTACCTACCGCGTGAGCCCCTACATTCAAGGCGTGTCCACCGGCAATGTCAGTTACGTGTTGCGCAACAACAGCACATGGGCGAATTTGAGCGGCACGCCAATCGCGACCAATAATTCGTACACGTCCGAGTGGGTAGGCAAGGTCGAAGGGCCGCCCCGCCAGATCGGTTGGTCGGCCGATTTCGACCTGACCAACGTCAAGTTCAACAACCAGGCGCCGCAGAAAACCAATCTCGGCCGCGTCACAGCGCGTTATGACTACGACGCCCAGCTGCGCTTCCGCGCGGACGTCGGATACGAAGATAACCACTACCCGTTGTCCAGCTTCCGCGGATATATCTACGGCGTCGGTTTGGAATGGCACCCCACAGAGCGCACGAACGTCGTCGCGAACTGGGAACAACGATTCTTCGGATCGTCCTATCTGTTCACGTTCGATCACAGGACGCCGCTTTCGACCTGGAACATCAGCGCATCGCGTAACATCACGAGCTATCCTCAGCAACTGGCGTCACTGCCCGCCGGAAACGTTCTGGGAATCCTGAACCAGCTGTTCCTTTCGCGCATACCGGACCCTGCTGCGCGCCAGAGCGCGATCGACGCACTCGTCCAGAACCAGGGCCTGCCGGCGAACCTGTCCAATCCGGTCAACCTGTATACGCAACAGATACTTCTTGCCGAGAATGTCAGCGCAACCTTCGGACTGCTCGGAGCCCGCAATGCAATCCTCTTCAACGCGTTCTATTTGCGCAATCAGCCGATCAGCGGATCCGGCGCGCAATTGCCGCCGATCCTGTCCGATGCCAACTACGACAATACGCAGGTGGGGGCGGGCGTCATCTGGACGCACAACCTGACGTCGTCGCTGACGATGAATCTGTCATTCGATGCCTCGCAGTCCAAACTCAACGCACCGCTGAATGGGTCGACCAACAACGGTTCGGTACGCCTTTTTCTGACCCAGCCGATTTCCGCACGTACAACCGTATTCGCCGGAGCGCGTTATCAGATCTCGCGCTCGGACCTCGCTCCGGACTACAACGAAGCGGCCGTCTTCGCCGGCCTGAATTACACGTACAAGTGAAGTCACCATGTATGAAACCTACTATGGGCTGACCGGCAAGCCTTTCCAGCTGAATCCTGATCCGTCGTTCTACTTCGGCAGCCGGGGCCACAAGCGCGCCTTCGCGTACCTGGAATATGGCCTCTACCAGAGCGAGGGATTCATCATCATCACCGGCGAAATCGGGGCCGGCAAGACGACGATCGTGCGCAGCCTGCTGGAACAACTCGATCCGGCAAAGGTTGTTGCCGCGCAGATCGTCAGCACCCAGCTCGACGCCGACGACATGCTGCGCGCGGTCGGCGTGGCGTTCGGGTTGCCCGTCCGAAACGTCGACAAGGCCATGCTTTTGGCATCGCTGGAGGCATTCCTGTGCCAGCTTGTCACCGAAAAGAAGCGCGCGCTGCTGGTTGTCGACGAAGCCCAGAACCTGACCAACCGGGCGGTGGAAGAACTGCGCATGCTGTCCAATTTCCAGCTGGGCGATCAGGCGCTGCTGCAGAGCTTTCTGGTCGGTCAGCCGGAATTGCGGGACATGATGCAGAGTCCTTCGATGCAGCAGTTGCGCCAGCGCGTCATCGCTTCCTATCATCTGGGACCGCTCGATCCTGCGGAGGTGCAGGCCTATATCGAACACCGGCTGAAGCACGTCGGCTGGAAGGACGATCCACATTTCGAACCTGAATGCTTCGAGTTGATTCACAGGCTTACCGGCGGCATTCCCCGCCGCGTCAACACGCTATGCAATCGCCTGCTTCTTGCGGCATTCCTGGCGGAAAAGCACGTCCTGGTTCCGGCCGACGTGCAGACGATCGCTCTGGAGATCAACGATGAGCTTGGGCCGGAATCGGCGCTGAGTGCCGTATCGACCGTCGCGGGCGACGACGAGCCGACAACCGAGCTTGCATTGCCGTCGCGCACGGAAGCGAAGTTGTGGCGCATGCATTTCGAGAAAATTGAAGAGCGCATCGACCGACTGGAGCGGACGGTCGGAGCCGCAGTCGAACTCTTGCATCGGCTGTTGCATCCGGAGAAGGCGACAAAGAAACCAGGTTCGCCTGCGGGCAATTGATGGACGGCGACATGCGACGGATGGGCTCCATTGTCTGCGTCGTCGGGGCGCGGCCAAACTACATGAAGATGGCGCCATTGGTGCGGGCATTCGGCGGCCAGCCAGCCCTGCCCCCGGTCGTGCTCGTGCACACGGGCCAGCACTACGACGTCGCGATGAACGAGCGCCTGTTCGCGGACCTCGAGCTGCCGCCGCCGGATATAAACCTTGAAGTTGGTTCCGCGAGTCACGCGGTGCAGACGGCTGACATCATGCGGCGCTTCGAGCCGGTTCTCGACGACGTCCGGCCCAGCTGCGTGATCGTCGTCGGAGACGTCAATTCAACGTTGGCGTGCAGCCTTGTCGCCACGAAGAAGAATATTCCAGTCGTCCACGTCGAGGCGGGACTGCGCAGCTTCGACCGAACGATGCCGGAGGAGATCAACAGGATCTTGACCGATCAGATGGCCGATCTGCTGTTTACCACGGAGCGGGCCGCGGCCGACAATCTTGCGCGGGAGGGCATTGCGCCCGAGCGAATTCGCTTTGCCGGCAACGTGATGATCGACTCGCTTCTGCGGCACCGGGAGCGCGCCGCGGAACCCGCCGCCACGCTGGCACAGGCTGGAATCGCCACCGACTTCCTGAGCGGCACAGCGGGCTTCGGAGTCGTCACACTGCACCGTCCCTCCAATGTCGACACGCCGTCCGCACTGCAGGAAGCCCTGTCGCTGTTGCGCGACGTGGCGAAACGTATCCCGCTGATCTGGCCGGTGCATCCCCGCGCGAAGGCGAACATCGAACGCTTCGGACTTTCGTCCCTGATGTCGGACGCGCGCATTGCATTGCTCCCTCCGCAAGGCTACCTCGAGATGCTCGGGTTGTTGGCGCACGCCAAGCTCGTGCTGACCGACTCCGGCGGCATTCAGGAGGAAACAACCGCGCTTGCCGTGCCCTGCCTGACCATGCGCGAGAACACGGAGCGCCCGATCACCATCGATCAGGGAACCAACACGCTGGTCGGACGCGACCGCCAGCGCGCGCTCGAATGCGTCGATGATCTCATCCGTACCGGCGGCAAGCGGGGCCGCACGCCGGAGTACTGGGATGGCCGGGCCGCAGATCGCATCGCCGAAGACCTTCGCAAGTGGCTGGACGTGGCGGAAGTCTCCCGCAGGGCGGTGCACGCATGAGCGCGCAATTTGCATCCGACGGCAGCATGGTGAACGCGCTCTCGATCGACGTGGAAGATTACTTCCAGGTTTCCGCATTTTCCGAGCACATCCCCAGGCATACGTGGGACACCGTGCCGTGCCGGGTCGAGGCGAACATGGAACGCATCCTCGCGCTGCTGGCGGAGCACAATGTTCGGGCGACTTTTTTCACGCTGGGCTGGATCGCTGAACGTTATCCGGGGCTGATCCGCAGCATCGTCGATGCGGGACACGAATTGGCCAGCCACGGCTACGAACATGCCCGGGCCAGCGAACAAGGGTACGGTCAATTCCTTGCCGACATTCGCCTGGCCAAGGCAGTGCTGGAGGATATTTCCGGACGACCGGTCAGGGGATACCGCGCGCCGAGCTTTTCGATCGGCCCCTCCAATCCGTGGGCCTTCGATTGCATCGCCGAAGCCGAGTACCACTACAGCTCGAGCGTCTATCCGATCCGCCACGACCATTACGGCGCGCCGGACTCGCCGCGATTCGCACATGAGGTGCGCCCTGGCCTGCTCGAGGTTCCCGTCACCACGGTCCGGGCACTGCGCTCGAATTGGCCCGCGGGAGGCGGCGGATATTTTCGCCTGCTGCCCTACCTTGTATCGCGATGGTCCATACGGCGCGTCAACTCGGTTGATAACGAGTCGGCGATATTCTATTTCCACCCCTGGGAACTCGACCCGGACCAACCACGCGTAGACGGGCCCGGACGCAAGGCGCGCTTCCGGCACTATCTGAATTTGAAGCACATGGATTCGAGGCTCCGTCGCCTGCTGACCGATTTCCGATGGGATCGCGTCGACCGGGTGTTCCTGAACGGTGTGGAATGACGGAGACCGTCACAGCGAGCGTCGCGCGTCCGGAACGCGCCAATGCCATAGTCGGCGTCCGACTCGCCGCGAACACCGACGCCTCCGACTGGGACGCATTCGTCCAGCAATGTCCCGAAGCCACTTTTTTCCACCGGTTTGGCTGGCGGGAGATCATCGATAGCGTTTTCCGTCATCGTCCACATTATCTCGTCGCCGAGCGCGATGGAAAGATAACCGGAATCCTGCCGCTGGCCGAGGTCAAGAGCCGGATGTTCGGTCACTCGCTCGTATCGCTCCCATTTTGCGTTTACGGCGGCCCTGCCGCGAGCGACGCCGAGAGCGAGCACGCGCTGATCGAGGAAGCGACACGGCTGGCGCAATTGCTCGACGTCGAGCATCTCGAGCTTCGCAATCGAGTTTCCAAGTGTCCGTCCTGGGCGCGGCAGGACATCTACGTCACGTTTCGCCGCGACCTCCTCCCGGATGTTGATGCCAACCTCCTTGCCGTCCCGCGCAAGCAGCGCGCGATGGTTCGCAAAGGCATCAAGCATGGACTTCGCGGCGAGATCGATACGACCGTCGAACGCTTTTTCGCCTTGTACGCCGACAATGCCCACCGTCACGGCACGCCACCGTTTGCGAAGGAGTATTTCGCCCGCCTGCGCGAAGTCTTCGGCGACGCCTGCGAAGTGCTGATCGTCGTCGATTCCGAAGGCCGGCCGGTAAGCGGCGTCATGAGCTTCTACTTCCGCGACGAGGTCCTACCCTACTACGCCGGCGATACCATCGAAGCGCGTGACCTCGCGGCCAATGACTTCAAGTACTGGGAGCTGATGCAGCGCGCGTGCGCCCGGGGACTGCGCGTATTCGACTATGGCCGCAGCAAGCAGGGCACCGGCCCCTACGACTTCAAGAAGAACTGGGGATTCGAGCCCGCGCCGTTGTCCTACGAATTCTGCCTGTTCAAACGTGAGTCGGTGCCGCAGAACAATCCGCTCAATCCGAAATTCCGGGCGCTCATTGCGATCTGGCGCAGATTGCCACTGCCTTTGGCCAATGCGTTGGGACCGCGGATCGTGCGCAATCTCGGATGACGACCGCCGCGATGGAACCTCTGCTGATGCTGGTTCACCGCATCCCTTTCCCCCCGAACAAGGGCGACAAGGTACGGTCGTTCCATCTGCTTGAATTCCTGGCATCGCGCTACAGGGTGCACCTGGGCACGTTTGTGGACAGCACGGACGACCGGGTACATGTACCCCGGTTGCAGGAATTCTGTGCATCGTTCAAGGTGGTCGAAATTCGACCTGCCGTCGCCCGCATCCGGAGCCTTGCCGGCCTGCTGACCGGGGAGGCGTTGACATTGTGCTACTACCGCAACGCCATGCTGGCCGAATGGGTGCGGTCCATCGTGCGCGAGCAGCGAATCACCAAAGCCGTCGTGTTTTCCTCGGCGATGGCCCCTTACTTATCCAACCTGGCGAAACTGCGCGTCGTCGTCGATTTCGTGGACGTGGATTCCGCGAAATGGACCCAGTATGCGCAAACGCGGCCATGGCCCCTCTCGATGATCTATAAGCGCGAAGGGGTGCGTCTTCTCGACTTTGAACGGGCCGTGGCCAACCGCGCCGCAGCGAGCGTCTTCGTAACCCCCGCGGAAGCACAACTATTTCGCACGCTGGCTCCCGAAAGCGCGCAGCGCGTTCGGTACGCCCAGAACGGCGTCGACACGCAATATTTTTCGCCGGAGCACTACCTGCCCAATCCCTTCCCGCCCGATGAAGACGCCATCGTGTTCACCGGCGCGATGGATTACTGGCCCAATGTCGATGCCGTGTCGTGGTTCGCCCAGGAGGCCCTGCCGGCCATCGTGGCGCAGCGCCCGAATGCTCGCTTTTACATCGTCGGGGTCCAGCCAACGTCGGCGGTCCAGGCGCTCGCCAAAGACGCACGCATTGTTGTCACCGGACGCGTGCCCGACGTGCGGCCCTACCTCAAGCATGCCCGCGTCGTGGTCGCCCCGCTGCGCGTGGCGCGCGGCATCCAGAACAAGGTTCTCGAGGCGATGGCCATGGCGCGTCCGGTGGTGGTCTCGGCAACGGCGGCAGGCGCCCTGTCGGCCATTCCGGCGACCGAATTCGAAGTGGTGGAAGGCGCATCCGGGTTCATCGAAAAAACGATTGCATTGATGGACCCCGAACGTGGCAACGGCCTGGGCCGTGCGGCAAGGCAGCGAGTCCTCGCCGACTACAATTGGACAACCAATCTGACGCCCTTCGCCTCGCTGCTCGACGATCAAGGAGACGTGGATACCAAAGCAGCAATGAAACCGCGACATATGGAGTCGGCCGGGGAAATTCGCGATGCCTGACCATCGAGGGGC
>Ga0315271_10002795_pt1 | contig 10989 bp, 10 predicted proteins | sample C3_top_MG_FD_204664 | JGI IMG/M metagenome (GOLD analysis project Ga0315271, IMG submission 204664) | Sediment microbial communities from Yellowstone Lake, YNP, Wyoming, USA - C3_top | ecosystem: Environmental > Aquatic > Freshwater > Lake > Sediment | place: USA: Wyoming | collected 2017-08-01
TGGAGTGTTTGAATCCCTGTAAATTTACCCCAAAAACATGGAAAATTTGCAATGAAAATACTGTTATTGTTTTTATTATTGTGTAGTCCGATGCAGTCTTATGGTCTGGATTTCGAGGGTGTGAAACTGGACGATGAAATCCAGGTTGATACGCAGCAATTGGTATTAAGCGGCGCAGGATTGCGTACAAAATTATTTTTCAGGGTTTATGTGGCTGGTTTGTATCTGCGAGAAAAAGCCCGCGCAAGTACCGCTGTTCTGGCCGATAACGGATCCAAGAGAATGGTGTTTTATATGCTGCGCGATGTGAACGGCAAACAAATGCTTGAAGCAATCAGTGAGGCTATTCCGCCAAATCATAGTGTCGAAGAAATGAAAGCCCTGGATTCCAGACTGAATGAATTTTCAAAAATGTTTGCGTCGGTTAGTGAAGTGAAGAAAGGTGAAATTATTATTTTTGATTATATTCCCGCCAGCGGGACTCGCGTAACAGTGGGCGCCGTCGATAAAGGACGCATCGAGGGAGCCGATTTTTTTCGCGCCTTGCTCAAAATGTGGGTGGGTGACAAACCCGTGCAGGCAGCGTTGAAGAATAGTTTGTTGGGTGGTGAATAGTGGAAGTGTTAAAAAATGCTTGTTCAAGCTGTGGCATCAACCGTAGCACTCTCGATCAAACACTGGACAAATTCAAAACTGAATGGCCTGGCGTCATGCAGGAAGCGCATGACAATTTGTTCTCCAATATTGCAATCGTCATCTCGACTGCACAAATGGAACAGATGCGTGCGGTGATTGCCGCGGTGGAAAAAGTGGTTGTTTTGCCCGCCTGGCAGCAGCAGGTTCTGAATAAGGATAGTAACTTTGCGCCAGCCAGCAAGGGCGTTTTCTTCGGGTATGATTTTCATCTGAACGCGGAGGGGGCTCATCTTATCGAGATTAATACCAATGCGGGCGGTGCATTTCTATGCGACTTGTTCCAGCAAAGCCAGGCAGGTGCTGAGCTTGCTGGTAAATCGCTGGCGATGGAAAATCTGCCGCAGGTGTTTGTCGAGATGTTTCGCCATGAATGGAAGTTGCAACGAGGTAGCGCGCCATTGCACACTATGGCGATCGTGGATGTGGCGCCCCGCTCCCAGTATTTCTATCCGGAATTTATATTGGCCAGTCAGCAGTTTGAAGCCGCCGGAATCAAGTCTATCATCGCCGACCCGGCCGATTTTGATGCGCATGCAGACGGCCTGTATGTGGACGGTACCAAAATTGATCTGATCTATAACCGCCTGACCGATTTTTCACTGCAGCAGTATCCGCTTTTGCTGGCTTCATACCAGAAAAATCAGGTGGTATTGACCCCACATCCCCACGCGTACATTTTATATGCAGACAAGCGCAACCTCACTCTGCTGACAGATAAAGAACGCCTGCGCGCCCTGGGTCTGGACGAAACCAGTATCGCCACACTGCAATCAGGCGTGCCGGAGACCCGCCTGGTTGAAGCTCAAGATGAGCAGCAATGGTGGGGGGAACGCAAAGACTGGTTCTTCAAGCCTGCCACCGGCTATGGCGGCAGAGGCAGCTATCGAGGCGATAAATTGACCCAGCGTGTATTTGCCGAGATAGTGCGGGGCGGCTATGTTGCTCAACGCAAGGCGATGCCGGGCGAAGTGATGGTGAAGGTGGCTGGTACAGAAGCAGCATTCAAATACGACGTGCGCTGCTATGTGTATGAAGGACAGGTGCAACTGGTGATTGCGCGGCTATACCAAGGACAGACAACCAACTTCAGGACGGCGGGTGGCGGGTTTGCGCTGGTGCGGATTGAACATTGATACGGCAATTGGGCATGTTATGGGTGATGTTAATTGCTGTCAGGCGGAAATTCTAAAATTTGGCAACCGTGCCAGGAAGTGGGTTGTGCGGCTGTTCACGTTTGGCCGCGCATCACACAAGGAAAATATCAGCTTGGCTCCCGTTTTTTGATGTTGCCAGTAATGAAGGCAGCTATTTTACTGCTGCTCCCCTCCCTTCCTTGCAGTTATGAGTTCAATTATAGAGAAGCATATTCAGGACTTAAATCAAGTTCCATGCGGTAAATTTGCATCGGAAGAAGTGGGTACGGGTGCGTGTACGGGTAGTACAATTAGCATTGTATTGTTGCAGGCTGGTACGTTCGATTACTTCGCACCGGAAAAGTTGTAAGGCAGATTATTTCGTTAATGACAGGTTGAATTATGCAGGTTTTGTTTGTTACGTCTGAAGTTGCACCCGTCATCAAGACTGGCGGTCTGGCCGATGTCAGTGCCGCGTTGCCAGTTGCACTATATGGCATGGGCGTTGATATCCGCGTACTGTTACCCGGTTATCCCCAGGTATTAAGGGCGTTGCCACATCTGCAGATTGCCGCTGACTTTTGCGTGCACCCGCCATCCGGAGCACCCGGGCTACCGCCCTCACGGTTGTTGTTCGACACCTTGCCGAGCGGTGTGCCGATTTATGTGTTTGATTGTCCCGAGATGTACCTGCGCGGTGGCGGCCCATATCAGGATGAAAATGGCGAGGATTGGGCGGATAACGCGCAGCGCTTCGGTTTGTTTTCAAAAATTGCCGCGTTACTGGGTAGTGCAAATACGCCACTGAAATGGAAGCCGGATATTGTACATTGCAATGACTGGCAATCCGGCCTGGCACCAGCGTATTTGCATTATGCGAAAGACCCGGCCCCTTGTGTCATGACCGTACATAATCTCGCTTTTCAGGGAATATTTCCTTCTGCCGTAATGCCTGAACTGGAATTGCCATGGGATTGTTTTACATTTGACGGCGTAGAATTTTACGGTAACTTGTCGTTCCTCAAAGCGGGTTTAACCTACTCTCAGCATATCACCACGGTGAGCCCGTCCTATGCCAGGGAAATTCAGACCGAGGCGCTGGGCTTTGGTTTGCAAGATTTGCTCGTCCACCGGCGTGAGTCCTTGACCGGCATCCTGAATGGAATTGATCTTGATGAGTGGAATCCCGTCGCAGATCCTTATCTGGCTCACCCTTACCATGCAGACGATTTAAGCGGCAAGTCAGCCAATAAACTGGAACTGCAAAAAAGACTTGGATTGCACATCGATGCAGAGATCCCCGTGTTCGGAATGGTGAGCCGTTTTGCCGATCAGAAGGGTCTGGATCTGGTCCTCGACATTGCAAAAACATTGATTGCCATGCCAGCGCAATTGGTCTTGCTGGGTAGTGGCGATACCAAGATGCAGCGTACGGCACTGAATTTGGCGCACCACAATACCGGAAAGATTGCAGCTTACGTCGGTTTCGACGAGGGCTTGTCCCATCTGATTGAAGCCGGAGCTGATATTTTTTTAATGCCCTCGCGCTTCGAACCCTGTGGACTCAACCAGATGTATAGCCAGCGTTATGGTACTCCGCCGGTCGTGCATGCAACGGGGGGGCTGATCGACACTGTTATAGATTGCCATGCTGCCACGTTGAAGAAGGGGGTGGCCAGCGGTTTTGTCTTCAACAGCATGGATGCTGCAAGCCTGCTGGCAGCAGCTAAGCATGCTGTGGAAGTGTTTCGGGACAAAAAATCCTGGCGCGCACTGCAGCGAATTTGCATGGGCAAAGATTTCAGCTGGGGGCTCAGTGCCAAGGCCTATCACCAGATTTACAAAGATATTGATAACAGGTAATTTTTTACGAATAAGTGTTGACAGACGAACGTTCGTTCAGTATTGTATGCCACATGGAACAAGACGATAACTACCTCGCAAAATTACAGGACTATTACGCAGACAACAGCGTACTGCCACCTTATTCAACCATCATGTCGTTGTTGGGATTTAAATCAAAGTCAGCGGTGGCGGCTTTGGTGGCGAGACTCAAGCTCGCACAGTTTCTGGAATCTACCCCTGAAAAACGCCTTAAGCCGGGCAGACGATTTTTTGAACGCCCTATCTTTGACAGTGTGCGTGCAGGTTCCCCGCATCCCGCTGGGGACATGCGGCACGACACGATAACCATAGATGAATACCTCGTCAGGCAGCCTTCCAGTACTGTATTGGTCACCGTTAAGGGCGACTCCATGATGGATTCCGGCATTATGGAGGGTGATACGGTCGTTGTGGAAAAACGCAATATGGCGAATATAGGCGACATGGTCATCGCGATTGTAGACAACGAATTTACCCTGAAGACGCTGGGCAAGGAGAAGGGGGAGTTTATTTTAATTCCTTCCAATAAAGCCTATCCGGTCATCCGCCCCAAGGGTGGATTGGAAATATTCGGTGTGGTGGTAGGGCAGTTTCGTAAATATAAATAATAAAAATAACCTAAATTTTTTTCTCAGTTTCTGAGGATTGAGAATTATCCAGAACATTTCTTCATCATGTTTAAAACCAACGGACCCAAGGCGATTGAGCATGCAGATGCCGGCTGTGTTTTTACCGCCACTGATCAGTTGTGCAAGACTTATATGAATGGCTTGCCATCAGCCGTGTTTTCCAGCCAAAATACTCCCTTTCTGAACAAGCCTGACGAAGTAAAAAGGGCGGATAAATATCGTGACAATGTCATTTCCATCACGACCGCTATAAGGTCAGCAGAAGCGGTGAAGGTGAGCGCTATCAAATTCATTTACCCGATGCTGGAATGTTCTTAAGAAAGATAACGAGTTAATTTAGGAGAGTTAGGTGATACAGGTGAAGAAGGTAAAATTGACTGCGAAAGAAATTCGCGCTGTAAAAAATGCAGTTGCTTCAGCTAAAAATTTAATCCTCGCCAACAAATCGCTGCTTGCAGCGAATAAGGCTGTTGTTGACGCGAAAAAAGAATTGGAGTCCAGACAGAAGATAGCAGCGCTGAAGGAAGAGGCGGCGAATCGTGCGAAAGCGCTTCAGGAATCGGCGCAGGAAAAGAAGTTACTTGCTGAGCAGGAAATGCATGCCGCGCAAGAGGCCGGAGATAAGGCGCGAGCAGAGGCACAAGCGGCTGAGGTCGTAAAAAAAGCTGCAATTCAGGAAGCGGCAGCGGTAAAGAAAGCAGCGGCAGAGCAAGCCAAGTTGAGAGCGATGGAGGTGGCAGCTGCAAAAAAAGCCGCACTCGAAGCCAAAAAAATTGCTGCACAAGTTGCCGCAGCCGCTAAAAAGATTGCAGATGATCAGGCAAAAATAAAGGCGCAAGCAGAGGCCGCAGCCAAAAAATCCGAAGCCGAAGCCAGAAAAATAGCTGCTAAACAAGCAGTAGAGGCAAAAAAAATAGCTGCCGAGCAAGCGAAAGCAAAAGCACTGGAAGAAGCTGCCGCCAAGAAAGAAGAAGCAGCAGCCAGAAAAATTGCCGCGCAAGAAGCTGCGGCTGCCAAGAAGGCCGCCGCGGAGCTGGCTAAGCAGCGTGCACAAAAGCTTGCAGCCGAGAAAAAAGCGACTGCGGAAGCCAAAAAAATTGCGATACAAGAAGCTGCAGCGATTAAAAAAGCTGCAGATGTAGCCAGAAAAATTGCCGCACAGGAAGCTGCTGCTACCAAAAAATTAATGGCTGAACAGGCAAAGTCGAGAGCACAGGAAGCCGCTGCAGCCAAAAAGGCTGCTGATGAGGCGAGAAAAATAGCTGCGCAAGAAGCCGCAGCCGCAAAAAAATTATCGGCCGAGCAGGCTAAGATTAGAGCGCAGGAAGCTGCTGCGTTCAAAAAAGCTGCTGATGAAGCGAGAAAAATAGTCGCGCAAGAAGCCGCAGCCGCAAAAAAACTGGCGGCCGAGCAGACTAAGTTGAAAGCACAGGAAGCCGCTGCGGCCAAAAAAGCAGCAGATGAAGCCAGGAAGATCGCAGCGCAGGAAGCTGCAGCTGCCCAAAAATTAGCTGCGGTACAGGCCAGGCTGAAAGCACAAGAAGCGGCAGCTGCAAAACAAGCTGCTGCCGAAAAGGCGAAGATCGCCGCCCAGGAACTGGCTGCAGCCAAGAGGGCAGAGGCTGACGCGCGTAAACTGGCGGCAGCTCAGGCCAAGGCAATCGCGCAGGAAGCGGCAGCTGCCAGAAAGGCTGCAGCCGCCATAAAAAAAGCTGAGTTGGAGGCCAAAAAAGCGGCATCGACCCCAGTTGAACCTGTTTGGCCGTTTCCGGCGGATTAATTTAAGGGTTGTTTTGAACCAAAGAAATGGTGAATGCGGCTTCTTCAATGGTGGCAGCAATGTGGGTGGCACGCAGATCCGTTTTTTTACTTCCATGCGCAGTTTCCAGAAAATACAGGCCCCCCTGCAGTTCAGACTCTGACGCACTTCGCATCAGGGAGCGAGGATAAGGTGGCTTAGTGAAAACTTTTTTTTAAACTACCCGCTTTTTTGTCAAGCCAGAATTCTTTAGTTTGGATGCTCACTGTAGCCAGAACTATTCGCTTACAGTTCATGCATTCCATATACTCTGCCGAGCCTGCCAGATGTCGATTTTAACCACTGATGCGTCCCTCACCTCGGCGTGCACTTCTTGCTCTGCTAAGGTCCACTGCCGGCAACAGATTTCCTGCAATTTGATCTGCACAATTGGGTGGAAAATTTCGCATGAAGCCTATGCAACTGACTGTATTTCAATAAAATTATGATATGATGCTGAAGATGCGCTATACCTTAACGTCAATTGTCTGTAAACAGTCATGATCCCAACACCATCAAGCCAGTCTCATGCGTATTCTGCTCAGTAACGACGACGGTTATTTTTCTCCGGGTCTTTCGTCTCTGGCAACTCACTTGTCTGCAATTGCAGAGGTGATAGTAGTCGCGCCTGAACGAGACCGTAGCGGCGCCAGCAATTCGCTTACCCTTGACCGCCCGTTAAATCTTCGACGGGCACCGAGTGGATTTTTCTACGTCAATGGTACTCCCACGGACTGTGTGCATCTTGCTGTAACCGGTATGCTGGATACCCAGCCGGACATGGTGATTTCGGGCATTAATGCCGGCGCCAATATGGGCGATGACACCATTTATTCTGGCACCGTGGCGGCCGCTACCGAGGGATTTTTGCTGGGGATACCCGCAATTGCAGTTTCACTTGCAGGCAAAGAGTTGACGCATTTTAATACTGCTGCGCGCGTCGTGGTGGAGTTGGTGCAGCGCTTTGAAAAAAATATCCATAAACATCCATGGCTGCTTAATGTGAATGTTCCCGATGTTGCATTTGAGCATTTGCAGGGCAGGCTTGTAACCCGACTCGGCAAACGCCACAAGGCAGAGCCGGTGGTAAAAAGCACTAATCCGCGGGGCGAAACTGTGTATTGGGTTGGCGCAGCCGGCAAGGCCCAGGATGCAGGAGCAGGCACAGATTTTCATGCAATTGCAAATCACTGCGTGTCGGTTACACCTTTGCAGGTTGACTTGACCCAGTTTGGTCAGCTTGATGCCGTACAGGCATGGCTTGGGCAAAGTACAGTATGAATACATTGCGTCACAGCGGCATCGGCATGACCTCTCAGCGCACCCGCACGCGCATGATAGAGCGCCTACGGGACCAGGGTATCGCCGATGAATTGGTGTTGGCGTCAATGAATTCAGTGCCGCGCCATATGTTTGTGGAAGAGGCAATATCACATTTTGCATACGATGATAAATCGTTGCCGATTGGCTACGCACAAACAATTTCTCAGCCGTATATTGTGGCGCGTATGATAGAAATAATGCGCAACGGGAAGCAGTTAAACCGTGTACTGGAGATCGGTACCGGCTGTGGTTACCAGGCGGCAGTGCTGGCCCAGATCGCACGCGAAGTTTATTCGGTGGAGCGTATTTTGCCATTGCATGAGCGGGCTGATATTACACTCAAAGAATTGCATATGCATAACGTGATATCGAGTTATGCCGATGGCGTTTCGGGTCTGCCTGCCGCAGCCCCGTTTGATGGCATTATTATTGCCGCAGCTGCCACCCATGTACCGCAAGCATTGCTCGATCAGCTCGCCGTGGGTGGTCGTATGGTGCTGCCGCTGGGTGCGCAGGAGCAGTCACTGCACCTGATCGAGCGTGACGAAGATGGTTATCGCGAGAGTAAACTCGAGACTGTAAAATTCGTTCCATTACTGATGGGAAGAGCATGACACTGAAAAAAAATCCGGTTTGCCTGGTGTTGATGGCGATAGCGATGTTGCTGCTGCCAGGATGCAGAGCCAGCGGGAACCATCGCGCCCCGATTGAAGAGCGTGATGTTGCAATAAAAAAACCACAGACATCAGGCAAAAACCCAGGCCAGCGGGAGCAGGATGTGCGTCCCCAGTTTTATGTGATACAGAAGGGTGACACGCTGTACAGCATTGCCTTTGAGCATGGCTTGGACTATCGAGAAGTTGCTGAACAAAACAATATTGAGAATCCTGCTGCCATACAGATAGGCCAGCAAATTAAACTGCTCCCCTCTGAAGATGCCGTGAGCGAACGGCCGCGAATTGACACAAAGCCGCTAGTGCCGAGTCCACCTGTCGTTATTGTCAAAAAGGATCAGCCCAAAATAGCCAAGCTTCCGTACTCCGACAAGGCTGTTGCACAAATTGAGGGCCTGCAGCAGGAGAGTGGCCAGCCTGTGGCCAGTGTGACGCCCCCCATCCAGGTTGTGAAGCCCGCTCAAGAAATTGATACCGCCTCAGATGAAGGGATGGAATGGAGTTTACCGACGAAAGGAAAAGTGATTGGCGAGTATTCAGAAAGTGCCAATCGCAAAGGTGTGGATATCGCAGGAGTCAAGGGACAGACCGTGATGGCAAGCGCAGCCGGCAAGGTGGTGTATAGCGGCAGCGGACTGCGCGGTTACGGAAAACTGGTCATTATCAAACACAATAAAACCTATCTGAGTGCTTATGCACACAATGATCAGATTCTGGTGAAGGAAGGACAGAGTGTGACCAAGGGGCAGAAGATTGCCGAGATGGGCAGTACTGATGCAGATCAAGTTAAATTGCACTTTGAGATTCGCAAATTTGGCAAGCCTGTGGATCCTGCAAAATATTTAAATCTGGCAAAATCTTGAACAGTGGCAAACTCAGTGTAGTAGACCACAGCCGCGACAGTGCGGGTATGCGCTATGTTTACCCGGTAGTCTCGCGCCGTGCAGGCGGCGTTTCAATTGGCATCAATCTCAATATTAATAACTCCTGCAACTGGCGTTGTGTGTATTGCCAAGTGCCGGCTCTCAAGCTTGGCAGCGCTCCAGAAGTTGACCTGACCCTTCTGGAAAATGAACTGCGCGGATTTCTGCTTGAATTGCTGCACGGCGAATTTATGCAGCAACGCGTACCGGAAGAAGCTCGCCGAATTAATGACATCGCTTTGTCGGGAAATGGTGAGCCAACCAGCGCAAAAGAATTCATGCAAGTCGTTGCGCTTGTCGGCAAGCTGCAGCAAGAGCTGTCCCTTCCACCCTCCATTAAGCTCGTACTCATTACCAATGGCAGTCTGATGCATCGCCCCTACGTGCAACAAGGGCTGCAGCAGATGGCAAAGTTCAGGGGTGAGGTGTGGTTCAAGCTGGATCGTGCCAGTACAACAGGTATGCAAGTCGTCAACAATACGCAGTTGAGCATCGACAAGGTGCGCAAAAATCTTGTTACCGCGATTACAATATGCCCAACCTGGCTGCAAACTTGCTGGTTTAAACTGGACGGATCACCACCCTGCAGACAAGATGAGGATGACTACATTGATTTTATCTCCGGACTTTTGCACGAGAACATCAGGCCTCAAGGCGTGCTGCTTTACAGCCTTGCGCGTCCTTCACTGCAGATCGAAGCCCCACGCTTGGCTATACTTTCTGATCAAGAGATGGAAGCCTTTGCCGAGCGCATCCGTGCGCTGGGTGTAGTGGTCAGGGTGTCTGCATGAAATCCATACCGCTCAAAATTTATATACTCAATCGCGTTATTTTATGTTGAGGTGTCTATGTCACTAATGCGTCAGTTGTGGTTGGCAGTTGTTATCTCGGCAACTATCGCTTTTGTCGGCAGCCTGCTCATTAGTGTGTGGTCCGCACAAAGCTATCTGTCGCAACAACTCGAACGTAAAAATATCGATATCGCCAACTCTCTTGCGCTGTCTTTGACTCAGTTGGACAAGGAAAAGGCGATGATCGATTTGCAGGTCGCAGCCTTGTTTGACACCAGGCACTATCAATCAATTTCTGTCAGTGATTCGCTTGGGCGGGTCATTTCACAGCGCACGCAGGATATGTTTGATACGGATGTACCTTTATGGTTTGTGCAAGTGTTTGAAATCGAATCAAAGCCGGGCGTGGCTGAAATAAGTGCCAGTAGTGAGAAATATGGTTCAGTTCAAGTGATCAGCCAAAATCAGTTTGCGTATCAAACGTTGTGGAAGCAGGCTGAGAATTTGCTATTCTGGTTTAGCCTGGGTGGTTTTGTTGTTGGCTTTCTTGCCATGCTGGTTTTGCGATCAATCGGTCGTTCGCTCGATATGGTGGTAGAACAAGCCGGAGCCATAGGAGAACGGCGTTTAATGACGATAGCCGAGCCCAGAATTACAGAGCTTAAGTTTTTGGCAAGAGCCATGAATGGTATGGTTGAACGGATTTGGAGGTTGTTCAATGAAGAGGCAGCGCGAATAGAGGAGTTACGCCGCAGAGTCAACTATGACGCGCTGACCGGGCTACCCAATCGCGATTATTTTATGGCGCATTTCAAGGCGCAACTCACCGACACCGAGACCGCACACTGTGGCGTAATCGCGTTGATCAGGCTTTCCGATTTAAATCATATCAATGAGTTATTGGGTCGATTTGAAACGGATAATTTACTGATTGATATAGGACGCATTGCTCTGGATTTTTCCAAATTATATGAAGATGCTTTATCGGGACGTATAAAGGCGGGTGAAATTGCAATCATGCTTCCGCGAGAGTGCGACCCGAACAGGGTGGCCCAGCAGTTGATGGAGATTCTCAATGAGCAATTACTCATCAAATGGAGCAGCCTGACCGACATTTTTCAACTGGGAACGGTGCGTT
>Ga0315271_10002796_pt1 | contig 10986 bp, 9 predicted proteins | sample C3_top_MG_FD_204664 | JGI IMG/M metagenome (GOLD analysis project Ga0315271, IMG submission 204664) | Sediment microbial communities from Yellowstone Lake, YNP, Wyoming, USA - C3_top | ecosystem: Environmental > Aquatic > Freshwater > Lake > Sediment | place: USA: Wyoming | collected 2017-08-01
GGATTATGTCGGCGTAATGACAAGATGCCCGCACACGCCTTTTTGCATTTGACCTTGACTCCTGGTATTTGTCAATTGTGTTTTGCAGATTGTCAACAACCTGTTTTTGTGCTGTAATAAACCATGAATGCTGCGCTTCATCCGACCATCGCGTTGCTGCAAAGCAATTCACTTGCCAGTGTCGTGCAGCAGGAGATCGAACGCGCGATTCTGGCCGGTGACTATGCGCCTGGCGCCAAGTTGAACGAGGCCGTGCTGGCGCAGAAGTTGGGCGTTTCACGCGGCCCCGTGCGGGAGGCCTTTCGCATGCTCGATGAGGCCGGCCTGGTCCGAACCGAGAAGAATCGCGGCGTCTATGTGCGCGACATACCGATCGACGAAGCGCTCGAAATCTTCGACTTGCGCGCCGCCATGGACGAGTGGGTGGGCAAACGGCTTGCGGGGTCGATCACCGACGAGCAGCTCAAGGAAATCAAGGCGCTGGTGACGGAGATGGAAAAGGCGGTGAAAGAGCAGGATGCCCATCAGTACCACGTGCTGAACCTGAAATTTCACGACCGCATGGTGGAACTTTCCGGCAACCGCAAGCTGACCGATACCTATCGCCGGCTGATCAAGGAATTGTCGCTCTTTCGCCGCCAGAACCTCGCGGACAGCGGATTGATGCGAACCTTCCTCACCGAGCACAAGCAGATTGTGAAAGCCATTGCCTCGGGCGATGCGCAGGCGGCGGGTCGTGCCATGTTCGATCATGTGATGCAGAGCAAGCAGCGCACCATCGACAATGATCTGCGCCAGCGCTCGGAAGGCAAGACCGCCGCAATGCCAGCCCAGGCGGGCCCGGATCACGCTGAGGCACCCTGATGACTGAGGCGGGTGTGCGACCGGGACCGTCACAGAGCGAGGGCGACGTCAACCAGTCGCCGCAGCGCAGCCAGTGGCAGTCGCAACACCTGAACCAGGAGACGCGCACCTTGTTGGCGCGCGACAGCGCCGCTTTTTTGCACCAGTCGGTTTCCACGCCCTGCCTCACAGTGATCGCCAAGGCCGAGGGCATCTGGATCGAGGACACAGCGGGCCGGCGTTACATGGATTTCCATGGCAACAACGTGCACCACGTCGGCTACGCACATCCGCAGGTGATCGCCGCCATCAAGGCCCAGCTCGATACCCTGACTTTTGCGCCGCGCCGTTTTGCCAGCGATCGTGCGGTCGAACTGGCGGAGGCGCTTTCTGCGCGCTTCCAGTCATTGACCGGCTACGCCGGCAAAGTGCTGTTCACCACCGGTGGTTCGGACGCCGTCGAAGTGGCGATCAAGCTGGCGCGCGCAGTCACCGGCCGCTTCAAGACGCTGAGCTTTTGGGATGCCTTCCACGGCGCCGGCTTTGGCGCCTCGAGCGTGGGCGGCGAGTCGCTGTTCCGCAATGGCCGCGCCGTCGGTCCCCTGCTGCCGGGAACCGAGCACGTGGCGCCGTTCGGCTGCTATCGCTGCGCCTATGGCCATGAGGTCGATGCCCGCGGCCAGCCCGACATCAATGCCTGCCGACTCGCCTGCGCCGGCATGGTGCGCTATGTGCTCGAGCGCGAGGGCGATGTGGCCGCCGTCATTGCCGAGCCGGCGCGCGCCGTGCCCTTCATTCCGCCGCCGGGTTATTGGCAGGCCGTGCGCGAGGCCTGCAACGCGCACGGCACGCTGCTGATCTTTGACGAGATTCCCACCGGACTCGGCAAGACCGGCCGCTTCTTCGCCGCTGAACACGATGGCGCCGCACCCGACATCGTCGTTCTCGGCAAAGCGCTGGGCGGCGGCATCCTGCCGATCGCCGCCTGCATCGCGCGTGCCGATCTCGACCAGGCCGGCGACTACGCCTTCGGCCATTACACGCACGAGAAGAATCCGGTGACCGCCGCCGCCGCCCTGGCCACGCTCGAAATCATCGAGCGCGAGCAGCTGGTCGAAAACGCGGCACGCGTCGGCGCCCATGCGCTCGAGCGCATGCACGACATGAAGGACCGGCATCGCCTGATCGGCGATGTGCGTGGCCGCGGCCTGCTGCTTGGTATTGAACTGGTCAGCGACCGCGGTGCCAAGACGCCGGCCAACACCGCCGCCGAACGTGTGCTTTACGCGGCCCTCTCAAGGGGCCTGTCGTTCAAGACCACAATGGGCAATGTGCTGACACTGACACCACCGCTGATCACGACAAGGGAACAGATGGGGCTGGCGCTCGATATTCTGGACCAGTGCATGGCCGAGGTCGGTCATTAACGGTTATTGGCCTGCGGCGCGTCTTCGGCCGCAGCGCGCCGCACGGCGCGCTTGACACTGACCAATCGGAGCGTGTCAAAGTCCTGGATCCTGCCCCCCATGCGCGTCAGCGTGTCAATGCGCACGTTGAGCATCGTCGTCGGGTCGATCCACGTCGTGCCCTTGGACACAAGCAATCCCGCGCTGCTGGTCTCGCAAACCTTCTCGACCTTGAAGGCCTTGAAGGTGCCGGCGGGCACGGTGACATCTTCGAGTGCGACCACCTCATAGTCGCAGTGGGCAGCAACCTTGGAGCCGCCCGAACGCTGGGTCGTGTAGGCCGATCGCCATTTCTTTCCGCCGGTCAAATCAGCGGGGAAATCGAGCCTCTCGGGCTCGTTGCGGCCCAAGGCGTCGCGCAGGACGCCACCTTGTTGCGTCAGGACGATCTGCCCCTTGTTGATCTCGACCAGCTCGTTGTCGGCGAAGGTAACGCGCGCCACGACAGGCGTCACCAATTTGGTGTAGCCGTCGATCCGCTCATATTCCAGCGTGTCGCCCGTGGCATAGCGATTGCGCACGTCCGGAAGAGCCACCGCAACGCCGGGCTTGGCCCGAGCGTGGAGTTGCCGCAGTTCGTCGAGATAGGACTGCGCCTGCAGGCTGAACATGCCCTTCGGGTACTGCTCCAGGAAGGCCATGAAATCAGCAGGCTCAATCGACTTGCCGATGCGCGCCCACTCCGATTTCTCGCGGGCAAGCACTTCCGAGTCTTCCAGGGCGCGCTCCGCATCGGCGAGCGTCATGACCTTGACCTTGGGGTCGAAGTAGAAATCATCCTCCAGGCTCGTGCTTTCCCACGGGATCTGGCGACCGGCGCTTTGCTTTCTGACCTGGAGGCGCACGCGCTTGAAGACGTCTTCTATCTTGGCGCCGGGCTGCTTCAATTCGTGCACCAGGTAGCGCGTGTACAGACCGTTGCCGCCGTCTGCGTCGCCGTCCTCGGCGACGTTTCCTGGTGCCGTCGCATAGGCAAGCAGGGTGCCTTGCGGGGCGTCCATTTGCGCCAGACCCTTGCCGGTCGCGCTGTCGGCGAAAGGGTTGTCGCGGCAAGCGTCGAGCACAACGATGCTCATGCGGTTGCCGGCGACTCTGAATGCGTCGATGACGCTCTGGATTTCGACGGTCTGCTCCCGCACATCGGCGGCGCCATGGAGCCGGGCATCGACCGGCACCATGTAGTTGCGCCAATCAAGCTGAAGTCCATGACCCGCGTAGTACAGCAGGCCCACGCCGTGGCGGCCTCTCAGAATGCCGCTCGCCTGGGCCACTGCTGCCTGCATCTGGGCCTTGCTGGCATCGCGCAGTTCGATGACCGTGAACCCCAGGCCTTTGAGCGCGGCGCTCATCGCTTTCGCATCGTTCGCCGGGTTGGTCAGCGGTGCGCCCGTGTACGCGGCATTGCCGATCACGAGCGCCACCCGAAGGTCGGTGGCTGCCTGGACCTGAGCCAGAGCCAGGCAGGCGATCATCGCAATGAGGGCTACGGGCGGCACGCGGGCTTTCATCGTTCACTCCTGCTTGCGGGTCAGTGTGCCTTCAAGCAGCGCGTCGGCTCGAAAGAGGCCCTCCCAGCGATCGCCGTTCCTCCAGGTGAAGACACCATGACCGTCCTTCATGCCGTCCTTCCATTGGCCAACGTACTTGTCGCCATTCTTCCAAGTGTACGTGCCCTCGCCGTCCGGCCGCCCTTCCTTGTAGGTGCCGGAGAAGGTATCTTGTGAAAAGAAGAGCATTCGGCCCCGCCCGTTCGGCCTGCCCTGCTCGACCGCACCTTCGTACAAATCGCCGCTGACAAAACGCATGGTCCCGGAGCCCTTCGGCTGCCCGTTGACCCAGTCGCCGGCAAGGCTCTGGCCACTCAGCCAGGTGTACACCCCCGGCCCGAACGGAAGCCCCTTGACCACCTGGCCAAAATAGCGGTCACCCGATGCATACCTCAAGCGACCTTGCCCGTTGGGCTCACCGGCCTCGATCGCGCCCTCGTAGTGATCGCCATTGGAGAACCACATGGCGCCCTGGCCGTTCGGTCGATCCTGCTGCCAGTCACCTTCGTACCTCTGGCCATTGGACCAAACGAAGGTTCCCCGCCCCTCGCGCTTTCCGTCAACCAGCGTACCCTCGAAAGCGTCTCCGTTGGGCCAGATCAGCTTGCCGGTGCCCGCATAGCCGGTCCTGCGCGGACTGGCGTCGAACGCACCCACCAACCTTGTGCCGCCAACCATGAGGTCGGAGATGACAGGTTCAACCCTGACGGGGGCGACGTTCAACTCCCCCGCCCGCGCTGTGGAAGCGTCGCTGTTGCCTTCTTCGCCGAGGCGCACGGAACTGCGATAACCAGGGTCGAAGTAGAAGTCGCTCTCAAGGCTGGTGCTCTCCCATGGCACCTGCCGGCCCTGGCTCTGTTTGCGAACCTGATAGCGGACGCGCTTGAAGACGTCCTCGATCTTGGCGCTGGGCTGCCTGAGTTCGCGCAACAGGTGTTGCGTGTAAAGGCCATGCCCATTGTCAGCGGCACCATCTTCGGCAACCTCGCCGGGCGTCGCCGAGTACGCCAGCAGCGAATCCGGCGGAGCGTCCATCGGCGCCAATCCCCTGCCGCTGGCGCTCAAGCCGAAAGGATTTTCCCGACTGGCGTCAAGCACGAAGATGTTCATCCTGTTGCCTGAAGACTTGAACGCTTCGACAATGCGCTGCACGTCGACCGTGCTCGCCGCCACATCTTTGGGCCCGGACAGCTTCGCATCCACCGGCACCATGTAGTTGCGCCAGCCCAGCTGCAAGGCGTGGCCAGAGTAATAGAGCATCCCCACTGCATTGCCAGCCTTCATGGCGTCGCGTGCTCGCACGAGGGCAGCCTCCATTTCCATCTTGCTCGCGTCGCGCGCCTCGACCACGGTGAACCCCAGCGCCCGCAGCGTTTCGCTCATGACCCTCGCATCATTGGCGGGTGTAGCGAGCGGCGCCGCAGCGTAGGCTGCATTGCCGATCACGAGCGCGACACGCAAGTCCGCTGGCGCCTGGGCCTGGGCGCAGCCGAAGCCGAGCACCAGGGCGGCTGCGCGATAGAGCCTTGAGCGGGTCATGCTGCGGTCAGCTTGAAGCCCGCCAAGGCAGCTTGTGCCTGGATGCCGCCAGCCTGCTGGAGCGGTTCCCAGCGATCCGGTCGTTCCTTCATTTCATCTCCTGCACCGAGAGCATGGATGCCCCGTAGGCGTCAGAGCACAGCGCGCTGCTCCTGCGCAGGGCGGCGCTGGCGCAGGCCTCGCTGGTCACCGACCTGGATGTGGTCATGAGGGCACCTAATTTCGCACGGCCCTCCGGATCGTTCAAGGAGCTAAGAAAGGGCCCGGCCTTGCTGGCCGACAATGCGCTGAGGTCGCGCGGGCCGTCCGTCACCAGGACCAGCAGATTGTCAATTCCCGCCGGACCGGCAGCTTTGACTCGCCAGTTGGGGCGTGGCAGCATCAACGGCTGGCCCGCCTCAATCCTGTTGTTCTGATCGAGCTCGTTTGGAAACAGCAAATAGACCGACTGGTTGTCAGAGCCGGCCAACGCGACATAAACGAAACCGGCGCGGTCGGATCGAACCGAGAAGCTGAGCGCGTCGCCGTCGATCTTCAGCTTGTCCTTGTCCAGGGCGACCTGAACCCGGCGCTTGGCATCGCGCTGATCAAACATTTGCCGCAAGGCCTGCTCGCCGGTCAGGACCGCTGGCGCTGGCGCGGGTGCCACTGTCACAGGCGCTGGAGCAGGCGGTGGCGTGATCGCCACGACCGTCGCATTGGGTTGGCTGAACCAGGCCGGCACAAACGCCGTGTTGCCACTGAGCATCAGGTTCTGCGCCTTGTAGTTTGCGTCATTGGCCATGCGTTTGTTGATCTTCTCCTGGGCACACTGTCTGATTTCGTCCATGCTGATGGCGCCTGAGTTGTCCAGGTCCCGGGCATCACGCAACATGCAGTCGCGCATGAACTGGGTGGCCAGCCCGCCTTTGAGCTCATCGTCAAAGCTGATCTCGTTGTCACGCGAAGCGCTGACGTGGATGATGTCCTGCGGCAGCGCACCAATGGCAGTGGCCTCCGCCACCAGGTTGCGGGTCTTCACGTTCACCGGTCGGGCGCACTCTTCGGAGCTGACGGTAAATCTTGGGCGCAGCACCCCTTCATCATTGGCGTTCGCGAATCCCCGCACACGCACCGCCGATGCGGTCTGCACCATGCCGCCCGAATGGCAGGCGTCGTACATCACAAACAACTTGTCGGTCCGGTTGGTGATGGTTTTCAGCACGTCAGCCATCTCGTGGTTGGTGATCACGCCGCCGTCGTAGGCATACAAGGCCTCGATGCAGCCGCCCGCCGCGGCGTCGTTGTAGCGGGTGCCATGACCGGAGAAGTGGATGAACACACGGTCACCTTCCTGCACCTTGTCGGTCAGTTCCTTGATCGCCTGGCGGATGCTGCTGGCTGAAGCCTGCTCATCCTGCAGATAGGAAATATTGCTCAGCGGCACCTGCATGGCCTCCGCCATCTGTGTGGCGGATTGTTTGTCGACGCGGGCGCCCGGCAACTGCGGTATGGCGGGGTCGGCATAGCGGCTCACGCCGATGATCAGCGCGTGGCGATTGATGCGCGGCGGCAGACTGCGCACGCCCAGCGTCAAAACGGTGTTGCCGGCCGCCTCGCGCCCGCTCGCCAGACCCGAGGCGCTCGAACTGCCAGACTGCCAGTTCACGGCACTGGCGCGCACCCAGCCAGAAAGCTTGGCGTCCCCCTTGCCGGCGTTTGCGGACGACTCCACCAACGCCCAGCCGCCCTCCACGCTCAGCAAGCGCAAGGCGGCACCCATGGCCAGGCGGTCCAGCACCGCAGCCGACGGCAATTTGTCGGCGCGCAATTCGGTGGCCCGTATCACCGTCAAAGCCTGACCCGGGGTTGCGAGTGCTCCGCCTTGGGCCTTCGCTGCAAGATGGGTGCCGACGCTGGCCAGCACGCCCATGATCAACCACAGACGTTTGAACTGCATACGGATACCTCCTTTATCACGGTTTGGTTTCGCCGGCATTCTGAAGCCCTGACCACGCCTTGAAGACGTCTTTTGCCAAGCGCTCCCGATCCCAGGGTGATTCAAGCGTCAGGATTTCACCATGACGCTGTGCCAGGCGCATCAGTTCGGGTTCAAGCTGATCGCGCGCACTCAGCATCGCATCCAGCGGCCCTACCACTGCGGCAAAGCGCGCCAGTTCAGGCCAGCGCAGGGTTGATGGCCAATCGACGGTGACGTCGCATACAACCACACGGCAGGCGGGCGCGTGACGCTCAAGAGCATCGATCAAACGGTCCAGCGGCCCCTCCAGCCACGCATCGATGCGCTCCCAGGGCCAGATCGCCAGCGGCTGCGATGTTTGAGGCGGAGCGCACCAGTAGTTGCGGCGCAGCGCGCTCCAGAACCGCAGCACGGTCAGGAACACCAGCGCCAAGCCAGCCGCCAAATGCAAGTCCACAAACAGAGGCAGCCCGTTGAGGCTCAAGTAACTGACTCCCAGGAGGGCCGCAGGCAGGGCAAAGAGCGCTGGCGCCAAAGAAGCAGCACTCTTGAATTGCACGCGCAAGGCGAGACCCACGCACAGTGCAATTGCCAGAGCCGCCTGCAGGCCGCGCGGCAGCTCGCCGAGCTGGCGCTGATTCACAGCGTTGTCGATGACGACTGCCAGCGAATCCACACCCGTCTGCATTGCCGACAGCGGCGTCGGGTGCATGTCATGCAGGCCCGGCGCAGTGGAGCCAATGATCACCAGCTTGCCCGCGAAGCCGGGCACCGACCGGAAAGGCCGGCCGCCTTCAGCCTGCGCAAAAACATCGGCAAATGACACCCGGGGGTAGCTATCCGCACCCTTGCGCCATGAAATGAGTTCGTTCCTGGGCTCAGGTGTTGCACCCGTCCCGGTCACGTAGGCGTCATAAGCCGCTGGATTCATGGCCCTCGCGACACTCAGGGGCAGCGACTGGATGGCGCTGCCGTCAGCCAATGGCTCCAGATAGCGATAGCGGCGCAACACACCATCCGGATCAACATAGCCATTGTTGAAACCGAGCCGGCCGCTGGCGACGGCGGGAAGCGCGGGCGGTATCAAGGCCACGGTAGCGCTCTGGGTCGGCGTCGCCATGGCCGCAGGGCTGGGTGCCGGCGCGAGCCACAGACCGGGCAGGGCATCTCGGGTAATCTGACTGGCTGAATCGTTGCCTTTGGGCAGGCGCACCACCGAAAAGTGGCTGTGCAGGCTGCGCGCAGCGGCTTGGTTGAAAGCCGCGTCACCGCCCGGGCTCAGTCGATCGGCATCCGAAAAAGCGATGTCCCAGACAATTGCCGCCGGCCCCTGCCGTTCGATATGCTCCAGTACGGTGGCCAGCGTATCGCGTGGCCAAGGCCAGCGGCCGAACTCCTTGCCCATTCGCACCAGCGACGCCTCGTCAATGTCGATGATGACAATGCGCGGGTCAGGCGCCGCCACCACCACGCGGGCGCGCACCATGGCGTCATAACTGGATTGCGCCAGGCCGCCGGTGACTTTGAAAACAAACACGTCGAGCAGGACCCAGACGGAGAACACCAGCACCAGGCTCCAGGTAACACGCGACGCCGGCAATGCGCCGATGCGGTGAGCGATGCGCAACCAGAGTTTCATAGCGGGCTATCCGGCGTCATGAAATGGGCGGCATCAATCCAGATTGACGATGCGCACGCGCCGGTTCTCAGAGGCAAAAGGTTGATCGACGTTGGCGAGTTCGCTGGCGCCTTTGCCCGACGCATGCAATCGGTTCCCCTGTACGCCGCTGCTTTGAAGAAGCTCGCGCACCGCCTGGGCCCGCTGCTGGCTCAGCCTGAGGTTGTATTCCGCGCCGCCCTTGGCGTCCGTGTGCCCCTCGATGGCAAAGGCAGAAGCCTGCAGTTCGGCTGACTGCAAAGCCCGCGCGAGATTGACCAGCGCCTGCTGGCTCTCGGGCCGCACGCGGGCCGAGTTGAAATCAAACTGGATCAGCAGCGACAGTGACGGGCGCGCCGGTGCCGGGACGGCCTCGACCGCCGAGGACAGCGACGCCTGGACCGCGCCAGGCACAGGCTCGACGGCGAGATTGCGCAGGCTTCGGGTGCGCGGTGCCTTGAGTTGCTCGATCATCTGCTCGGTGCTCGGGGCGACGCTTTGCGCAGTCAGGTGCGAACTGGCGCACAGGCAAACGATCCCCACCCAAGTCTTCAGCCTCATGATTCTTGCTCCCATGTTTCGCCACGAGCTTCCGTGACACGCCGCCGCCAGGCTGGCCAATTCCTATTGCTGGACAGCGACGATCTTATCCACTGCCGGTTCATTATTGTCATCTGGTTGGACAATGATGTCGACATTTTGAGACTCGTTTGCCCTGGGCTGAGCCTGTCCGGATGTCCCCGGTTATCCTTCAGCGTGTTTTCAGTCCCGCGTTCCCGAGGGGAGCCGGTCAAAAGCAGGTCACCAACGAGGAGCGATCGACATGACGAACAACAGAACTGACGCCGCAGCCATGATCCCCGTCCAGCGCTATTGCAGACTCGAATCGATGACGGGGGAGCGGAGCCGTGATCTGCGCGTGATTTCCCTGGTGGCGCTCGGAATCCTTCTCGCGGTGACGTCAGGCGCGCAGGCTCAGGGGGTGCTAAGCGCCGATGTCATCAAGCAATCCCTGGCAGGCAACACCGCCGAGGTTATCAACCAATCGAACAGTACCTTCGTCTTCTACGCGCCTGACGGTGCGATGCGGATGCTGAACCAGTTTCTCGGTTCAGATCAAGGCGTCTGGCGCGTGACACCGGAAGGGGATTTTTGCGGGAAGTGGACAAAACTCAGGGACGGCCGCGAAGCCTGTGCTCCCCTGATCGACATTGGCGGGGGCCTGTACCAGTGGGGCAACTCAAAACTCCGCATCCTTCTCGGCAACCCGAAGGGATTGTGAGCCTGAACTACTGGATGCGGCGCGCCTCGAACGCGCAGTCGTCGTACTTGTCGAACTGGCCGCGCCCTTTGAACGCCGTGTTGGGCCCGGTCGCGCTGGCGGTCCCCAGATAGCGCCCGGACTTGCCCTGTGCGTCGGTCAGCGTGCCGGCGACTTCCACCCGATCGGGCGACGACAGGTTGAAGGTCAGTTCCCAACCTTCCGGATTGTTGTGCACTGCGGTTCGTCCAATCAGCTTGCCTTCCGTGACACGTCGGCCAAGCAAGCTGTGGTTCCAGCCGAACAGGCCAGGGCACTGCATGAACAAAGACCACGCGCCGTCCGCGGGGTTTGACGACCGCGTGGCAGGCGCAATGACCGCAGGCGGCAAGGGAGCGGCCATCGCGGCAGACGGCGTTTGCGCCGCGGCGACCGGGACGGGCGGGATAAAGTAGAAATCGCCGATCAGCGAGGAGGCGTCCCAAGGGGTCTGCAAGCCTTTGGTACGCTGCACCACGCCGGCCCGGACGCGCTTCAAAACGTCCTCGACCTTGAGCCCGGGTGTCCGGAGAACCCTTAGCATCTCTTCGGTGTAGACCCCGTTGGCGCCGTCACCATCCGCCGCAGTGCGCCCCGGTGCGGTGGCATAGGCGATCAGCGTGCCGGTCGGCGCGTCGACCTGCGCGAGGCCGCGCGACGCCGAACGGAATGAG
>Ga0315271_10002797_pt1 | contig 10985 bp, 7 predicted proteins | sample C3_top_MG_FD_204664 | JGI IMG/M metagenome (GOLD analysis project Ga0315271, IMG submission 204664) | Sediment microbial communities from Yellowstone Lake, YNP, Wyoming, USA - C3_top | ecosystem: Environmental > Aquatic > Freshwater > Lake > Sediment | place: USA: Wyoming | collected 2017-08-01
GAACATCACGCCCAGCACCGTCTTTGCGTCGGCAACGAAGAAAAATCTCTACCTGTATGCGCGGGACCTGTCCGGTGTGACCGTGGGGTACACGGACAAAGGTGATTGGACGATCAAGGCGGCGAGTGTCGCGCCGGCGCTCGGGAACGTGACTCCCGCGGCGCTGGTGAGCGCACCGGGCGCGGCGCAGAGCCTCAGCGCCGTCTACAGCGACGCCGACGGTTGTGCGGACTTGAAGCACGCCTATCTGCTGGTGAACACGACGGCGGTCGTGGCAAACAGCATCCGGCTGGCGTACGACAGGACGCTGAACAGGCTCTACCTGTACAACGACGCCGGGACGGGGACCGTGGGCAATTGCACCCCGGGGGTGGTCGGGAGTCTGTCAAACACCCAGGGGACGCTCAACTGCGCGGCAACGACGGTGACAGGTTCGGGCAACAACCTGACGATCGATTGGAACGTCACGCCCAGCACCGTCTTTGCGTCGGCAACGAAGAAAAATCTCTATCTGTATGCGCGGGACATGTCCGGTGTGACCGTGGGGTACACGGACAGGGGTGATTGGACGATCACGGCGGCGAATGCGGCGCCGGCTCTCGGGAGCGTGACCCCCGCGGCGCTGGTGAGCGCACCGGGAACGGCGCAGAGCTTCAGCGCCGTCTACAGCGACGCCGACGGCTTTGCGGACTTGAAGCACGCCTATCTGCTGGTGAACACGACGGCAGTCGTGGCAAACGGCATCCGGCTGGCGTACGACAGGGCCCTGAACAAGCTGTACCTGTACGATGACGCCGGGACGGGGACAGTCGGCAATTGTACGCCCGGGGTTGCAGGGAGCCTATCAAACAAGCAAGGGACGCTCAACTGCGCGGCAACGACCGTGAACGGTTCAGGCAACAACCTGACGATCTCATGGAACGTCACGCCCAGCGCCGCCTTTGCGTCGGCAACGACGAGAAATCTTTATCTGTACGCGCGCGACATGTCCTCTGCGACCGTTGGGTACACGGACCGGGGTGATTGGACGATCAAGACGACGAACGCGGCGCCGACGCTCGGGAGCGTGACCCCGGCGGCGCTGGTGAGCGCGCCTGGTGCGGCGCAGAATGTCAGCGCCGTCTACAGTGACGCCGACGGTTTTGCGAACCTGAAGCATGCCTATCTGCTGGTGAACACGACGGCGACGTTGGCGAACAGCATCCGGCTGGCGTACGACAGGACGCTGAACAGGCTCTACCTGTACAACGATGCCGGGACCGGGACCGTGGGCAATTGCCCCCCCGGGGCGGCCAAGAGCCTGTCAAACACCCAGGGGACGCTCAACTGCGCGGCAACGACCGTGACAGGTTCGGACAACAGCCTGACGATCAGCTGGAACGTCACGCCCAGTTCCGTCTTTGCGTCGGCAACGAAGAGAAATCTCTACCTGTATGCGCGAGACATGTCCAGTGTGACCGCGGGTTGGGCGAACAGGGGCGACTGGACCGTCAGTAATACGGTGGACGGAACATACGACCCGGACAGTGACGGCGACGGGGTGGTCGACAGCATCGACAACTGCCCGACGCTTGCCAACGCGAGTCAGGCCGACACCGACAGCGACGGGCGCGGGGATGTCTGCGACTGTTCGTGGTCCGCCACGGACGAGACCCGCCGCCTCGCCTGCGTGGGCAGCGCGGAGGCGCTTGCGGCCTGCTTGTTCGAGGCTCAGGCGGACGGCAGGCACGACGAGATCCGGGTGCGGCAGGGTCTCTACCGGGGGCTCTTCTCCCTCACGCAGGGGGAGGACTTCGACCTGGTGCTTGCCGGCGGCTACGAGGCGGATTGCGCTGGACGGAGCTTGGACCCGACCCTCACGGTGCTCGACGGCGACGGCACGGGGAGAGTGCTGACGCTCGACGCCGGCAGCGCGACGGCCCACGTGCAGGTGGAGCGCATCAGCGTGAAGAACGGCGCCGTCGCGAAGGGAGCCGGCGGTTGTCTGTTGCTGCGGACCGGGGGCACGGCGGTGGTGGAGGGCGTCGAGATTGCGGGTTGCATGGCCTCCGGTGCGGGGGGCGCTGTGCGCCTCGATGTCGGGAGCGGCACGGCGCTGGTGCGGGAGAGCATCCTGCGGGCATCACGTGCGGCGTTCGGCGGCGGGCTCGCTGTTCGCGGCGGCACGGGTCGGGTGCTGTTGCTCAACAACACGATTTCGGGGAACCGTGCGCAGACCGGCGGTGGAGTCTCGATCCAGGGCGATAACGCCGGCACGCTCGAGATCGTGAACAACATAGTCTGGGGCAACAGCGCGAATGTCGGCGGCGACATCGATGTCTTCGGCTACACGGATCCGGAGCAAGTGAGGTTGAGCGGCAACTGTGTGGCGACCATGGAAGTTCCCGCGTCCTGGCCGCCGCCCGAGGCGACCACCACGGACGCCGACCCGGGGTTCGTCTCCGCGGAGGATCTGCACCTGACGGAACACTCGCCCTGCAGGGACGCCGGCGACGGCTCGCACTCGTCACTCGGTTCCACCGACGTCGACGGGGACCAGCGGGTGGTCGGTGCCGGGGTGGACATCGGCGCCGACGAGTACGACGCCGCCACTCCGTAACAAGAAGGCCTGGTCAGGCGCTCCAGCTTTTTCCGTCGTTCTTGCCGTCCACCATCTCCCCGCCCGCCTGGTACTTGTAATAGGCGGCGCAGCTGCCCTCGCTGCTCACCATGCAGGCGCCGATCGGCCGGTCCGGGGTACAGGCCTTCCCGAAGAGCTTGCAGTCCGGCGGGGACTTGATCCCCTTGAGCACGGCACCGCACTGGCAGGCCGCGGGGTCGGGGACCTCGGGGCGCCCGAGCCCGAACTTGTGAACGGCGTCGCGGTGGGCGAAGGCCGGGCGGAGTTCCAGGCCGCTGCCGGCGATGGTGCCGATGCCCCGCCAGTGGGCGTCCGCCGGCTCGAAGAACCGTTCGAGTATTTCGCGCGCCCGCGGGTTTCCCTCGGGACGCACCACGCTCGTGTACTGGATTTCGACGCGCGGCCGGCCGGCGGCGAGCTGCGCGAGGAGCATCGCGATCCCCGAGAGGATGTCCCCGGCGTCGAAGCCCGTGACGACGGCGGCTTTCCCGAACCGCGCGGGAAGAAATTCGAAGGGCGCCGTTCCGGTCACCGTGCAGACGTGTCCGGGAAGGATGAAACCGTCAACCTGCACCTCGCCCGAGCCGAGCAGCGCCGAGAGCGCGGGCGGGACGGTCTTGTGAACCGAGAAGATCGAGAAGTTGGCGACGCCGCGGCGCTCGGCCTCGAGGAGCGTGCCCGCAACCAGCGGCGAGGTCGTCTCGAAGCCGGTGGCGAAGAAGACAATCTCGCGGGACGGGTTCTTCGCCGCGAGCGCCAACGCGTCCAGGGGCGAGTAGACGATGCGGACGTCGGCGCCGTCGGCGCGGGCCTCGGCGAGCGACTCGCTGCGTCCCGGCACGCGCATCATGTCGCCGAAGGTCGCAAGCGTCGCGGCGCCGCCCCTGGCCAGCAGGATCGCGGCCTCGACGTCGGCCGCCGCTGTGACGCAGACCGGACAACCGGGGCCGGAAAGCAACTGGATGGTGCCGGGCAGCAGCGCGCGGATGCCGTGGCGGAAAATGGCGACGGTGTGCGTCCCGCAGACCTCCATGAGTCGCACGGGGCGGCCGATGGCGCGCGCGAGCGCGGTGATGCCGTGCGAGAGTTCCTCGATGGTCGGTGCGGGCATAGACCACGGATTATAGTACGAAGGGAGGTAAAAGCCACGCGCACATCGAACCGCATCAATAAAATATCTATTGACAGCATTGCTATTGGTTTAATAGATTATGGACAACTAGGGTATGAATGACAAAGGGGGAGCGATGGCAAACGGTTCTTCCGGGCGGTTTGGAGAGTGGATCAGAGTCATTACGATGTCTGAGGACCTCGATGACCTTCCCGAGGTTCCCGTTGACTCGGAAAGGACCTCGTTTTTCTCCAGGCTCATGAAATCCGAGAGTCTCCCGCTTGACGAGGTGGAGCCGGTGGGGCGGCACGCGCCGCTCACGTCCGGAATTTTCGCCTCCGAGCCGCTGCCATTGGACGACCGGCCAGAACAGCTTGGCGGTCGACCCTCGTTCGTCGCGACGCTTTTTTCGCGGGAACCGCTTCCCGTCGATCCGGCTCCGGGGCCCCGCCCTGTCGGCCGCGCTCCCGGACATTGAGATGGCACACATCGCGGCTGGGCCGCTTTTCAGGGGCCTGTTGAAGGGAACGCGCGCGGCAGGGCGCGCAACCAACCACCACGGGAAGGGGCCATGGCAATAGAGCACAAGAAGCACGTCTTCCGGATCTTTCTCCTTCTCGGGGCGGTGATTGTCTCGGCGCTCATCGCCCGCATTTTCGCCGTGCCCGAGACGTTCGGGATGTACGGTCACTACCGGGCCGCCAATCTCCCTGAGCAAGCCGCCCGGGAGGTCCGCCACGGCGGCAACGATTCCTGCGGCAAATGTCACGCCGACATCAAAACCCTGCACGACAAGGGCCCCCACATCGCCGTCCCGTGCGAGGACTGCCACGACGCGCTCGCTGTGCACATCAAAGACGGGAAAAAGATCGCTGAAATGCCGCGCGTCAAGAGCGTGACCCGCCTCTGTGGCCGCTGCCACCGCGACCTCGTCGCCCGGCGGGACGACTTCCCGAAGATCAACATCGAAAAGCACGTGAAGGACCAGGGCGCGGAACTCTCCGACCAGGTCTGCTTCGACTGTCACAACCCTCACAACCCCGCGCCGTAGGAGGGGAGCACGGATGGACAACGTTTCTCGCAGGGAATTTCTCGGCAAGGCCGCCCTGGCCGCCGGCGGCTGCGCGGTGTTCGTGCTGCTCGGGCCGGGACAGGCGGTTCGAGCGGCGCACCCGGTCGGCGAAGGCGGGTCGCCGCTCGGCGACTACGACTGGGAGCAGCACCGGTACGCCTATCTCATCGATGCCCAGAAGTGCATCGGCTGCGGCATGTGCGTCAAGGCCTGCAAGGCCGAAAATAAGGTCCCGGACGGGAATTTCCGCACCTGGATCGAGCGCTACGAGATCTCCGAGGACGGGGAGGCCGAGGTCGACTCGCCGAACGGCGGGCTCAACGGCTTCGAAGAGAACGTCACGCACGTCAAGATCGCCAAGGCCTTCTTCGTGCCGAAGACGTGCAACCACTGCGCCGCGGCGCCCTGCGTGCAGGTCTGCCCCGTCGGCGCGACCTACCGGACCAAGGACGGCGTGGTGCTCGTGGACCCGAAGCACTGCGTGGGCTGCGGCTACTGCATCCAGGCCTGCCCCTACGCGGTGCGCTTCCTGAACCCGGAGACCCGCACCGCCGACAAGTGCACGCTCTGCTACCACCGGGTGACCAAGGGGCTCAAGCCGGCCTGCGTCGCCGCCTGCCCCGTCGGCGCGCGGCAGCTCGCCGACATGAAGGACCAGTTCGACCCGGTGCGCAAGCGCATCATCACCGAGCGGGTGGCGGTCCTGCAGCCCGAGCTGCTGACCGAGCCTCAGTGCTTTTACCTCGCGCTCGACAAGGAGGTCCGATGATCCCCGAACTCCAGGGCTTTCTGTTCCCGAACGACATCCACATCCACTGGTCGCTGATGATCGTGCTCTACCCCTACGTCACGGGGCTGGTCGCGGGCGCCTTCATCGTCTCCTCGCTCTACCACGTCTTCGGCCGCAAGGAGCTTTGGCCGATCGGCCGCTTCTCGCTCGTGGCCTCCTTCGCCTTCATGTCCGTGGCGACGCTCCCCCTGATCAACCACCTCGGCCACCCCGAGCGGGCCTTCAACATCATGATCACGCCGAGTTCGTCGTCGGCCATGGCCGGGTTCGGCCTGGCCTACAACTGGTACCTGATGATCCTGATCCTCGAGATCTGGTTCGTGTTCCGCAAGGACATCGTGCTGACCGCGCGGCAGAGCCGGGGCTTCAAGCGGTTCGTCTTCTCGTGGCTTGCGCTGCGGACCTACGACATTTCGGACGAGGCTCTCAGAACCGATCACAAGATCGTCACCGTGCTGACCGCGATCGGCATCCCCTCCGCCTGCTTCCTCCACGGCTATGTCGGATTCCTGTTCGGCGCGCTCAAGGCCAACCCCTGGTGGTCGACGCCCCTGATGCCGGTCATCTTCCTCTTTTCCGCGGTGGTCTCGGGGATCGCGGCGATGATCCTGATGTACATGGCGGCGATGGCCCTCAAGGGGCTGCCGATCCTGCGCCAGACGGTGGCCACCATGGCCAGCTGGCTCTGGCTCTTCATGATCCTCACCGTGACCCTGGAGATTCTCGAGATCATCACGCTCTCCTACGAGAGCTCGGAGGCCTGGGTCATCATCCGCCAGCTGCTGACCACGCGCCTCTCTTTCAGCTTCATCTCGGTGCAGCTGATCATCGGTTCGCTGATCCCGTTCATCCTGCTGCTGATCGTCGTGCTGCTGGGCAGCCAGATGAAGGCCCGCGTCCAGAACATTCTCGCCGCCGCGGCCTCGAGCATCCTGCTGATCCAGGTCTTCTCGATGCGCTGGAACGTCGTCATCGGCGGGCAGCTCTTCTCGAAGAGCCTGCGCGGGCTGCGCAGCATGTACGACCCCGGTTTCTTCGAGAAGGAGGGGATCCTGCCGGCGCTGCTGATCCTCTCGCTCCCGTTCGTGATCCTCGTGGTGTTCGAGAGGTTCCTGCCAATGTTCCGCTCGGTTGAAGAGGCGTACGCCAGGGGGGAGATCGCCGCGGAAGATGCCGAACCAGCGGAGTCGGCACACTGAGACGGATGGGCCGTTTTCAGCACCCTGCCAGGAGGGCGTGATGGGGAGCGCGAAGAGTCTCGAGGAGCGGATCGGAGAACTGGAGGGACAGCTCGGCGCGCTGCGACTCAGACTGGAGAGGGTCGAGGCCGGGACCGCGGCTGGCGAGCAGCGCCTGCGGGCTCCGGCGCCGGCACCGAAGTCGGCGACGGCGACCGTCGGCGCCCAACCGCATCTCGCGGTGCAACCTCGTGCCGACGCTCCGGACGGGGAGGGGGGCATCGCAGGCTGGGCGGGCACCTCCGCCCTGCTGCCGCGCATCTCCACGGTGTCGTTCCTGCTCGTGGCGGCGCTCGCGCTCCGCACGCTCACCGACAGCGGCGTGATCGGGGCGCAGGCCGGCGCCTTTGTGGGTGTGGCGTACGCGGCATCGCTCATGGTCGCCGGGTGGGTGCTCTTTTCGCGGCACAACGTCCTGGCCCCCGTGTTCGCGGTGTGCGGGGCGCTGCTGCTGTGCTCGATCGTCGTCGAGACGCACACCCACTTCGCCTCGCTGAGCACGACGGCGGCGTTCGGGGCGCTCGGGGCGACCTGTCTCTTCATGACGCTGCTCGGCGAGCGCAGCAAGACGGCGCTTCCGGGGGTGATCGGCGTGCTCGGCACCGCGTTTGCCGCCGTTGCGCTGACCATTCCGAATCCGAAATTCGCCCCGCTCCTCGTTCTGCTGCTGGGGGCGAGCAGCCTCGGGATCCTCGTCTCGCGGCGCCTCAAGGGGGATTGGATCGGCTGGACCCTCTTCGCGCTCTCCTCCCTGACGCTGCTCATCTGGAGTGTGCGCATCAAGGTCTGTCTGACCTCGACCTGCTATGTCGAACCGGTTCCGGGCTCAGCCTGGTTCCCGTATCTCACGAACGGTTTCGCGCTGCTCTGGGTCGGCCAATCCCTCGCGGGGCTGCTGCGCCCGCCGCGGTCAAGGCCCACCGTGTTTTCGCTGGCACTGCCGGCCCTCGGCTGCGCGGTGGCCTACCTCGCGACGCTTCAGGTCGCCGCCGGGAATGGCACCGTTCGCAGTCTCGGCGTGACGGGTCTGCTCGTCGCGGCGGGGCTCGTCGCGGTGGCGGCGTGGGCCGGGCTGCGCGGCGGCGGTGGAGCGGCCGCGCTGAACGCCTTCGCCGTGGCCGCCGTCGTCCTCTTCGCGTTCGGATTCTCGTCGGCCACGGGGTCATTCCTCGGGGCGCTGCCCCTGCTCTCGTTCACGGCGTTCGGCCTGGCGCTCCTTTCCGCGCGCTGGCAGAGCGGTGGGACCCGGGCCATATCCTATTTCCTCCAGGTCACCGTCGCCGTCGCCCTCACCGCGCTTCTGGTCACGGGGGGGCGAACCGCGGCCAGCCCCGGGATCGCGGCGCTCGCCGCCGGGGCGCTCGCCCTCGCGGGCCTGCTGCACCACCGCTGGTGCCGCCGCCACGCCCCGCCCGAGGGCTCGCTCGCCTTCAGGTTCATCGGGGTCGGGGACCGCTGCGCGGTGGCGCTGCTCACCTCGTCGCTCGCCGGGGCGTTTTTCCTGATGCGCACCGGCGCCTTCCTGCTCCTGAGTTCGCGGATGGCCGACGCTGGCAACGCTTTCGGCGGCGCGCAGTCGGTGATCATCACCGTCGCGGCGATGGCCCTGTTCGCGCTGGCCGCCTCCCGTCGCAGCACCGAGTTGCGCAGCGTCGCGATCCTCGTGACCCTGGTCGGAGCGGCGAAGGTCTTCTTCTACGATCTCGTCGCGCTGCAGGGCGTGGCCCGGGTCGTCAGCGTCTTCTCGTTCGGGTTGCTGGCCGCGGTGGCCTCCGTGGTCCTCGGTCGCTGGCAGCACCGGAACACCCCGTGAGGCGGGGCGCCGCGGCCGCGGCGCTGCTGGCGCTCCTCGGCACCGTCGCGGTGCTGCCTCGTGGCGTCGCGGCCGCCTTCAAGAACGTGGAGGTCGGCCAGCCGTCGCCCGCCTTCGCGCTGAAGGACCTCGAGGGACGCGGCTGGGAAAGCCCTGTGCACCTGGCGGGCAGGGTGTCGGTGGTGGTCTTCTGGGCGACCTGGAGCCCCCGCTCCCGCGAGATTCTCGAGGACCTCGAGAAGCTCCGCGCCGACCTCGGTCCGGAGCGTCTGCAGCTCATAGCCGTCAACGCGGAGCACCTCGCGATCAGCGCGGCCGACCGGGAGGCGATACGCGCGGTCGTGGCGGAGACGCGCTCCACGGCGACGGTGCTCCTCGACGAGGGGCTCGTCGCGTTCAATGCCTTCGGAACGATGGCGGTGCCCTCCAGCCTTGTAGTCGATCCCGCCGGCCGCGTTACCTACACCCTCGCCGGTTACCCGACGACGATGCGCTCGGACCTCGCCGACGCGGTGCGCAAGGCCCTCGGCCTGCCCACGTCGGAGGAGTTGCGCCCCGTGCGCGAGTATGTCCCGAAGAACCACGGTCTCATGTACTACAACTTCGGGCGCCTGCTCCTCGAGAAAGGGCAGGAGGAGAAGGCGGTGGAACAGTTCCGCATCTCGGTTGAGCGCGATCCGGCCTTCAAGAAACCGTACCTGGAACTCGGCCTCCACCACCTGCGCAGCGGCGAAATCGAGGAAGCGCGGGCGGCGTTTCTGAAAGTGCGCGAGATCGACCCCCACGATGCCGAGGCGACGTACCAGGCGGCTGCCGCGAGCCTCCGCGCGTTCCGCTTCGACGAGGCGGCGTCGCTCTTCGGGGAACTCGCGGCCGAATTCCCCGATCGCGGCGGGTATGCGCTCGCCCTCGCGCTGACAAATATGTTCCTCGGCCGCGAGGATGAGTATCGCGCGGGTTCGGCAAAGGCCGCCGGGCTGCGCCCCCCCGAGCCGCGGGTCCTCTACGACCTCGGCGCCGTTGCGGAACGGCAAGGCTCACTGCCGATCGCCGCCGACCTGTACCGGCGGGCTCTGGAATCCTCGCTCCGCTGACGGGGTTCGGCCGGCTGGCGGGTTCTGCCGGAAACCCGCCGTGATAGCGGAGGCCGACGGGAGCCTCGAGCGAATGGCACGTTGAGAACATCGGTGTCGTCGGACCGGTCGTTGTTTACTCCAGGAGTGGGATTATTGACGAGATCTGACATGGTGAGGTACTATGCCGTCCGCTGTTAACAACAAATACTGAAAGCGGAAACATCGCAGGGGGGATGATGGACAACAAAGGACGGGGAAAGTTCTTCAACTACGCCAGCAATCCGATCTCCATGGTTGGATTCATTATGGCCGCTATTTCAGCGATCATCCTGGTTGTCTTCGCATCGATCGACATGATGGGGGGGCACCTCGGTTCCTACTCGGCGCTGATCACCTTCGGTATCTTGCCCATGATCTTCGTCGGGGCGCTCATCCTCGTGCCGGTCGGGATGTGGCTGCGCCACCGCCAACTCCAGATCGCGCACGTCCCGGAGGAAGAACAGGCTCTCTGGCCTCGCTTCGACTTCAACGACTCCCACATCCGCAACGTGGCGCTCGCCTTCCTCGTCCTGACCTTCTTCAACGCCGTCATTTTCGCGACCGCCTCCTACCTCGGCTTTGAGTTCATGGAGTCGCCCAAGTTCTGCGGCACGGTCTGCCACACGGTGATGTCCCCCGAGTACACCGCCTACCAGGGCTCGCCCCACTCGCGCGTCGCGTGCGTGCAGTGCCACATCGGCCCGGGCGCCTCGTGGTTCGTCAAGGCGAAGGTCAGCGGCATGCGCCAGCTCTACGCTGTGGCCGTGAACTCGTACAGCCGCCCGATCCACACGCCGGTCGAGAGTCTGCGCCCGGCCCGCGGGACTTGCGAAGATTGCCACTGGCCCTCCAAGCACCATGGCGACAAACTGCACTCCTTCGTGCGCTTCGGGGACGACGAGACGAACTCTCCCCGGTACAACGCGATCCTGATCAAGACCGGCGGCGGCAATCTCGACACCGGCAAGCACGGCGGCATCCACTGGTGGCACATTTACTCCGACAACAAGATCCGGTATGTGCAAGCCGACGAGCGGCGTACCAGCATCAAGTGGGTCGAGTTGACGAACGCCAAGGGCGAGGCCCGCATCTACACCCGCAAGGGCGAGGCTGCACCGACGAAGGCCGAGCTGGACGAGGCCCGGACGATGGACTGCATCGACTGTCACAACCGTCCGACGCACCTTTTCGAGTTCCCCAACAAGGCGATCGACTCCGTCATGGAG
>Ga0315271_10002798_pt1 | contig 10985 bp, 11 predicted proteins | sample C3_top_MG_FD_204664 | JGI IMG/M metagenome (GOLD analysis project Ga0315271, IMG submission 204664) | Sediment microbial communities from Yellowstone Lake, YNP, Wyoming, USA - C3_top | ecosystem: Environmental > Aquatic > Freshwater > Lake > Sediment | place: USA: Wyoming | collected 2017-08-01
AACCAGTCGGCGAGGATCCGCGACGACGGCCAGACGTCGGCCCAGTACGGCAGCCGCTCATCCTTCACGTAGTCGGCTTCGCTGATCAGATCGTCGGCATTCCGCGGCTTGAGCAGCGTCACGTTCGTCTCACCGACGCGCACGGTCTCTTCCGCGGTGGTGAATCGCCGCGTCAGTTCCTGCTCCAGCGTCTCGCTCACAGCGCGAACTGCTCGGCCAGCGATCCTTCCTCGGAGAGCAGGAGCGCGTGCAGCGTCTCGCCCGCCGCGACGCGCTCGCGGTCCTCCGGCACGATGAGCAGCGCGTTCGCCTGCGTCATGCTCGTCAGGATCCCCGAGCCCTGCGGCCCGGTGAGCCGGGCACTCAACGCGCCGTTCGCGCCCACGCTCACGATCGCGCGCATGAAATGCGTCAGCCTTGCCCCCGCCGTCACCGGCTCGGCGAGCGTCACCGCCACCGGAGTCCGGTGCAGCCGCACATGCCCCATCATCCGCCGGATCACCGGCCGCACGAACAGCTCGAAGGTCACCATGGTGGACACCGGATTCCCCGGCAGCCCCACCCACGGGATCTCCCCGAAGCGACCCGCGCCCACCGGCGCCCCCGGCCGCATGCGCACGCGCCAGAGATCGAGCGTCACGCCGAGTTCCGCCAGCACCGTGCGCACGTAGTCGTGCTCGCCGGCGGAGATCCCCGCCGACGTGATGAACAGATCGGCGCGCTCCTCCATCGCCCGGAGCATCCGCGCGCGGATGTCCGCCGGATCGTCGCGCGCGATGCCGAGGTCGATCGGAATGCCGCCATTCGCGGTGATCAGGGCGCGAAGCGTATAGCTGTTCGAGGTGATGATCTTCTTCCCCGCGCGCACCTCATCGAAACGGTCGAGGTCCACGATCTCGTCGCCGCTCGACATGAACGCCACCCTCGGCCGCCGGTGCACGGCCACCGTCGCAGCGCCCACCGCGGCGAGAACGCCGATCTGTGCGGCGCCGAGTGGCGAGCCCGCCTCCAGCACCGTGCCCCCCGCCGAGATGTCCTCCCCGCGCGGACGCACGTTCTTCTTCGCGTCGCGCGTGCTCCGGATCGACACGCGCTCGGCGCCGCCGTCGGTGTCCTCCACGCGTACGACAGTGTCCGCACCCTCCGGCACCGGGGCGCCGGTCGCGATGCGCGTCGCCACGCCGGCCGTCACCACGCGCGACGGAAAGCCTCCGGCGGCCACGCGCTCGAGCACAGTGAGCACCACCGGCTTCGCCTCCGACGCCCCCGCGATGTCCGCCGCCCGCACCGCATAGCCGTCCATGGCGGAATTGTCCCACGCCGGGATCGTGATCGGCGACGTGACACGCTCGGCGAGCACCCGCCCGAGCGCCTCGACGAGCGGCACGCGCTCCGCCCGCAGCGGCTCGATGCGCGCCAGGATCCGCGCGCTCGCCTCCGAAACCGAGTTCACTGCCGCGGCGCGACGAGCATCTCGACGATCGCCTCCTGCGCCGAGTCCACGTGCGACTGCGGCACGGAGAAGTTGTTGCAGAGGAGCACGAAGATCAGCCGCCGTCCGGCGGCATCCGTGAGATAACCCGAGAGCGAGCGCACGTTCTCGATAGAGCCGGTCTTCGCGCGCACGTTCCCCGCCGCCGGCGTGCCGCGGAAGCGGAACTCCAGCGAGCCGTCCACCCCCGCGAGCGGCAACGCCGCCAGCCACACCGAGTCGCCGCGCATCGCCGCGAGCACGTGCGCGAGCGTCGCCGGACTCACATAGTCCTTCCGCGACAGCCCGCTTCCGTCCTTGATGAGGAATCCGTCGGGCGACGCCCCCCACGCCACGAGCTGCCGCGCCACCACCGCGCGCGCACTGTCCTCCGACCCGATGCCGGCCTTCTCCATCGCGATCGTGTGGAAGATGATCTCCGCGATCTGGTTCTGGCTCGGCTTCTCCATGAACCCCAGCACCTCCCCGAGCGGTGCCGACTGATAGACCAACAGGGTGTCCCCCGCCTTCACAGTTGGTGGTGTCGCGGTCGCCCCCCGCCCCCCGGCCGAGCGCCGAGCGCCGAGCGCCGAGACCGGCTGTTGCAGTGCCGCCAACCAAGCCGCGCGCTGCTCCGGGTACACGATGACCACCGTATCCACCGTGCCGCGCTTGAGATTCCCGCTCGCGACGAACTGTCGCGTCACGCTGTCGAGCGCGAAGGTGAGCCGCGTGCTGTCTCCGGAGACGCGCAGCGCCCCGCGCCGCACCACCGGGTAGCCGGTGGCCGGCAGGAGAGTGAGCGCCACCGAGTCCCCGACGCCGCGCACCGCCACGCGCGCGAAGCCTTCATTGAAGTACAGCGCATCCCAGCCCGCGCCATAGTCCTCACCCAGGTAATCCCAGCTCCACGCCGCGCCGAGCTTCGGGCCGGGGAAGGGATCTCCCTCGGCGACGATCTTCCCGGCGATCGAGGTGATCCCGCGCGCGGCGAGCGAATCGGCGATCTCGCGCATCGGCGCGAGGGCGTCCTTGCGCGCGTGGTCGCTGAAGGTGGGATCGCCGGTACCGGACACGAGGAGATCCCCCTCGAGGCGGCCGTTCTTCACCGGCCCGCCGGCGATGAACGTGGTCTTCCAGCGATAGCCCGCGCCGAGCTGCGTGAGCCCGACGGCGCCGGTGACGATCTTCATGTTCGACGCCGGCATGAAGAGCTTCGCGGCGTTGTGCGAGTAGAGCGTCTCGGCGCGTTCGGGATCGAGGACGAGCACGCCCCAATGCGCGTTGGCGAATTGGGGGTTGAGGAGGATGGAGTCGATACGGCGCGGGAGACTGCCCGAGGTACTGCTCGGGGTACTGCTCGGGGTACTGCTCGGGGTACTGCTCGGCAAACTGCTCGGCGACGGCGCACTGGCGCAGGCCGCGGCAATGATCACGATGCCGAGTCCTTTGCCGAGCCCCATCCCGAGCCGTATCCCGAGCCGTATCCCGAGCCGTATCCCGAGCCGTATCCCGAGCCGTATCCCGCTCATTCCACCACCTCCTGCTCCACGTACGTCGCCAGCTCGGCGAGCCACTGCTCCGATGAAAGTCTGAACATTCGCACTCCATCTATCGTCATCGTGTCATCATCGGTGACCATGGCGAGATAGTGCGGAGCACTCGGCGACCCCGCCTCGTACAGCGGCCGGTCCCCCGCCGCCCGTCGAAAGATCTCCACCCGCTTGAGCGCCGATGCCTTGAACCCCTCGCAGAGCACGAGGTCCGCGTCCGCCATGTACCGCTCGGCGATCGCTTCGGGCGTGAGCTCCTCGCTCCAGCGCTCCACCAGCGCGAACTTGTCCGGCGAGACCATCGCCACGCGCTCCGCCTCTCCCTCGTGATAATGCCGGTACGTATCCGTGGTGGACGGATCGAGATTGAACGTGTGCGTGCCGTGCTTGATCGTCATCACGCGGTAGCCGCGCTTCTTCAGCTCGGCGGCCAACCGGACGACGAGCGTGGTCTTACCGTGGTGCTTCCGGCCGACGATCGCCAGCATCGGGGGTCGAGGCATGTCGCTCCGCGAGCGCGAGATCGCTCGGTGTGTTGACGTTCATGAAGAGCCGCGCCGGATCGCCATGCCGTGCCACCGTCTCCAGCGGCAGCGTGGCGACCCGCACATCGTCGAAGAAGGAGACAATATGCCGGTCGCCGCGGTCGAGCGCCCGCTCGATCGGCGCGATGCAGGCCGGCGAATAATACGCCGAGAGCGGTTCCACCCCGCGGCGCGACAGGCCCGCCGGCAGCGCGACGTCCGCGCCCGCTTCGCCGATCGAACGCAGGAGGCGCAGCAGCTCGCCGGGGACGAAGGGCATGTCCCACGCCACGACCAGCACCGCCGTCCCGGCGCGCACGAGCGCGGCGTGGATCCCGCCCAGCGCTCCGGCGCCGGTGCGCACATCGGGCTCGGTGCGCACACCGGGGAGCCAGCCGTCCGCGAGGGGATCGTTCGCCACGAGGAGCAGTGAGTCGCTGGCCGATGCCAGTGCGAGCGCCACGCGATCGATGACCCGCGTCCCTCCCACCCGTTCGAGTCCCTTGGGCTGCCCATCGAAGCGCGCCGCTTCACCGCCGGCGAGGATCACCCCGGTGCAGCGCACCGTCACCGCTCCGGTACGTACTCCGCCGCGAGCGAGTCATCTTCCTGAACCGTCACCCGCTGCACCGCCGCCGTCACCTGCTTCGCGGCGAGTGCCGCCGCCACCCGCTCGGCGATGAAGCGCGCGAGGTTCTCCCCCGTCGGGATCAGCTTCCCCTCGCCGAACTCGGGGACGTCGAGGTTGATGTTCTTGTGGTCGAAGCGATGGCGCACCTCGGCGAGGAGCACGCCATCGAGCAGGCCGAGGTCCACCACCATGCCGGTGACCGGATCGATCTCCCCTTGCACCGTCACCCAGCAAGCGTAGCTGTGTCCGTGGAAGTTCGGGTTCGCGCAGGCGCCGAAGACCTCGGCGTTCTTCTGTTCGCTCCACTCCGCGCGCCGGTAGCGGTGCGCGGCGGCGAAGGTGACCCGCCGGGTGAGTGAGGCGCGGGCCATGTCGCGGCTACTTCCTGATGAGGTAGCTGAAGCCGATCGTGTACACGCCGTTCGTCGTCCAGTCCTTGTCGGGAGCGTTCGCCGGGAGGATGGTGTTCGGGCCGGTCGTGAAGTACGTCGTCGGGTAGTGCAGCTGCCAGAAATAGAACCAGGCGTTCGCCGTCATCACCCACCGCTCCCGGACCTGCCACTTCACGCCGCCGCCGAGCGAGAGATAGAACTGCGTGCCGAACTTGTAGCCGCCCACGTCCACCTGGTTGCCGCCATTGGCGAGTCCGAGCGCGAAGCCGGCGTAGGGGGCGGTGCCGTGCCAGAGCTTCTCGCCGGTGATGTCGGCGGTGATCCCGACGTCGAGCATGTAGAGCGGCTCCGAGATCGGCCCGGAGACCTGCGTCGCCTTCGGCTGGTACGGATCGACGACGTAGCGCGACGTCGGCACATAGGTGAGGCGCGAGATCAAGCTCGCCGGTCCGCCGAGGTGCAGCAGGTATTGTGCGCCGACCAGGAATTTCCCCTGCGGCCCGACGCCCGCCTGCCCGCGATTCCCGCCGAAATAGCCGGTGAAGAGGGAGAGCGACATCTTCTCGTTGTAGTCGCGGAAGGGGCTCTTGATGTGGGTCGGCAGCGTGTCCTTCACGATCGTGCTGTCCTGACCCCACGCCGCCGACGCCAGCGCCGCGACGACCACTGCACTCCACAGAATAGACTTCACGCCTTCGCTCCCGTTTCCCTGAGGTCCACGCCGGTCATCTCCACCGGCCGTTCGATCCCGAGCATCGCCAGCACCGTCGGTCCCACATCCCGGAGCGCCCCGCCGCCGCGCAGCGGACGCGCACCGTCCGGGTCCACCACCACCATCGGCACCGGGTTCGTCGTGTGCGCCGTGTGCGGGCCCCCCGTCGCGGGATCGATCATCATCTCGCAGTTCCCGTGGTCGGCCGTCACCAGCACCCGCGCCTCCGCCTTCGCCGCCGTCTCGAGCACGCGCCCGAGACAGCCATCCACCGTCTCCACCGCCTTGATCGCCGCGGGGATGATCCCCGTGTGCCCCACCATGTCGCCGTTCGCGTAGTTCACGAGGATGAAGTCATGCTCGCGGCTCGCGATCGCCCGGCACAATACATCGGTGACGCCCGCCGCGCTCATCTCGGGCGCGAGATCGTAGGTCGCCACCTGCTGGCTCGGCACGAGCTCGCGCACCTCGCCGGGGTAGGGGGTCTCGTACCCGCCGTTGAAGAAATAGGTCACGTGCGCGTATTTCTCGGTCTCCGCGGTGCGGAACATCGTCTTCCCCGCCTCGCTCACGACTTCGCCGACGATGCGTGCGAGCGTGAAGGGCGGAAACGCGACCGGCACCGTGAACTTCTCGCTGTACATCGTCATCGTCACGAGGTCGATCGCCGGCCGCGCCTTCACGTCGAAGCCGTCGAAGGCCGGCTCGGTGAGCGCGCGCACGATCTGCCGCATCCGGTCGGCGCGGTAGTTGAAGAGGATGATCCCGTCACCCGCGCGCACCGGCGCGACGGGCTTCCCGTCACGCTCGATCACCACCGGCGTCACGAACTCGTCGTTCTCGCCGCGGTCGTACGCCGCCTGCACCGCCGCCACCGGGTCGGCAGCGCGCGGCCCCGTGCCGTCCACCATCACGCGGTACCACTTCTCGGTGCGCGGCCAGCGCTTGTCGCGGTCCATCCCGAAGTAGCGCCCGCCGAGCGACGCGATCACCGCGCGTCCCTTGGCGCGCTCCACCGTCTCGCGCATGAAGGCGAGGGCGGAGCGGGGGAGGGTGTCGCGCCCATCGAGCAATGCGTGCACCGCGACGTTCGGCATCCCCTCGCGTTCGGCGAGGTCGAGCAGTGCGAAGAGGTGCCGGTCGCAGGCGTGCACGCCGCCATTGCCGATGAGCCCGGCGAGGTGGAGAGTGCCGCCGCGCGCCTTGACGGCGCGACAGAGCCGCGTGAACTCGGTGTTCTGGAAGAAAGTTCCGTCGGCGACCGCCGCGTCGATGCGCACGAGGTCCTGCGGCACCACGCGGCCGGCGCCGAGGTTGAGATGGCCGACTTCGCTGTTTCCCATCTGGCCGCTGGGGAGTCCTACAGCCAGTCCCGAGGCCTCGAGCAACGTGCGGGGATGGCCCTGCCAGAGCGCGCTCCAATTCGGCGTGCGCGCCATGGCGATCGCGTTCCCGTCGCGCGCTTCGCGGTAGCCCCAGCCGTCCAGGACGACGAGTACGACCGGGCGCTTGCGCGTTGGCGGCATCTTTGCTCGGGGCGTGTGGAAGACTAAGTTCCGGCGCAGAACGCGCCGTCGAGAAATGTACTCCCCCGCTCACGCCCCTTCCAGCGATGCGAACTGACCGGCTGGCGATCCTGACGCTGTTGCTGCCGGCGGTGCTGAGTGCCCAGGCGCCGGGCCCCGGGACGGTCACGGCTGCCACAGAGCTCCGCATTGCCCCCGACAGCCGCGTACTCGCGCAGCTGCGCGTCGGGGGCGGTGTGAGGATCCTCGCCTCGAAGCCGGGGTGGACGCAGGTGGCCGTGGAGGGCTGGCTCCACGTGAGCGTCCTCGGTCCCAAGCGGGACAGCTTCGCGCTGAGCGTGAAGTCGCCGAACGGCGCGCTGATGCGCGCGGCCGCCGACCGTGCAGCGCCGGTGGTCGCGCAGCTGCAGGACGGCATGGGACTCGAGCAGGTGCAGCGCACCGAGCAGTGGGCACGCGTGCGCCGTACCGGCTGGGTGCTGTCGAAGGCGCTGAAGGCGGGCGCGCCTCCGGCCCCGGTCGCGGTCGCCCCCGTCCCGCCTCCTGCCCTCCCGCCTCCCGCCGCGATGGCACCCGCGCCCACCACCCCCCCGGAATCGCTACCCGGGGACGTCGCCGTCTCGCGTCGCACGAAGATCCTCACCGCGCCCACGGGACAGCAGCTCGGCACCCTCGACTCGGCGACGCGCCTCGTCACCGGCGTCAGCGAACGCGGCTGGGTGAAGGTGACGCTCGAGGGATGGGTGAAGCAGGCGGACCTGATCCCGCTCGACAGCGCGCCGATCAGCGCGATCTCCGCCGCCGATCTCCGCACCGACCCCGACAAATACCTGGGGCGCACCGTGAGATGGGTGGTGCAGGTGATCGCGATGCAGACGGCGGACCCGCTCCGGAAGGGACTCTCGCCGGACGAGCCCTACCTCCTGATGCGTGGTCCGGGGAGCGAGAGCTCGCTCCTGTATGTCGCGCTGCCGCCGTCGCTGGTGGAGCTCGCGAAGTCGCTCAAGCCGCTCTCCACCGTGGTGATCCTCGCCAAGGTGCGCGTCGGCCGCAGCGAGCCGTCGGGCGTCCCGATCCTCGATCTCCAGCGGGTCGTCGAGCGTTGATCCGGGCGGCGAGGCGCTGATGCTCACCGAGATCCGCTTCCGCGATTTCCGGGAGCAGTACCCGCGCTTCCTCCCCGCGGTGCTGCTCATCCTCGGCACCCTCGTCGCGGTCGATTTCCTGCTCGTCGACCGCCTCAAGAACTACGACCAGCAGATCAGCACGATCCGCGGCGGCATGTCCGACATCCAGCGCCAGCGCGGCACCGCGGTGCAGGACACCCGGCAGGAGCAGCAGCGGCTGATGCTCGAGATCGTCCGCCGCCAGGCGATCGGGGCGACGGCGTTGCATCTCGCACTCGACGTCGACAGCGGGACGATGCGCCTGATGCAGGAGGGCGCCGTGCTGCGCGAGTTCAAAGTGAACGTCGGGCCCGAGCGGCGGCTCAGTCCGCTCCGCAGCGGGGAGACGACCTCCATCCGCCGCGGCGCCGATTCGGTGGTGCGAGTCCTCGGCCCCGCGGACGCGTGGCCGGTGCCGAAGTGGGTGTACTCGGACCGCCGGTTGCCGGTGCCGGCCGATTCGATGGTGCCCGGTGCGCTCGGCCCGGTGGCGGTCGTGCTCGCATCCGGGACGGTCATCTATTCGTTGCCGAGCACCGGGCCGCTCAAGGACAAGAGCTACCAGTTGCCCGGCGCGGCTCGAGCGGATGAGGGGGACCTGCGGGCGGTGGCCCCGAACCTGGCCCCTGGCACGCCGGTCTACATTTACTGAATGCGCCGGATCTCCGAGGTCTTCCATGACGCGCCAGCGGTGATCTGGGGGCTGGCCGTCGCCACCGTGCTCGCCGGGGCGGTGACGTGGGGGTTGCTGCTCACCACGGTTCGGGCCCGGCGCGCGCGCGACCTGAACCGCTATCGCGTGACGCGCGAGCACGGCATGCTCGACTCGGTGACGCGGCGAGCGGAAATAGTCCTGGATTCGCTGCAGGACGCCGTGGCGTCGAGCCCCGATGCCGCGCCGGCCGGGGAATACATCGTGGTGAGCATCGAGGACCGGCGGCTGTGGCTCAAGCTCGGGGACTCGGTGCTGTACACGACGCGGGTGGCCGTGGGGAGCGGGAAGTCGCTGGTGCAGACCACCGGCGGCCGGAAGGAGTACAAGTTCGACACGCCCCGCGGGAAGCTGACCGTCCTGTACAAGGAGACCGATCCCTACTGGGCGCCCCCCGACTGGCACTTCGTCGAGATGGCCGCGAAGAAGCAGGGGTTGGGGGTGGTGATGCTCAAGAAGGGGCAGAAGGTGCCGATCGGCGACGGCTCCTGGTACGAGGTGCAAGGGGAGGATGTCGTCCGCGTGTACCCGGATGGCCGAGTGCAGCTGCTGGAGGCCTCCGAGGGGCATGAGTTGCTGGCAGGGAAGAACCTCGTGATCCCGCCCTTCGGGACGAACCAGCGGAAGTACAAGTGGGTGGTTGGCGGGCACCGGCTGAACTTGGGTGACGGCTACGGGCTCCACGGTACCGACGATCCGCGGTCAATTGGCCACGCGGCCAGTCATGGCTGCGTCCGGCTTCGGAACGAGGACATCGCTTACCTGTACTCGATCGTCCCGGTGGGGACCCCGGTCTACATATACTGACCGTACGGCCAGTCAGTTGATCGCTCCAAACGGGCCTTAAGGGATGACTTAGGCCCCTTGGAGTGGTTGCCCTATCGCGTCCGCCGCGTCCTGCATATGTTAGCACGTCCGCTCCCCGCGCTGTTGCGGGGCTCCTTGTAAAGGGCAAGCCGGTGCGTTCCGCCGGTGCGCAAAGCCTAGAGACAGCGGTCAACGAGCACGCCGTCAGTCGGGCTGCCAAGGAAGGTGTCATACATGGTCACACACAAGATCGGCCGAAGCCGGGCCGCCTGGTTGCTCAGGGCGCTCCTGGTCGCTGGAGTGACGGCGGTCGCCTCAGGCGGCGCCGCGCCGCTCGGCGCGTCCACCGGAGGCGCTGACGTCCATGTCGCGCCGCCCCCCGCCGACCTGCTGGTCACCGGCTCCCTCTTCGATCTCCTCGATTCTCTTGCCGGCGCCAGCCACAAGCTGCGCGCCCGCTTCGTCGGCCCGGCGAAGCACGAGATGGCGATCCCGACGCTCGAGCGCCTCTTCGGCGACGGCGCCGCGGCTCGTCCCGGCGCCTACGCCGTTCGCGACAGCGCGATCCCGCAGCCCTTCACCTTCTTCACGCTGATCCCCTTCTCGGTGAAGCAGAAGGGGCGGATCGGCAGCTACCGTGTGGGCACCTGGCCCTACGAGCGACGGGCGCCGCGCACCGACGAGTACGCGAACCCCGAGGGGTTCATCGAGGTCACGACGGACAACCAGGAGACCTACGTCTCCGAGCACTTCCAGCTGAAGGACTTCCTGACGCACGACCAGCAGGATGTGTGGCCGAAGTACCTCGTGCTGAACGAACGCCTCATCGACAAGCTCGAACTGCTCATCGATGATCTGAACGCGCACGGCTACCGGGTGGCGCACCTCGCGGTGATGTCCGGCTTCCGCACCCCCGAGTACAACAAGCAGGGCGTCGGCGAAGGCGGCCGCGCGCGCGACAGCCGCCACCAGTACGGCGACGCCGCCGACATCTTCGTGGACAACGACCGCTCGGGCCGGATGGCGGACCTCAATCACGATCACCGCGTGGACTACAAGGACGCGAAGATCATCCGCGATGCGGTGGACCGGGTCGAGACCGCGCACCCCGAGCTCATCGGCGGGGCGGGGATCTACAAGGGGAACCGGAAGCACGGGCCCTTCGTGCACGTGGACGCGCGCGGGACGCGCGCGCGTTGGGGACGGGCGTAACCTCGGCGGTTCCACCCCGCGGACAGTAGAGAGCGCGCCGACACTCCGTCGGCGCGCTTTTCGTTATGATTAGGCGCGGGCCCGATGGCCCGCCGCGACTCCCCCTGCCAGCGATGCCATGAACCCCACCCTCCGCGACCGGATCCTCCGCAAGCTCGACGAGCAGCCCGACGAGCGCGGCTACCAGCTCCTCGATTACGTCGAGTTCCTGGAGTCCAAGTACGCGGGAAAGACGGCCGTCTCTCCGAACGCCTTCGAGCGCTTCGCCGAAGGGGTCGA
>Ga0315271_10002799_pt1 | contig 10981 bp, 10 predicted proteins | sample C3_top_MG_FD_204664 | JGI IMG/M metagenome (GOLD analysis project Ga0315271, IMG submission 204664) | Sediment microbial communities from Yellowstone Lake, YNP, Wyoming, USA - C3_top | ecosystem: Environmental > Aquatic > Freshwater > Lake > Sediment | place: USA: Wyoming | collected 2017-08-01
GAGGCCGGCGCGCAGGACAAGATCAGGCGCGGCCGCTTGTTGCGTGAAATCCTCAAACAGGAACGCCTGCTGCCCTTGCCCGCCACGTTTCATCTGGCCTGGATGATCGCTTTCAATTCAGGGCAGCTTGACAGCCTGGAGCCCGCAGCCATCGCTGGCGCGCTGCAGCACATCTTGCAAGGGCTGACCGACGATGCCCTGACCCTGGACACACCACGCGACGACTGGCTGGCACGGCTGAAACACTGGCTTGGAGCGCCAGCATGAGCGGTCAGGCCGAGCTGTCGCAGCGCTTCGCGCGGCTCAATGAGATCAGCGGCATCATGACAGCGATGAAAAGTTTGTCGCTGGTGGAAACCAAAAAGCTCGCCCGCTTTATTGGCCACCAGCGCCGCATGCTGGCCAACATTGAAGCAGCTGCGGCAGACTTTTTGAGCTTTTATCCGGTTGAGCCAGTGGCTGGGTTACAGCCGACCCTGCTGCTGGTGATCGGCTCGGAGCGCGGCTTTTGTGGCAACTTCAACGAGCAGGTGCTGGCCGCGCTGGAGGCACTGCCACCATGGACGAGCGCACCAACGCTGCTGTTGGTTGGCAGCCGACTGGCGGGAAAACGGCGAACCGACTCTGGTGGCACGATTGAACTGGAAGGCCCCACCGTGACCGAAGACGTGCCCGGCGTGCTCAACCGCGTGATGGATGCGTTGCACACGGCCAGCCACCAGCTGTCTGGCACCGGGGCGGCGCTTTTTACGCTGGCCCACGGGGCCGACAGAAGCCCTGCCCTGAAGCGCCTGCTGCCCTTTGATCCGCCGCCGGCACCGCACTTTGCGCATGCGCCACGCCTGCAACTTGCGCCGCCTGCCTTCTTCGCCGAGCTGCTCGACCAGTATCTGCTGGCCGCGCTGTATGGCCTGCTTTATGAATCCCTGGCGGCAGAAAGCCGCCAGCGACTGGCCCACATGGAGCAAGCGCTGGACCGCCTGGATGAGACCATTGACCAACTGGCCGTCAAGCGCAACGCCCTGCGTCAGGAAAAAATCGTCGAAGAGATCGAGGTCATTCTGGCCAGTGAAATGGCCTTGAATCAACATGCCTGAATTACCGATGCAACACCCCACCCGCTCTTGCGCCACAGCGGCCTGGCTGCTCGGCCTGATCTTCGCAGCCATGCCCTCGGTGGCACGCTCGCCAGCCAAGCTGAAAGTGCGCCTGCGTGGCGGGCCTTGGCTGCCAGCGCGACGGGTGTACGTTGATGTCTCGCTGAAAATTCGCCGCCATGGCTAGAGACCTGACGCAAACTGCAACAGGAGAAACCGGACTGAGCAGCGCAGAAGCCGCTGTGCGGCTCCATCAGCTTGGTCCCAACGCAGTGGCTGCAGCTCACCCACGAGAAATGAGTGCGTTGCTGCACAAGTTCTGGGGCATGGTGCCCTGGATGCTTGAGTTGGCGTTCATTCTGGACCTGTTGCTGGGACGATGGGTTGAGGCCATCGTGATCGCCGCGCTGCTGCTGTTTAACGCACTGATCGGATTTTTTCAGGAGGGCCGGGCACAGCGGGCAATTGCGCTGCTGCGCCAGCGTCTGTCGGTTACCGCCCGCGTGCAGCGGGACGGCCGCTGGCAAACGATTCCGGCCGCCGAACTGGTGCCGGGCGACCTTGTGCGGGTGCGCATCGGCGACATTGTCCCGGCGGACATCCTGCTTACCGATGGCCAGATTCAGGCAGATCAATCGCAGTTGACCGGCGAATCGCTTCCTGTCGATCGTCAAACGGGAAACACCAGCTATGCCGGTTCGCTGATCAGCCGTGGCGAGGCGACTGGCAATGTGACGGCAACGGGTTCGCGGACGTACTTCGGGAAAACGGCCGAACTGGTGCGGATGGCCGAAGCACCCCGCCGCCTGGAACTGCTGATCCTGCAAATCACCCGCTATCTGGCGGCCCTGGTGATTGTTCTGGCGGTGGCCGTCTTCGTCGCCACGTTGATCCATGGCACCCCGATCCTCGACATGCTGCCTTTTGGTCTGATGCTGCTGGTGGCCGCAGTCCCAGTGGCTTTGCCGACGATGTTCACCATGTCCGCCGCCCTGGGTGCCCGCGCGCTGGCGGAAAGCGGCATTCTGGTCACGCGCCTGTCGGCGATCCAGGATGCGGCGGCGATGGACATCCTTTGCCTCGACAAAACCGGCACGATCACCGCGAACCGCCTCAGCATCGCGCGGCTCGTGCCGCTCGCACCGGCCACGGCGGACGAGGTGCTGCGGCTGGCGGCACTGGCGTCCGACGAAGCGACGCAGGATCCGATCGACCTCGCCATCCTGCAGACGGCGCGCGAGCGGAGGCTGAGCGACAACCCGCCGCCGCGCTTCGAGTTTGTTCCATTCGATCCGGGCAGCAAGCGTTCAGAGGTGTCGATCCGGCAGGACGATAAGGTGGTGCGCATCATCAAGGGGGCGCCGTCAATGCTCGCCGAACTGGTGCACATACCGTGGGCGGAGGTCGCCTCCCAGGTCGAGCAACTCGCTGCTGACGGATCACGCGTTCTGGCGGTGATGACAGAAACAGCAACCGTACGCAGCCTTGCCGGCTTCATTGCATTGAATGATCCGCCGCGCCCTGATTCTGCGGCTCTCATCAGCGCACTGCGCCAGCACGGTGTGCGCGTCATACTCATTACTGGCGACGGCGAAGCCACCGCCCAGGCTATTGCAGCCCAAGTTGGCCTGGCTGGCAAGGCCGCGCCGGCCGGAACGCTCCGTGAGCCCATCGATCCCGATGCCATCGCCCGTTACGAAATTTTCGCTGGAGTCCTGCCGCAGGATAAATTCGTTCTGGTTCAGGCGCTACAGAAGGCCGGACATGTGGTCGGGATGACAGGCGATGGCGTGAATGACGCGCCGGCCTTGCGCCAGGCGGATGTCGGCATTGCGGTGGCCACGGCCACCGATGTCGCGAAAGCCGCCGCGAGCATGGTGTTGACGCGCCCGGGTCTGGGCGGGATCATCACGGCGATCGAGGAAAGCAGGCGCATTTATCAGCGCATGCAGACCTGGGTCATGACCATGATGACGCGCAAGCTGTTCGTCCCACCCTTTCTCGCCCTCGGTGTCATCCTTTTCGGGCGCTTCGTCATCAATCCCACGCTGATGGTGTTGCTGGTGTTTGCAACAGATTTTGCAACCATGTCACTTTCGACGGATCGCGTGACGCCTTCATCCATCCCGGAGCGTTGGGCAGTCCGCGCTCTGGTCATGCGCAGCGTAGGCCTTGCCGTGCTCCTGCTATTACTGAGCGGCATGGTCTTTTGGGCAGCCTCGCACCAGTGGCACCTGAATACTGGCGAATCCCAGACCCTCATCTTTGCCTGGCTGGTATTCGGCAGCACGCAAGCCACGCTGTATGCCATGCGTACGCATGGCTTTTTTTGGGAGAAACCCTATCCAAGCCGTTGGGTCTTGCTGGTCACAATTTTCGACGTGGGCGTCATCTCTCTTCTGGCGACTCAGGGCTGGCTAATGGCACCGGTTTCACCAGCTCTGGTGGGCAGTATGTTGCTTCTTGCCATACTCTTCCTCCTCGCTGGGGGCCTGCTCAAGATTGGCGCGCGGAGCTTGGAGCGGTCACGACCTGAGCCGCCAGCGCAGCAACCCGGCAATTAGCAAGGTGGTGGCCAGCGTGACCCCAAGCGTCCAGCCCAGTACCGCCGGCAAGTTGTCGGTGTAGTACCAGGTGGCGATGCTGGAAGCCACAAAACCGGTTTCAATCGCGCCGAACGAGGTGGTGAGCCAGAAGCCAAGCTGGTTCACCATCTTCTGGTTGCGCGTGGTGATCTCGAAAGTCAAGGCGCCCAAGCGATCCACCACCGAATCGAACAAATCATTGATGCCAAACAGGCTTTCACCTAGGGCCGTGGCCTCGGCGGTGTAGCCATGTGTTTTGGCCAGCGTGCCGTAATACTCCTCCAGCCCGTCAAAAATATCACGCCTGAGCTGCACCAGGTCGTCAGTGGTACCGTAAACGCCTTGGGCAAAACGGTTCAGGAACGACCGCAGCACGGCCCGCTCCAGGCACAACAATTCAAGCGTGACCAGCAGGGGCAAGGTGTTGCGCGGCAACGGCGAATCATCGGTGTCAGTCGCCTGTGCATGCACATCAAGGGCACCATTGCGCGCCACAAAGGAGAGACCTTGCTCGCGCCGGCAAAAATCAGCATCGAGTTCCTGTTGCACAAAACTCGCCTTGAAGCGCTCGCCGGATACATCGCGGTGCAGCAGTTTGACCAGCGCATGGCCGCTGGTGTCCAACAGTTCATCCAGCGTACAGGTGGCGCAGCGCAACACCGCCAGCGGCAGCATCATTTCAGGTTCGCTGACCCGGTTGTTCATGGCTGGGCTCAGGGTGCGCCAGATGCACCGAGCCAAGCTGTCGGGGTCTTCCATGTCCAGCCAAGCCACCCAGCGCCCCACGTCCATCTGCTGCTCAGGCGCGAGCAACCAGACTTCCCACACGGCGGCGCCTGATTTGTGAATCACCAGATGAATGTCCGCGTAGGAGGGTGCGCCCTGTGTGTGCGGCAGTGGCAATCGGCCCACGGCTGTGCGCGTCAGCCGCCTGGCCTGCAGATAGGGCTCACCCAGCAAGCGCTGTTGCATGGCATCGAGCCGGCCGCGGTAGGACTGGGCAATCTCCTCAGGGATAGCCAGCAAACCTTGTGGCAAAGCGGCTTGCTGAGCCGCGGCATCTGGCGTGACGGCGAACAGCAGCACAAAGGCAGGCTGAACGGTCGGCGTGTCACTGACTGGCGCTAACGCTGCGTTGGGCAGTTGGGGGGCAATAGGATTCATGAAGAATCTCCAGACCAATTTGCAGCTCAACGAGCCGGAATGGTCAGCAAAGGACCTTGGGGCACCGAACCGTTTTCGACCAGCGCGACGAACATGTACAGAAACATCAGGGTGCGCTTGGACATCAGGTCCCGATCATCCACCCAAAACCATCGGTCGCGATAGCGAACGGCTAAATCAAGCCCTTGCGGGCGCTCTCTGGCGCTGTGGATGTACAAGAGACGATCAGCGCTGGCCGAAGCTTCTGTCGTGGCCAGCGTGGTGGCGCGCCCTTCTGCGAGGTCCTCGGGCGGCAGCTCGACACCAGCCGCCAGGTCGCCGATCACGGCCTGCAATGAGCGGGTCAACATGGCAATCCCCGTCGGCGATTGGCTTCGGGCCCCGAAAACGAGGCGAAATTCGTCCAGATCCGCTTGCAGGCCGAGCAAGGTCTTGACGCGAGCGACATCGGACGAGACTTCTTGTGCATTGTCGAAGCCAAGCCATGATTCCTTGCCGTCGTCGTTTTTTTTCATGCGCAGGCTGAGTGCACCCACTTGTGCAATGCGACCAATCGCCGCGCGCAGTTCGTCAAAGCGCGGATCGCCTGCCCGACCCCGGGTCACAGAGCTGGCCGAATTGCGAATGCCGTTGATGGACTGACAGGTGGCGCGCAGCAGAAATTCGGCCTGACTGCCACTCAAAATGAGCCCAAACACCGTCTCTGGTGGAATCGGTCTGAGCAAGGTATTGGTGAGCCGCTCGCCAGACAGCGGCTCATAAGAAACGGTGGGCGACTCGGAATAGTTGCCTGTGGCCCCGAAGCCCCGGCTGTTGTTTTCTGGCAGGTTCGGCTGCAGGGTCGCAGACAGGCTAAGTTCGGCACTGCGCGAATAGGAGCTGATCACCGAAGAGATGTCAAGGTACACCGGCGTGTCCAGATAACGCACCTTCACCACATTCAGAATCATCTGCTCGCGCCATGACGCGGCAATCGCCTCACCATACCTGGATCGGTCGGGCCCGAGCTGCGCTGGCCCCAGCGACTGGCAGCCAGCAAGCAACACCGTTGCCGTGAGCAGGCAGGGGAGCAACCACGCTTTGGATGGCGTCAAAAAATTCATAGGGCAGGCACCTGGTTTTGGCATGAGGCATGAGGCATGAGGTATGAGGCATAAGGCATGAGGGTTGACATGCAGTATTTTCCGCCCCAATGTTCAAAGATTCCAGATCAATCCGGCGAATCAGGGGCTTTCCCGGATCGGTCGTTCAATCAACCAAAACTTTGCCGATCACGATTCAGCGCTTTTCGTCTTTGTGTTTGGCATCAAAATAATTGCCAAGCTGCCATCCCAAGCCACACGCCAGCGCGAGGGCCGCCAGAACCCACATCGGGGAAATGCCCGTCAGCTCGTGCAAGGCGATGTTTTTTGGCAGCCACAAGGCATGGAAGTTCAACGGCCATTGCGGCTCAAGCCAAACCCAAAGCCGATAGCCGGGATACATCATCAGGAAAAAAACCACGGCATCCACCCTGCCACCGGCAGCACCGGTCAGCGCGATGCCCGGACAATAGCCGCCCGAATCGAAAGCCATGATTTTTCCAGAGGGAACTCAAAAAAGCGCCAATGAACAAGCCAAAGACCATCCAGGCAATCCAGTCCCTGTTGGCCGCAAGGCTGTGGATCGAACACGACGAGGCGCTTGCCGCCGCCGCGGCCTCCACCGCTGGCAGCGGGCACAAGAGCGCAAAGACACCTGACATGTGGATGCCCTTTTGCGTCCACAGGAGCGACAGCGCCACCACCGCCACAATGAAGGCGGCGGCAAACAGAGGCTTGAGGGTTCGATCCTTTTTAAAAAATTGAGGCGTTGACATGTGCAAATTTTCAGTGGCCGTCGGTTGCAAGACATTGCGGAAAATCAGCTTCTGTCCACTATTTGAAAAATTTAATTTGATAGCTTCTTGCGCTTATAAATAAAGGGCTAGAAGCCAAAAAAGCATATAAAACCTACACCTCTGGATGCGCCATCAAACACATGCAAGGCATCAAAAACAGCGCCATGATCGCGCGGTTTTCGCGCTTGGATGCCTGGCTGCCGGGGCGGCGCACGTTTGCAGCGGTGATGTTGTTCACGGATGGGTGGTGGGTGGTGACCAGCGTGACCCCAAACGTCTAGCCCAGCACGGCGACCAAGTTGTCGGCGTAGTACCAAGTGACGATGCTGGAAGCCACAAAACGAAGGCGGGCTGAAACACTTGCGTGCTTTCATTTGCCTGCACGACACCCGGTGGGTTATGCGTCGCAGTCACTTCGACAATTCAGTCGCGCTGATCATGCCACCACGACGGTGCTCGAACCAGGCCCCCAAACGGAAACCCGCCTCAGCCAAGGCCGCCAATAGCACCAAGATCAGCCAGGATGGCAAACCCGTCAGACCGGCAAGTGTCAGCCCTTTGGGGCCTTGCGCCGCAAGATAAAAACCTTGCAAGGCATCAAAACTTTCAGCAAACACCATGGTCCCTATCAACATGCCGACCATGAAGAACAAGGCATCAAGCCGGCCGGTGAACAGGCCAACCACAGAAGTACCCGGGCAATAGCCACCAATGGCCATGCCCGCACCGAGAAGCGCCCCTCCCACGGCCATGGCCCAGAAAAACGGGGTCGGAATTTTCAGGGCATCCAAGCGCAACATGCCGACAACATCGAACAGCCACAAACCCGTCGCCGCAACAACGATGGCGGTGAACATGACCTTGAACACAGTCCAATCGCGCAAGGTGAATTGGGCGGTGAGCTTGCGCGGACTGCCAAGACCGGAAACTTCGAGGAAATAACCAAATAAAAACCCGGCCACAAGCACAGCCAATATGCCACCATCCATTGGGAAGTTCATTGCCAGACCCTCCTTGTCAGCGCCGACAGCAAGAGGCCAGCCGCAAAAAAAGATATCAGAAAAACAAAGGCTGCCACCGCCAGCGTGGCTCCGCCAGAGAGCCCAAGGCCACTGGTGCATCCGCGCGCCAGCGGGGCACCAAAGCCTGTGAGCACGCCGCCACCCAAGGCCAGGGCCAGCCGCGTGCCCATACCCATGTGCGCCCCGCGCTCGATTTTCCACTGAAAACGTCGTGCCGTGAGACTCCCCACAAGTGCGCCCATCGACACGCCAGCGATCTCCCAGGAAATCCATTCATTCAGCGGGTGCCCTTTGGAGAGATACGGTTTAAGGTAAGCATTGGCATCAACCCATGCCGGATGAGCCATGTCGCCCAGCCAGACCACTAGACGTGTGAAAAAACCGTTTGCGCCCAAGCCGTGGCCCGTCATCAGAAACATGCCCATCAGCGTCAAACCCAAGCCGATACCGGCGGCCAATGGTGGCCAGAATTCTCGCGCCTGTCTGTCATTCATGTTGTTTTCCTGTCAGTGTTCTTTGAAGCAAAAAATATGTTCGGATCCTGCCGTGCCAGCGCCTTTGAGCCATTGTTGAAACGGCGTTCGGTCAGGAAACGAGTTGACAATCATAAATGCAAACCTATGAAAGTCCGATGTGGTGCAGGCTATAGGTGTCAATCGGTTTGCCACTGTGGATCGGTCGTTCAATCAACCAAAACTTTGCCGTTCACGATTCTGCACTTTTCGCCTTTGTGTCTGGCTTCAAAATAATTGCCAAGCTGCCATCCCAAGCCACAAGCCAGCGCGAGTGCGGCCAGAACCCAGATCGGGGAAATGCCCACCAGCTCATGCAGGGTCATGTTCTTTGGCAGCCACAAGGCATGGAAGTTCACCGGCCATTGCGGCTCGAGCCACACCCAAAGCCGATAGCCGGGATACATCATCAGAAAAAACACCACCGCATCCACTCTGCCACCGGCGGCACCGGTCAGCGCGGTGCCAGGGCAATAGCCGCCCACCACCAGACCTGCGCCCAATAAAAACCCGCCCAGCAAGACCGCCAGGTCCAGACTTGGAATGACGGATATTGGCACGGGTGCCAGCCCCACGCCCAGCATCAAAAGGTAGACAGAAGCAGCAACCACGATGGCGCCAAACATGACCTTGAACATTGAGAAATCGCGCAGCTGGAATTGCCCGTTGAGCGTTCTGGGGCTGCCGAACCCGGCCAGGTCCAGGCTGGCGCCAAAGAGCAGGCCGATGAGCAGACTGGACAGGTTGTCAGACACGCCAGAACCTCCCAAAGAAAAAGCTGGCCGCAAAACCGCCCACAAAGAACACGCCTAAAAAAACCAATGCGGCCACTGAAAACAAGGCACTGCCGGTCAGGCCAATCGAACTGGTGCAGCCACCCGCCAGCGCCGCCCCCAAGCCTACCAGCAAGCCACCGCCAGCGGCCAGGACCAGCCGGGTGACAGGGCTGACACCCTGGCCGCGTTCAATGGCGAATCGAAAACCGCGATTTTTCCAAAGGGAAGTTAACAAGGCGCCAATGAACAGGCCAAAGACCATCCAGGCCATCCAGTCCCTGTTGGCTGCAAGGCTGTGGATCGAACATGATGAGGCACTTGCCGCTGCCGTGACATTCACCGCTGGCGGTGGGCACAAGAGCGCAAAGACACCTGACACGTGGATGCCCTTTTGCGTCCACAAAAGCGACAGCGCCACCACCGCCCCCATGAAGGCGGCGGCAAACAAAGGCTTGAGGGTTCGATCCGTTTTAAAAAAATGAGGCGTTGACATGTGCAAATTTTCAGCGTCAGTTGGTTGCAAGACATTGCGGAAAATCAGCTTTGGCCCACTATCTGAAAAATTTAATTTGATAGCTTCTTGCGCCTATAAATAAAGGGCTAGAAGCCAACAAAGCATATAAAACAGACACCTCCGGACGCGCCATCAAACACATGCAAGGCATCAAAAACAGCGCCATGATCGCGCGGTTTTCGCGGATAAGAAAGTATCCGTTTTATATCGCAGCTATTTGATTAAACGCAACATCCCCACCGGGGGGGGGCTAAAGTTCTGCTCATTCTGTGACTTGACCGCCCCACCGTTGATTGCGTCACTGAAATCGTCATCATATTTTGGACTGAAGATTTATCACCTTGTGAGGACATCATGACAAAGAAATTAGCGTTCCTGGTTGATCTGAGACGTTGCGTTGGCTGCAACTCCTGTCAGGTTAGTTGCAAAATGGAAAACGGCGTGCCGGTCGGCAATTTTCGAACACGGGTTGGAACTGGCGATGTCGGCAGCTTTCCAGATGCCAAACGCTACTTTCTCCCCAGTTTCTGCAATCATTGCGAAATTCCATCCTGTATCGTGAGGTGTCCCGTACCCGGCGCAACCTACCGAAAGGAAGACGGCACGGTCATGGTTGACCGCGACCTGTGTATTGGCTGTGGCAAGTGCGTCGACGACTGCCCCTACGGTGCCCGCTTTTTGCATCCGTATATCCCCATCAAGAACAACCCTAAACCCTTCTTTGCCAAGGTGCCAGAGCTCAAGAGTCAACCAACGGCAAGCCTGCGGGTTGCCGATAAATGCGATTGGTGTGAGGATCGCCGGACAAAAGGCTTGGAGCCAGCATGTGTCAGCAATTGCTTTGGCAAAGCGCTGGTGTTCGGAGATCGAAACGACCCCGAAAGTCGGATATCAAAATTAATAGCGACAGAGAAAACCGTCGTGTTGTTTCCTGACCTCGGTACCAAACCGCAGGTGATGTACATCGCACCTGATCCAGCCGTTTTCAGGGCCGCAGAACTTCAAATTAACGACGAATAACGCAACTCAGCAAACGGAGATTGATCATGGAACTTTATGTGTCCCGAAGAAGTATTCTCAAGTCCGCAGGCGCTTTTGCCAGCACTGCCGCGCTTGGCAGCGGCGGACTGCTTTCGTTGAACACGTTTCTGCCAAGCGAGGCCCATGCGATGCAGACTTCCGCGGGCGACTACCAGATTCGCACCACTGCATGCACCATGTGTCCCGCTGAATGTGGCATGGAAATGTGGATCAAGAATGGCCAGGTGGCAAAGATTTATGGCAACAAGGCGGTGCCAATGAACGACGGCGCATGCTGCGCCAAGGGCGCAGCCGGCCAGCAATTGATCTATTCGCCCTTCCGCCTCAAGCAACCGATGATCCGTGTTGGGGAACGTGGCGAAGGCAAGTTCCGTGTTGCCTCGTGGGACGA
>Ga0315271_10002801_pt1 | contig 10979 bp, 7 predicted proteins | sample C3_top_MG_FD_204664 | JGI IMG/M metagenome (GOLD analysis project Ga0315271, IMG submission 204664) | Sediment microbial communities from Yellowstone Lake, YNP, Wyoming, USA - C3_top | ecosystem: Environmental > Aquatic > Freshwater > Lake > Sediment | place: USA: Wyoming | collected 2017-08-01
GAAACCTGAAACCTGAAACCTGCCGTTTCATTCTGCACTTAGTGCAGTCATCGGATCCACCGTCCCCGCTCTCCGAGCCGGGATCCAGCAGGCGAGCGCGGCAACGGAGAGCAAGGTCGCCGCGACTCCGACATACACCACCGGATCCAACGCCGACTGCTGGAAGAGCAGCGGCTTCACCCACCGGCTCACGCCGATCGCGATCCCGGCGCCGATCACAATGCCGATCACGACCACGCGCATTCCATCCCTCAGCACCATCCGCACCAGATCGCGCATCTGCGCCCCCAATGCCACGCGCACCCCAAGCTCGTGCGTCCGCTGCGCCACATTGTAAGCGATCACGGAATACAATCCGATTGCCGCGAGCACCAGCGCCAGCACGCCGAAGAGCGTGAACATCGTCGCTCCCAATCGCCAGCTCGCGGTCTCCCCGCCGATCACATCCGAGAGCGGCGTCACGGTCACATAGCTCGCGCCGGGCATCAGGGCCTGCAACTTCCGGCGCACGCTCTCCGCGGTCACTGCGCCGCCGGCCGGCGTGCGCAGGAAGAGGCCGCCCTGCTGCGTCGCGTACTGGGCGTGGGACAGATAGTAGAACAACCCCGGGTCGTCCGAGAGGCTCTGTGACTTGATGTTCTCGGCGATCCCCACCACATAGGAACAGGGCAGTGTGTCCGCGTCCACCTTGATGCACTGTCCGAGCGCTTCCTTCCCCGGCCAGAGCGTCTTCGCCATCGCCTCGCTGACGACGATCGCCCGCGGTGCGCCCTCGACGTCCGCGTCGGTGATCCCGCGCCCGCGCAGGATCCGCGTTCCCATTGCCGCGAAGTAGTCGGGCGACACGGCATTCAGGTCGAACTCGCCGAGCTTCTCCACGGAATCGATGCCGGCCACGAACAGCCCCGTACTCCACGTCATCCAGAAGGGCATCGTCACACCGAGAGCGGCGTACTGGATGCCGGGGATCCGGTGCGCCTCCTCGATGAGTTGGTGGCGGAGCGTGACCTCGTGGGCGCTGTCCAGCTGCACGCCGCGCATCCGCAGGTCCACGACCATCACGCGATCGGCGTCGTAGCCGAGGCGCATCGTGCTCACGTTGTGCAGCGATCGCACGAAGAGTCCGGCCCCCACGAGCAGCAGTACGCTGAGCGCCCCTTGGAAGACCAGGAGCCCGGAGCGCAGCCGCGACCGGTGGACGACTCCCTCGCGAGCTCCCGCTTTGAGATCGAGCGTGAGGTCGGCGCGCCGCGACTGCAGGATCGGTGCGAGCCCGGTGAGCAGTCCGGCCGCCAGTGCGGCGACCGCCGCGAATACGAGCGTACGGCTATCGGTCATCACCGCCGCTTCGGCGCCCTTCGGCATGAACTCCGCGCGCAGCAGCGCGCCCCCCCATTGTGCCACGAGCACGCCGGCGAGCCCGCCGAGTCCGCCAAGGAGCAGGCTCTCGCCAAGCAGCTGCCGCGCGAGCCGCGCGCGGCTCACGCCGAGCGCCAGCCGCACCGCGATCTCGCGCCGGCGCTTGATCGCGCGCGCGAGCAGCAGATTCGCGACGTTCGCACAGGCGATGAGCCAGACGATCACCGCGACGCCCGCCACCCAGGTCGCGACCTTCGCTTCACTCGATTCGTTGGGCCCACGCTCGGCGAGGATCGAGGCGGCGATCGCATGGGGTTTCGCGACGGACTCCGGCTCAAGATTCGGGCTCGTCGCCTTATCCGCGGCCCAGCTCTTGAGGTATGCCGCAGTGAGGTCGGCGTTCGCCCGCTCGAGGGTGACGCCGGGCTTCCGCTGCACCAGCATGCGCGCGAAGGTCCAGTGATAGCTGGTCCACCACGTCTCCCCATGCAGGCGCAGGGACCCGCCGATCTCGGCGGCGTTGACGCTGATCGGGATGAACGCCGCCGGCGGCTGGTCCGCCCAGATCCCCACGAAGCCGCGCGGCGCGACGCCGATGATCGTGTGGATCGTCGCGCCGATCTGCACCGGTTTGCCGAGCACGTCGGCGGCGCCGCCGTAGCGCGTCTGCCAGAGGCCGTAGCTCAGCACCGCGACCGGCGTCCCGGCCGGCGGCTTGTCCTCATCCGGCGTGAAATAGCGTCCCAGCACCGGCGGCGCGTCGAAGAAACCGAAGAAGGACGCGCTGACGACCCCAACCTGCATCTCCGCCGCATCCGTACCGACGCCGATCGGGAGCTTCCGCGAGGAAACCTCGGCCGTGCGCGCAAAGGAGGTTGTCCAATTCGTGAGATCGAGATACCGCGCGAACTGCACGCCGTCGCCGAAGAAGGGTTTCCCGCGGAAGTCGCGCACGAGGTAGACCCGGTGCGTGAGCTCGGGAGACTTCATCATCGGCGGCGCCCGGAAGAGCAGGCGGTCGACGACGGAGAACATGGCGGAGTTCGCCCCAATGCCGAGCGCCAGCGTGGTCACTACCGCGATCGTGAATCCGGGCGCTTTTAGGAGGTTTCTCAGAGATGGGGGCATGGGGGAGGACAGGGGTCCAGGGATGTAACAGCAGGGTTCAGGGTTCAGCGTTCAGGGTTCAGGGCTGGAAGCGGCATGACCTCTGACTTATTCCACAAAGCTGCCTACGTGGACGGGCCCTCGTGAGTGTCCAGACACCCAAACTCTTCGAACGGTTGCTTGCAGTCCCTCAACGCTGAACCCTGGCCCCTGAACCCTGCTGTTACAACCCTGAACCCTCTAGTCCGCATCCCTTCCCTATTCCCTCCCGCTCCCCCACAATTCTCCCATGCACCCGACCGACGTCAAAGACCCCCGGTACTACCATAAAGTGGTGGACTGCCAGTGGGCCTGTCCGGCCCACACGAATGTCCCCGAATACCTCCGCCTCATCGCGCAGGGACAGTACTCCGACTCGTACATGCTCAACCGCGAGTCGAACGTCTTCCCGGGGATCCTCGGGCGCACCTGCGACCGCCCCTGCGAGCCGGCCTGCCGGCGCGGGCGCGTCGATGGGAAGCCGGTCGCGATCTGCCGCCTCAAGCGCGTCGCCGCCGATCTCCGCGACGACATCACCGACCGGCTGCCCACCGCTCCCAAGGTCAAGAACGGGAAACGCGTCGCCCTGGTCGGCTGCGGGCCGGCCTCCCTCACGGTCGCGAACGACCTCATGCCGCTCGGCTATGAGTGCGTGATCTACGAGAAGTGGGACCGCTCGGGGGGCCTGATGCGCGTGAACATCCCCGCCTTCCGGCTCCCGACGCAGGTGCTCGACGAGGAGATCGACTACATCCTCGACATGGGTGTCGATGTCCGCTACAACACGCCGGTGGACAGCATGAAGCAGTTGCTGACCGAGCCGTATGACGCGGTCTTCGTCGGGAGCGGCGCGCCGAAGGGGAAAGAGCTCGACATTCCCGGCCGCAATGACCCCGCGATCGCCAAGCAGATCCACATCGGCATCGAGTGGCTCGCGAGCGTCCACTTCGGACACATCGAGAAGATCGAGAAGCGCGTCCTGATCATCGGCGTCGGCAACACCGCCATGGACTGTTGCCGCACCTCGAAGCGCCTCGGCGCCACGGACGTGAAGGTGATCGCGCGCCGCGGCCGGAAGTATTTCAAGGCGAGCCCCTGGGAGCTGGAGGACGCGGAAGAAGAGCAGGTGGAGATCGTCGAGAACCACGCGCCGAAGCGCTTCGTGATCGAGCAGGGGAAGCTCGTCGGCATCGAGTTCGAGCGGCTCCGCTGGACGGAAGCGAATGGCAAGCAGAAGAGCGAGATCCTCGACACGGTGATCATCCCCTGCGATGCGGTGATCCTCGCCATCGGGCAGGACAACGCCTTCCCGTGGATCGAGCGCGATGCGGGCATCGAGTTCGATTCGTACGAGATGCCGGTGGTGGACAAGACCACATTCCAGAGCACGGTCCCGAAGGTCTTCTTCGGCGGCGACGCGGCCTTCGGTCCGGCGAACATCATCTGGGCGGTGGAGCACGGACACCAGGCCGCGATCTCGATCCATCAGTTCCTGCAGGGGATGCCGATCACCGATCGGCCCGCGTACGGGATGAATCTCGTGAGCGCCAAGGTCGGGATGCACGCCTGGAGCTACAGCAACGACTACAATCCCAGCCCGCGCGCGAAGATGACGCACGAGGAGCTGGTGAAGCGCTTCTCGAACGTCTCAGTCGAAGTGGAGCTCGGCTTCACCCCCGAGCAGACGGCGCGGGAAGTGGAACGCTGTCTCAACTGCGACATCGAGACGCACTTCTCGGCGCCGCTCTGCATCGAGTGCGATGCCTGCGTCGATGTCTGCCCGGTAAACTGTCTCACGATCGCGCCGAACGGCGAGGAAGCCGACCTCCGGCAGCGGCTCATGGCGCCGGCGGTGAACACGTCGCAGGAGCTCTACGTGAGCGACGCGCTCCCGCAGACTAAGCGCGTGATGCTCAAGGATGAGGATGTCTGCCTGCATTGCGGGCTCTGCGCCGAGCGCTGCCCGACCGCGGCGTGGGACATGCGGAAGTTCGAACTCGAGATCCCGTACGCCCTGACCACACTCGGATCGGCGGTGGCCGCCCGTGGCTGATATCAACGATTTCGCGCTCCGCATCGGCACCGTCAACGGCACCGGCTCGGCGAGCGCCAACAGTCTGCTCATGCAGACGATCTTCCGGATGGGGATCCCGGTGAGCGGGAAGAACATCTTCCCGTCGAACATCCAGGGACTGCCCACCTGGTACGAGATCCGGGTGAGCAAGGATGGCTATACGGCGCGTCCGCCGGAGATCGATCTCATGGTGGCGCTCAACACGGCGACCTATGCGAAGGATGTCGCGACGGTGCGGAAGGGCGGCTACCTGCTCTACGATTCGTCCTGGCCGCTCGAGCCGGAGCTGGTGCGCGAGGGGATCACGATCCTCGGCGTCCCCTTCGGGAAGATGTGCGTCGAGGCCTTCGAGAGGGACCGCGACCGCACCCTCCTCCGGAACATCGCCTACGCCGGCGCGTTGGCGGCGCTCCTGTCGATCGACCTCAAGGTGATCGACGAGGCGCTGAACGAGAAGTTCAGCCGGAAGAAGTCGCTGCTCGAGGCGAACTACAAGGCGATCCGAATGGGCTACGACTACGTGAGGGCGAACTTCACCTGTCCGCTCCCCTTCCATCTGTCGCCGATGAACGCGACATCGGGGCACGTGCTCATGGATGGGAACACGACCTCCGCGCTCGGCGCGCTCTATGCCGGTGCGACGGTCGGCGCGTGGTACCCGATCACGCCGGCCACGTCGCTCATGGAGGCGTTCAAGGAGTTCTGCGAGCGCTACCGCGTGGACCCGGTCACCAAAGAGAAGAAGTTCTGCATCATTCAGGCGGAGGACGAGCTGTCCGCCGCGGGGATGGTGATCGGCGCGAGCTGGGCGGGGGCGCGGTCGTTCACCTCCACGGCGGGCCCGGGCATCTCCCTGATGGAAGAGTTCATCGGCCTCGCGTACTACACGGAGACGCCGGCCGTCTTCTTCGACGTGCAGCGCACCGGCCCGTCCACCGGCATGCCGACGCGCACGCAGCAGGCCGATCTCATGTCGCTGGCGTACGCGTCGCACGGCGACACGAAGCACATCGTCCTCTTCCCCTGCAGTCCCGAGGAGTGCTTCTACCTCTCGGTGCAGGCGTTCGACATCGCCGAGCGTTTCCAGACGCCGGTGTTCGTGGCGTCGGACCTCGACATCGGGATGAACGACTGGATGGTCAAGCGACTCACCTGGGACGACCGCTTCATTCCCGACCGCGGGAAGGTGCTCGGCCCCAAGGAGCTGGAGAAGATCGAGAAGTTCAGCCGTTACCTCGACGTGGATGGCGACGGCGTCACCTATCGCACCATTCCCGGCGAGCATCCGAAGGGGGCGTTCTTCTCGCGCGGCTCGGGGCACGACAAGTTCGGGCAGTACACCGAGGAGAGCGACGCCTACCAGGACGTGATGGACCGGATCGCGCGGAAGTTCGAGACGGCGGCGAAGTCGCTGCCGGCGCCGCAGGTCCACAAGCAGAAGGGGGCGAAGGTCGGCATCGTCTCGCTCGGCGGCTGCCATGCCGCGGTGCTCGAGGCCGTGGACCGGCTGCGCGACCAGGGGATCATCGCCGACTATCTCCGCGTGCGGAGCTTCCCCTTCGCGAAGGGGGTGCACGAATTCCTGAAGTCGTACGAAAGCGTCTTCGTGGTCGAGCAGAACCGTGACGCGCAGCTGCGCGCCCTGCTCACGATCGAGACCGGCTTCCCGCGCGACAGCATGACGTCGGTCCTGGACTACAGCGGACTGCCGTTGACGGCGAAGGTGGTGGTGGACGCCGTGTCGGCGGCGGTGAAGCCCGCGAGGGCGAACGGGAAGCCGAAGGCAGCCGTCAAGGCGAAGTCCAAGTCGAAGCCGAAGCCCAAGCCGAAGTCCAAACGATGACCACGACGAGCACGAACACTAGAACGAGCACGAGCACGAACACGAACACGAGCCCCACCTCATGACTTCGATCACCAAACCCCCCGTCCGCCATCCCGGCCTTCGCAAGAACGGCCTCGGCCTGACGACGCGCGATTACGAAGGTTCGATGAGCACGCTCTGCGCCGGGTGCGGGCACGACTCGGTGACCGCGGCGCTCATCCAGGCGGTGTGGGAGCTCGACGTGCCGCCGCACCGCGCGGCGAAGCTGAGCGGCATCGGCTGCTCGTCGAAGACCACGGCGTACTTCATGAAGCAGTCGCACGGCTTCAACTCGGTGCACGGCCGCATGCCGAGCATGGCGAGCGGCGCGAACGCGGCGAACCGGGATCTGCTCTACATCGGCATTTCCGGCGACGGCGATTCGCTCTCGATCGGACTCGGGCAGCTCTGCCACGCGATCCGGCGGAACGTGAACCTTCTGTACCTCATCGAGAACAACGGAGTGTACGGGCTCACGAAGGGCCAGTTCTCGGCGAGTTCCGACATCGGATCGAAGTCGAAGAAGGGAGAGGCGAACGTGAGTCCGCCCATCGATCCGGTGCTGCTGGCCCTGACGCTCGGCGCGAGCTTCGTCGCGCGCTCCTTTTCCGGCGACAAGACGCAGCTGGTGCCGATCCTCAAGGCCGGCCTCAAGCACGAGGGAATGGCGCTGATCGACATCATCTCGCCCTGCGTGAGCTTCAACGATCACGAGGGATCCACGAAGAGCTACAAGTACACTCGCGAGCACAACACCGAGATCTCGTGGATGGACCTCGTCCCGCTGCGCCGCGAGATCACGGCGCCGGAGGTCGAGGAGGCGGTGGTGAGCGTGACGATGCACGACGGCGCCGTGATGCGCTTCCGGAAGACCGATCAGAGCTATGACCCCACCGACCGCGAGGCGGCGTACGCGCACGTGAGCGCGTGCCACGCGCGGGGGGAGGTGGCGACCGGGCTGCTCTTCGTGGATGAGAAGGCGCAGGACATGCACGCCGTGAACCACACGGTACGGACGCCGCTGGCCCAGCTGCCCTTCAGCACGCTCTGCCCCGGGAGCGGCGCACTCGCGGAGCTCATGGAAGAGTTCCGGTAGCTCATGATCGACACGCCGCAGATCGTTCAGACCGAGGCGGTCGCCGCCGCGGTGCTTCGCATGACCGTCCCGCGCGCCGAGATCAAGCTGGCGATGGGGAACGGGATGAAGGAGTTGCTCCAGACCGTCAATGACCAGAAGGTGCTCATGGCGGGGGCGATCTTCTCGCACCACTTCCAAATGGATCCGGCGCGTTTCGACTTCGAGATCGGGGTGCCGGTGAAGTCGGTGGTGCGGGCCGCGGGGCGGGTGCGCCCCGGGTCGCTCCCCGCCGCACGGGTCGCGCGCACCGTGTACCACGGCGGGTACGAGGGGCTCGGCGCCGCGTGGGGGGAGTTCGAGCAGTGGCTCAAGGCGAACGGGCACACGCCGGCGCCGGACCTGTGGGAGGTGTACGTGGCGGGTCCCGAGTCGAGTCCTGATCCAGCGGCGTGGCGCACCGAACTCAACCGGCCCTTGGTGTGACCGAGCCGTCGTCGAGCGCGCCCTACGCCACCGAACCACCGTACGGTCTCGTCACCTGGCGGCTGCTGCCGGGGAAGGGACGCGGGGTCGTATCGCGCGTGAGCTGCAAGGCTGGAACAGAGCTGGAGCGGTCGCCGGTGATCATCGTGCCGGACGAGGACCTGCTCGATCTCGAGCACCGGGATACGGTGCCGGACCACTATCTGCTGTACTGGAGTGACGATCCCGGCCGCGAGCTGGCGATGGGGTGCGGGCTCCTCATGATCTACAATCACTCCCGGCACCCGAACGTCGAATTCACCGATGGACCGGAGCCGGAGACGATGTCGGTGGTCGCGTTGCGCGACATCATCGCGGGCGAGGAGCTGACGTACGACTACGGCGTGCCGCTCTGGTTCAAGGACATGACCCCCGCCCGCCCGCGCAAGAAGGGGCGCTCGTGACGGGCCCCTTCCGCGAGCGACCCGGGGGCCGAGCGGACTTGTGTTCTCCAGCGTGGGGTGGCAGAATCGCATAGACCGATCCGCGCCTGGATCGCCCCCTTTCGACAGCCATCATGACCATCTTCGCCCGCATCATTCGCCCGGCGACGCGCGCGCTCGCCGCACTCAGTGTCGCCGCCTGTGCCTCCTCGGGCGCCGCGAACCTCTCCTCCTCGCCGCCGAAGCCCGACCCTCGGGTCGGCCTCAAGGCCGGGCTCTTCGACGCCGGGCAGGCCGCGTGGAACATGCGTCTGGTCTCGACCACGCCATCGTCGGCGCAGTTCAAGGGCGTCACGAATTCCGACCTGGCCTTCTCCGGCCCATACGCGATCCAGGGGAACTACAACGGCTACCAGGTCTGGGACATCTCCGACCCGGCGAAGCCGGTGCTCAAAGCCGGCTTCCTCTGTCCCGCCTCGCAGAGCGACGTCTCCGTCTTCCGGAACCTGCTCTTCGTGTCTGGCGAAGGAACCGGCGGCCGGCTCGATTGTGGCACCCAGGGGGTCCAGGACTCGGTGAGCGCCGCGCGCCTGCGCGGGCTGCGGATCTTCGACATCACCGACATTGCGGCGCCGAAGTACATCGCCAACGTGCAGACCTGCCGCGGCTCGCACACGCACACGCTCGTCGTCGATCCGAAGGACAAGGAGAACGTCTACGTCTATATCTCCGGTTCGGCGGGAGTCCGTTCGCCGAGCGAGCTCGCGGGCTGCTCCCGACTGGCGCCGGACCAGGATCCCAGCTCGGCGCTTTTCCGGATCGAAGTGATCAAGATCCCTCTCGCGCATCCGGAGCAGGCGGCGATCGTCAACTCGCCGCGCATCTTCAACGACCTGACGCAGCCGAAGCGGCACGCCGAGGCCGCCGCCGACATCGCCGCCGGGGCGAAGGCGGCCGCGGAGGCGCGCGCGAAGGGCGGGTTCACGGTGACGATGTCCGGTGTGGAGCGGGTCCTGTCGCCGCGCTTCATCGATCCGCTGCTGGATAGCGTCGCCAAGGCGCGCGGCGGCACGACGCCGACCGCCGCCGACAGCGCCGCGTTGCGCGGCGCGCTGCAGGGGATCATGGACAAGATGATGGGCGTCGCGCCGGCGGGGTCGCCGAATGCGGTGCGCCCGGGCCCGACGCAGTGCCATGACATCACCGTGTACCCGGAGATCGGCCTCGCCGGCGGCGCCTGCGAGGGCTACGGCCTCCTCCTCGATATCAAGGACGTCGTGCATCCGGCGCGCATCGGCGCCGTGTCCGACTCGAATTTCTCGTACTGGCATTCCGCCTCGTTCAATAATGACGGCACGAAGCTCCTCTTCTCCGATGAGTGGGGCGGCGGCGGCGGGCCGAAGTGCCGCGCGAGCGACAATCCGCAGTGGGGGGCGGACGCGATCTTCGCGATCGCGAGCGATACGATGCATTTCCGCAGCTACTACAAGATGCTCGCCCCGCAAACCTCGCTCGAGAACTGTGTCGCCCATAACGGGTCGCTCATCCCGATCCCCGGCCGCGATGTGATGGTGCAGTCCTGGTACCAGGGGGGCGTTTCCGTGTTCGACTGGACCGATGCGTCGCACCCGAAGGAGATCGCCTTCTTCGATCGGGGGCCCGTGGATTCCACCCGACCGGCGGGGGGCGGCTCCTGGTCCGCCTACTGGTACAACGGCGTCATCGTCAGCTCGGAGATCGCACGCGGGCTCGACATCCTCGAACTGACGGCGAGTGGTTGGATCTCGCAGAACGAGCTTGACGCCGCGAAGTCGGTGCGCCTCGACTATTTCAATACGCAGTCACAGGTGCGCCTCGTCTGGCCGGCTTCCTTCGCGCTCGCCGGCGCGTATCTCGACCAGCTCGAACGGAGTGGCGGGCTCACGAGCCGCCAGCTCGCGTCGGCGCGCAAGTCGCTCGCGGAAGCGCAGCAGGAGAGCGGGGCGGCACGGACGAAGACGCTCACGGCACTTGCCGGTGAGCTGGAAGCGGAAGCGCAGGGCGCCGGGGATCCGTCCAAGGTCGGTGCCGAGGCGAAGACGGTGCGGGCGCTCGCCAGCGTGAAGCCGACGCCGTGACGGCGCGCGTGATCGTTCGCGCGGTGCTCGCGCTCCTCCTCGCTGTGCCGGGAGCGGCCGCCGCTCAGGCCGCGGCCGACAGCTCGCACCATGCGTGGACGAAGGCGGATGTCGCCTTCATGTCGGGGATGATCCACCATCACGCCCAGGCGATCCTCATCGCCGGCTGGGCGCCATCGCACGGTGCCAGCCCCGCGGTGCAGACGCTCTGCGCGCGCATCATCGTCAGCCAGCAGGATGAGATCGCGATCATGAGCCGCTGGCTCTCCGACCGCCACCAGCCCGTGCCCGACCCGAATGCCGCGCACGCGATGATGCCCGAGATGGATCCCGCGGCGATGATGCCGGGGATGCTCACCGCAGCACAGCTGGAGAAGCTGGACAAGGCCCGCGGCGCGGACTTCGACCAGCTCTTCCTGATGTTCATGATCCAGCA
>Ga0315271_10002802_pt1 | contig 10978 bp, 8 predicted proteins | sample C3_top_MG_FD_204664 | JGI IMG/M metagenome (GOLD analysis project Ga0315271, IMG submission 204664) | Sediment microbial communities from Yellowstone Lake, YNP, Wyoming, USA - C3_top | ecosystem: Environmental > Aquatic > Freshwater > Lake > Sediment | place: USA: Wyoming | collected 2017-08-01
AGTCGTCCTGCTGGAGCTGTCGGACGCGTGTCAGCCCCGAGAGGGCCCCGGTCACCTCGTTCCGGTGCAGGACGTCGAACGTGGCGTAGCGGACCGGCAGCTCGCGATAGGAGTGCTTCCGCATGCCGTACAGCAGGTGATGACTGGGGCAGTTCATCGGCTTGAGGGAAAAGTCATGCTCGCCCGACTCATTGTCGAGCACCATGAACATATTCTCCCGGTACTTACCCCAGTGGCCGGAACGCTCCCAGAGGATCTTGTTGTACAGCAGCGGCGTCTTGATTTCCTGGTAGTCGGCCCGCTGCTGCAGCTCCCGGATGTAGTCGTTCACTTCCCGGTAGATGGTCGTGCCGCGGTCGGTCCAGAAGGCCGAGCCCGGCGACGAGGGGTGAAATACGAAGAGGTCGAGTTCCTTCCCGAGCCGGCGGTGGTCGCGTTTCCGGGCCTCTTCCAGCCGGTGCAGGTACGCCGCGAGGTCTTCCTTCTTGAACCACGCGGTCCCGTAGATCCGCTGGAGCATCTGGCGCCGCTCGTCGCCCCGCCAATAGGCGCCGGCGCCGTGCAGGAGCTTGAAGTGCTTGAGGCGTCCGGTGGACGGAAGATGGGGGCCCCGGCACAGGTCCTGGAACGGGCCGTCGGTGTAGACGGAAATGACTTCGTCATCGCCGAGCTCGCTGATCCGCTCGAGCTTGAGCGGGTCGTCGGCGAAACGGCGGTTGGCCTCGTCGCGGTTCACCACTTCCCGCTGGAACGGGTAGTCGCGCTCCACCACCTCGGTCATCTTCTGCTCGATGGCGGCCAAGTCTTCCGGCGTGAAGGGGCGCGGCACGTCGAAGTCGTAGTAGAAGCCGTCCTCGATGGGCGGGCCGAACCCGATGCCCGCGCCGGGAAAGAGCTCCCGGACCGCGGTGGCCAGGATATGCGCGGTGCTGTGGCGGAGCAGGTCGAGCGCGGCGGCGTCGCGATCGGTCAGGATGGCGAAGCTTGCGTCCCGTTCGAGCGGTCGGTCGAGATCCCAGATGACGCCGTCCACCCGCGAGGCCAACGCGGCCTTGGCCAGTCCCGGGCCGATCATCTGCGCCACGGCGCGGCTCGTGGTACCGGCAGGCACTTCCCGTACCGAATGGTCCGGCAGGGTGAGACGGATCTGCGTCATGGCGCGGCGTCCTGGATGACCGGCGTCACAATCGGCTGAGCCCTGGGCGCGTAGCGAAAATAGAGAACGATCCCGCCAACGATCAGGACCGCCACGAAGAGCCAACGGGCCAGTTCACCGCCCGGAATCCTGGAGCGTTCGTCGGCCATGAGACACCCGGGAACAAGGGGAAATGATACCTGCGACTTAACGAGCGAACGTGTTAACTTAACGCGTCTTAGCCAATATTTGCACAAGGAGCATGCGCGTGAAGCTGGAGCGTCTGAGCACGGCCGAAACACTGGGTTGGTCGGGGATCGGATTCGGGGTCGGGCTGGTGGGCGGGCTCTGGGCTGCCGGCTGGCTGGGCCGGGTCACCAGGAGTCGGCTCTCCGACGGGGTGCGGGCCTTGCGCACGCCTGCCGGGGGCTCTCCGGTGGCGCTCGCCGAGACGGTCCATCGGGCCCTGATGGCCGACCCGGCCCTGGCGCCGCTTGACTTGCGCCCCGTGGCCGTCACCCGGGGAACGGTGGAGCTGACCGGGTGGGTGCCCGACCGGCGCACCCGGGCACGCGCCGTCCGGCTGGCCGCCCAGGTCCCCGGCCTCGACGACCTCATCAACAGCATCCTCGTACACGGGGAAGACGACTTCGGCGCTCCCCCGGCCCTGACGCTCACGGGCCGGTCCGCATGACGAGCGAACTCGCCCCGCAATATCAGCCTGGTGAAATCGAGCGGGCGCTGTACCAGTGGTGGACCGAACAGGACCTGTTCGCCCCCCGGCCGGGCGGCCGCCCCTACGTGATCATGATGCCGCCCCCGAATGTCACGGCGCAGTTGCACATGGGGCACGGTCTCAACAACACCATCCAGGACGCGGTGATCCGCCTCGAGCGCATGCGCGGACGGGAGGTGCTGTGGCTCCCTGGCACCGACCACGCCGGCATCGCCACGCAGAACGTCGTCGAGCGGATGCTGACGGCGGAAGGAAAGACCCGCTTTGATCTGGGTCGCGAGGCCTTCGTCGCGCGGGTGTGGCAACACGTCGACCAGACCGGCGCGACCATCCTCGACCAGCTGAAGGCCATCGGCTCGAGTTGTGACTGGACCCGAACCTATTTCACCCTCGACGACGGGCTGTCGCGCGCGGTGCGCGAGGTCTTCGTGCGCCTGTACGAGAAGGACCTGATCTACCGCGGCAACTACATCATCAACTGGTGCCCCCGCTGCCTGACGGCGCTCTCCAACGAGGAGGCCGAGAAGGAGGAGGAAGTGGGGCGCCTCTGGCACCTGCGCTATCCGCTGAGCGACGGCCGGCACCTGACCGTGGCCACGACGCGGCCCGAGACGATGCTCGGAGACACCGCCGTGGCGGTGCACCCCGCGGACACTCGCTACGCCAGCCTCATCGGCCGCACCATCCGCCTCCCCCTGGTGGACCGGGATATTCCGATCATCGCGGACGACGCGATCGACCCCGCCTTCGGCACCGGCGCGGTCAAGGTGACCCCCGCGCACGACCCGCTCGACTTCGAGATCGGGCAGCGGCACCGACTCGAGACACTCAATGTCCTGACCCCCGACGCGCACATCAACGAGAATGCGCCCGCGCGCTTCCGGGGCCTGACCCGCGAGGACGCCCGGAAACAGGTGGTGCGCGAGTTCGAGGCGCTGGGCCTGCTGGAAAAAGTCGAGGATCACCACCACGCCGTGGGCCACTGTTACCGTTGCGGCACGGTGGTCGAACCACGGCTCTCGGAACAGTGGTTCGTCCGGATGGCCCCGCTCGCCGCACCTGCCCTGCAGGCGTACAAGGATGGCGCGGTCTGCTTCATCCCCGAGCGCCGCGGCACCGAGTACGCACAGTGGATGGAAGGCATCCGCGACTGGTGCATTTCCCGCCAGCTCTGGTGGGGCCACCGCATTCCAGTCTGGTACTGCGATGCGCCGGAGTGCGGCCACACGAGCGTGTCCCGGACCGACCTCACCGCCTGCCTCGAGTGCGGCGGCCCGGTCCGCCAGGACGAGGACGTCCTCGACACCTGGTTCTCGTCGTGGCTGGTGCCCTTCTCGAGCCTCGGCTGGCCAGTGCGGACCGAGGACCTGGCCCGCTTCTACCCCGGCGACGCCCTCGTCACCGCCCCGGAAATTCTCTTTTTCTGGGTGGCGCGGATGATCATGGCCGGGCTCGAGTTCCAGGGAGGCGTGCCGTTCCACACCGTGTACCTCCACGGCACCGTGCGCGATACCCAGCACCGCAAAATGTCCAAGTCCCTCGGCAACGGCATCGATCCCCTGGAAGTGATCGATCGGTACGGCGCGGACGCACTGCGCTATACCGTGATCTCTGGTATGGCGGTCGGTACCGACCTGATCCTCGACCCGGCCGATCTCGAGACGTCGTTTGCGGCCGGCCGGAACTTCGCCAACAAGCTCTGGAACGCGGGGCGTTTCATCCTCGGCACGCTGGACGGACCTACCCGGCCGCTGGCCGGCCGCTATCCCGACGTGGTGCGGCGCGAGGAACTCACGCTCCCCGACCGCTGGATCATCGCCCGCTGTGACGCCACCGTGCGCGCGGCCACGGAGGCGTTCGAACGCTATCGCCTGAACGAGGCGGCCGCCGCGGTCTATCACTTCCTGTGGAGCGACCTGGCCGACTGGTACATCGAGCAGGCCAAGCCGCGACTCTACGGCACCCAACCCGGCGGCGACGTCGCGCGCGCGGTGGTGGCCCGGACCTTCGACGTGGCGCTCCGCCTGCTCCACCCTGTCATGCCCTTCATTACCGAGACGCTCTGGAAGCGACTCCCCGGCCGGGGAGAGGCGGACTCGGTCAGCGTCGCGTCGTGGCCGGCCGCGGACGACCGGGCGACCGATGCCACGGCCCTCGTCGGATTCGCCGAGGTCCAGCTGATCATCACGAGCCTGCGGCAATTGCGCGCCGACGCCGGGCTGCACCCCGGCGACAAGGCGAGCGGATGGATCACGGCTGCCAGCGCGGCCGCGCGCACTCGACTGGCGCCTCAGCTCGAGACGATCACCCGGCTGGCCAAGGTGACCGTGGATGCGGTCGTGGTGCGTTCCGACGCGACTGCAACGGGCAGCGCGCTGAAGACGGCAGTCCTCCCGGACGGCGTGGAGGTGTCCATCGAGCTGAGCGCCGCGGATCGCGACCGGGAGTGTGCCCGGCTCGCCAAGGACGAGGCGCACCTCCGGCAACTGGTCGAGGCGCAGGCGCGCAAGCTCGGCAACGCGCAGTTCGTCGAGCGCGCGCCGGCTGCCGTGGTCGAGGGGGAGCGGCAGAAGCTGGCGACCTGGCAGACGCAGGCGGACGCACTGGCGGAGAATCGCCGTCGGCTGGGTTGCGCGTGAACGCCAAGCGCCTGGCGGGAGCGGCCGTGGCGTTCGGCATCCTGGCCTGCGCCAAGATCGAGCCGCCGCCGGGCGGCCCGAACGACCTGCTCCCGCCCGGACTGATCGCCACCGTTCCCGACTCGCTGGCCATCCTCCCCGACTTCGCCGGAGACGTCGAGTTCGTCTTCAACGAAACCGTGTCCGAGGGCGGAAGCCCGAACATGGGCCTCGGCACTGGCGACCTCGAAAAGCTTGTCATCCTCTCGCCCACCGAGAAGGTGCCGAGGGTGCGATGGAAGCGGAGCCGCGTCACGGTCCGCCCGCAAGAAGGATGGCGCCCCAACACCGTCTATCGGGTGCAGCTCCTCCCCGGCGTCATGGACCTCCGCCGGAACCGCAACGACAGCAGTACCGTCGTCACCTTCACCACCGGCGCGCCCATCCCCTCACTGCACCTGAGCGGCCGGGTCTGGGATTGGAGCACCGCGCGCCCCGTCTCCCGCGCACTCATCGTCGCGGTGCTGCTGCCGGACTCCCTGCGCTACCGGATGGTGACCGACAGCGTCGGGAAGTTCGACTTCGGGCCGCTCCCGAGCGGCGACTACCTGGTGTACGGCGCCATCGACCAGAACAAGAACGCCATGCTCGACCGGCAGGAACCATGGGATTCCCTTCCGGTGCCCCGGGACAGCAGCGTCGTCCCCGAACTCTGGGTGTTCCCGCACGATACGGTCGGTCCGCGCCTTTCGACGGCCACCGCTTCCGATTCGCTGTCGGCGCTCCTGACCTTTTCGCAGCCACTCGATCCTGCCCAGCGCTTCGGCCCCGGTGCCGTGCGTGTGTTGCTCCTGCCGGACTCCGTGTCGGTCGGTGTCCTGTCGCTGCTGCCGAAGGCGGAACACGACTCACTCTACCCTCCGCCGCCGCCGCCGGACACGACCCCTCGGAAGGCAGCGCCGGCCCCGGTCAAGGCCGCCCCGCCCGCCGACAGCGTCCGTCCCTCACGGGCGCCGCTCTACACCACGCTGCTGCTCCGGGTTGCGGAGCCGTGGAAGAAGGGCGCGAGGTACGTCATCGAGGTCGACTCCGTCCGCAACGTCAACCTGGCCGCGGCCGACGCCCGGGGCCCCCTAGAGGTACCGGTGCCGAAGGTCGATTCAACGGCCGCGGCCGCCGACTCGACCAAGTCGCCCCCCGACTCCGCGGCGCCGAAGCCGCCACGCCCTGATTCACTGTCGCCGAAGAAACCGGCCCGGTGAGCGACGACCCGCGCAGGCAGCTGCCCTCCGTGGAGCGACTGCTGCAGGAGCCGTCGATCAGCCGCCTCCTCGATTCGACACCCCGCACGGTCGTCCTGGCCGCCGCCCGCGAGGCCGTGGCCATGGCGCGCACCGGCCGGGGTCTCGTCCCGGCGGATTGGAGCGCGGAAGTCGCGGAGCGGGCCAGGCGCATCGCGCGGCGCTCGCTCCAGCCGGTCCTGAACGCGACGGGCGTCGTGCTGCACACCAACCTCGGACGCGCGCCCCTGGCGCAGGCAGCGCTGGACGCAGTGGCGGCGGTCGCGGCGGGGTACAGTGCACTCGAGTTCGACCTCGAAGCGGGCGTGCGCGGCAACCGAACCGATCACGGCCGGCGCCTGCTGGCCGGGCTGACCGGTACCGAGGATGCGCTCGTCGTCAACAATGCCGCCTCGGCGCTGATTCTGGCCCTTAATACGGTGGCCGAGGGGATGGAGGTCGTCATCTCCAGGGGCGAGCTGGTGGAGATCGGCGGCTCCTTCCGCATCCCCGACATCATGGCAAAGAGCGGCGCCCGGCTCCGTGAGGTCGGCACCACCAACCGAACCCACCTCCAGGACTATCGCCGCGCACTGGGGCCCTCCACCGGCGCCATCCTGAAGGTCCATCAATCCAATTTCGAGCAGTCCGGCTTCGTCCACGCGCCCTCCGCCGCGGAGCTGGCCGCGCTCGCCCACGAGCACGGCCTGCCACTGCTGCACGATATCGGCAGCGGCCTGGTGGCGGACCTCTCCGCCTTCGGACTGACGACAGAACCCCGCGTTCCGGATGCGGTCTCAGACGGAGCAGACCTGGTCATCTTTTCTGGTGACAAGCTCCTCGGTGGGCCTCAGGCAGGATGCCTCGTGGGGGGAGCCGCGCTCCTGGCCCGGTGCCGCGCCAACCCACTGGCCCGCGCCGCCCGCGCCGACAAGATGACGTTCGCCGCCCTCGAGGCCACGCTGGAGCTCTACCGCGATCCAGTTGTCGCGCTTCGCGAAGTGCCTGTCCTCCGGATGCTGACCCTCTCCGCAGAGGCACTTCACGAGCGAGCCGACCGACTCGCACAGTCGATCGCGGCCACCTGCCCCGCTGCCCCGCCGCCCCGCCTCACCGAAGGCACTTCGATGGCGGGCGGTGGCTCCTTCCCGACCGCGACCCTGCCGACGACGCTCGTGGTCCTTGACCCGGGCCCGCGCGGCGCGGACTCCCTGGCCCTCGCCCTCCGCCTCGGCGACCCGCCGGTCGTCGCACGAGTGGCTGACGGCTGTGTGGTCTTGGATCCTCGGACGCTGCCTGAGTCCTGCTTCCCCGACCTGGCCGCCGCCGTGGCTTCGGCTCTGACGGAATGACCGCCCACCCGCCCGACGGCCCCGCTGCCCCGCTGCCCTCCCGCCCGGCGGTCTTCCTCGACCGCGACGGCACTCTCGTGGAGGACCCGGGATTCCAGCGCGATCCATCGGCGATCCAGCTGTTGCCGGGAGCCGCCGCGGCCGTGGCACGGTGCAACGCCGCAGGGTTCGTCGTCGTGGTCGTGACGAATCAGTCAGGTATCGCCCGAGGATTCATCACGCCGGCGGAGTACGCGGCTGTGGAGCGCCGAATCGTGGAGCTGTTCGCGAAACACGGCGCCCGGATCGACGCCACGTACCATTGCCCGCACTACCCGTCGATCGGTGGGCCGTGTGACTGCCGGAAGCCGGGGACCCTGCTCTACCGGCGCGCGGCGGAGGAATTCAGCCTCGACATGGCCGCGAGCTGGGGGGTCGGCGATCGCCTGTCGGACCTCGAACCGGTCCGACTGCTCGGTGGCCATGGCCTCCTGGTGCGCACCGGGACCGGTCGAGACCACGAGCACGCGGCATTGGCGGCGGGGTTCCCGGTTCTGGACAGCCTCGGAGCGGCCGTGGACCGGATTCTCGGTTCCGCTGCGTCGGCCGACACCCCCTAGGGGGGACGGGCCCGCCCCCTTAGTTTTCCGGGTTATGTCGTATCGCGTGGCGGTCTGTCTTTCCGGCGGGGGAAGCAACTTGCAGGCGCTGCTCGACCGGCTGCAGGGAAAGGCTCCCGCCCGCGTCGTGCTGGTGCTGAGCAACAGTGCGGAGGCGGGCGGGCTGGAGCGGGCTCGCCGGGCGGGTGTGCCGGCGGAAGTACTGGCCGATCCCTCCGACGCGTCGGAGTGGATCACGCGGCTCGGCCGACGTGACGTCGACCTCCTCGTGCTGGCGGGCTACCTGAAGCTGGTGCCGGCCGGCGTGGTGCAGAAGTACGTGGGTCGCATTGTCAATGTGCACCCTGCCTTGCTCCCCGCCTTCGGGGGAGCCGGGATGTACGGCAAGCGGGTACATGCCGCGGTGATCGCCAGCGGCGCGACGGAGTCCGGCCCGACGGTGCACCTCGTCGACGAGGTATATGACCGGGGCGCGATCCTCGCCCAGCGGCGCGTACCGGTGTTGCCGGGGGACACCGCGGAGCTCCTGGCGGAGCGGGTGCTCGCCAAGGAGCATGAGCTCCTTCCGGATGTCGTCCTGGCGGCGGCGAGGGCCGGGCGGCCCGTGCCGGTGCCAGAGACAGCGTGATCCACCAGTCGAATTCACCTGGGAGTCCCATGCCGAGGGCATTGCTTTCCGTCAGCGACAAGCGTGGCATCGTCGCGTTCGCGCAGGGCCTGGTGCAGTTGGGCTGGGATGTCATTTCCACCGGCGGGACGGCGGCGGCGCTGAAGGCGGCCGGCGTGCCGGTGCAGTCGGTGGAGTCGGTGACCGAGTTTCCCGAGATGCTCGACGGCCGGGTGAAGACACTGCACCCGATGGTCCACGGAGGGCTGCTCGGGCGCCGCGACAATCCGGTGCACCTCCGCGCCATGGAGGAGCATGGGATCACGCCGATCGACCTCGTCGCCGTCAATCTCTACCCCTTCCGCGCCACCATCTCCCAGCCCGATGTCTCCTTCGAGGACGCCATCGAGAATATCGATATCAGCGGTCCCTCGATGCTCCGCTCGGCGGCCAAGAACCATGAGTTCGTCCTGGCGGTGGTGGAACCGTCGGACTACCCCGAGGTCCTCACCCTCCTCCGCGCCGGCGAGGTGCCCGCCCAGACCAGGCGCGCCTACGCGGCCAAGGTGTTCGCGCACACCGCCGACTACGACAGCGCCATCGCGGGATACCTGACGCCGCGTGAGGACGGGCTGCCGGCCCGGCTGGGCGGTTCGCTGGAGCGGATGGCGTCGCTGCGGTACGGGGAAAACCCCCAGCAGCGGGCGGCGCTCTATGTGACCGAGGAGCCGCGCGGCATCCGCGACCTGAAGCAGCGCCAGGGCAAGGAACTCTCGTTCAACAACATTCTCGACCTCGACGGCGCCATGGCCGCCGTGGCGCCGTGGACCAACCGACCCGCCTGCGCCATCATCAAGCACACGACCCCCTGCGGGCTGGCCGTCGCGCCGTCGGCGCTGGAGGCGTGGCGCCGGGCGCTGGCCACCGACCCGCAGTCGGCGTTCGGCGGTGTGGTGGCGTTCAACACCGTGGTGGACCGGGCCACGGCCGAGGAGATGGCGGGGCTGTTCCTCGAAGTGATCGTGGCGCCCTCGTTCCATGACGAGGCGCTCAAGGTCCTGGCCGGGAAGAAGAACCTCCGGGTGGTGGAGCTGCCCGTGAGCCATGGCGAGCGCGGGCTGGACTACAAGTGCGTGCGCGGCGGCTTCCTGGTCCAGGATCGTTTCCAGTTCGATCCGTCGGAGGACGCCTGGCGGGTCCCGACGGTCCGCCATCCCACCGAAGCCGAGTGGAGCGACCTCCGTTTCGGCTGGGCCGGTGTCGCGACCGTGAAATCGAACGCCATCCTGCTGGTGCGTGGCGAGGCGGCCATCGGGATCGGCGCCGGCCAGATGAGTCGGGTCGACTCGTCCTTCCTGGCGGTCCACAAGGCTCGGCAGCAGGGACACGACCCGCGCGGCTCCGTCCTGGCGAGCGACGGGTTCTTCCCATTCCCGGACGGAGTGGAGGCGGCTGCCGCCGCCGGCGTCACCGCCATCATCCAGCCCGGCGGTTCGGTGAAAGACGAGGACGTGATCGCCGCGGCCGACCGACTCGGCCTCGCCATGGTCCTTACCGGTTCGCGGCAGTTCAGGCACTAACGGAGAATTCGTGACGAACACCAAGCCCGTGACCCCGTACCGCTGGGCCGCCCTCGTCGGCCTGGCCGTCTTCGGGATCTACATCGCCACGCTCGCGCCCACGACGGCGTTCTGGGACACCTCCGAGTACATCGCAGCCGCGAAAGTGCTCGGGATTCCCCACCCGCCCGGCAATCCGCTCTTTGTCATCCTCGCCCACACCTGGGGGCTGCTGCCGCTCGCCGGCGAGTACGCCAAGCGGATCAACCTGTTCGCGGCGTTCAGCAGCGCGGCGTCGGCGGCGCTCTGGTTCCTGATCGCCGAACGCTGGCTCCGCACCATCGTCCCGGTCCGGTGGGGCCGACTGCTGGCCGCGGCGGCGGGCACGCTGGTGTCCGCCACCTCGTGGACCATCTGGAACCAGTCCACCGTGAATGAGAAGGTGTACACCGTCTCCCTCCTGTCCATGGCGCTGGTCACCTGGCTCGCGGTGCACTGGGGCGATGACGAGCCGGGCCCGCATCGCGACCGGTGGGTCGTCCTGATCGCGTACATCACCGCGCTTTCGACCACCAACCACCTCATGGGCCTCCTCGCGGCCCCAGCGGTGGCCATCTATATCCTGTGGACCGACTGGCGGGTCATCACGCGGCCGTGGGTCTGGGTGGGCGTGGTCACGGCGGTGCTCGTCGGCGTCTCGCTCAACTACCTCTTCCTCCCCATTCGGGCGGGACTCTTCCCGCCGATCAACGAGGGGGAACCGGTCGGCTTCTTCAGCCAGGCGTTGATGGACGTCATCAACCGCGTCCAGTACGCCAAGCCCTCGGTGCTCGACCGGCAGGCGGACCTCGGCTCCCAGTTCGCCAACTACCTGCAGTACTTCCGGTGGCAGTACGCCCGGGACTGGGGTCCCGCGGCCGGGGCGGCCGCGGCGCTCTTCGGCATGCTCGGCCTCTACGGCCTGTGGGAGTTGATCCGCCGGGACCGGCGGGCGGGGCTCGCAGCCCTGGCCATGTTCGGCACCCTGACGGTGGCGCTCATCTTCTACCTCAACTTCAAGTACGGGTTCTCCATCCACCCGGAGCGGGACCT
>Ga0315271_10002803_pt1 | contig 10972 bp, 9 predicted proteins | sample C3_top_MG_FD_204664 | JGI IMG/M metagenome (GOLD analysis project Ga0315271, IMG submission 204664) | Sediment microbial communities from Yellowstone Lake, YNP, Wyoming, USA - C3_top | ecosystem: Environmental > Aquatic > Freshwater > Lake > Sediment | place: USA: Wyoming | collected 2017-08-01
CGCTTCGAGGCCGCGCTTCGCCACGCCGCAGATCTCGGGGAGCGTCTCGTCGGCGAGCGAGTAGTAGGCCCGAGTCCCCTCGGCGCGGCGTCGCACGAGGCCACCCGCGTCTAGGAGAGCGAGCTGCCGCGACAGGTTGGCCTGGCCGAGGCCGGTGATCTCTTGCAGCTCGCCCACGCTGCGCTCGCTGCGGCAGAGCTGCATGAGAATGCCGAGCCGGTCCGGGTGAGCCAGCAGCTTGAACCGCTTGGACAGCAGGACCAGAGTCGCGCGCGGGATTTCGTCCATGGAGTCTCCTCCGGGCGGGTCCGTTCCTTCGTGGGCGCCGCCTCGACCGTCGAATATTACAAGAACATGATATTAGGATATCCGAAATGAGCGACCAACTCTCGCGCCGTGGATCGCCGTCGCCCCGCGCCGCGACTGCCGCGGCTCTGCTCGTCGGCGCGCTGACGGGCTGCGTCTCGCGCGGCGACTTCGCCGTGCCTTCGCCGCCGACACCGTTGACGTTCGAGGCGACGGAGCTCCCGCCACCGCGGCTCGACGCGCCCTTGACGGCGCGCGACGTTCTCGCGCTCGTCCACGAGCGCAACCCCTCGCTCGCCCGCGCGCGCACCGCCGTCGAGGCGGCGCTCGGCGGCCTGGACGCCGCGGAGGCGGCGCTTCTTCCGCGGCTCTCCGCCGAGGCGTCGTACCTGCGGGCCGACTCGCCCTCCGCGTATCTCTTCAAGCGGATCGACTCGCACACGCTGCCGCAGACGGTCGACTTCAACGACCCGGGCCACGTGCAGAGCACGCAGGGCGCGCTCGCCCTGCGGTGGAACGTCTGGGACGGCGGCCGGGCGCGGCTGGCCGCGTGGGCGGCGGGGAGCGATGCCGACGCCGCCGATCACGGCGCCGCCGCGGTCGCGAACGCGCTCTCCGCCGCGGCGCTGACGGCGTACCTCGACGCGCGCGCCGCAGGAGACCTGCTCGCCGCGGACGAAGCGAGCGTCCGCAGCGTCGAGTCGCAGGTCGCCGAGATCCGCACGAAGGTCGAGGGCGGCGGCGCGCTTCGCTCCGACTTCCTCTCGCTCGAGGTCCGGCTGGCGGAGGCCCGCGAGCGCAAGATCCGGACCGGCGTGGCGCAGCGTCTCGCGCTCTCGGCGCTGCGGTCGCTCCTGGCCGTGCCCGTCGGCGCAGAGGTGCGGCTCTCGCCCGAACGGTTCGATCCCGGAACTCTGCCCACGACACTGCCGGAAGCGGTCGCCGAGGCCTACCACCATCGCCCCGACGTCGCGGCTGCGCGCTCCATGGTGGAGTCGGCACGGATGCGCCTCGAAGCCGCCGCGCGCGGCGACCTTCCCCGCCTGGACATCGAAGGACGCACTTCGTCGGACACCGGCGACGGCTCCTTGAACTTCAAAGATCCGAACTGGACGGTGGCGCTCGCGATCAGTTTCGACATCTTCGACGGCGGCGCCAACAAGGCGGCCGTGCGCCGCGCGCGCGCCGCGCTGCGCGACGTCGAGGAAGCGGACCGTCGCGCGCTACTCGAGGTCGAGAACGACGTGGAGACGGCGTACCTGCGGCTCGAAGAGGCGCGGGCCCGCGTCGAGGTCGCCTCGCAGGCCGTGGCCGCCGGCGACGAGTCGCTCTCGCTCGTCGAGACGCAGTTCAGGGGCGGCTCGGTCACGGTCACGCGCTTCCTCGAGGCCGAGGGCGCGCGGCTGAACGCGCGCACGGCCGACGTGTCGGCGCGTCTCGCCCTGGAACGCGCGTTTGTCGACGTCTCGCGCGCGCTCGGCCGCTTCGCCGAGCCGCCGCGAAAGGAGTCGGAGCGATGAGACCCGCGTTGAAGAAGACGTTGTCGTGGACCCTGTTCCTCGGACTCGTCGCGTTCGTCGTCCTCTACGCCGCGGGAGCGTTCCGTCGCGGAAGGATCGAACCGGGACGTGCTCCGGAGCCGGCGTCGCCCGCGGCGCCGGCGCGAACGGCCAGGGCCGAGCGCGCGGAGGCGGACGTCGTCGAGGAGGCGGTCGGAACGGTCCGCTCGCGCAAGCGCGTCGTCGTGACGGCGCAGGTGCCTGCAAGGATCGTGAGCGTCAAGCCGCAGGTCGGCGAGGCGGTGAAGGCAGGCGAGCCGATCGTGTCGCTCGACGACCGCGAGCTCGCGGCTGCTCTCGCCGGATCCCGCGATGCGCTCTCCGCCGCGGAGGCCGCGCGGCATCAGGCGGAGCAGGCCCGCGCGCAGGGCGACGCCCGGTTGACGCTCGCGCAGTCGCGCCATGTCCGCGTGAAGAGCTTCGTCGAGCACGGCGCGGCGACTCCCGAGCAGCTCGAGGCGGCCGAGTCCGACCTGGCGCAGGCGAAGGCGGGCGTCGCCGACGCCGACGCGGCGATCGCCGCGGCCGACGCGCGCATCGCGCAGGGGCGGCAGGTCATCGCTGCGGCGGAGGTCATGCTCGGACACGCGACGATCCTGTCGCCGATCGACGGCGTCGTCGTGGAGCGCTCGGTCGAACCGGGCGACGTGGCGTGGCCCGGGCGGCCGCTGCTCGTGGTGATCGACCCGTCGGCGCTGCGTCTCGACGCGATCGTGCGCGAGGGACTCATCGCGCGCGTTCTGCCCGGCGCGGAACTCGACGTCGACCTGCCGTCGGCCGGCGTCAAGGTGATCGGCAAGGTCGCGGAGATCGTCCCCGCCGCCGACCCGCGCACGCGGACGTTCGAGGTGCGCGTGGCGATCCCGTCCACTCCGGGAGTGCTCCAGGGGATGTTCGGGCGGCTGCGCCTGCCCGTGGCGCGGCGCGAGGTCGTGCGCGTGCCGGCGGCGGCCGTGTCCCGGGTCGGGCAGCTCGAGACGGTGCTCGTAGAGGACGGCGAGCGCTGGTCGCGCCGCCTCGTCTCGACGGGCGCCGACCTCCCCGGCGGCGCGGTCGAGATCCTCGCGGGGCTCTCGGGCGGCGAGACCGTCGGCCTGCACGCGGCGGCGGTCCGATGAGCGCGCCCGCGGACCACGAAGGGCTCGTCTCGCGGATCGTCCGCGCGTTCGTGACGGGGCCGCTCTCGCCGCTGCTCCTCATCGTGGCGGCCGCGGCCGGAGCGATCGCGATCCTCGCCACGCCGCGCGAGGAGGAGCCGCAGATCGTCGTGCCGATGGCCGACGTGTACGTCTCGTTCCCCGGCGCGTCCGCCGAGGAGGTCGAGAAGCTCGTCGCGGCGCCGCTGGAGCGGCTGCTCTGGCAGATCGACGGCGTCGAGCACGTCTACTCGATGTCGCGGCGCGACGGCGCGATCGTCACGGTCCGCTTCTTCGTCGGCGAGGACCGCGAGCGCGCGCTCATGCGCCTGCAGAGCCGCATCGACGCTCACCGCGACGAGGCGCCGCCCGGCGTCGCCGGCTGGGTCGTGAAGCCCGTCGAGATCGACGACGTGCCGGTCGTGTCGCTCACGCTCTGGTCGGAGACGGCCGACCACCACGCGCTGCGGCGCGTCGCCGAGGAGATGGCCGCGCGCCTCGGCGAGGTGCCGGACCTCTCCCGCAGCGAGGTCATCGGCGGCCGTCCGCGCGAGGTCCGCGTTGAGATCGACCCGCAGGCGCTCGCGGGTCACGGGCTCTCGCCGCTGCAGGTGGCGCAGGCGCTGCGCGGCGCGGACGCGTCGCTCGCCGGCGGCGCATTCGACCGCGGCGACAGGCGCGTCGCCGTCGTCGCGGGCCCGTTCGTCGGGTCGAGCCGCGAGATCGGCGACCTCGTCGTCGGCGCGTCGGGCGGCCGGCCGGTGCGTCTCTCCGACGTGGCGACCGTGACCGACGGCCCGGAGGAGATCTCGACGGCGACGCGCGTCGGCTTCGGGCCGGCGTCCTCGGACGGGCGGACCGGGCGCACGTATCCGGCCGTCGCGATCGCGCTCTCGAAGAAGAAGGGCACGAACGCCGTCCAGGTGGCGGACCACGTGATCGAGCGGGCGCGCGGACTCATGCGCGACGTGGCGCCGTCCGAGGTGAAGCTGCTCGTCACGCGCAACTACGGAGCGACGGCCGACGAGAAGGTGAACGAGCTCCTGATGCACCTGACGCTCGCCGTCATCACGGTGATCGGACTCGTCGCGTTCGCGCTCGGCTGGCGCGAGGGGATCATCGTGGCGGCGGCGGTGCCGATCACGTTCGCGCTCACTCTCGCCGTCAACCTGCTCGCGGGCTACACGATCAACCGCGTCACGCTCTTCGCGCTGGTGCTCGTGCTCGGCCTCGTCTGCGACGACCCGATCGTGGACGTCGAGAACATCCACCGGCACTTCGCGAAGAAGGAGCGCAAGCCTCTCGCCGCCGTGCTCTTCGCCGTCAACGAGGTGCGGCCGCCGGTCATCGTCGCCACGCTCGCCGTGATCATGTCGTTCCTGCCCATGCTCTTCATCACCGGCATGATGGGCCCGTACATGAAGCCCATGGCGATCAACGTGCCGGTGGCGATGGGCATGAGCCTTCTCGTCGCGTTCACGATCACGCCGTGGATGAGCTACCACCTCTTGAAGGGCCAGTACGGCAAGCCCGAGGCGCACGACGACGCGCACCCCGGACTCTTCGCGCGGGCCTACCGCGGCCTGGTCGGGACGTTCCTCGACCGTCGATGGGCGCGGTGGGTCCTGACGCTCGGCGTCGCGGCGGCGCTCGCCTATGCGGGGTCGATGGCGGTCGACGGCTCGGTGCCGCTGAAGATGCTGCCCTACGACAACAAGAGCGAGCTGCAGGTCGTGCTCGACCTGCCCGAGGGCTCGACGCTGGAGGCGACCGACCGCGCCGTCGCCGACGTCGAGCGCTTCCTCGCGACGGTCCCGGAGGTCACGGACTTCGAGGCGTTCTGCGGCACGCCGAGCCCGATCGACTTCAACGGCCTCGTGCGCCACTACGGGCTGCGCCGCTCGCCCAACCTCGCCGACGTGCGCGTCAACCTCGTGCCGAAGGACAGGCGCGTCGAGCGCAGCCACGAGCTGGGACTGAGGATCCGCAACGATCTCCAGGCCGTCGCCGCGAAGCACGGCGCGTCGCTCAAGATCGTCGAGACGCCTCCGGGCCCGCCGGTCCTCGCGACGCTCGTCGCGGAGGTCCGCGGCCCGCCGGAGCTGCCGTACGCGGAACTCGTCGCGTCGGCGCGCGGGCTGCGCGGCCGGCTCGCGAAGGAGTCGGGCGTCGTCGACGTGGACGACTTCGCGGAGGACGCGCACGACCGCCTGGACTTCGTCCTCGACAAGGAGAAGGCCGCGCTGCACGGCGTCACGACGGCGGAAGTCGTCCGCACTCTGCGCCTCTCGCTCGGCGGCGACGCGGTCGCCACGGTCCACGAGGCGGGCGAGCGCAACCCGCTGCCGCTGCGGCTTGTGCTGCCGCGCGCGGCGCGCAGCGGGACCGAGGAGCTGTCGCGCGTGGCGGTGATGGGCGCTGAGGGCGACCTCGTGCCGCTCGCCGAGATCGGCGCGTTCCAGCGCCGCACCGAGGACCAGCCCGTCTACCACAAGGACCTCGAGCGCGTGGTCTTCGTCGTCGGCGAGGTCGCCGGACGGTCGCCCGCGGACGTGGTGTTCGCGATGCAGAAGAGCGCTGCGAGTGCGCCGCTCTCCGGCGCGGCGCGCGCCGACTGGTCGGGCGAGGGCGAGTGGAAGATCACGGTGGACGTGTTCCGCGACCTCGGACTCGCGTTCGCGGGAGCGATGCTGCTGATCTACGTGCTGCTCGTCGCGGAGACGCGCTCGTTCGTCATCCCGCTGCTCATCATGCTCGCGATCCCGCTCGGCGCGATCGGCGTCATGCCGGGCTTCCGGCTCTTGAACATGCTCACGGCGACGACGGTCGGCGGCTACGCCGCGCCGGTGTGGTTCACCGCCACCGCGATGATCGGCATGATCGCGCTCGCGGGGATCGTCGTGCGCAACTCGATCATCCTCGTCGATTTCGTCCGTCACCGCCTCGCCGAGGGCGTCCCGCTGCGCGAGGCCGTGCTGCAAAGCGGGATGTCGCGTCTGCGTCCCATCGTTCTCACTGCGGGCGCCGCGATGCTCGGCGCGTGGCCGATCACGCTCGACCCGATCTTCTCGGGACTCGCGTGGAGCCTCGTCTTCGGCGTGCTCGCCTCGACGGCGTTCACGCTGGTCGTCATCCCGGTCGCGTACTTCGCGCTGCTCCGCGGACGGAAGCCCGCGGCGGCGCAGGAGGAGTAGTCGTGCTGATCACGGTTCCCACCACGCGCACCGTCGAGGAACTGGCCGAGCGCATCCCGAAGGCGTGCGCCGACGAGAAGTTCGGCGTGCTCGGGTCCATCGACCTGCGCGCGAAGCTCCGCGAGAAGGGCCAGCCCTACGACCGCGCGTGCGTGGTGTTCGAGGTGTGCCGCCCCGACGTCGCGCGCCGGGCGCTCGAAGCCGCGCCCGAGGTCTCTGTCGCGCTGCCGTGCCGCATCGCGGTCTTCGAGAAGCCCGACGGCTCGCGGATGCTCGCGACGATCCGTCCGCGCGAGTTGCTGGCCCTCGTCGGACCCTCGGACATGGGTCCCGTCGCCGACGAGGTCGAGCAGTCGCTGCGCGCCATCATGGAGAAGGCCGCGCGCTGACGTCGCGCCGGGCGGCGCCTACTCGCCCTGACCCGGCGCCGTCGGCTTGGTGTCCGGCTCGCTCCGCTCCGCGGAGCACTCGGTCGTCATTCAAGTCTTGACGCCGAAGCGCGGCAGCACCCAGCGGTTCAGGGCGAACCACGCGCCGAACACGCCCGCGAAGACCAGGAGCGGCGTAAGGGTCTCCAGCATGGTTCGTCTCCGGGGTGAGAGGGGATCGGACATCGTCGCGTCGTTCGGGGCGCGTCCCGTCGTCATGCGACTCCGCCGGCGGCCGGCGAGGCGGGATGGTGATGGCTGACGGCGCACACCGTCGCGGGATGGGCGCCGCACGGCGACACGGGCGTCGTCGGCAGTCGCGCCGGCGGTCCGCGGTGGACCGCCAGGTGGCGCACCATCGCGCCGCCCGAGAGGTTGAGGACCTCGCGGAACCCGCGCTGGGCGAGGATCCTCGTACCGACGTAGGAGCGCAGTCCGCTCTGGCACGAAACCACCGTCGGACGTTTCGGATCGAGTTCGCCGATGCGCGCCCGCAGTTGGTCGAGCGGGATGTGCTTCGCGTGCGGCGCGTCGGCGAGCGGGAGCCGAGCGATCTCGTCGACGTGGCGCACGTCCACCACCTGGTACGCCGACAGGTCCGTGTCGGGCTGGACGACTCGCGCGAGTCCGGCGAGGTCGTTCTGCGCCGCGAACGCGGCCATGTGGACCGGGTCCTTGGCCGAGCCGAACGGCGGCGCGTACGCGAGGTCGAGCTCCGCGATGTCGTGGACCGAGCCGTGGAAGTGCAGCGTCGTCGCCACGACGTCCAGGCGCTTGTCCACCCCGGCGCCGCCGACTGCCTGCGCGCCGAGCACGGGTCCGCCGGCCGCGTCGTAGACGAGCTTCAGCAGCATGGGCTCGGCGCCTGGGAAGTAGCCCGCGTGGTGGTTCGCCGTTACGTGGACGGCGCGGGCGTCGAACCCCGCCGCGCGCGCGGCGCGCAGGGAGAGGCCCGTGATCCCGGCCGTCTTGCCGAAGACGCGGACGATCGCCGTTCCCCACGCGGCCGGGGCCGTGCGCGCGGCGCCGGTCGCCGCGTGCTCTCCGGCGAGGCGGCCGGTGCGGTTCGCGGGACCGGCGAGCGGAACGCGCATCCGCGCGCCGGTCGGGCCGTACGCGTACTCCGCGGCGTCGCCCACGGCGTAGACGTCGGAGTCCGACGTCTGCATGTGCTCGTTCGTCGCGATGCCGCCGCTCGCGCCGATCGCGAGGCCAGCGTCCGCGGCGAGCCGCACGTTGGGGCGCACGCCGAGGCCCAGCAGCACGAGGTCGGCCTCGATGCGCGTCCCGTCGGCGAGGCGGACCGCGACGGCGTCGCCGTGCTTCTCCTCGACGGACGCCAGGCCGCGGCCGAGTTCCAGACGGACCCCGTGGGCGACGATCTCGCGGTGCAGCGACTCTGACATCTCCGGGTCGAGGAGCGGCAGCACCCGCGGCTCCTTCTCGACGAGGACGACGTCGAGTCCGCGGCGGCGGAACTGCTCCGCCATCTCGAGGCCGATGAAGCCCGCTCCGACGACCACCGCATGTCGTGCGGCCGGCATCGCCGCGATGATCCGGTCCATGTCGTCCAGGTTGCGCAGCGTGAAGACTCCGCGCGAGCTGACGCCGGGGATCGGCGGGACGACCGGACTCGCTCCGGGCGCGAGGATCAGCTTGTCGTAGGCCTCGACGGCGGTCCTCCCGTCCGCGTGGTTCTTCACCGTGACCGTCTTCGCGGCGCGGTCGATCGAAAGAACCTCGTGGCGCGTGCGGACGTCGATCCGGAAGCGCTTCTCGAGGAGTTCGGGCGTGGCGACGAGGAGCTTCCCGCGCTCGTCGATCTCGCCGCCGACGTGGTACGGCATCCCGCAGTTGGCGAAGGACACGTGCGCGTCCTTCTCGAAGAGGACGATGCGGGCGCGCTCGTTCATGCGCCGGGCCCGGGTCGCGGCGGACGCGCCGCCGGCGACTCCGCCGACGACGAGGATCGTGGGAGCAGCGGTCATGGGATGTTCCAGTCAGACGTGGTGCTTGCGGATGCAGGCAAGCAGCGTGGTGCAGGACGGGTCGCAGATCCGGTAGTACGCGGAACGACCCTCGCGCTCGACGTTGAGCAGTCCGACGGCCTTCATGCGGGCCAGGTGCTGCGACACGACGGCCTGGGGCATGTCGAGCGACTCCGCGAGCTCGCCGACGGTGAGCCGGCGCGCCTCGATGGATTCGACGATGCGCAGGCGTACCGGATGCGCCAGCACCCGCAGCGAAGCCGCGCACTTCTCAAGGACCGGCGACGAGATGGATCGAAGCATATGGATATAAGGATATAGCGACAGGGAGACTATCTGGGTGGGAAAGCGCGCGCCGGCGGGTCTCCCCTGCGTCTGCGTGATGTGTGTCACTCGATCGGGAGGCGATGCAGCGTACGCGGTTGGGCGACGACTCCCGACAGCGCCCGCTGCTCCTGCCCGGCGGCGCGTTCGAGACCGCAGGCGTGGGCGGCGCGACGGACCCGGCCGTGGTGAGCCACCTCCTGCATTGTCCGACGCGCGCGGTCCGAAAGTGCTTGCGGACGCAACTATCGGCGTCGAGCCTCGATCGGCGGCTCAGGGCCCCGCGACCGCACTTCGCGTACGCGCCGTCGGCTTGCCGCAGGAACTACGATGGGCGGGCTGCGAGAGACCATGTGTTCGGTTGCGGAGCGCACCGACCCGCTCGACGACGCAGCGGCACTCCGCGCCCTCCTGCATGCGTTCGTCCGGTCGTTCGGTCTGTTGGCATCCGAGACGACGCCGTGCGGCGAGCCGATCTCGGTCTCTCATGCCCACGCGTTGATGTTCTTGCTGGACCGTTCACGACGGAGGAGTCGGCCGACGCAGCAGGAGCTGGGGGACGCCCTCGGCATCGACAAGAGCAACGTCACGCGCCTGTGCCGCCGCATGGAGCAGGCGGGCCACCTCGCGCAGGAGCGTTGCGCCGTCGATGGTCGGGCCCGGCGGCTGAACCTCACAGATCAGGGAAAGCGTCTGGCAGGGCGCGTCGAGTCGTCCAGCCGCGAGCGCTACGCGGCCGTATTGAGCGGCGTTCCGCGCGATGCCCGCAGCGGGCTCCTCAAGTCGCTTCGCACCCTGAATGCGGCCGTCGCACGTGTCGCGTCGCCCCGCGCCGGATTGGAGGCCCCACGATGAAAGTCTCGCTCTTCGCCGCACTGGCCCTCGCTCTCGTCGCCGGATGCGGCGAGCACCTAGCGGCGCCGAAGGCGTCCGACGCCGGCTCCCACGAGGCTCACGCGGAACTCGACCGCATGGACACGAGAGTGCCCGTGCCGCTGCTGCCCATGATGGCCGAGCACCAGAAACAGAACATGCGCGAGCACCTGCTCGCCGTGCAGGAGATCGCGTACGCCGCGGCGCACGATGACTACGCCGCGATCGAAAAGTCCGCGGCGCGCATCGGCTACTCCGACGACATGGCCCGCATGTGCTCGCACATGGGGATGGGCGCCCCCGGCTTCACCGACGTCGCGCTGGCGTTCCACCGCACCGCCGACACGATCGGGGACGCTGCTCGCCGGAAGGACAAGAGCGCCGTCCTCACGGCGCTGGGCGACACGATCCAGCGATGCACCGGCTGCCACGCGGCGTTCAAGCAGCGCATCGTCGATGAAACCGAGTGGACGCGGATCACCTCGTCGGCGCCGCCTTCCGCCCCGGCCGGGCGGGGACGCTGACGGAGACGGTCCATGTACAAGGTCGCGCTGTGGATGCTGCTGCGCGACCGCGGCAGGGCCATGGCTCTGATCATCGGGCTCGCCTTCGCGACGACGCTGATCGTGCAGCAGGCGTCGATCTTCACCGGGATCATGCGCCGCACGGCCATGACGGTGCTCTCCGTGCCGCAGGCCGACGTGTGGGTCATGTACCCGGGCACGCAGTACGTCGACGAGCGCAAGCCGCTCGAGGACATCGCGCTCCAGCGCGTCCGCGGCGTGCCCGGCGTGGACTGGGCGGTGCCCCTCTACATGGGCGGCGCCACCGCCCGCATGCCCGACGGATCGTTCGCGTCCGTGCAGATCGTCGGCGTCGATCGCTCGTCTAGGGTCGGCCTCCCGGCGGTCCTCGAGGATGCGACTCCCGACCGTCTCGACGAGCCCGACGTCGTGCTGTGGGACCACCTCAACATCTCGCTCTACCAGAAGGTCCGCCCGGGCGACGTCCTGGAGATCAACGATCACCGTGCGCACGTGGCTGGCATCGCGCTCGGCCCGCGCGCCTTCGTGGCGTCGCCGGTCGTCTACACGACGTACGAGCGGGCGCTCCAGTACTCGCCCGGCGAGCGCAAGCGCCTGAGCTACGTCCTCGCGAAGGCGA
>Ga0315271_10002804_pt1 | contig 10971 bp, 8 predicted proteins | sample C3_top_MG_FD_204664 | JGI IMG/M metagenome (GOLD analysis project Ga0315271, IMG submission 204664) | Sediment microbial communities from Yellowstone Lake, YNP, Wyoming, USA - C3_top | ecosystem: Environmental > Aquatic > Freshwater > Lake > Sediment | place: USA: Wyoming | collected 2017-08-01
ACGTCCTCACCCTGCGCATTGACAAGATATTCTCCCGAAAACTGCTTGGCTCCCGTGGAATTGTCACGCGTAAAGCAGACGCCTGTGGCCGAGTCGTTGCCCATGTTCCCAAAGACCATGGACTGCACGGTAACGGCGGTACCAATGAGATTGTTGATCTTCTCGATCTTGCGGTAGGTGATGGCTCTCTCGGTGTTCCATGAACGGAATACTGCACCGACTGCGCCGAGGAGCTGATCCATCGGATCCTGAGGGAATGGCTTGCCAGTTCGTTCCTGAACGAGGGCAAAGTACTTCTGCACCAGTGCTTTCAGGCTGTCCACCGACAAATCAGTGTCGAGCGTGACGCCCTGGAGCTGTTTCTGTTCAGCCAGAATCTTCTCAAAGTCGTCATGCACGATTCCCAGCACGACATTGCCGTACATCTGCGTGAAGCGACGATACGAGTCCCAGGCGAAGCGGACGTTGTCGGTGAGTGTGGCCAGCCCCTCCACTGTCTCGACGTTCAGTCCAAGGTTCAGAATAGTGTCCATCATGCCTGGCATCGAGACTGCTGCGCCCGAGCGAACAGAAACGAGCAGTGGGTTGGCAGCTGAGCCAAACTTCTTGCCAAGTTTTCCCTCGAGCCTGGCCAGATGTTCCTTGATTTCCGCTTTCAGGGACTCAGGGATGTCGCCTGCCTTCAGGTACTCTGGACACATTTCGGTTGAGATGGTGAAGCCGGGCGGCACGGGAAGCCCGATTTTTGTCATCTCTGCAAGACCCGCTCCCTTTCCCCCAAGGATATCCCGCATCTCCTTGCTGCCTTCTTCAAAATCATACACAAACTTCCGCTGATCCATGGTTCCTCCTGTCGAGCTTAAGTTAGCTTGGAATAGTCGCAAACACGCCCAAGTATATACTTCAGATAGCACAAAAGCAATAATCGTGCACTTCTCACATTTTCATCGGGTGCCATGACAAGAATCCTGTCAAAGAACACAGTAATTGGTCCTGCAAGCTCTTCACAAATCCTGATTGCCTCTGCATATTGATGAGAGGCCAGACTGTCCATCACACGCGGCAGAGCCTGCTCGGAAAGATGCTTGAGATCCAGCTCTTCCGGCTCCGTGAGCAGCATGTCGTCAGGAAGGCGGTCAGCTTCCGGAAGTCCCTTGGTAATGTTCTGTATTCTGCGGTGGCTGTCTGCAAGAGCAACCAGGGCAGCGCTGTTTCCTATGTCGCGAAGCGCCCGCATTCGCGCAGGGACAGAGCCAAGATCCGCCAGCGGCAGATACTCGAAGGGGGCGTAGTCGCTTGCCAGACGCTTCTCCTTGAAGTATTGAAGAATGCGGCCCTTCAAGTAGCCGAGCACTCGCTGGAGCAGGTCATCCTGGTGCTGCAACACGTTCGTGTTCTCGTATGCCTCAATTGACTTGCTCACAAGGAGCTCAAGGTCGATCGAATCGCCGGACTCGACAATCGTGCGGACAATTCCATTGCCAGCGCGCCGCAAGCCATAGGGATCTTCTGAGCCAGAAGGATTGAAGCCAGTGCCCAGGATACCCGTGATCGTGTCAATCTTGTCGATGAGTCCGAGCAGCCGTCCGATCTTCGACTGAGCGATATCTTCTGAGGGAGAGCGCGGAATGTACTGCTCTCTGATCGCGCTTGCCAAAACCACTGGAGCTCCCTTGCGCTGAAGATAGACACTGCCGATTTCTCCCTGAAGCGACGTATATTCCTTGACCATGTTTGTCGCCAGGTCCGCCTTGGACAAATGTGCGGCCGTGACGAGTACTGCGGTGTCCTCAGGCGTCAGAGACGCATAGGATGGGGCCAGTGACGCCAGTTGCTCGAGACGCAGCGTCTTGTCCGCCATTGTGCCAAGGGCGTCCATGAAAATGAGGGTATCCAGCCGATCCGCATACGCTTCAAGAGGATGTTGCAGGTCCTCCTCGATAAAGAAGGCCGCATCCATGAGGCGCGCGTTTGCGACACTCTCGTTTCCTTGTCGCACTGTGTCGATGAAATCGGTCAAGCCGTTTCGGACACTCAAGAAGTGCGGGACAACATTGTTGTCCATATCATAGACAAGAAATGAGTGCATCTGCTGCTGGAGGACCGACCGAACTACGCTTTCAGGAAGCTCAACAGCAATCGCCGGCAGATTGCCGAGAAAAACAGACGGATACTCGATGAGATTCACGACATCGTCCAGGAGATCGCCAGCGTTGTCGCCCATCTTGAAACCGAGCGGTTTCAAGATCCTTTCGGACTGTTTCTCGATCAGCCGCCGGCGCTCGAGGGGATCGACAATGACGAACGCCTCGCGCAGCTTCCTCATGTACTCGTCGGGAGACGAAACGACAAGTGCCTTTGGCTTGCCCACACGAAGGCCAAAGGTTGTGTTTGACCCTTGCACATCTGCTATTTCCCAGTTCAGGACCTCGGTTCCAAGCAATGCTGTCAGTCCTCGAATGGGGCGGGCAAACTGGAAGCCAGATTCTTCCCATCGCATCATTTTTGGAAAGGTGATCTCACGAGGCAAGTGCGACAAGAATGATTCGATGAGTTCTGAAGCTCGCTGGCCGGGCACCGTCTTGCGCGCATAGATGTACGATTTCCCTTCCTGCTCCTCGATGCGTATGCTGTCGAGGCCGATGCCCTGGCCTTTGCAGAAGCCAAGCAGGGCAGCTGTTGGGTTTCCCTCGACATCGTAACTTATGGACGCGGGGGGACCCTTGACGTCGACCGTGCGGCTCTCGGTCTGTTCCTTGACAGCCTGAACCAGGACCACGAGTCGGCGCGGCGTCGAGAAGCCATGAACGTCTCCGTGTCCAATGGAAAGCGCGTCCAGGTGTGATGCCACACGATCTGCCATCTGATTCTGAGCGTCCGTTATGAAACGTGATGGCAGCTCTTCGGTAAGGATTTCAATCAATAGATCAGTCATGGCTCTCATTCTCCAGATAGAGGTTCGCGCAGCCATAGGCCAGGCGGCGGACGCGGGCCAGATAGGCCATGCGCTGAGAAACGCCCACTGTGCCGCGCGCATCAAGCACGTTGAAGGTGTGGGAGCACTTGAGAAGATATTCGTAGGCTGGCGTGATGAGTTTTGCATCGATCATGCGCTGAGACTCCTTCTCGCAAAGGTCGAACATAGTGACAAGAGCGTCGATATTTGCCTCCTCAAAGGAATAAATGCTGTTTTCGCGTTCCACCTGCTGTCGGAGGCTGCCATAGGTCGTGCCTTCGTGCCATTCCAGATCATAGACGTTGTTCTTCTGCTGCACGAACATAGCGAGACGTTCCAAGCCGTACGTGATCTCCACTGCTACCACCGGCACTTCAAGGCCACCGGCTTGCTGAAAGTAGGTGAACTGCGTGATTTCCATGCCGTCAAGCCATACTTCCCAACCGACGCCGGCCGCTCCCAAGACGGGAGTTTCCCAGTTGTCCTCGACGAACCGAATGTCATGTTCGGCGGGCTTGAGTCCAAGAAGATAGAGACTTCGCAGGTAGGTGTCCTGAATGTCTTTTGTGGGAGGCTTGACGATTACCTGGAGCTGGTGGTGCATGTAGAGGCGATTGGGGTTCTCGCCGTACCTGCCGTCCGCAGGCCTTCGTGATGGCTGAACATAGACAACATTCCAGGGCTTGCGCCCGAGAACTCGCAAGAATGTATAGGGGCTGAGCGTCCCTGCGCCCACTTCCTGGTCGTAGGGAAACAGCCGGGTACATCCCTCGTCAATCCAGAACTGTTCCAACTTGGAAACCATTTGTTCAAAGTTCATGTTGTGACTCCTTGTCATTCTGTGCCGTAGCAATATGAAATAGTGTAGCAGCGTTCTGAGCAAAGCTTTCAAAGGCGCGCGTCGCCGTCAGCTTGCTGGCAGCAGACCTCAACAGCCGAAGAGCCACCGCAATCGCAATCAGCACATGGCGTTCATCCATGCCTCCCTGGCCGGTTTGAAGAAAGTTGGCAACTTCCAGTGAGAGCGGTATGTCGCGTTCGATGGATGCGCAATGTCGACAGCGAAAGCTGTTGTCGACCGTAGAAAAGAATATTTCGGCGTCAAGTGCCTCGCCGCATCGTTCGCAATGCAGAGAGTCCAGGCCAAAGCCAAGGGTGTGCAGCATGTCAACCATGAACTGCAGGAAGACCAGGTCTTCAGCGTCTGTATCTGACGCCATGTTGAGATTTGAAAGCGCCGAGACATATGAGGCAAAAAGCTCCGGTTCTTCGGACGCTGGTTCGAGAAAGCATGCAGTGAGCTGGTTGATTGCCATGCCCTTCAATGACTTTGACAGGGATGACAGGATCCGAGTGTACACCGCGCGCTCCTCCGAGTTGACGACCGTGAGGAAGCGTGAACGCTCGTACAGCCTGAGGTATAGGAGAGAGAAAGGCTCAAATGAGGTCGACCACTTTCCGTCTGTGACTGCCGTGCCCCGTGCAATAGCAGTTACCTTTCCCATCTCTCTGGAGAACAGAATCAGCCGCTTGTCCTTCTCTCCTGTCCTCGATGCACTGAGAATTGTGGCCAGCGTCCAGTGGTACGCCATGGATGGCTATTCTTGTGCCTCTGCAAGGATGGCAGCGGATGCCGACACGCCAAGACGTGATGCTCCTGCGTTGAGCATGGCAACCGCCGTGTGAAGATCGCGTATGCCTCCCGCTGCTTTGACGCCAATCGTGGGCCCGACAACTTCGCGCATCAGGCGGACATCGTCTTCTGTTGCCCCGGCTTTGCTGAAGCCAGTGCTTGTCTTCACATATCCAGCTCCAGAGGAGACCGCTATGGCACAGGCCACCCTTTTCTCCTCGTCAGACAGAAGACACGTCTCAATGATCACCTTTACCAGAGCATCCCCTGCCGCAGCCGCAACAGCTGCGATGTCACTGGCAACGCCGCGATAGTTCTTCTCCTTCAGCCAGCCGATCTGGATGACAGTGTCAATCTCCGACGCACCGTGCCTGATAGCCAATTCCGTTTCGCGAGCCTTGGCACCAGTCACAGTAGCTCCGAGGGGGAATCCCACGACAGAAGCAATGCGCACATCTGAACCACTCAGGGCGCTCGCGGCAACTTCCACCATGGATGAGTTGACACATACGGCAAGCGTGCCAAGACTGATGGCCTCCGCGCACAGCCGCTCGACATCGCTGGATGTCGCCTCAGGTCTGAGGAGCGTATGGTCCATGAAACTTGCAAGATCTTTTCTGGCAATGTGGTCCGTATACATGAGCTGCCTCCAAGTAGTCAAATCTTTCATATTATCATCCTATGGGATGAGAAATCAACGTTTTCATGTGAGTGACGGCTTGACACCACAGTGCTTTGAAGTACAATAATTCCACTGTTAGCAGTCTCGTTGTTCGAGTGCTAATATCGAAAGAATGCTGCTGTTGATGTGGAGAATAGCACAAGACCATGATTGGAGAGCCGAAGCATGATGAATGAACGCAAGTTATTGACTGATACTGAAGAACGCGCGGCTGAGTCAGATGGGTCGGAAGCCGGGCAAGAGATTGTTCAGGATTCCGTGCTTGATCAGGGTGGCGACGGAGGGGAAGAAATGAAAATGCTTGGGGCGAGAATAAGGGAATTGCAGCAGACAGTTGAGCGCCTCACGGGCGAAAACGAAAGCCTTCGGAGTTCCGTCCATGAAGAGCAGATGCTGCGTATTCGCGAACAGGCGACGCTTCAGCGCGACAAGAGTTCTTTTGAGGCGAGGACAAAGCTTTCCCTGTTCCTGGATCTGCTTGCGATTGTCGATAGCTTCAACCAGCTTGTGAAACACGGGCAAGGCAGTCAGGACGATTCGAGTCTTGCAGTCGGTTCACAGGCAGTTCTCGCCCAGCTGAACCAATTCCTGACAAGGAACGGGGTGCACAGGATAGAGGGGCTGGAAGGGCTCCCATATGATTCCTCTACCTCAGAGATTGCCCATGTTGTTGACGATTCTGATGCTCCTGCAAATACTGTGATACGAGTTCTCCGCGATGGCTACAGACTTGGAGAAATGCTGCTGCGGCCAGCCATGGTTGACGTTTCTGGCGCGGCACCGAAAGAGCTTGAAAGCGAGACTGGCACCAAAGAGTGATTTATTGATGAACGTGTCATGCAATCCTAACTAAGGAGGTTTGTCGAACATGGAAGAGAAGATTATTGGTATTGATCTTGGAACGTCAAATTCGGCTGCAGCTGTCATGGTTGGTGGAAAGCCGACCATTGTTCCAGCCGCAGAAGGCGTAAGCATTGGAGGAAAAGCGGTACCGTCATATGTTGCGTTCACAAAAGATGGGCAGGTGCTCGTGGGAGAGCCTGCTCGGCGGCAGGCTGCATTGAATCCCGAAACAACGGTTCAGGCGATCAAGCGAAAAATGGGAACCGATTACACGGTCACTATTTTTGGAAAGACATACACGCCTCAGCAGATCAGCGGATTCATTCTGCGTAAGATCAAGAATGATGCAGAAGCCTTTCTCGGGCAGAAAGTGTCGAAGGCGGTCATCACCGTTCCAGCGTATTTCAATGATGCCCAGCGGCAGGCAACCAAGGATGCCGGCGAGATTGCCGGACTGGAGGTTGTGCGGTTGATCAATGAGCCCACTGCTGCTGCATTTGCCTATGGACTCGACAAAACAGAGGGCGAACACAAGATTCTGGTCTTTGACCTTGGCGGCGGGACGCTCGATGTCACCATCATGGACTTTGGCGGAAACGTTTTCACGGTTGCCTCAACCTCTGGTGATACCCAGCTTGGCGGAACCGATATGGATAACGCTCTCCTGAATTATGTTGCAGATGATTTCCGCGCTCAGAATGGCATCGACCTCCGCGCCGACAAGATGGCAATGCAGAGGCTTCGTGAAGGCGTCGAGAAAGCGAAGGTAGAGCTGTCGACCACCTTTGAGACGACCATCAACCTGCCATTCATCACAGCTGATGCAAGCGGCCCGAAGCATCTGGTCATGCCCATCACTCGTGCCAAGCTTGAGTCTCTTGTTCAACCCATTATTGACCGATGCCGTGAGCCCGTCAATCGTGCGCTTTCGGATGCGGGTCTGACGCCACAGCAAATTGACAACATCATTCTGGTCGGTGGGCCAACCCGTATGCCAATTGTACAGAAGTTCGTTGAAAGCTACTTTGGCAAGACTCCTGAGCGTGGTGTGGACCCAATGGAATGCGTTGCAATGGGTGCTGCAATTCAGGGCGGCATCATGGGCGGGGAAGTCAAGAGCGGCATGGTGCTTGTCGACGTCACGCCCTTGACTCTGGGCATTGAAACGCTTGGTGGTGTCTTCACAGAGATGATCAAGCGCAACACCGCTGTACCGATTTCCAAGACACAGACCTTCACGACAGCAAGCGACAATCAGACTCAGGTCGAGATACATGTGCTCCAGGGCGAGCGTCCGATGGCAAAGGACAACATGTCACTGGGACGCTTCATCCTTGATGGAATTTCTCCCGCACGCAGGGGCGAGCCGCAGATTGAGGTCAGCTATGACATCGACGCGAATGGCATCGTTCATGTCACCGCAAAGGACAAGGCAACGGGCAAGGAGCAGCACATCACGATTGAGAATGCGACCAAGCTCAAGGACGAAGAAATAGAGCGCATGAAGCGAGAGGCCGAGCAGTTTGCGGAACAGGACAAAAAAGTGAAGGAAGAGGTGGAGATCAAGAATCGTGCGGACCAGGTGGTTTTCAGCGGCCGCAAGACACTTGAGGAGAACGCCGCCAAGATCTCTCCCGACGTCAAGGCCGAAGCTGAAAAGAAGCTCACAGAACTTGAGGACCTCGTGCGTGACAACAAGACCGATCAGATTGAGGCAAAAATCGATGAGGTGAATACTGCATTCTCCCGGGTTACCGAAGACTTGCAGCGTCAGGGTTCTGAACAGGCTTCGTCAACTACTCAGGGTAGCCAGACCGAGCCTCAAGAACCTCCTCAGGATGGTCAGACGGTCGAGGGCGAGGGAACTGCGAAATAGAGTGCCATAGGTTCGAAGGGCACTAATCAATGAGTGGAGGTCGATGTGGCAACTGATCGTGACTATTATGAAGTGATGGGAGTGCCGAGGGGAGCCTCCCCGGATGATATCAAGAAGGCTTACCGTGAATTGGTCAAGAAATATCATCCCGACCTCCACAAGGACGATCCCCAGGCTGCAAGAAATATGGCAGATGTCAACGAAGCCTATGATACGTTGAGCGATCCTGCAAAGCGTCAGCAGTACGACGCCTATGGCAAGGCTGGGCCCACTGGATTCCCGGGTGCCGGGCAGGGCTGGGCTCCCCAGGGAGGTGCTGCTGGCGAGACGTTTGGTGGCTTTGACATCGGAGATCTCTTTGGCAGTTTCATGGGAGGATTCGGCCGACAGCAGGCCACCGCCGAGGTTCCCCATGGACGTGATATCAGCGTTTCCATGACACTGACGCTTGCAGAAGCTATTTTTGGTGTCAAGAAGGAAGTGAAGGTGAGGCGATTTGACACGTGTCCCACGTGTCACGGCACTGGTGCAGCACCTGGTACATCGGCCAAAGTCTGTCCGACGTGTAATGGCACAGGTGAGGTGCGACAGGTACAAGACACGATTTTCGGGCGGGTGGTTACCTCCGGCGTCTGCCCGACGTGCCGGGGAGAGGGTCGTGTTATAGAGTCTCCGTGTCCGACCTGCAAGGGGTCGGGTGTCGTGAAGGTCGACAAGACGATCGAAGTGACCATTCCCGCTGGTGTCGACACCGGGATGAAAGTGCGGATCGCAGGGCAAGGCGATGCAGGCAAGCATGGTGGGACGCCAGGGGACTTGTACCTTTTTGTGACGGTCGAGCGTGATCCGCGGTTCGAACGGCAGGGGGGCTTGCTCTATCACACCGTGCGAATATCACCAGTGGCTGCCGTACTAGGCACGACGGTTCAAGTGCCGCTTGTGGAAGGCGGCACAGAAACCGTGACAGTACCTGCAGGAAGCCAGCACGGCACCGAAGTGCGCATACGAGGCAAGGGTGCCCAGTCAGTTGGAGAGCGCCGTCGCGGAGACTACATCATTCGCATTGAGATTGCGGTTCCGAAAACGCTTACAGCTGAACAACGCAGGCTCTACAAGCAATTAGCCGATACAGAGAAGTAACAGCAGGGGACGCTGCATCGGGGCGGGTCAGCCTATCGCTGACCCGCCCTTTCGCTTTTCCCGGTAATCTTCATGTTGCACCACCTCTCGCTGAAGTGTATACTTGGTTATGACCGTCCGACTGCAAGCAGGATCGAACGGCGGAGATACGCGTGGAAAAACTCGGGATAGAACAAGAAAAGAGCGGGATGGTTCCCCCGGCAGCTGCTGATGTGGCTGGCGACGGCAGTCAGGCTGTCCGTTTTTTTGAGGCTGCCATTGCAGCACATCGGCTTGCTCATGCGTACCTTCTGGTCGGGAAGGATGAAGGCGCGAAGCTGGCTCTGGCTTCCGCGGTTGCCAAGGCAGTCAACTGCCAGGGCGACCACGCTCCCGGGAAATTTTGTGGCGCGTGCCCATCCTGTCGGCAGATTGATGCCGCAACTTCGCCGAACCTGCGAGTATTTGGAGAGTCGGGTGGACTGAATGTTGATACAGTTGACCAGTTCATCGCCTATGCATCGTTGAAAACTGCGGCTGGACATCTGAAGGTCAGCGTTTTTCGCGGCGTGGACTTCTTCACTGATGTTGCTGCCGACAGGGTTTTGAAGACGATGGAAGAGCCCGTGCCTGGCAATGTGTTCTTGTTGCTTTCGCAGAACAGCAGGAGGGTGCTTCCAACCATTCGATCGCGCGCGCAGATCGTCAAGGTCGAGCAGCGCAGTGGAGCTGGATCCGATAACAGTGGAGGAGCCTCTGAACTTGGAGAGGATTCGCGCCTCGGCAGTCTGCTTGGGTTCACCCGGGCTGAACTCAGCCTTCCTGACACCGTGAGCCGATTGCTTCGGTCAAAGGGCCAGACCAGCTCGCGCGAAGCGGCCATGGCCGGCTTACAGGCTATTTCGCTGTTTATGAACAGTGTCCTTCGAGCGAGAGGCAAGGTTCCACCGTTGGCAGACGTACCGCTTGCCATTGAACCTGATCTTGCACGCGTAAATTTCGTGGTAGATGAAGCACAGATCAGCCTTTTTTTGGATCGCCTGGGCGATCGGTTCAAGCATGTCGAACAGAATGTCAATCCTGAACTGGTTCTGACAAATGCTTTGCTGCAGCTAAGGAGAATGATTACTCATGAATGATACAACGCACATGCTGAGTGAAAGCTGCTCTTCGGTAAGATACCTGAGCGCTCGCTCAGCCAAGTCATACCAGACCTATCTCCTGGAGGTCAGCGGAAGTGTTGTTCTGCTGCCAGGCGATGAGGTCCTGGCCATGGGCAGTGACAAGGAACTGATACACGTCATCATCGGGTATCCCCGGCACGATGCGTCCGCGAAGAAGCGGACGGCAGCCGGACTAAAATACGTACGCAAGCTTGCACCCACCGATATGGAACGCCTGAGTGAGAATCAGCAAAAACAGGACGCGGCCATGATTCTCTGCAAGGAGCAGGTGCGGATCAGCCAGCTCCCTATACACCTCGTCAACTGCGAACTCTCATTTTCAGGCAAGCAGTATGTCTTTTACTTCACGGCTGAGAGTCGTGTTGACTTTCGTTCGCTTGTTTCGCTGTTGTCCCGATCACTGCGCGCCAAGGTACAGATGTGGCAGATTGGGTCGCGAGATGAAACACGTTTCTTCCCAACTGTGGGAATGTGTGGCAGAGAACTATGCTGCAACACCTTTCTCAAAGAGATCAAGCCGGTCAGCCTCAAGTGTGCACGGGTACAAAACCTCAGTCTGAATCCGAGCAAGATAACGGGGGTCTGTGGCAAGCTCATGTGCTGTCTTCGATATGAAACCTACGAGTACGGCGATGCATCGGCGGTTGATCTGAAGGTGAGTCCTGATGAACACGCGGC
>Ga0315271_10002805_pt1 | contig 10970 bp, 10 predicted proteins | sample C3_top_MG_FD_204664 | JGI IMG/M metagenome (GOLD analysis project Ga0315271, IMG submission 204664) | Sediment microbial communities from Yellowstone Lake, YNP, Wyoming, USA - C3_top | ecosystem: Environmental > Aquatic > Freshwater > Lake > Sediment | place: USA: Wyoming | collected 2017-08-01
ATTCTGGGGACAAACACTGACGCAAGCTTATCTGCAATCGGTCGCGGGACAATGACGCAACACCGCGCGAAACTGACGATAGGGCTGACCGGCGGCATAGGCTGCGGCAAGAGCACGGTGGCCGCGCTGTTCGCGAAAAGCGGTGCGCAGGTGATCGACAGCGACGCGATCTCGCATCAGCTGACCGGGCCGGATGGCGCAGCCATCACCGCCATTCGCTCGGCCTTCGGCGACGACTACATCGACCCCGAAGGTGGATTGGATCGTGCGCGCATGCGCCAGCTGGCCTTCTCCGACGCGGCTTCCAAGCAGCTTCTGGAAAGCATACTGCATCCACTGATCCGCACCCGGATGCTGGCGCAAAGTCAGATGACTCCTGATGCCGCACCTTATGTGCTGCTGGTAGTGCCGCTGTTGTTTGAGGCGGCCGGCTACCGCGAGCTGGTGCAGCGCACACTGGCGGTCGATTGCACGGAGCGCACGCAAATCGCGCGCGCGATGCAGCGCAGCGGACTGAACGAACAGGACGTACGAGCCATCATGGCGCAGCAAATTTCGCGCACTGAGCGCCTGCAGCTGGCCGATGACATCATCGAAAACGATGCCGATCTGAACGCTTTACAACCACGGGTGCAACAGCTGCACCAGCACTATCTGAGCCTTTGTGCAGGAAGAGATTGACGACATATGATGGTTCACAATATATTGCGCGCTGTTCAACGCTTACGCTCCTCTATCCTGGCTCTGTGATTAGCTACGACTTCCCCCTCAATGAACGTGTGCGCACCTTGCTGCGCCTTGAGGATTTGTACGCCAAGATGTCCTACTTCTCCGAGAAAGCCAGCGCCGCCGACCATAACGCGGCGCTGAATGTGCTATTCGAGATCCTCGAAGTCGCCAGCCGCGCCGATCTGAAATCCGACCTGCTGCAAGAATTGGAACGCCAGAAGCGCCAGCTCACCGCTCTGCACAACAATCCGGCCATATCAGAAGACGCGCTGGATGAAATACTTGGCGCAATTGAAAGCGCCAGCAACAACCTGTTCAATCTAAGCGGCAAGATCGGCCAGCATCTGCGCGAGAACGAGTGGCTGATGAGCATCAAGCAGCGCGCCAGCATCCCCGGCGGCACCTGCGAATTCGACCTGCCCTCCTACCATTACTGGCTGCATCAGGATGCGCTGCTACGGCGCAATTACCTCAAGGCCTGGCTGGCACCGATGCTGCCGATATGCGAAGGCATGGACATCATACTCAAGCTGATGCGCGAGAGCGGCAAGGTGCATCGTTTCACGGCCCATCAGGGTAGCTTCCAGCAGATGCAGGGTGGCCGTGTGGCGCAATTGCTGCGCGTTACGCTGGACAGCAAATTGCTGTGCATCCCCGAAGTCAGCGCCAACAAATACGCGCTCAACATTCGCTTCGTCTCCTCCAACTATGTGGCCAGAAGCGGGCTGTTTGACCAGGATGTCGCGTTCGACCTGACGTTCTGCGCACTATGACCACTCCGAAAAAACCACCGATAGTCGCCTGCCCGCAGTGCGGCAAAGACGTGGCGTGGAGCACGGACAATCCCTACCGCCCGTTCTGCAGCGAGCGCTGCAAATTGATTGATCTGGGACAATGGGCCACGGAAAGTTACCGCATCCCGCTGGCCGAAAGTGGAATGGACGAAGAACCCCCTCACCAGGCCTGACGCAACAAGGAAATACCGTGCGCGCCATGCCGCCACGCGGTCTCCATGTCGGCCTGAGTCAAGCCACCCAGCGCATACACCGGGATCGATGCTCCCGCCGCAATCTCTGCAAAACTTCCCCACCCCAGATGCGCCGCACCCGGATGTGATTTTGTCGGCAACACCGGACTCAGCAACACGAAATCGCAACCCAACTCCTCCGCCCGGCGCAGCTCCTCAACGCTGTGACAGGACGCCGCGCACCAGCTCACCTCCGGCCTGCTTTGCAACTCCGCAAGTTGTGCGCCAGTGAGCTGCACACCGTCTGCGCCCACCTCCTGTGCCAGCGCCACATCGCCGTTGAGCAACACCCGCGCGCCATATGCATGCGCCAGCGTCACCACGCGCTGTGCGAGTTCGCGCAACTCTTCATGCGAGATATTTTTTTCGCGCAGCTGCACCAGTCGCAAACCTTTGTGCAGCGCGGTTTCCAGCCGAAGCATGAACTCCTCCACGCCCAGTTCGGCGGCGTTGCTGATCGCATATAACGTAGGCAGCTCCAGCGAGCGCAGAATGGGGGCGTTGGCTGGCAACACGGGGGATACATTCAGCGAGAAATTGAACGTGTCATAGGGGAAGGCACGTTCGGAGTCTGTCTCATCATGCGCAAAATCCCCCCTTCGCCCCCCTTTTTCAAAGGGGGGAAGTGTGTGACGTGCATTGGCTTTAGTAGCGACCTCAGTAACATCGTCAGCAATGACTTCGGACGAATTGACACCGCCACTCCCCACTTTGAAAAAAGGGGGAAGTGCGCGGCTTGCATTGGCTTTAGTAGCGACCTCAGGAACATCTTCCGCAATGACTTCGGGCGAATTGACACCGCCACTCCCCACTTTGAAAAAAGGGGGAAGTGCGCGGCTTGCATTGGCTTTAGTAGCGACCTCAGGAACATCTTCCGCAATGACTTCGGACGAATTGACACCGCCACTCCCCACTTTGAAAAAGGGGGGCTGGGGGGGATTTGTTCGCTGCCAAGAAAATTCCTGCCCCTCATGCGGATGCAGCTCGCCCTCCCACACCGTCACGCGAAAAAAATGCAGCCGCACCGTTGCATGCGGATAGGTGAACACGCGCGTCAGCCACGGATAGGCCGTCTGCACGGCTATGCCCAGCTCCTCACGTAACTCGCGCACCAGCGCATGACGAGGGGTTTCGCCGACCTCAACTTTACCGCCGGGAAATTCCCAGTAGCCGGCCCAGATTTTGTCAGCGGGGCGCTGGGCCAGCAGGAAGGAGCCATCCGGCTTTTGCAGCACGGCGGCGGCGACTTCGACTATTTTTGTTTGTTGGGAGGATTCGCTCAATTGAATTTCTCGTATGTAGAGTGGGCAACTTGTTGCCCACCCATTGTTAAATCAAATGCAACTTCGCCGGGGGCAGCCCATTTCAATTCTCATATCTTTAACCCATCCCCACCCTAACCCTCCCCTTGAAAGGGAGGGAATTAGGATCACATCCGCCCGCACCAATCCCTTGCAAACTGCCCCGCCACCCTGCCACTGCGTGACCCGCGACTCAGCGCCCATTGCAGCGCTTCCCTGCGCACTTCTTCGGTCATGCCACCCTGCCAGCCATGATGCTGCAGCCAGTGCGCGGCCACATCCAGATATTCGTCCTGACTGAATGGGTAGAACGATATCCACAGGCCGAAGCGTTCCGATAGCGACACTTTTTCCTCAACGCTTTCCGCCGGATGAATCTCGTCGCCGACATATTTCGTGGCGAGGTTATCCTGCATGTAGTCGGGCATCAGGTGGCGGCGGTTGGAAGTGGCGTAGATCAGCAGGTTGTCGGAGAAGGCCACCAGATCGCCGTCCAGGGCGGCTTTCAAGGCCTGGTAGCCGGGCTCGTCGGCGTTGAACGAGAGGTCGTCGCAATACAGGATGAAGCGCTCGTTGCGCGGCTGCACCAGCCCTACGATCAACGGCAGGTCAACCAGGCCCTGCTTGTCGATCTGGATCACGCGCAGGCCTTTCTGCGCGTATTCATTCAGCAGCGCCTTGACCAGCGTCGACTTGCCGGTGCCGCGTGCGCCGGAGAGCAGCACGTTGTTGGCTGTGCCGCCTTGTACGAATTGCTGCGTGTTCTGCCGGATGCGTTGTTTTTGGGGCTCTATGCCGAGCAGGTCGGTCAGCGCGATGCGCTGGAAATTTGCTACCGGGAGCAGGGTGCGACTTGGGTGATCCCAACGGAATGCGCAGGCGGCATCCCATGCGGGTTCTGGCGGAGTTGCGCTCGGCAGCAATCGTTCGAGCCGATCCAGCAGTGTGTGTGCTTTTTCAAGAAGACTATCGGGAGTGGGATTCATACGAATTGCACCAATGAATGCCCTGTTATTTCTTGTGCTGCGCCTGCCACGCCTGCACCAGGTCCTGCGCTTGCGCAACTTGCTGTGGGGTCATCTTTGTTTCGGCTACGCGCTTGTTGCCCATGGCGGTTTGATTGCCGGCCGCGGCCGCAAGGCTGAACCATTTGTATGCCTGCACCCAGTCCTGCGCCACGCCCTGGCCGCGCCCGTACCTCAACCCGAGATTGTCCTGCGCTTCGACATGCCCTTGCTCGGCGGCTTTGCTCCACCATGCCACGGCCTGTTTGTCGTCCTGCGGCACGCCTTGCCCCTGACGGCACATCACGCCCATATTGAATTGAGCCTGCGCATTGCCTTGCTCCGCCAGCGGCCTGAATTTTTCCAGCGCAAGCGGGAAATTGCCCTTGGAATAAGCATCGAGCCCTGTCTGATATGCAGCCGGATCTTGTGCCGACTTTTTGGTGCAGGCTGAGCCCATAACCAGTAATGCGGCGACAAAAAATAGTCTGGAAAATACCTTTAAAAATGTGTAATTCATGCTAATTCTCAAATGGAAATGGGTTCTCGAAACAACACGACATCAACTGCGATAGCTGGCGTTGATCTTGACGTAGTCGTAGGAAAAATCGCAGGTCCACACCGTGGCTGCCGCCGCGCCGCGCTGCAGTTCGATGCGGATGGTGATGTCGCTCTGCTGCATCACGCGCTGACCGTCTTCCTCGCGGTAGCTGGCGGCGCGCCCGCCGTGTTCGGCGACCAGCACGTCGTCGAGATACATCTTGACGCGATGCACGTCAAGATCGGCCACGCCGGCATAGCCGATAGCGGCAAGGATACGACCCAGATTGGGGTCTGAGGCGAAGAAGGCGGTTTTGACCAGCGGCGAGCGCGCCACGGCATAAGCAATCTGTTTGCATTCGGCAACGCTATTGCCGCCTTCCACCTGCACGGTGATGAACTTGGTTGCGCCTTCGCCGTCGCGCACGATGGCCTGCGCCAGCAGCGTGGCGACTTCGGTCACCGCTGCCTGCAATTGCGCGTAGCCGGTGCTGTGCTCGTCGGTGATCGCGGGCGCATCGCCCATGCCGGTGGCGATCAGCATCAACGCGTCGTTGGTGGAAGTGTCGCCGTCTACGGTGATGCAGTTGAACGAGGCATCGCTGGCTTGGCTCACCATGCGCTGCAGCAGCGGTTGCGCCACGGCCGCATCGGTGGCGATGTATCCGAGCATGGTGGCCATGTTCGGGTGAATCATGCCGGAGCCCTTGGCGATGCCGGTGATGGTGATGGTCTTGCCTGCCACGGCAATCTGCCGCGACACCGCCTTGGCCACAATGTCCGTGGTCATGATCGCGTGCGCGGCGGCATGCCAGTTATTTTCGCTCAGGTCGGCCACGCAATGCGGCAAGCCGTGCAGCACGCGCTGCAGCGGCAACGGCTCCATGATCACGCCGGTGGAAAACGGCAGCACCTGCTGCTCTGCACAATCGAGCAGATTGGCGACTTCGGCGCAGGTGGCGCGCGCTGCAGCCAATCCCGCCTCGCCAGTGCCTGCATTGGCGTTGCCGGTGTTGATCACCAGCGCGCGTATGCCCTTGCCCGCGGCCAGATGCTCGCGCGCGACGATGACCGGCGCGGCGCAGAAACGGTTCTGCGTGAACACGCCCGCCACCGTGGCGCGTGCGGGCAGTTGCAGCAGCAGCAGATCCTTGCGGCCGGGTTTCTTGATGGCGGCTTCCGCCGTGCCCAGCAGTACGCCGCTTACGGGCAGCAGCGACTCGGCGGTGGGCGTTGGTAAATTAACGGGCATGACTTTTCAGCTCCTGGCTGGTTATGTTGGGTTACGCGATGAAGCCGCTAACCCAACCTACGTGTCAGCTACTATTAGTAGCGACCGCCCTGTTTGAACATGTAGTTGCTCATCTCAACCGATTGCATGTTCATGCGCCGCACGATGCCGTGCACATTGCGCACGATGCCGCGCATCACGTAATACACGATGGCCGGATTGGTGTTGAGCAGCGACTCGAAGCGCTTGCGCTCCAGCAGCAGCACCTTGCTGTCAGTTTTGGCGACCACGGTGGCGCTGATCTGCATCACGTTGCCGCCGACAAAGCCGATAATGCCGGCCAGATCTCCCGGCTGCAGCAGATGCAGTGTCATCTGCTCACCGCCGGTGGTGGCGGTCGCTTCGACATCGCCGCTGCCAAGAATCAGCAGCGTATCCTTGAGTTCGTTATCGCCCGGCTTGAGAATGGCTTCTCCCGCCTTGTAATCGCGCACCGAGATGCAGCTCGCCAACAATTCAACTTCCGAATCGCGCAGCTCCTCGGACAAGGTGGAGTTGTGCAAGGCCTGCAATACCAGTTCATCCGTTGTCATCATCTTATCCCCACAAAACAATTAAAGATTGTTAACTCAGCTTGCCGTGACACTGCTTGTATTTCTTGCCGGAACCGCACGGGCAGGGATCATTGCGCCCGACCTTCTCGCCGGTGCGCACGAATGGCTGCTCCTCTGAAACGTCCGTTTGCTGCCCCAATGCCTCCTCGTAATCCGAGTGATGGTATTGCACATTTTCCGGGGCATGCGGCACCTCTACCGCCTCGATATCCTGCTCGCTGCGGATCTGCACGTTCATCAGCAGTTGCGTGACATCGCGTTTAACTCCATCCAGCATCGTGGAAAACAGCTCGAATGCTTCACGCTTGTATTCCTGCTTCGGGTTCTTTTGCGCATAGCCGCGCAGATGTATGCCTTGGCGCAAATGATCCAGCGCCGCCAGATGTTCACGCCAGTGCGTATCCAGGCTTTGCAGCATGACGATGCCCTCATACTGGTGCATTGCTTCCGCTCCGACATGCTCCATCTTGGCCTGATATTGCTGGTTCGCGGTCTGCACCACGCGCTCACGCAAGCCGTGCTCGTCGAGTTTTTTATCCTGCTCCAGCCATTGCACCAGCGGCATGCTCAACTGGAATTCTGCGGCCAACGCTTTTTCCAGCCCGGCGACATCCCATTGCTCTTCCATGCTCTGCGGCGCTATATATTCGCTGATGGTGTCATTCAACACTCCGCTGCGCATCGCCTCTATCGTTTCGGAAATGTCCTGCACCTCCAGCAATTCGTTGCGCTGCTGGTAGATCACCTTGCGCTGCTCGTTGGCGACATCGTCGTATTCCAGAATCTGCTTGCGCATGTCGAAGTTGCGCGCCTCGACCTTGCGCTGCGCGTTCTCGATCGCGCGCGTCACCCACACGTGCTCGATGGCCTCGCCTTCGGGCAGCTTGAACTTATTCATGATTGCGGCCACACGATCGGACGCGAATATGCGCAGCAACGGATCTTCCAGCGACAGGAAGAAACGGCTGGAGCCGGGATCACCCTGGCGACCGGCACGGCCGCGCAGCTGATTGTCTACGCGGCGTGATTCATGCCGCTCGGTGCCGATGATGTGCAGGCCGCCGCTGGTCAGAACTTGCTCATGCACCGGCTTCCACTCGGCGCGCAGCTGTTCAATGCGCTGCTTGCGTGTAGCGTCATCCAGCGTCTCGTCCAGGCGCAGCGTATCGATCTGCTTTTCGATATTGCCGCCGAGCACGATGTCGGTGCCGCGACCAGCCATGTTGGTGGCGATGGTGACCATCTTCGGCCGTCCCGCCTGCGCCACGATCTCTGCCTCTCGTGCATGCTGCTTGGCGTTCAGCACCTGATGCGGCAGCTTTTCCTTGTCCAGCAGACTAGACAGCAGTTCCGACGTCTCAATCGATGTCGTGCCAACCAGCACCGGCTGGCCGCGCTGGTAACAATCACGTATGTCCGCGATCACCGCAGTGTATTTTTCGCCGGTGGTCAGGTAGACCTTGTCCATCATATCCTTGCGGATGGTGGGCAAATGCGGCGGGATGATCACCGTTTCCAGACTGTAAATCTGCTGGAACTCGTAGGCTTCGGTATCCGCCGTGCCGGTCATGCCGCCCAGCTTGTTGTACATGCGGAAGTAATTCTGGAACGTGATTGACGCGAGCGTCTGGTTTTCCTTGTTGATGGTGACGCCTTCCTTGGCCTCCACCGCCTGATGCAACCCTTCCGACCAGCGCCGCCCGGCCATCAAGCGACCAGTGAATTCGTCGACGATGATGACCTCGCCCTCCTGCACCACGTAATGCTGGTCCAGGTGATACAGGTTATGCGCGCGCAGCCCGGCATACAGATGATGGATCAGCGTGATGTTGGACGGGTCGTACAGGCTGCCGCCTGCGGGCAACAATCCGCTCTGCGCCAGCAGACGCTCGGCGTGCTCGTGTCCGGCTTCGGTCAGCAATATCTGGTGGTTTTTCTCGTCCACGCTGTAATCGCCGGGGCCGTCTTCTTCCAGCTGGCGCTCCAGCTTGGGCACCAGCTTGTCCATGCGCAGATAGACATCCACGTTGTCTTCGGCCTGACCCGAGATGATCAGCGGCGTGCGCGCCTCGTCGATCAGGATGGAGTCGACCTCGTCCACAATCGCGAAATTCAGCTTGCGCTGGAAACGCTCATTGGCATGCGAGGCCATGTTGTCGCGCAGATAGTCGAATCCGAATTCGTTGTTGGTGCCGTAGGTAATGTCGGACGCGTAGGCAGCCTGCTTGTCGGCGTGGTCCATCTGCGACAGGATGACGCCGACGGACAAGCCCAGAAAGCGGTACAAGCGCCCCATCCATTCGGCGTCGCGGCTGGCCAGGTAATCGTTCACCGTCACCACATGCACACCCTGGCCCGACAGCGCATTCAGGTACGCCGGCAGCGTGGCCATCAGCGTTTTTCCCTCGCCGGTGCGCATCTCCGCGATTTTGCCGTAGTGCAGCGTCATGCCGCCGATCAGCTGCTCATCGAAATGCCGCATCTGCAATGCCCGCCGCCCGCCTTCACGCACCACGGCAAAGGCTTCCGCCAGCATGGCATCGAGCGTCTCGCCATTGGTGTAGCGCTGCTTGAATGCCGCAGTTTTTTGCCGCAGCTCATCATCCGACAACTTCGCTACTTCGGCTTCCAGGGCGTTGATCGCGAGCACTTTCTGGCGGTACTCCTTCAACAGGCGATCATTACGGCTACCAAATACACTTTTCAATAATTTTGAAATCATTTTTAATTTTTTCTGACTTAAATTTTATGGCGTTAATTTTAATCTTTGACTTTGAGAATGCTTCAGGTTCGAAAATCCTTGCGCTACCGCAATTTTCTGCGCCACCTCAAACAAAAATAAGGGTGAGGTGGCGTTCCTCACCCTCACACAAAAAATGTCATTGCCATAGTTTACTTTTACAATATTACCATACTGCGTATGGTAATCCGCATACACCACGATACCACTGACTGAAGCCGGGATGGGCGCACCTTATGGCGTCACGAAGTCGCGGCTTATGCATCACATGCCTACCAGCATTAGCCTGACCTGATAGGTGACATCGCAGCACATACCGCCACCACAAGTAATACAACGTGCTTTTGCATAACCGCTGGCAACTGGAATAATATCCATGCCTGCCTTCTAAAAGTTTTACATGGATGCCGTGTCGCAACACTTGAAATCTTATTTCGGCGCCAACCAGGAGCTGCTTCAGTTGTCACGCAAGGCCGGACGGCTGGTGCAGTTGCAACGCCTGTTTGAACAGCTCGCTCCGGTCGCGCTGGCAAGAGCCAGCCATGTGCAGCAACTTGACCAGCAAACACTGCAGCTGGCCGCAGACAATGGCGCTGTCGCCGCAAAACTGCGCCAGCTGGCACCGCAACTGGTCCAATTATTCCAAAACAGCGGCATCGAGGTTAACGAAATCCAGGTGAAGGTGCGGGTTGTCGCCCCACCCGTCAAGCATGTAGCCCCGCCCGCTACGGTGAGCGCTGCCGGACGTCAACGCCTGACCGAGCTGGCCGATACCTTGCCCGATTCGCCATTAAAAAGCGCACTGCAGCGACTGGCTGCAAAAGGCAAGTGATGCACGAAGTGCATGCACGAGGTTGCCATTCCGGCCAGAGCCCTGCACTATCGAGCGTCAAAATTCTGCTCGCACAATCGATCTGTGAAGCAGCTGCTTACGTTCATTCTTGCATTGCTATCTGACAAAAAACCCCGCCTAAGCGGGGTTTTTTGAGCGGTGCCAAAAGGCTTTTAGCTTACTCTGCGCCGGGCATATCCCAATCCGATAAGCCCCAGGCCTAGCAACGCCACGGTCGCTGGCTCCGGCACCTGCCCCTGCGGCCCCAGCCCCAAGCTCGCTCCCTCAACATTCAAGATATCGAACGCCCACTGGTTGGTGCGATTATTGCCGCCGGCATCGCAGAACTGGCCATTCGTGCACCCGTAGCCTGACGTAAAAGTCGGATTCCCTGTTTTGCCAAAGCCCTCCGAGAGAATCAAACCCACCGGGAAATTATCAAATTGCAAGAGCGCAACCTGGTAATCGCCTGCACCGAGTGACAGATCCAGACACGTATCCCGCACACCACCAATGGGATCGGCATTGACGGCCGTTGCATCACACGCACCGTTATTGCCATCCCCGGCATCGTCATTAATTGCAAGTAATTGCCCGGTGGAATCGAACAGGGCGAGTATCGGATCAAAACCGCCCGCCTGCACCGCGTTGCCGTTTGCCTGGGTTCCTCCACCGTAGCTGTAGCTGATTAGCCTGACACCCGAGGTACCGTCAGCGGTAAAATTGAAAAATTGGACGTTATCGTCAGCATTGAAGGCACCCGTGAACGAGTAGTTCGCAGGGACGGCTGCTGCACTGAACGACAAGCCCAAGCTGGCAACTAATGCCAAAAGAGCGGCTGTTTTTTTATAAAACGTTTTCTTCATGACTTCGCCTCTCAAAAATTAGACTAAAACGACCCTTTGTCACAGCTGACAAAGCGCCAGCAAGAAACACACCATTGACACTTATC
>Ga0315271_10002806_pt1 | contig 10970 bp, 7 predicted proteins | sample C3_top_MG_FD_204664 | JGI IMG/M metagenome (GOLD analysis project Ga0315271, IMG submission 204664) | Sediment microbial communities from Yellowstone Lake, YNP, Wyoming, USA - C3_top | ecosystem: Environmental > Aquatic > Freshwater > Lake > Sediment | place: USA: Wyoming | collected 2017-08-01
CGCGACACCGGCTTTGAGGTCTGCCGCCGGCTCAAGCGCGACCCGCGCTCGTCGCGCATTCCCGTCATCTTCGTCACGGCGCTCAACGACACCGCCGACCGCGTGAAGGCCATCGAGGCCGGCGGCGACGACTTTCTGCTGAAGCCGCACAATCGCTTGGTGCTCGGCGCGCGCGTGCGCTCGCTGCTGAAGCTCAAGAGCGCCACCGATGCGCTCGAGGAGAGCTACCGCAAGCTGCGCGAGCTCGCCAAGGTGCGCGACGACCTGATGAAGATGATCGTGCACGACCTCAAGACACCGCTCACGAGCGTGCTCGCCACGCTCGAGATGCTGCGCGAGGGCGACTACGGGCCCATGGTCGAGAAGCAGTACAAGGCCGTGTCGGAGGCGGAAGGGAAGGCCGAGGATCTGCTGGGGCTCATCCAGGACCTGCTCGAGGTGGCGCGCGTCGAGGAGACGCGCATCGCCATCTCGCCCGAGCCCATTGCCCCGGCGGCTTTCTTGTCGGAGCTCGTCTTCGACTGGAAGGCGCGCTTCACGGCCGAGGGGGCGACCATGGAGTACGACGCGGCCGACGACGCCCCGGTGTTCAACGCCGACAAGGCGCTGCTGAAGCGCGTCTTCGCCAACCTCGTGCTCAACGCCATGTCGCACTCGGCCACGACGGTGCATGTGTCGCTGGCCGCCAAGAACGACCCGCAGGGCATCCTGTTCACCGTGACCGACAACGGGCCAGGCATCCCGGCGGAGTTCCACGAGGTGATCTTCCGCAAGTTCGAGCAGGTGCGGTCGCCCAACGCGCCCAAGACCCGCAGTTCGGGGCTCGGGCTCGCGTTCTGCCGCCTGGCGGTGGATGCGCACGGTGGGCGCATCTGGGTGCGGTCGAAGGAGAAGGAAGGGTCCACGTTCTATATTCAGCTGCCGGAAGAGCCCAAGGCCGAAGGCTGAGTTCCGGATCCTGTTCCGCCATCCCATTCGAATCCCGGATTCGAATTCCAGTTCCGTCATCCGAATTCCGGTTCGCTCCAATGCCCTCCGTATTCATCGAGACCTACGGCTGCCAGATGAACGTCAGCGACTCCGAGCTCATGCTCGGCAAGCTGGCGGCCGAGGGCTATGAGTCCATTGACGGGCCCGAGGGTGCGGACGTCGTGCTGCTCAACACGTGCGCCATCCGCGAGCACGCCGAGACGCGTGTCATCGGGCGGCTGGGCGAGCTGCGCCGCTTCCTGAAGCCCGGCGCCATCCTGGGCGTCACCGGCTGCATGGCCCAGCGCCTCGGCCCCCGCCTGCTCGAGACCGACACGCGCGTGTCGCTGGTCATCGGCCCCGACGGCTATCGCGCGCTGCCGGCGCTCATCGAGGGGGCGCGCCGCGGCGAGCGCGTGACGGCCACCGACTTTGACATCGAGGAGCACTACGAGGATTTCCAGGCCAGCCGCTTTGAGGGCGTCAAGGCGTGGATCCCGGTGCAGCGCGGGTGCGACTACCGCTGCACGTATTGCATCGTGCCGTACACGCGCGGCAACGAGCGCAGCCGCCAGCTCGACGACGTGGTGCGCGAGGCCACCGAGGTCGTGGCCAAGGGGCTCACCGAGGTGGTGCTGCTGGGCCAGACGGTGAACTCGTACAACGACGGCACGCGCGACTTTGCCGACCTGCTGCGCGCCGTCGGCGCGGTGCCCGGCATCCGGCGCGTGCGCTTCACCAGCCCGCATCCCAACGACTTCAGCGACCGCGTGATTGCCGCCATGGCCGAGGTGAGCACCGTGTGCGAGCACGTGCACCTGCCCATGCAGAGCGGGAGCAGCCGCACGCTCAAGCGCATGCTGCGCCGCTACACGCGCGAGGAGTACCTGGACTGCGTGGCGCGGCTGCGCGCGGCCATGCCCGGTCTGGGGCTCACCACCGACATCATCGTCGGCTTTCCGGGCGAAACCGACGAGGAGTTCGACGAGACGCTGAGCGCGGTGCGCGAGGTCGGTTTCGACGACGCGTTCATGTTCAAGTTCTCGCCGCGCGAGGGCACGCCGGCCACGCGACTGCCGCCCGAACTCACGGTGCCGGGCGACGTGGTGGACGCGCGGTTCAACGAGCTGCTGACGACGGTGCGCGGCATCGCGCGCGACCTCAACTTCCGTCGCGTGGGGCAGCGGACCGAGGTGCTGGTGGAGAAGGAGGCGCGCAAGGGCGAACTGCTGCAGGCCAGGTCGCGCGACTACCGGACCGTGCTGATTCCCGGCGATCCGTCGCTGATTGGGCAGTACTTCCACGTGGAGCTCACCGGCACCACCGGGTCCACGTTCACCGGGCAGGTGGTGCGGGAGCGCCAGCACCTGCCGGTGGCCGGCTGAGTTCGGCACTCGTTTGATGCAGGATGCGCGCCCGGGATGATGCTCCCGGGCGCGCGTCGTTTCAGCGTGACGGCGTTCTCACGCGGAGCGCGCCGTTCCTCTCATCGCCTGGGTGGCCGCGAGCTACGCGGCCGGGCTCATGGCCGGACTCGCGGGCGACGACGCGCGTTCGGCCGCGACGCTGGCATCGCTCGTGGCGCTGGGTGCGCTGCTGGCGCTCGCGCGGCGCCGCTCGGTGCTGGCGGCGCTGCTGCTGGTGGCCTGCGTCGGCGCGGCGGTGGGTGCGCGCGCAGCGGCGGCCGACCGCGCGTGCCTGGCGCGCGCACGCCTGCCGTTCACCTGTCGCGTGGCCTACAATCCGCCCGCGCTGCTCGCGCCGCTGCGCGACCGTGCCGGCGCCGCCATTGACACGTTGTTCGGCCGCGACGCGGGACTGGTGCGCGCGCTGCTGATCGCCGACACGCACGACCTCGATCCCACGGTGCGCGACCGCTACGCCGATGCCGGCATCGTGCACATGCTGTCCATCTCGGGGCTGCACGTGGCCATCGTCTCGGGCGCCATGCTGCTCATCCTGCAGGCGCTCCGCCTGCCGGTAAACGTGGCGCGCTGGGCCGGGCTCGCACTCGTTCTGCTGTACGTGGTGCTCATCGGCGCGCCGCCGCCCGCCGTGCGCAGCGCGGTGATGATCGGCGCGCAGACCATCTCGCTGGCCCTGCAGCGCAACACGTCACCGTGGGCGGCGCTGGCGTGGGGCGGCGGCGTGCCCCTGCTGTACCAGCCGCGCACCGCCGTGGACCTCGGCTGGCAACTGAGCGTCAGTGGATTCGCCGCGCTCATCGCCGGGCGCTCGGTTGCGGCGCGCGTGCTCCCCGCGCGGCTCGAGGGATGGCGCGGCAAGGTCGCCACCGAACTCGTGGTCAGCGTGGTGGCGTCGTTTGCCACGGCGCCATTGGTCGCATGGCACTTCGGGCGGGTGAGCCTGGTGGCGCCGTTCGCGAACCTGGCCGCCGGGCCGGTGATCAACCTCCTGCAACCCACGCTCTTTCTCGGACTCGCGCTGGCGTGGTGGCCGGCGGCGGCGCGGCTGGTGGCCGCCGCCTCGTGGCCGCTGGTGCGCGCCTTCGACCTCGTGGCCGCGGCCGGCGCGGCGCTGCCGTGGGCCACGCTGCACGCCGCGCCCACAATGCTCACCGCCGTGGCGCTCGGCTGCGCCTGCGTGGCGGTGCTCGCGGGCTGCGTGAGCCATTTCTGGGCGCGGCCGGCCCTCATTGCGCTGGCCGCGATGTCGGTGGCCGCGTTCGCGCCGGCACCGTCGGACGGCCGGCTCGAGGTCCACATGATTGACGTGGGGCAGGGTGATGCCGTGGCGGTGCGCACGCCGCGCGGTCGCTGGCTGCTGTTCGACGCGGGGCGTGGTGACGACAAGCGCGACGCGGGCCGCACGACCATTGTGCCGTACCTGCGCGCGCGCGGCGGGCCGCTGGCCATGTTCGTGCTCTCGCATCCGCACGCCGATCACGCGGGAGGCGCGGCGTCGGTGCTCAAGGCCATGCGGCCCGCGCTGTACCTCGACGCTGCCTTTGCGGGCGGCAGCACGCCCTATCGTGAGTCGCTCGCGGCGGCGAGCGCGCTCGGCGTGGCGTGGCGGCGCGCCCGCGCGGGCGAGATCATCGAGGTGGACGGCGTGACCGTGCGCATTCTCGCCCCCGATTCCGCGTGGACGGCGCACCTGCACGATCCCAATCTCGCCAGCGTCGTGGTGCGCCTGGAATACCGCGGCGCCACGGTGCTGCTCACCGGCGACGCCGAGGCGCCCGAGGAGCAGTGGCTGATGGATCGCGCGCCGGCGCTGTTGCGCGCCGACATCCTGAAGGTGGCCCACCACGGCAGCGGCACTAGTTCCACGGACGAGTGGCTTGCCGCCGTGCGGCCGCGCGTGGCCCTCGTCTCGGTGGCGGCGCGCAACTTCTACGGACATCCCGATCCCGCGGTGATGCGCCGGCTGCGTGACGCCGGGGCCGCGGTGCTCCGCACCGACCAGCTGGGAAACGTGGTGATGAGCACCGACGGCAGCGGCTGGCAGGTGGAGGCCGCCGGCATTCATTGGCAGCTGCGCTAGCGCGCCCGTTGGGCGCCAGCGAAGTTTCGGCACGTCGTCCTCAACCCGTGCCGCCGTGATCAGACAATCCGATACCTCGGTCGTGACCATCGACCGGTTCATCATCGAGCAGGAAGCCCTGTTCCCCGAAGCCACCGGGGAACTGTCGGGCATCCTGTATGACCTCGCGGTCGCCGCCAAGATGATCACCAGCAAGGTGCGTCGCGCCGGGCTCATTGACATCCTCGGCGGCGCCGGCTCCCAGAACATCCAGGGGGAGCACCAGCAGAAGCTCGACGTGATCGCCAACGAGATCATCACCAAGGCGATGGATCACGGCGGCCGGCTCTGCGCCATGGCGTCCGAGGAAGAGACGGACATCATCGCCATTCCGCCCGAGTTCAAGTGCGGCAAGTACGTGCTGCTCTTCGATCCGCTCGACGGCTCGTCCAACATTGACGTCAACGTGCCCGTCGGCACGATCTTCTCGGTGATGAAGCGCGTCTCGCCGGGCACGGGGCAGGGAAGCATCGAGGACATGCTGCAGCCGGGCCTCAAGCAGGTCGCGGCCGGGTATGTCATCTATGGGTCGAGCACCATGCTGGTGTACACCACCGGGCACGGCGCGCACGGCTTCACGCTCGATCCGTCCATTGGCGAGTTCCTGCTGTCGCATCCCAACATCCAGACCCCCGACCGCGGCGTCTACCTGTCGGTGAACGACGCGTACGAGCAGTACTGGAGCGAGCCGGTGCGCGCGCTCATGCGCCGCTACCGCGGCCTCGACGGCCAGCGTGACGCCATGAACGTGCGCTACGTCGGCTCGCTCGTCGCCGACTTCCACCGCAACCTCCTGGGCGGCGGCATCTTCGTGTATCCGGCCAACACCAAGAATCCCAACGGCAAGCTGCGCCTGCTGTACGAGGCCAATCCGCTGGCGTTCATCTGCGAGCAGGCCGGTGGTGCGGCCACCAACGGCACGCAGCGTCTCCTCCAGGTGCAGCCCACCGAGCTCCACCAGCGCACGCCGCTCTTTCTCGGATCGAAGGTCGACGTCGAGATCGCGCGCGAACTGCTGACCGCCGGGAAGTAGCGGATGGCCGATCCGATCGTGTCCCCCTCGGGCATTCCCATCGCCGCGGTCTACGGCCCCGGTGACGTGTCCCCCGATGTCGCCGCTTCGCTCGGTGAGCCGGGCCAGTACCCGTTTACGCGCGGCGTGCAGGCCACGATGTACCGCAGCCGCCTGTGGACCATGCGGCAGTACGCGGGCTTCGGCACCGCCGCCGAGACCAACACGCGCTTCAAGCTGCTGCTCGCGGCGGGGCAGACGGGACTCTCCGTCGCGTTCGACCTGCCGACGCAGATGGGCATTGATTCCGACCATGCGCGCGCGCTGGGTGAAGTGGGCCGCGTGGGCGTGGCCATCGACACCGTGGAGGACATGCACGCCCTGCTCGACGGCCTGCCCCTCGACCGGGTCAGCACGTCCATGACCATCAACGCCACGGCGTCCACGCTGCTGGCCATGTACGTGGTGGTCGCCGAGGAGCGCGGCATTCCGCGCGCCAAGCTCTCGGGTACTATCCAGAACGACATCCTCAAGGAGTACGTGGCGCGCGGGACGTACGTGTATCCGCCGGCGCCGTCGCTGAAGCTGATCGCCGAGACGTTCCGGTTCTGCGCCGACGAGGTGCCGCAGTTCAACCCGATCTCCATCTCGGGCTACCACATGCGCGAGGCGGGTGCGACGGCGGTGCAGGAAATCGCGTTCACCTTTGCGAACGCGCTGGCGTACGTGCAGGCGGCGGTGGACGCCGGGCTCAGCGTGGATGCGTTCGCGCCGCGGCTTTCGTTCTTCTTTGCCTGCCACAACGACCTGTTCGAGGAGGTGGCCAAGTTCCGCGCGGCACGGCGCCTCTGGGCGCGGCTGATGCGCGAGCGATACGGCGCCAGCGACGCCTCGTGCCGCATGCGCTTTCACACGCAAACCGGCGGTGTGACCCTCACCGCCCAGCAGCCGCTCAACAACGTGGTGCGCGTGGCGGTGCAGACGCTCGCCGCGACGCTCGGCGGCACGCAGTCGCTGCACACCAACGGCTACGACGAAGCGCTGGCGCTGCCCACGGCCGAGGCGGCCACCCTGGCGCTGCGCACGCAGCAGATCGTGGGCTACGAGAGCGGCGTGACGCAGACGGTGGATCCGCTGGCCGGGTCGTACTACGTGGAGTCGCTCACCGACGAACTCGAGAAGCGCGCGCTGGCTTTGATGGCGCAGGTCGAGGAACTCGGCGGCGCCGCGAGCGCCATCGAGGCCGGCTTCCTGCAAGAGGAGATCGGGCGCAGCGCGTACGCGTACCAGCTGGGCATCGAGGCCGGCCAGACCGTGATTGTCGGGGTGAACAAGTTCGGCGACGGCGCGGAGCCGCCGGTCATTCCCGCGCCGAATTTCTCGAAGCTCGAGGCCGAGCAGAAGGCGCGCGTGCAGGCGGTGAAGGCGTCGCGCGACGCGGGGGTGGTGGAGAAGGCGCTGGCCGCGCTGCAGACGGCCGTGCGCGCGGGCGAGCCCCGGCTGATGCCGCTGATCGTTGACGCCGTGAAGGCGCGGGCGAGCGTGGGGGAGATCAGCGACAAGCTGGAATCGGTGTGGGGGCGGTATCGGAACTAGGCAGGGGCAGGGGCAGGGGCAGGGTGAAGGCAGGGGGCGGGGGCAGGGTGAAGGCAGGGGCAGGGGGCGCACGGGCGAGACTGGCGGACACCTTCGCAGGCCCCATTGTTCGCCATTCGCGCGTCGGTGACACTCCACCGCTGCCAACTGCGTACCACGGATTACACGGATCACACGGATCATTCACGGATACCACAAAGGAAGTTGCAGTTGCCGTATCCGTGTCCATCCGTGTCCATCCGAATCATCCGTGGTAAGCAGTAAGCTCCCACCTCCATCACCCTTGTACGCCTCCTGCCTCTACTGCCACTCCGCCCTCGGCCACAACGAGAGCGTCGAGCACTTCCCCGTGGGCCGTCGCCTGGCGTTCGATTCCGCCAACGGCCGCCTCTGGGTGATCTGCTCGTCGTGCCGGCGCTGGAACCTGTCGCCGCTGGAAGAACGATGGGATGCCATCGACGAGTGCGAGCGGCTGTTCGAGAACACGCGCCTGCGCATGAGCACCGACAACATCGGCATGGCGCGCATCGCCGAGGGCACGGAACTCGTGCGCGTGGGCACCGCCATGCGCCCCGAGATGGCGGCGTGGCGCTTTGGGGCGCAGCTGGCCGCGCGGCGGCGGAAGTACATGCTCACGGTGACCGGCGGCGTCATCATCACCGTCGGCTTGTATGTCGGCACGAAGACGGCCGGGTTCGGCTTCATCGCCGGCAACTGGGCCTGGAACCTGGTGAAGGGAGGGTACGAACGGGCGACCCGTCTCGTGCTCCCCATGCCGACCACCGACGGCATCAAGCGCGCCGTCACGCGCAACAGCGCAGGCCTCATCGTCGACGCCTCCGGCCTGCTGGACGCCCCGCCGCGCATCGAGACCAGGCATGCGCGCGACGCCAAGCTGACGCTTGGTGGCGTCGAGGGCGGTACACTCGGTCTCGTCGTGCCCGTTGTCGGCGGCATCAACGCCCGGTACTACGATGCCGAGGTGCGGGGCGTCGCCCCCAAGCTGCTGGCACGCATCAACCGGTCCGGCGGCAAGAAAGAACAGGAACGCCTGGCGGTCGAGATGCTCGAACGCGTCGCCAATGACCGTGCCCCGGATCTCTTCACCGGCCTCATGAACCAGTACGCCGCGAAGACATCGGTCACCAAGTCGCTCAAGGACTACGGCGAGCCGCTGAACCTCGCCCTCGAGATGGCCCTGCAGGAGCAGCGCGAGCGCGAACTCCTCGCCGGCGAACTCCTGGAGCTCGAGTTCGCCTGGAAAGAGGCCGAGGAATTGGCGAGGATCGCCGATTCGCTCGGCTCCTCCGCCATCGACCGCACCCTTGCCGCCCTGAAGGCCAGAATCGGCGGATAGGCGGCCCAGGCAAGCAGCCCCGGACGGCGAAGAGCGAACAGCGAACAGCGTAAAGCTTCTTTTCCCCGAGAAGGGGTGCTAAATTACGTGGCTATCGTGTGTTAGCCCCTGCAATGAGCCCATGCCGACCTACGAGTTCCGCTGCCCCAAAGGTCACGACTTCGAGGAGTTCTTCCTCAAGATGAGTGACGCCAAGTCCGAGCTCCCGTGCCCCACCTGCGGTGAGCGCGGGCTTCGCCAGATGTCGGCCGGCGGCGGACTGCTGTTCAAGGGCTCGGGCTTCTACATCACCGATTACGGCAAGGATGGCAAGAAGTCCCAGGCGCCGTCCAAGCCCTCGACGAGCAAGGCGGACGCTGGATCCTCCGACAGCGGCAAGTCGGATGCGGCCAAGTCCGAGACGTCGAGCACGTCGGATAGCGCAAAGTCCGACGCCGCCAAGCCCGCGCCGGCCAAGTCCGACAGCGGCTCCAGCGCACCGAGCTCGTCGCCGAAGAGCGGCAGCGAATGACGTCCGACGAACTGCTCCGCGCCGAACTGACGCGCGCGGCCCGGGCACTTGGCGCGCCCGACAGCATCACGCCGAACCTCGAGCGCCCGCGCGATCCCGCGCACGGCGACTGGGCGACCAATCTGGCCATGATGCTCGCCAAGCCGCTCGGCAAGAAGCCGCGCGACATCGCCGACGCCATCGTCGCGCAGCTCGACCTCGCGGCCGCGGGCGTCGCCGAGACGTCCATTGCGGGGCCGGGTTTCATCAACTTCCGCCTCGATGCCGGCGCGCACGCCAAGCCGCTCGCGCAGGTCATCGAGCAGGGCGCCGCGTACGGGCGCGCCGCGGTGGTGCACGGCAAACCGGTGAACGTCGAGTTCGTCTCGGCCAACCCCACGGGCCCGTTGCATGTCGGGCACGGGCGCCAGGCCGCGCTGGGCGATTCCATCAGCGCGCTGCTCGAGAACGCGGGCTACGCGGTGACGCGCGAGTTCTACTACAACGACGCCGGCGTGCAGATCGAGAACCTCGCCAAGTCGTTGTGGGTGCGCGTGGCGCAGCGGGCCGGCGGTGACGTCGCCATTCCCGAGGGCGGCTACAACGGCGAGTACATCAAGGAAATCGCCGATCGCTTCGTGGACGAGCAGGGACTTCCGGCAGCGGACGTGCTGCGGCGCGGCGCGACGGATATCGCGGCCGGCAACGCGCCGGACGACGCGGCGCTCTTTGACGCGATGCGCCGCTTTGCCGTGGCGGCGCTGCGCGCCGAGCAGGACCTCGACCTCAAGGCTTTCGGGGTGAAGTTCGACGTCTACTTCCTCGAGTCGTCGCTGTATACCGACGGCAAGGTCGAGGAGACGGTGAAGATGCTCGTGAAGGGCGGCCACGCGTTTGAACAGGACGACGCGCTCTTCCTGCGCACCACCGACTTCGGGGACGACAAGGATCGCGTGATGCGCAAGCGCGACGGCACCTACACGTACTTCGTGCCCGACGTCGCGTATCACGTGGTCAAGTGGCAGCGCGGCTTCACGCGCGCCATCAACGTGCAGGGCGCCGACCACCACAGCACCGTCACCCGCGTGCGCGCGGGGCTGCAGGCGCTCGAGATCGGCATTCCGCAGGGATACCCCGAGTACGTGCTGCACCAGATGGTGACGGTGATGCGCGGCGGCGAGGAGGTGAAGATCTCCAAGCGGGCCGGCAGCTACGTCACCGTGCGCGACCTCATCGACGAAGTGGGCCGCGATGCGGTGCGCTACTTCTTCCTGATGCGAAAGGGCGACAGCCAGCTCGTCTTCGACGTGGACCTCGCGCGCTCGCAGTCCGAGGAGAATCCGGTCTACTACATCCAGATGGCGCACGCGCGCCTGAGCGGCATCTTCCGGGTGGGCGAGATTGACCCCGCCACGATCACCGCCGAGGACGTGCACTGGGAGTGCCTGGCCGAGGAGGCCGAGCGCGAACTGGTGAAGCTGCTGCTCGACTATCCGCGCCTCGTCACCGGCGCGGCCGAGTCGCTCGAGCCGCATCGCGTGGCGGCGTGGCTGCTGGAGACCGCACGGCAGGTGCACCTGTGGTACCACAAGCATCACGTGCTCGGCGAACCCGAGCACATCCTGAAGGCGCGGCTGGTGCTGGCCAAGGCGGCGCGGCAGGCCATCGCCAACGGACTGGGACTGCTGGGGATCAGCGCGCCGGAGCGGATGTAAGGCAGAGCGCAGGATCGCAGGAACGCAAGAACACAGCATCGGACGGCGAAGAGCGAACAGCGAACAGCGTAGAGCTTCTTTTCTCCTCTATCTCAGCCCACTCCATGTCACTCCTAGTCGTAGGCTCCGTCGCGCTCGACTCCGTTGAAACCCCCTTTGGCAAGGCCGATGACGTGCTCGGCGGCTCGGCCACGTACTTCTCGGTCTCGGCCAGTCACCAGACGCCCGTGCAGCTCGTCGGTGTCGTCGGCAGCGACTACCCGGTGGAGAAGTTCGAGCCGCTGA